>Ga0326728_10001656_pt1 | contig 77673 bp, 59 predicted proteins | sample MB3enrmetagenome_FD_207602 | JGI IMG/M metagenome (GOLD analysis project Ga0326728, IMG submission 207602) | Lab enriched peat soil microbial communities from McLean, Ithaca, NY, United States - MB31MN | ecosystem: Environmental > Terrestrial > Soil > Wetlands > Peat | place: USA: New York...
CAACTGCTGCGTCACCACGTCGAGCACCGCCTTCTGCTGCGTCTTGTCCAGCGGCGAGTACGGCAGGCTGACCGCGAAAATCTGGTTCGGTCGCACGCTCGCGTCGTGCACATCTCCCTGGATCACGTCGTACAAATACCCGCCGTCGCGATTCCAAAACGCCTTCACGAAATTCGCCGCCACCTGGTCCGCCAGCTTCCGCAGGATCACCGCCGAATGGATGTCCCGGAATAACTTCTCCTCCATCTCCGCCAGCATCAGCAGCGCGTTCAACCACAGCGCGTTGATCTCCACCGGCTTCCCGTGCCGCGGCGTCGGCACATAACCGTCCACCTTCACATCCATCCAGGTCAATTGCGTGCCCGGCGTGCCGGCGGTGATCAGCCCGTCGTCATCCGCATGGATGTCGTACCGCGTCCCCTCTTTGTAACATTTCACCACCTCGGCCAGCGCGGGCAACAGTTGCCGCGCCCCGTCGTCGTCGTGGCTCGTCTGCCAGTACTTCCAGGCCGAAACCACGAACCACAGCGACGCGTCCACCGTGTTGTATTCGGGCGTCTCACCCTTATCCGGAAACACATTCGGGATCATCCCCTTGTCGCAGTACCGGGCAAATGTCAGGAGAATCTTCCGCGCCACGTCGAACCGCCCGGACGTCAGCGTCAGCCCCGGCAACGCGATCATCGTGTCGCGCCCCCAATCCGTAAACCACGGAAACCCCGCCAACACCGTCAGGTTGTCCTTCCCGCGTCGCGCCAGAAACGAGTCCGCCGAAATCAACAGCGCCTGTCGCGCCGGGTCCCGTTCGCGCTCGAATTCCTTGCGCCGCGCCCGCTCCCGCGCCGCCAGGTCCTCGGGGTTGACCGCGCCCTTCTTCTCGATGGTCGCCACGATGTACGCGGTCTGACCTTCCGCCAGCCGGTACGACAGCTCGAACGGGGTGAACAGGTCCTCGTTGAAATCCAGGCCGCGCTCTTCTTCCACCGGATACGTGAACTGGAGATACCAATCCCCCTTCGCGTCCACCGCCTCGGCTTTCGTATGGAAATACAACCGCGGTTTGTCCGCGAAGGGTTGAACGGAGACCACGCCGTTGCCGCGTTCCACGTCGAGGTCCATGTCGTCATTGCGCTCGGCCAGCGCATTGTAATCGCGAAACGCCAGGAGCGGACGCACCTTCAACTCAATGGGACCGCGCGACCGCCGGTTCCGATAACCGACCACCACCGTGTTCTCGCCGGCCACGAGAAACACGCTCTTCTCGATTTCAAAATCGTTGTTCGCATACCGGAACACCGGCCACGGACGCAGCCGAAACTCCATCTGGATGTTGAACCCGTGCGGAAAGACCGTGCCGGGGTACAGGTTCGTGCTGATCGCCGACTCGTGGCCGTCCACCACCACGCGTTCCTCGAATTTCGACAGTAATACGTGCCGCTCCACCGGCGGATGCAGCGACGCGACCAACAACCCGTGCTGGCGCCGCGTGTTCGCGCCGATGATCGTGGACGAAGCGAATCCGCCCAGGCCATTGGTCTCCAACCATTCCTTGGCCAGCGCGTTCTTGAGATTCTGGCAGTCGCACTGATCGAAAACAGTTTTCATGTCGCGTCGCGTCTCGCTCGCGTCAGCGTCCTGACGGACTGACTGTAACCGGTGATCGCACCCGCGAAAAGAACATTTCGACAGCATCCTCACAAACCCGAAAAAATCAGGCTCCCACACCGCAACAACGAGACACCACTCGCGCACGTCGTGCTCGCGAGTGGTGGCCCCGAAAGCTTTCGGGGTGAATCTCTGTTATCCTGCCCAACCTCCCGCCCGCGCCACGGCTTCCTTCCATTTCGCGTACAAACTCGCGCGCGTGGCCTCCGACATCTTCGGCTCGAACACGCGCTCGACGCGGCGGTAAGAGATGAAATCCGACGGACCCGACCACACACTGGCCGCCAGCCCCGCCAACCCTGCCGCGCCGAGCGCCGTCGTTTCAATCATGGTGGCCCGTTCGACGGGCACTCCCAGAATGTCCGCCTGGAACTGCATGAGAAAATTGTTCGCGCAGGCGCCGCCGTCCACTTGGAGCTTGTGCAGCGGTCCGCCCAATTCCGCGCGCATGATGTCCACCACGTCCCGCGTCTGATACGCGATCGCTTCCAACGCCGCCCGCGCCAGATGTGCCCGGGTCGTCGCGCGCGTCAGGCCAACAATCGTCCCCCGCGCCGCCGCGTCCCAATACGGCGCACCGAGTCCCGTCAGGGCCGGCACAAAATACACCCCGTCGTTCGAGGACAGACCCGCCGCCAGTGATTCCGTCTCCGCGGACGTTTTCACAATCTGCAACCCGTCGCGCAGCCACTGCACCGCCGCTCCGCCGACAAACACGCTGCCCTCCAGCGCGTAATCCACCCGCTCGCCAATCTGCCAGGCGATCGTGGAGAGGAGGTGTTCGGAATCACGCGGCTGTTGGCCCGTGTTCATCATGAGGAACAATCCCGTGCCATAAGTGTTCTTGATGACACTCGGTTCATAGCAACCCTGGGCAAACATCGCGCCTTGCTGGTCGCCCACCACACCGCAAATCTTCGCGGAAAACCCAAACAACCCCGGCTCCACCAGGCCAAAATCCCCGGCACTGGCGCGCACGTCCGGCAACGCTTCCGGCGACACGCCAAACTGCTTCAGCAACGCCGCATCCCATTGGCGCTCGCGGAGGTCGAACAGCATCGTCCGCGACGCGTTGCTCACATCCGTGGCGTGGACCCGTCCACCGGTCAGCTTCCACACAATCCACGAGTCAATGGTTCCAAAAATCCCGTGCCGTGTCGCCGGCACGTTTCGCAGCAGCCATTCCATCTTGGTCGCGGAGAAATAGGGATCACACACCAGCCCGGTACGCCGGTGGATTTCCGCGGCAAACCCGCTGCGCCGCAGTTCTTCGCATCGCCCGGCCGTGCGACGGTCCTGCCACACGATGGCGTTGTGCAGTGGCTTCCCGGTCTTCGGGTCCCAGCAGACAACGGTTTCGCGCTGGTTGGTCACGCCCACCGCCACAATCTGGTTGGGGTCCACCTTGGCCACGGCTTCGGCGATCACCGTGCGGGTCGTTTCCCAAATCTCCTCGGGATCGTGCTCGACCCACCCCGGCTGGGGAAACAGTTGCCGAAACTCCCGATAGCTCGACCCGACCACGCGCGTCTCGCGGTCGAAGACAATGGCGCGATTTCCCGTTGTGCCCAGATCGATGGCCAGAATCAACATGCGTCGTCGTGGCGCGGGGCTTGAGCCGGAAAATGTTCGGCGAGCAACCGGCCCGCCGTGCTGATGCCGTGGACCACTCCCTCCGTGAACTTTCCCTGTCGAAAACAGTCGCGCATCGCCCCCACAACGTCTTCCCAAAACCCTTCCCCGCACTTCGCGTGCACTGCCTCGTCTCCCAAAACGGCAAAGTTCTGTGATTCCGGCGCGATATAAATCAGGACCGCGTTGCGGTGCTCGGTTTTGTCGAGGCCGAGCTTGACGAACTGGTGCGCGGCGGCGTGGCGCGGGTCGTGGACCTTGTGATGGCTCACGTACACGCGAATTTCCCCGGTCGTGTGTTTCTCCGCCTCCGCAATGGCCGCGGTGACCCGGTCATGATCCAGTTCGCGAAATAAATGTTTCGTTTTCATCGTCTCACCAACTGCCCCCGGCCCCACCACCGCCGCCGCCTCCGCCACCTCCCGAAAACCCACCGCCCCCGGAGAATCCACCACCACCGCCAGAAGAAAATCCGCCTCCGCCCCACATTCCGCCAAAACCGCCATAGCTTGTGCTTCGTCCCGAGCGCGAATACACCGTGCCGCCCGCGCCGTAACTGAGAAGCCGCCCAAGAAAAAAAATAATTATGAATGCAATGACGAGTCCGATGACCCAGTCCGACCCGCCCGATTGGTTCGACCAGGATTGATCTGCCACGGTCTGACCGGTGCCTTTGTACTCGCCCTTGGTCGCCGCTAGGATGGCCGTTACTCCCGCGCGCAAGCCGCCGTCATAATCACCGTTGCGGAAATGCGGTGTGATCTCGTTATCGGTGATTCGTTTCGCCAGCGCGTCGGGCAGCGCCCCCTCCAACCCGTACCCGACCTGGATGTACATCTTGTGGTCCTGGACGAAGACAAACAGCACCACGCCGTTGTCTTTGCCCTTCTGGCCGACTCCCCACGCTTGCTTGACACGAACCGTGTAATCCTCGATCGATGAATCCGATTCCATCTTCGGATACACCGCCACCAGGATCTGGCTGGAGGTGTCGCGCTCGAATTGCTCGAGCTTCTGGTTCAGTTCCGCAACGGTCGCCGGCGACACAACATGGGCGTAATCATTGAAATACTGCGCCGGCGCGGGAGGCATGACCTCCGCCGCGGACGCAGGCAGTGCCGCCAGCATCGCCACGAGGAGGCAAAACAATCTCATGAGCGCCAATCTCTCGAACTACTTCGTCGACGTTCCCAAGGAATTGAAGTCGACTTTCGGCGGGGTTTCCGCGCCGGTCGTCGCTTGAAAATAGGGCTTCTCCTTGAATCCAAAATAGCCCGAGTACAGCAACGTCGGGAAACTCTTGATCGCCGTATTGTACGCCTGAACGACGTCGTTGTACCGGCCGCGCTCCACGGAAATGCGGTTTTCGGTGCCCTCCAATTGCGCCTGCAACTCGAGGAAATTCTGGTTCGCTTTCAGGTCGGGATAACGCTCCACGACCACGAGCAGCCGCGACAGGGCACTACTCAATCCCGCTTGCGCCTTCTCAAACTCGGCAAACTTGGCGGGGTCGTCGGCCACCTGGCTCGCGTCGATCTTGCCCACCGAGGCGCGGGCCTGGGTGATCTCGACCAGGGTCGACTTCTCAAAATTCGCCGCGCCCGACACGGTGGCGACGAGGTTCGGAATCAAATCGGCGCGTCGCTGATACACGTTTTGCACCTGCGCCCATTGTTTCTCGACGCCCTGCTGGAGGCTGACGAGGCGGTTGTACCCGCAACCTTGCACCAGGATCATCATCACCAGTGCCCCGACAACTATCGAAATCCGCTTACGCATGGTTCACCTCGCTGGGTTCATCGATGTGCATTGGAATACTGTGCTCCCGCATCTTCCCAAAGCAATGCTAAACTTGCTGCGATTACTTCGGGAAAATGGCGCTCCCGGCCCGATTCGAACGGGCGACCTGCGGTTTAGGAATGCGGGGTGAGCCCGTTTTGCACTTTGACGATTTCCTAGCAAACTGCGTAATTTCAGTTACTTGTGTCCGTGGCTACCCGGCAACACCATGCAGTAACATGCAACAAAAATGAACTTCTGCGCCACGAATATGCCACGGGAAAGTGAAGCTGGGGAGCTCCACCGGGGCCGCGCAGTTCCTTGTATTACACACCTCAAGCGAACGGATTGACCACCTTCACTCCAGCCGCCTTTGCATTAGCGTCTCGTGGTTTCCTCCGGTATGGTGGTGCGTCTTCATGAACGAAGCGAGCCAACCAACGCCCGAGGCCATGGCGATTCTGCGCCGCGCATCTGATGGCAGCACCGAGTTGCTGCAGGTTGACCGCGTGCGGCTCCAGCGCTGGGCCCATCAAATCCAGCAGCGCGCCCGCCAGCGTCAGCCCGTGGACCGCCTCCTTCGCCAGTGGGAAAATGATTTCCACCGCGCCGAGAACCGCTGGAAACGGCGCACCGCATTTGCCTTCGACGTCCAGTTCCCCGCGGAATTGCCGATCAGCGCGCACCGCGACCGCATCACCGAAGCGCTGCGGCAACATCCGGTCATTATCGTCTGCGGCGATACCGGTTCGGGCAAAACCACGCAATTGCCCAAGCTCGCCCTCGCGGCGGGACGCGGTCGCGCGGGCCGCATCGGCTGCACCCAGCCGCGCCGCCTCGCAGCGGTCAGCATGGCCCGCCGCGTTGCGGAAGAATTGCACTGCGCCTTTGGCCAGCAGGTCGGTTTCCAGGTCCGCTTCGAGGACCGCACCCGCGACGAAACGGTCATCAAGTTCATTACCGACGGCATCCTCCTCGCCGAGACCGCCACCGACCGCTGGCTCCGGCAATACGACACGCTGATCATCGACGAGGCCCACGAACGCAGCCTCAATATCGATTTCCTGCTCGGCTACCTGAAGAGCCTGCTGCCGAAACGCCCCGACTTGCGCGTTGTGGTCAGTTCCGCCACGCTTGACGTGGAGAACTTCGCTCGCTTCTTCGACAGCGCGCCCGTGATCACGGTCGAAGGCCGCACCTACCCCATTGAAGACGTCTTCTTGCCGTCGCCCGACCCCGAGGCCGACGTCGCGCGCCAGGTCGTCCATGGCGTGCATTGGGTCCACGAACTCGATCCCCACGGCGATATCCTCGTTTTCTTGCCGGGCGAACGCGAGATTCGCGACACGGCGGAAGTGCTCCGCGGCAAACAATACGCGCACACGGAAATCCTGCCGTTGTACGCGCGCCTGACGCTTGCCGAACAGGAGCGCGTCTTCACCGTCGGCGGTCGCCGCCGCATCGTGCTCGCCACCAACGTCGCGGAAACGTCCCTCACCATCCCCGGTATCCATTACGTCATCGATTCCGGGCTGGTCCGCATCAACCGCTATCAGCCCCGCCGCCAGATTCAGTCGCTGCAGATCGAACAAGTCTCCCAGGCCAGCGCCCGCCAGCGCCGGGGCCGTTGCGGTCGCATCGCCGAGGGACTCTGCCTGCACCTCTACAGCGAAGAAACCCTCGCGCAGAGCCAGCCGTTCACCGATCCTGAAATCCGCCGTGCTTCGCTCGCCGGCGTGATCCTGCAGATGGCAGTCTTGAGATTGCCGCCCATTGAGGACTTTCCGTTCGTGACTCCGCCTCACCGAGCGCTGGTCGAGCAAGGTTATCGCACGTTGTTCGAGATCGGTGCGCTCGACGAGAAGAAGCAGCTCACCGCGCTCGGTCGCGATCTCGCCGAGTTTCCCGTCGATCCGCAAATCGCGCGCATGATCGTCCAAGCCCGTGAAGAAAACGTCGTCAGTGAAGTGCTCGTGCTCGCTGCGCTGCTCAGCATTCAAGATCCCCGCGAGCGGCCTGCGGAACAGGAGTCCGCCGCCGACACGGCCCACCGCCAATGGCAGGACGAGCGGTCCGATTTTCATGCCGCGCTCCGTTTGTGGAACGCGTGGCAGACCCAGCGCAAAAACGCCAACTCGCTCTCGCGCCTGCGCCGTTGGTGCCGGACCAATTTCGTCAGTTACCGCCGGATGGTGGAGTGGCAGAACTTGTTCCGCGAGTTGGCCGATGTCGTGGTCGATTTGCGCTGGAAAGTGCGGATCACCGAGAAGGTCCACGACGATTGTTTCTACGACCGCATCCTGCGCGCGGTCCTCGCCGGCATCCCCATGCACGTCGGCCGCCGCGGGGACGGCCCCGAGTACCAGGGCCCCCGCGACCGCGCCTTTTACATTTTCCCCGGCTCGGGACTGTTCAAAACGTCGCCGTCGTGGGTGATGGCATTTTCGTTGGTGGAGACGCTCAAGGTTTATGCGCGCATGGTGGCGGCCATCGAGCCGGAGTGGCTGGAAAAGGTCGCGTCGCACCTGTGCCACACCTCTCACAGTGATGTGGGCTGGAGTGCCGAACAGGGCTTCGTTTACGCCCGCGAATCCGTCACGTGCGGCGGCCTCACGATCCTCAGCGGGCGACGCGTCCATTTCGGACGGATTCGGCCCGACATGGCGCGCGAGGTTTTCATTCGTGAAGGATTGGTGACGGGTAACCTTCGCAGCCGCAGCCCTTGGCTGAAGTCGTACCAACACCTGCTTGAAACGATCAAAAGCTTGGAGAACAAAGTGCGCCGCCCTCAGAGCCTCTTGAATACGCAGGCGTTGTACGATCACTTCCACAAGGTGCTCCCGCCGGAGATTTGCTCGACCCGTGATTTTGATCGCTGGCTCCAGCAACAGGGTCAGTCGATCGAGATTTCCATGGCGAATGCGATGTACCACCAAGCGGAGCCGGTGAACCCGCAGGATTATCCCGATCAACTGTCCTTCCGCGGCCACACTTTCGCGATCGGTTACCGCTACGCTCCCGGCGAACCTAACGACGGCATTACCTTGCAGTGTCCGGAACAATTGTTGGCGACTCTGCCCTCGTGGGCTGCGGATTGGGTCGTTCCAGGCTGGTTGCCAGAAAAATTGCGGTTGCTCATTCGCACCCTGCCGAAAGACTTGCGCGCAGTTTGCAATCCGCTAACGGACATCGTTGACGACTTCCGGCGTGTTGCCCCGCGCAACCAGCCGCTGATCAACGCGCTCACTGGCTACCTGAGCGCCCGTTTCGCCATCAGCGTGCGCCCCGAACACTTCGACGCGAACCGCCTGCCGGAGTGGCTGGTCATGAAGATCGCCGTGCTCGACGCGCGCGGCCAGGTCCAGCGAGTTCTTCGCTCGAAACCTGCCGAGATCGCCGATGCCGTCGAAGTCGATCCGTCTTCGACCTGGATGCCAAGGGGTTTGTTTCAAACGGGCCTGCGGCGCTGGAACGGTGGGCCGCTCCCTCGTTCTGTCGCGCTGGACGAATCCACCACGGGTTACCCAGCGTTGATTGACGAAGGTTCTGCCGTTGGTGTGCGGCTGTATCTGGATGAGCACATCGCCGCGGAACAGCACCGGCGCGGATTGATTCGGCTCTTTCGTCTCGAACATGCCAATCAGGTGTCGGCGCTGGAGCGCCGGCTGCCGTTTCCGACCAGCGTGCAAGCCAGACTCGGCACGCTGCCCGGCGACCGGCAGAGCGTGCTGGAGGATTTTGTAGACTTGGTTATCGAAGACGCGCTGGATCCTGCCACCTTTCAGCCTCGCCGCCCCCTCGCGGAGGTTGCGGCCGAGCGCGCCCAAGCTCTCGCGCGGATTGTTGCCGACCGCGATGCTGTGCTGCGCAAGCTCTTCGAATTGCGGAAGGACAAAACGCCCGTGCTCGCGGCCATGCTCACCGATATCGACGCGCAACTGGCGTTCCTGTTTCGGCCGGGATTCCTCCGCGGCGAAGACATTGAGCGGCGTTATCCACGCTATCTGCAGGCGCTGGTCGTCCGTCTGGATCGCATGAAACTGGCGCCCTTCAAAGACCAGTCGAAATGGGAACCAATTCGCCCCTTCCAGGAGGCATTCGACGCGGAGCTCGTGAAGCAACGCGGATCACGCCTTTCCTCCGAGCTGCTGCGCTTCTCGATGTTGTTGCAAGAATTCCGCATTTCGCAGTTCGCGCCCGAGCTCGGCACGCTCGAAAAGGTGTCGCCCAAAACCCTGCGAGCTGCGCTCCAGCTATTGGACGCGCCCGCGCTATCTGCCGCACCGCCGCACTTTTCAACCGCCCTTTATTAGAAACGGATGCTGGCCTTACATCACCGGCAACGTCAACGAAGACCTGTTACGCAGAATCGAGTACCTGCTCGAATCCCTCACTCCTTTTGCTCTTCTTGGGCGGCGAGGAGCGAACACGGGGAACCGGTGCTATGGATTCGGGGTGATGGGCCGCAACTGGCAGGACTTGGTTTTTGGGCGGTTCGCTGAGGCGGTGGAACTGACGGCGGTTCAGCGGGGGTGCGAGCGCTCGGTGCGCTTACCTACTTGAGGAGACCCCAGTCCTGTGCGAAGAACGCTCATCCTTGCTGAATTTCCCCGGGGAACGTCCTTCTTACGGAAGCCATTCATGATGCGTTGCCATTGCGATTGTTTGCAGGCCTTCATGAGACCGGGATCTGCCTGAGCCGCCAGTAGTTCAACAATTGCGACGGCTATCACTGCTTCGACCGAGGTAACACCCTGGTTATCCTCTTTGAGAGTATGGCGATTCATTGCGGGGTATTATTCTGCCTCTCTTCCGTGAAAATATCGGACGAAATAAGGATTACTTGAACCCGGTCAGGAACGTGCTCTGATAATCTTGCAAAAGAACGGCGGCTGGCCCGGCGGGCAGAACCAGCCGCTGAATTTGACTCGATTAGTCACGGACAGAATACTGTTGCTCAAACCGCATCGCACGCTCTCGACTAAAGCCCGAGACGGTTTCTGCCGATAAGAACAGGGACGGAGGGAATACTGCATCCATGCGATCTTTGGACGATTATATTCGGGCCGCGCATCATTTGGTGCCCGCCCCACAGGTCTTGCCGCAAATCCTTCCCCTCTTGAATCAGCCCGATGTCAACACCAGCACGGTTGTCGAGCTCATTGCGTATAACCAATCGCTGACTGGCAACGTGCTCCGCGTCTGCAATAGCGCCTACTTCAGTCGTGGAACCGCGATCGATAGTTTGCAGAACGCGGTTACCCGGGTCGGATTCCGCCAGATTTACGACATCGTCGTCTCGGTCATTTCCTCTGTTACCCTGATGCGTCCGCAAACTGGCTACGGCGTCGAGGCAAATGAATTGTGGAGCCACTCGGTCGCCACGGCGATCGCCACGCAAATCGTCGCTCGCAACTGCTCGGCAGACCAACAAATCGCGTTCACCGCGGCGATCCTCCATGACATCGGCAAGATCGTGTTGTCCCTCGCGCTCGAAGACATGAAGGACAAGGTGACTTTTGAAACGGAGAAGTGCGGCCTCTCGCCCTACGAAATCGAAATGAAGCTTCTCAACGTCAACCACGCTGAGATCGGCGGGCGTCTTCTGGAACACTGGAACCTCCCCGAGCATCTGGTCGCCGGGGTGCGCTACCACCACCACCCCGCCGAGGCCAAGGGGAACGAACGGCTTGCCGCCTGTGTGTACCTGGGGAATTTCATCGCCTATCTCATGGGCTACGGGTACGGAAAGCATTCGCTGGATCTCAAGGCGCGCGACGAGACGCTGCAGATTCTGAATCTTACGGCGGAGAACATTCCGCAGTACATGCAGGAGAGCTTCGAGAAATTCCGACAGGTCAAACACCTGTACAAGCTCAAGTAGTTACGCGCAGGACGTGCATACCGCTTGCCCATCAGTCGGGGTTCTCTCTTGTGGCTCCAGCGTTCTTCAAGCAGCTCGAAGGGGCGGGGTAGTCACAAGCCTTCTGTGGCAGGTAACTGCTGGCTTGCGTGGCTATTTTGCATTGACATTAACCCGGGCAAGTTCATACTGACTCCACCGTAGACCTCAAGACGGGTGCCGTTTTCAACACGAACACGGGTGGGGATGGAGACAGCGTGGCCGAAGCGAAGAAATTCAAGGTGCGTTTCTTGCCAGGGTACACCCCCACGGAAAAGAGGCTGCTCGCCTTGCTGGGTGTGGCCGCCATAGCAATCGTGGTGCTGGCCATTGTTCGGCATTGAGAGCGCGGTGGTTTCCCCAGCCACCAACTATCAGGGCTACCTCATTTCGGTCAGCGTCCTGAACTCGAGCAACAACGTGGTGGACAGCGGTTCATCGGCCATTGATGTGTCGAGTGATTGGTCCGGGTTCCCACGCTACGGGTATCGCTCACGGGCGGGCGGCAGTCGAGTCCCAACTGTTTTGATCGATTTGAGCAGTCTCGGCTAGTCCTGCAACGTTTTCGCCGAACTCTGCTGTAAATCCTCCGTTGCCTCGCCCAGAACTTCACGCACCTTGAGCTTCACTGCGTTTATCGTCACGGGCTTTTGGAGAAAAGGAATCTGTTTGTCAAACATCCCATTGCCGACCCCCAGCTTTTCTGGGTAGGCGGAACAGAATACAATCTTGGTCTCGGGGTAGAGCGAGCCGACCCTGTACGCCAATTCCTTGCCTCCCAGCACCGGCATCACGATGTCGGTCAAGAGCAAATCGATTTTTAGTCCACGGGAACGCTCGAAGATGTGAAGGGCACGGTCACCGTTTTCTGCCTCAAGAACGATGCAACCCATTTCCCGCAATACGGCCGCCAGGAATTCTCGAACCTCTGGCTCATCTTCTGCCACGAGCACGGTTTTGGCGTCGCAGGAAGGATTCGATGACACAGGATTCACGGCTTTCGAAACTGGCTCTTGTTGGGACTGCCCAACGCCAAGCAACTCGTCAACCGCACCGAGCAGTTCGGTGGCGACCACCGGCTTGCTGAGCAACTTGTCTACGCCTTCGAGATACCCTACGGTCACCGAGTCGAGGTTCATTGCTGTAAGTCCAATGACCCTGGCGTTCGGACTGAGTTGCTTGATAAAGTTGAGCGTCTCGCCACCGTCGAGTTTCGGCATTTTGTAATCGAGCACCACGATGCGGATATCACGAGCGGCATAGCGGAGCATGTCCAGTCCCTTCGGGGACGAAGACGAAGTCAGCACATTGAAGCCACGTTTGACCAGCAACGATTTGACGGTTTGGAGCAGCAGGGGGTCGTCATCAATGACCAGAATGGTGGATTTGGGTTCGTCCCCATCACTGGAGGGTTGTTCCGGGAGCCGTTCCTGTTGACCCTCGCCTCCGGAACTGAATAATGCGATTGCGGCGGATAAGATGCCCATATGTCTTTATCTCAATCAACTATCAGTTCACATGGAAGACATTGGTCGATGTCGGAGGAGGAACTGCGGAAACATTGATAACCTCCTCCACTTTCTGAACAAGGTCACCCAGGCTACAGGGCTTTTTCAGGGAACCCAACAGACCTTTCTGAAACATTGCGAACGGCACGGATTTTTCGTAGCCCGTCACCAAAACGACCCGCACGTCGGGATTGACCCGTTGGAGTTCATCGAATACCAACTCGCCCGTCACCGGGGGTAGCACGAAATCCAATAGCACCAAGTCAATCTCTCGCCATCTCTCCTCGTAAATCTGGATGGCTTCATCTGCACTGGAAGCGGCAATCACTCGGTAGCCTTGGCATTCCAACAACTCCGTGAGGAAGCTTAGAAAATCCTCCTCATCGTCGATAGCAAGAATGCACGATTTTATCCGGCAATTACTCGAAGCCATGCTTCCACAAAGAGCATTCGGCTTGCCAGCGTTGCGTATCCAGCCAGTATCCTCGCCGCTCAGCCCCCTTGAATCCCCCCAAACGACACTCACCCGTACACTCACCCGATGACCGAAGAACGCCCCATTTGGGTGAGTGCAGGCAATTGAGCCAAAGCGAGACTGGGGACGTAAAAACGAACACCAACCCGCCCATTACCAGCCGCCGTTGCCCCGCCAGCGTCCTGCCGCCACTAGCCGCCGGTGCTCATTGCTGATTGCATGATACGGCGGCGGGCAAGCCTTGGAGTCTCCGCCCAGGACTGATTACTTGCGGCGGCGAATCGTCAACACCCCCAGCAACCCCACCATTACGAGACCGGGCGTGGACGGTTCGGGAAGAGCCGAGGCGGAGCGCGAGGAACCGCTCCGCCCGAAGGTTGTTGACGGCGATTCCGCGGCGATTGGAAAAGACATCAGCGCGGGTGGCGCGGGGTTGTGAATCAGAATCGCTTGATCGTCAGTGAGTTAAATTGGCGCTCCCGGCCCGATTCGAACGGGCGACCTGCGGTTTAGGAAACCGACGCTCTATCCATCTGAGCTACGGGAGCGCAAGCACTTACAAATACGCGATTGGCTTAGTGGCAAATGAAGGCACGAAAAAAGAAGCTGCGAGATCAAAGCCATCCACATCATGGCGCCAATACTAGAGCGCAAGGATGTGTCTGGTCAAGCCATGGGGAAGATCACCGCAATGATTCAGCGCAAGCGTATCCGCGAGACGTTCAAGACGGCTGGGGCCGCCGCCGAGTGCGCCGGGATCATTCGCAACCAGTACCGTGAGGAAGGCAAGGCGTGCTTTCACCACGCCGACCGACCTGCGACTTGAGACGCCCCGTTGCGCTGAAAAAATCACGCCGCACAACGCAGCGCCGACGCAAGCGGTGATCGTGGTTGGTGATGACGACAAGCGCGTCGAGATTTGGGTGAACGGGAATGCGTGCCACCGGCGGTGCCTGACGGCCAATAACGAGTTCTGACACGATGTCAGCCTCCCAAGGCAGACTGCGACACTCTGGCAAAACCGGGCATCGAGAAGACGCTCTCACAGATGTCGATATATCTACGCAACAAATTGTGTGGCAGCCATATATGCCAGCCACAAATGGCTCGAATGCGCTGAATGGCACACCCCATGCGTTGTCAAGTCATTTGGTATCCGACAGGTGTCGAGCCAGAGCGCATCTCGTTGGCTAGCTGTTCGAGAGAAAACGGAATTTTTTTACCGAAGAGAGAGGAGAATTAGGTGTATGGCTGTTGACCTTGAGAAGATCCTGCGTCCCGTTGATAACCCCGTTCCGCCGTTTCCGCCCAAGTATATGATGCTCGCGGGCGGGGAAGAGATGGTCATCCGTCAGGTGACTCGGGAGGAAATCCCCGACATCCTGCAACATGTCGAACCCCTGATTCACGTCGAGCGTGACTACTACGACGTCGTCGCCGCGCGCCTCTACAGCGAGCTTCTGGCCTACTATCGCTATCGCGTTCAGGACGAATACGTCCTCGTGGCGCAAATCGACGGCGAACTCGTCGCGGTGGTGAACGGTCGCCTGTTGAGCAAGGACGTCGGCATGTCGTACCACACCGTCGCCCTGCGGCGCGGCTTGCGTGTGGGAGCGCACGCCTTCGCCACGAAGATGGAGTATCACCTCGACATCATCGGTCAGAAGGAAGTCCTGATCGTGGCCGAATCGCCGATCGGCTTCCGCCGGTGGATGATCGAGTATGAACTGGAGAAGCGATTCCAAATCGCCCATGAACTCGGCGGTGTTCCCTCGTGGGCCCTGACAAAGGAACTATTCAACCGCGCCCGCGCTACTCTCGTCGTCGGTAGACGCCCCGTGCCGCAGCACCTCCTCGAAAAGGCCCAGGCCGCTATACTTCCGCCAACGGACCCACCGAAGGCGCCCGCCGATCTTCTCGCGGCGACGCGGTCGCTGTATGACTCAACGGGCACGGCGCTGATGTCTCAGCGCTGGAAGCAGGAAGGGAAGGCTTGATCATGCGCGAGGTCTATGTCGTCGGTATCGGAATTACAAGTTTTACTCGTCTGGAGTATCCGTTAAGTGAAATTGCTGCGTATCCCGCGATGATTGCGCTGAAGGATGCCGGTCTTTCCAAGGTCGATCACGTGTATGTGGCCAATATGGGCAGTGCCCGGGCAAACCACCAAACCGGGCTGGCCAGTGCTGTCGTCGACACCCTGAGCCTGACTCCCGCTGGCGCCGAAGTCATCGAAAACGGCCCCGCGTCCGGTGCTTCCGCCATCAAGCAAGGGTTTATGGCTATTGCGTCTGGACTCCACGATACTGTCCTGGTCACATCGGCAGAACGTTTGCGTGAGGTAAACAACCTGGAAGCGACGGACATCGTGGCATCGCTGTCTCATCCGCTGGCTGAGTACATCTACGGCGTGACGCTGCCGTCGTTGGCGGCGATGTTTACGCGCCTCTACATGCAAGAATACGGCGTGACCGAGCGGCATCTGGCCATGGTGGCCGTGAAGAACCATGACAACGCATTGTTGAACTTTTTCGCGCACTTGCATGAGAAAATCACCATCGAAGGAATCCTCGATTCCCCCGAGGCGATGACCAACAATCCGTATGTTGCCGAGCCCTTACGGTTCTTCGATTGCTGTCCGGTTTCCGACGGCGGCGCGGCGGTGATTCTGGCAACGGCGGAAGTCGCGAAGCAATTGAACAAGCCGATGATCCGGCTGGCCGGCGTCGGGCAGGCGACAGACACCCATTGCGTCCATGAACGCGCGGAACCGACGGATCTCCTGGCCGTCCGGGGCGCTGCGGCCAAGGCATTCCAGATGGCCGGCGTCAGTCCGTCTGACGTTAATGTCGCTGAGCTTCACGATGCCTTCACGATTCTGGAGATTGTCGAGAGCGAGGAGGTTGGGTTTTTCAAGAAAGGTGAGGGACATCTCGCGCTGGAGCGCGGCGAAACCCGTCTGGGCGGGAGGCTCCCGATCAACACATCGGGCGGCTTGAAAGCCAAAGGACATCCCGTGGGGGCGACCGGTGTCGGGCAAGCCCACGAAATCGTCCTGCAACTTCGCGGCGAAGCCCATAAACGACAGGTGGAGGATGCGCGCATCGGGTTCACCTGCAACTTCGGCGGGTTCGGCAACAATGTCGTTTGCCTCGTCTTCAAGAGGGAGAACTGACCATGGTCCTGGAGATTTACGCGTATCAATGCAAAAAGTGCGGGCAACTTCACTATCCGTTCCGCATGGTGTGCAAGAAGTGCGGAAACAAGGAACCGTTCGAGTTCGACACGGTTCCTCTTCCGAAGAATGGCAAACTGCTGACGTTCACGACCGTCCACAATCTCCCCCCCGATTTCAACGTCGCCAAACTGACCCTGGGCATCGTTGAGCTGGAAAACGGGATGCGGATCACGGGGCAACTGAAAGTTCCGAGCCCGAAGATCGGGATGGCGGTCAGTGGCAAGGTCGAGGTCGTCCGCGAGGCCGAATACAGCAAGAACTTTGGGATGGTGTTTTACCCGGCATGACCCTGGTGAGTATTGGGGATCAGGTTACGGAAGGAACCTACCCGTTCCACTCCCGATTCCGGCGTACTGTCAACTTCCGGTGCCGCAACCGACTCATTTCCGTCGTCGACGAAGAAATCGGTGATGGACCGCTCAACATCGTCGTTCGCGACTTCCATCGTGAATCGACATGCGTCGAGGCGGCGCCCCTGATCATCGGCGCGAATTCGGTGGCACTGGGGAGCCTCCACTTTGAGTTTACCGCCAGCGACTATTATCATTCGGACGTTACCTTTGATGATTGGGATCCACATCTCTTCGATCACAATCTGTCCGTCTTCGACGAAGAACTGCGGACTGCATCCTCTTCGAAAAGCCTGGCATTTCTTCTGGATGAACACCGGATCATGAATTTTCGACCGGGATTTGAACGGGCGTTGACGGATCAGATCCGTCGCGGCGTTCACCAGATGCGAAGCGGTCACCTGCTGGATGGAGTTCGAACCCTGAGAGGATGCGGGTTGGGGCTGACTCCGAGCGGCGACGACTTCATTGCCGGGTTGCTCATCGGTTTGAATCTTTTGCAACAACTACGAGGGCAGGATTATCGGAAGATTGCGGATGAAGTATTTCGAACGGCAAAAGCCGGCAACATCTTCTCCAATTCGTTTCTGGATCTCGCCCGCCGCGGCCTGCTCTTCGGACGCATGAAAGATCTGGTCCTCGCGCTAATGCATGAAGGCGAGGAGATGGTCAGAAAGTCGGCAGCGAGACTGATGGCCATCGGCGAAAGTTCTGGTGCCGATTTGGGGACGGGATTCTTGCTCACGGTTCGCGGCGAAATGGGGGTTTCATGATCGTTGCCGGCCAGATTCGCAAGGGCGCCTACTTCGATTCTGTCACGTTGATGCGTGTGGGCAAGGAAATCTCCGCCTTGCCAGGCGTAATCGACGCCGCCGTGGTGATGGGGACAAAATCCAACAAAGCGATCCTGAATTCCAGCGGCCTCCTGAGCGCCAGGTTCGACAATACGGGTGACACCGATCTTCTGGTCGCGGTAAAAGGTGAAACCGAAGCCGCGGCGCAATCGGCCCTGGCCGCTGTCGATGGTCTTCTCAAGAAGACGGTCAGCACAACCTCTAGCGGGAGTGAATCACGTCCAACAAGTCTGGCTGGGGCGCTCAACGTAATTCCCGGCGCCAATCTGGCGCTGATTTCGATTGCCGGCCGCTACGCTGGTGAGGAAGCGATGCGCGCTCTCGAGAACGGCCTGCACGTGATGCTGTTCTCGGACAACGTGCCGCTGGAGAAGGAAATCGCGCTGAAGAAATTTGCCCAAAAGCGTGGGCTGCTCGTCATGGGGCCGGATTGCGGCACGGCCATCATCAACGGCGTTCCCCTCGCCTTCGCCAACGTCGTGAATCGGGGAAACATCGGCATCGTTGCCGCCGCAGGCACAGGGCTTCAAGAGGTCAGTTGCATCATCTCCAATGCGGGCGCAGGGATCTCGCAGGCCATTGGCACCGGTGGCCGCGATGTGAAACACGAGGTCGGCGGTATCATGTTTCTGGAGGGGCTGAAAGCCCTGGCAAAAGACGAACAGACGCGTGTCATTCTCCTCGTTTCCAAACCGCCGCACAAAGACGTGCTACGCCGGATCGACAAGCTGGCGAAAACAATCCGTAAACCCATCGCAACTTCGTTTGTCGGTGCGTCCACACAAGAAGGTCATCCCTCCACTCTCGAAGAAGCGGCCCTGATGGCCGTTGCCTTGTCACAGGGACAACCACGCGATGAAGTCTTCAGCCGACTCGCTACGCGAGATGCAGAAATCAGCCGGATCGCGAAGCGCGAAGCCGCCAAACGGAAGAAGGCCCAGAAATATGTGCGCGGACTCTTCAGTGGCGGCACGTTCTGCGCCGAGGCTCAAATCCTTTTCAAGACCCTGCTGACGGGCGTATACTCAAATGCACCTGTGGGCAACACGAAGCAACTCCGAGATTCTCTCGTCAGCCAGAAACACTCGGTCATCGACCTTGGTGAAGACGAATTCACCGTCGGTCGGCCGCATCCGATGATTGATTACACATTGCGGAATCGGCGGATCCTCGTCGAAGCAGCCGATCCGGAAACCGCGGTCATCCTGCTGGATGTCGTGCTCGGCTACGGCGCCCACCCCGATCCGGCCGCCGAACTCTCGAGCGTGGTTCGCCAGGCATCGCGCAAAGTTTCCGTCGTCTGTTCGATCACCGGAACCAATCAGGACCCGCAGAACCGGGGCCGTGTTGAGGCCGCTCTGCGAAAGGCCGGTGCCATTATGATGCCATCCAACGCCGCTGCGTGTAAATTGGCAGGTCAAATTATTCAATGCCTGGGAAGGAAATGACGTCGATCAATCAACTGTTCGGCAGCGATCTGAAGGTCATCAACATTGGCTTGTCATCCTTCAAACAGGCGTTGGATGATTCCCATACGCCATCCGTGCAGGTCGACTGGAAACCTTCGATGGAGGTCGATCCCAAGTTGGCTAACCGCGTGAAGATATTTCGCCTGGCGATTGAAAAGGCCAATGCCGAGGTCGTGAAGATCATTTTGAGCGGCATGCCGCACCTCATCGGTCTGGAGCGGGCCATCGATGTTATCCCGGGGATGAAGTCGGACATGTTGCTGCATGCGGGACCGCCGATTACGTGGGACCGGATGTGCGGGCCAATGCGTGGCGCCATGATTGGCGCGCTATTGTACGAGCGGAAAGCGGAAACCGTCGAAGAAGCCGAGCGGCTCGCGGCATCCGGCGCAATCAAATTCTCCCCCTGTCACGAACATGCTTCCGTCGGCCCGATGGCAGGCATCATCTCGCCGTCGATGCCGGTGTTCGTGCTGAAAAATGAGGCCCGCGGCAATTTCGCATACTGCACGCTGAACGAGGGGCTCGGCAAAGTGCTGCGTTACGGCGCGTATGGTGAACCGGTGATTGAGAAGCTGCGATGGATGGAAGGCACTCTCTACCCGGTCTTGAAGAAAGCCGTGGCCAAACTCGGAAAAATCGACCTCAAGAATATCATCGCTCAGGCGCTCCACATGGGAGACGAGGTCCATAACCGCAACCGCGCCGCCACGTCCATTTTCTATCGGACGATCGCGCCGGCGATTGTCACGACCTGTGACGATCCAACCATCGCGGCTGAAGTCCTGGAGTTCATCAACCACAACGATCACTTTTTCCTGAACCTTTCCATGCCCGCCTCCAAAGTCACACTGGACGCGGCGCGGGGCGTCAAAAACAGCAGCGTTCTGGTCGTCATGGCCCGCAATGGCACCGACTTCGGCATCCAACTCTCGGGCACGGGTGATGAATGGTTCACCGGTCCGGCCGATGTACCCGACGCTCTGTTCTTCCCGGGGTACACGCGGGCGGACGCGAACCCTGACATAGGCGACAGCGCGATCACTGAGACGAATGGATTGGGTGGATTCGCCATCGCGGCGGCACCGGCCATTGTGCAGTTCGTTGGCGGCAACAGCGATGATGCGATTCGTTACACGCGACAGATGTATGAGATCACCGCTGGCGAGAACAACATCTACCAGATTCCCTATCTGAACTTCCGCGGCACGCCAACGGGCATCGATGCCATCAAGGTCGTCGAGAAGAATCTCCTGCCGTTCATCGATACCGGCGTCGCCCACAAGGAACCGGGCGTCGGCCAGATTGGCGCCGGCGTGTTGAGCGCGCCCGCCGAGCCGTTCCAGAGAGCTTTCGCGGGATTGGCCGGAAGGTTAACCAAGAAATGAGAGACAACCGATGAATACCAAACAATTCCTGCAGTTCATGGACAAGGTCCGTGTGTACGACCTGACGCAGCCACTGAGCATTCACACGCCGCCGTGGCCGAGCTATATGCCGCTGGGAATTCAGTATTTCAAGCGCATTGCCGGCGCGCACATGGGGCAGGGCGCCAACGGCCAGATCATCACGACCAGCAACCACGTCGGCACGCACATGGACGGGGAGATTCATTTTCACGCCAGCGGCCGGTCGATTGGTCACGTCCCCATTGAAGAGTGGATTGGCCCCGGCGTCGTCGCCGACATTTCCAAGGACGTGGGTGACTACGACCTGTATTCTCCGGAGACAATTACGAAGAACGTCGAGGTCAAGAAAGGTGATATCCTGATCATCAATACCGGCTATCACCGCTACGCTTGGGACCAGAGACAATCCGATGAGTTGCGGTATTTTGTGAAGCACCCGGGTCCCGGCCCTGGCTTCCACCAATGGGCGCTGGACATGAAGCTCAAGTGGATCGGTCTCGATTGCGGCAGTGCGGACCATCCGATGAACACCATCATCCGCAACTGGCACCCGGCGCGGTTCGCCGAAGCCGAGAAGAAATTGAAGGCGAAGTACGGCAAAGGTTGGGATGAGATGTTCCCGCCCGACGAGTACTACCAGGTCATGCACCTGAAGTTGTTCCCCAAGAAACTGGTGCATGCCGAGAATCTCGGCGGCGAGATCGACAAGATCGGCAATCAACGGGTTTGGATTGGCGCATTTCCGCTACGCGGCATCGAAATGGAATCCGCCATGTGCCGCATCGTGGCCCTGCTGCCGCCAAAATAGGGAGGCGATCATGGCAATCGCGCACGAGTTTGATTACGTGAAGCCCGGCACGCTGCGCGAGGCCGTCAAAACGCTCGCGCGCTACGGAACGCGCGCCCGTGTTCTCGCCGGCGGGACGGACTTGATCACCCTGATTGCCGAAAACATGGTAGCGCCCGACGCCGTGGTGGACATCAAAGGCGTTCCCGGTCTGGACAAGATTGAATTCAAGAATGGTGTCCTTACGATCGGCGCTCTGGTCACGTTCAGTGACCTGCGAGATTCCCCAATCGTTGCGAAGAAATTCCCCGTAATTCACGAGATGACCGGCTGGGTCGCTTCGGTGGGCATTCGGAACCGGGCCACGATGGTTGGCAATATCTGCTCGGCGGTTCCCTGCTGTGACAGCGGTCCGATTCTGCTCGTTTATGATGCCGTGGTGCTGGTGGTCGGCCCGTCAGGCAGGCGAAAGGTACCACTACACGACTGGTTTCTCGGTCCACGCAAGACCGTGCTGAAGCGTGGCGAGATCGCCACCGGAATAGCGATAGCGCTGCCCAGGAAGAAACATGGCGCCTGCTTCGTCAAACTGCGCCGATACGAGGGCGAAGATCTCGCGCAAGCCAGCGTGACGGTTCTCGCGTACGCCGACAACCACTATCGGATTTCTTTCGGCTCGGTCGCGCCACGCCCGATTCGCGGGGAGAGAATCGAAGCTTTGTTGGAGGGCCGCGCGTTGTCGGACGATCTGATTCAGGAGGCGGTGCGACTCGTGCCAACAGAAATCGCACCGATCACCGACATTCGGGCGACCAAGGAATATCGGATGCACATGGTGGGCGTAATGCTGGAACGGGGATTCCGTACCGCGGTTGAACGGATTGCGGGCTCGGGTCCCGCGTATGGCAACAGCGTGATATAGGAGGCGGCCATGACAAAGCGGATCACTGTCACACTCAACAACGAGACCCGCAGCCTTGATGTCGAGCCCAGCGACATTCTCCTCGATGTCTTGCGGGAAACACTGGGCGTGAAGAGCCCAAAGATTGGTTGCGAACGCGGTGACTGTGGTGCCTGCACGGTCCTTCTGGATAACAAGACCGTGCGCACCTGCCTGATCCTGGCCATCGAGGTGGACGGTCACGAAATCACGACGCTCGAAGGGTTGAGCCAGTCGGGGTTGACGCCCGTGCAACAGTCGCTGCTCAAGTACAACGCCTTCCAATGTGGATTCTGCGCGCCCGGCATGGTGCTCTCGGCGACGGAACTACTGGGCAAAAACCCGAACCCGTCCAAAGACGAAGTCAAAGAGGCCATCTCCGGCAACTTATGTCGTTGCACTGGTTACGAGCCGGTCATTGACGCCATTGTGGCCGTCGGCGAGAAAGCGGGGAAACGCTTATGAGTGCGCTCAAATTTGTTGGCGAATCGCCCGAACGCATTGACGGGCTGGAGAAAGTCACGGGAGCGGCCATTTACGTGGACGACATTGATTTCGGCGCGAGGCTGCTTCACGCGGAGATCGTCGAAACACCGTATGCACATGCGTTGATCAAGAGTATTGATACATCCGCCGCCGAGAAGGTTCCCGGTGTCGTGCGCGTGATCACTGGCAAAGATTTCCCGTACCGTTTCGGATTGTACATGCAGGACCGATTCAGTTTTCCGACCGACCGCGTCCGTTTTGTCGGCGAACAAGTCGCTGCCGTGGTCGCACGCGACGCGAAAACGGCGAAGCGGGCGGCAAAACTCGTGAAAGTGGTTTATCAAGAACTGGAACCCGTCCTCGACCTCACGAAGGCGCTTCGGGATGATGCCGTGTTGGTGCACCCTGATCTGGGAAATTACACGCGTTGCCCATGGTTTTTTCCGCAAGCGGGCACGAACATCGCCCACTGGCGCAAAACGAGGAAAGGTGACATCGAGAAAGGGTTCAAGGAAGCCGATGTTATCCTCGAAGACACCTACACGGTCCCCCGCTATTCCCACTGTGCGATCGAACCACATGTGATCATCGGCCTCTACGATTTGTCCGGACGGTTGACGCTCTGGTCGGCCTCGCAGTCGCCCTACACGCAACGACACGTCCTCGCGCAGGCGCTGGCGCCACTCGGATTGTCCCACAAGGACATCCGTGTCGTGACGCCGTATGTCGGTGGCGGTTTTGGCGGCAAAGCCGGCGTGTCGATGGAGATCATCGGCGCGGCATTGGCGATGATGGTGAAGGGGCATCCAGTGAAGGTCCGTTGGACGCGAGCTCAGGAGTTTTACAACACCTACCAACGGCAGGGCGTCGTCGCGCGAATCAAACTGGGCGCGAAGAAAGACGGCACCATCACGGCAATCGAGCATTCCTTGCACTGGGATGCTGGTGGTTATGTGGAATACGGTGCCAATGTGGTGAATGCGGTCGGGCTCTCCGCCACAGGCCCGTATCGAATCCCCAATGTCAAAATCGATTCCGTCTGCGTCTATACCAACCTCCCGCCGAGTGGTCCGTATCGTGGTTTTGGGTACTCCGAATTCCATTTTGGGTTGGAATCCCACATGACCCGGATGGCGCACAAACTCGGCATGGATCCCGTCGAGTTCCGGAGGAGGAATGCCATTCGCGAAGGCGACACGTTGGCGTATGGCGCGAAGATGAACCCATGCGGTCTCCAGGAGTCGATCGACCGGGTTGCCGCGGAAATCGGCTGGGGAAAGAAAGAAGTGTCGAAAGATCCCAACAAGGTCATCGGCAAGGGGTTCGCCTGCTACTGGAAGGCACCGGCGATGCCGCCCAATGCCGCGTCGGCAGCATTCATGAAGTTCAATGAGGACGGCAGCCTGAACATCAGCGTCTCGGGCATGGAAATCGGCCAGGGGTTCCTGACCGTGATGGCCCAAATTGCCGCTGAGATTCTCACGGTGCCGATCGAGAAGATCCGCGTCGAGCTGCCCGACACGGACCGCAACGCGTACGAATGGCAGACCGTCGGCTCTCACGTGACGTGGGGTTGTGGCAATGCTGTGAAAGCCGCGGCGCTGGAATTGCGCGGAAAGATGTTTGAAGTTGTCGAGCGGGCCCATGGTCTGTCTCGCGACTCGCTCTATCTTGAAAATGAGCGCGTGAAATGCCGGGAACGCGCGGATTTCGAGTTGCCGTTGCGTGATTTCGTCATCAACGGCATTCAACTGAAGCATGGGAACTTCATCGGCGGACCGATTCTCGGGAGCGGCGTATTCATGCCCGAGTTCACCTCTGCATTGAGCGACCCCGAGACCAGTCAGGGCGGCCATCCGAATGTGCATTACACCGTGGGCGCCGCCGCTGTCACTCTCGAAATCGACAAGAAGACGGGCAAGATGCGCGTACTGAAAGCCACACTGGCTGTCGACGCTGGCAAGGCGATCAACCCCGTCCTCGTGAGAGGCCAGATTGTCGGCGGGGTCGTTCAGGGGCTGGCGACGGTGTTGTACGAAGACATCCGTTTCGACCAGAAGGGCAAATTGGTTAATGCCAACTTCACGGATTACAAGATCCCAACCTCGATGGACGTGCCGGAGGAGATTGTACCGATTATCGTGGAAGTCGCGCAGCCGGATGGTCCGTTCGGGGCCCGCGGGACTGCCGAACACACGATGATTCCCTGCGCGGCCATGGTCGCCAACGCGGTGGAAGACGCGCTTGGCCGGCGAATGAAAACCATGCCGATTACAGCCGAGAAAGTGGCGTTGGAGTTACTGGGCATCCCTTACGATGACGTGAAGGGATCGACCATGGGCCTGTGTTTTGCCGGGCATCCGGACGCGTACAAGTTCCACACCAAAGCTCCGGCAAAGAAGTAGAATCCGGCGGCTAGCGCGCCGACAGGCACGCCCCGGCAATCACCAGAATTGCTCCGAGCGTCTTCTTGAGCGTTATCGGATCCTGCGGAGATTCCAGCACACCAAAGTGGCTGATGACCATGGCCATCAGGATTTGACCCGAAACCAGCAGGATAAAAAACGTTCTCGCCCCCACCTTTGGAATGAGAAAGGTCGTCCCGACAATAAAGAAGGCACTGATGATCCCGGCGACGTGCAGATAAACCGGCACGTTCCGAAGTTTGGCCAGCGAATGATATTCACCCCCGAACACGAGGATTACGATGGAGGTGATGGTGGCCACCACGAAGAAAACTGCGGACGCGGCCATGGAGGATCCCAGATATCGCGAGACCGAGCTGTTCATCGGCAAGTAGACGGAAAGGATCGCCCCCATCAAAAACGCGATAATTGCGAACATGGATGTTTGCACTGTGTCTTCCTCCCTACCATTGATCTCACGGTTGAAGTACGCCTTCGCTTCGGTCGCCGCCCCGCCGCTGAGAATCGACTCAGTATCCCGGGGGACGCTGAAATGGTCCGGTCAGCTCGACAAGTTGTTCGGCGATCGCCAACAATTTCATCTCGCCCCAACGTTGGCCGACCACTTGCACGCCGATCGGCAGTCCCTCGGCTGAGCGAGCCAGCGGCAGGACCACCACGGGATGGCCGGTCAAGTTGAACGGGCTGGTGTAGCCTGTTCCGCCCAGTCGATAGGGAACGGGCCGACCGTCCACATCGATCGGCGTGCCGGGCGGGCAATGCGGGAAAGCAGGCCCAACGGTCACGGGACACAACAGTGCATCCCATGCCTCGAAGAAACGTTCCACAGCGGCAATGTGCGCGTCGCGTTTGGTCAACGTCTCCGTGTACTGACGCAGCGTGGCATTGAGTCGTCGGGCCATGCCGCGCAATTCAGGATCGTCGGACGCGGCGTTGACTCCGAACCTGGCCGCGCATTCCTCTTCGAGCTCGGGCGACATCGCCCCGCCAACTTCGCACTGGCGCAGTTCGCCGTATGTCTCCCAGAGATCGGGGAACTCAAAATTGTCCGGCAGACACTGCGCGACCGTGCAGCCTCGTTCCTCCAGCGCGGCGACCAGCCCCGCCAATGCGGTCCTCGTGTCACGGGTCACCGGCAGCCTGCCAAAACCATCGGCCCAAGCCACACGCAGCTCCCCCCAGGGCGGTGGCGCCGTTGGAACAAGGGGCACAGGAGGAACCTCCGGCTGACGTGGATCGGGACCCGCGATCACCTGTAGTGCCAGCGCCAGATCCTGCACGGACCGGGCCAGCGGCCCGGGCGTGGCGACGTGCCGCACACCGCGTGATCGGCCGGGCAGATCCGGAATGTGACCGACGGTCGGGACGCGGTGCTCGGTGGGTTTGAGTGAATACACGCCGCAGTAGTGCGCGGGAATTCGCACCGACCCGCCGTAGTCGCTGCCCACTTCCAACGCCGACAAACCGGCCGCGATGGCGGCAGCGCCGCCGCCAGTTGAGCCACCCGGTGTTCGTTCCAAATCCCACGGGTTGTTCGACCGGCCGAAGATGGCATTGTCGCTCTGGAACCCATGGACGAGCATCGGCAGGTTGGTTTTGCCCAGTACGATGGCCCCCGCCGCACGGAGACGTGCCACAACGGTGGCATCGGCGGCCGGGACGTAATTGGCCAGTGGCGCGAAGCCGCTTGTCGTCCGCAATCCAGCCGTGGCGAATGAGTCTTTGATCGTCACGGGTACACCGTGGAGCGGCCCCCAAACCTCGCCGCGGGCCATCGCAGCATCGGCTTCGCGCGCCCGCGCCAGAGCCTCCTCTTCGTTGAGGGTCACGATGGCGTTGAGCGCCGGATTGTGGCGGGCAACGCGCGCGAGATAGGCGTCCACTACTTCGACCGCCGACACACGACGGTCATGAATCGCCGCCGCCACCTCCTGTGCGCTCGAGAAGGCCAAACCTTTTGCCGTTTGTTCCCGGGGCTGGAACGGCATTACGCTGACGGCTCCGGATGATTTCGACGCCGTTACCAAGCCGCACAACTCCCCAGCCACGCGCAGGCGGTGACTGCCTCAATTCCCCCAAGCCATGATGTGTAAAAGTCCACTGGAGTCATTGATGTTGCCTGAACGTTGGGGGTTTGTCCATCCCCGACCGGAGACAGTGAGTGATTCCCATGGATCCGAAGCGTCCGCCTACGCAGTGCTTTGGCGCGACAAGGTGGCGTCCGCCAGCGCTTCTGTACATGCCGTCCTGGCGCGACAAAATGTCGATGGCTGCGGACGGGCTCATCCCAACGTGGAGATGTCGAATACTCCCGTCCTGAAATCCCAATGGGGTCAACACCTTATGGCGCCCGCGGGGGCTCTCGTGTCTAAGGAACACGCCACCTTGAACTCGGGGAAGAAAAGGGGTATTAGAGCAGAGCGTTGCGAGGGCCAAACCATGAAGACCGATCCTCCAAGCCGGGTGTCCGATTCGAAGAATGCGACCACTTCCATCGCCGAAGCTGCGTCGAAGGTGATCGAGAATAGTCCGTGCCATCTTCCCGGAGCCGGCGATGCCCGTTGAATTCAAGGACTACTACGACGTTCTCGGCGTTCCCCGAACCGCGACCGACGCGGAAATCAAGAAGGCCTTCCGCAAGCTCGCCCACAAATATCATCCCGACGTCGCCAAAGACAAACGCACGGCCGAAGAAAAGTTCAAGGAAATCAACGAAGCCAACGAAGTCCTCAGCGACCCGGAAAAACGGCGAAAGTACGATGAGCTGGGGGCGAATTGGAACCATCCGGAACGGCAGGCCCCGCCGCCAACGGAAGGGTTCGGCGGAGGCCCCGAACAGGGTGCCGAATTCCATTTCGATGGCACAGGTTTCAGTGATTTCTTCGAGCAGTTCTTCGGCAGTCGCGGTCGTCCATTCGGTGGCTTCGGCAGAGCGGGTGAAAACGGCGAAGAAGGCGAGACATTCGCCCAGCGCGGCCAGGACATCGAGGGTGACATTCTGGTGACGCTGGACGAAGCCCTGCACGGTTCGAGCCGCACGATTCGGCTGCAGCGTACCGACCCGAGCACCGGACAATCGACCACGCAGACCTTGCGGGTGAAAATCCCTCCCGGCGTTCGGGAAGGGCAACTCATCCGTGTCGCCGGCAAAGGCCAGGAAGGCATCGGTGGGGGCGACGCGGGAAACCTGTATCTGCGTGTGAAATTTGCCCAGCACCCCGACTTCCGTGTGCGGGGCGCCGATCTCTATTACGATTTGGATCTGGCCCCGTGGGAGGCCGTGCTGGGTTCCACCGTCCACATACCCACCCTCGATGGAACGGTATCCTTGAAAATTCCCGCGGGCACCGTGTCGGAACGGCAATTCCGTTTACGCGGGAAGGGGTTGCCGACGGTCGACGGAACACGGGGCGATTTGTATGCCGTCGTGTCCATCGAAGTCCCGTCGCATCTCACGCCGGAACAAAGAGTCCTGTGGGAACAGTTGGCCTCAAAGTCGACATTCAACCCGAGGAAAACTTCATGAGCAAACGATCGGTTCAAGACGGTCCATCATCCATTGCTCTGGAGTTGTTTCAGCCGAAACCAAACGTCCTGTACAGTCTCGATGCCGCCGCTCACCTCGCCGGTGTCCCGCGCCGCTCCATTCTCATCTATTATCGTGCTGGCCTCGTCCGCCCGGTCGTTCACCCGCCGTACGGGGTGATGGAATTCACGGAAGAGGCGATCCATACACTGCGGCAGATTGAGTACCTACGGTCCGTTCACGACGTCGACCTGGCCATGCTCAAGACCATGTTCGAGCTGCTCGATGAAGTGGAGCGCCTGCGCGCCGAGCTGCGCTTTTTGCGTAACCATTGAGGAGGAGAGACCATGAGCGGACAAACCCCCGCCAGTAACCCGGCCCACAGTCTTCAGCCCGCGGAAATCGACGGGTTCAGTTCTCTCGCGGAGTTGGCCCGGGACCTGCGCTGGTCATGGAACCATGGCGCCGACGAGGTGTGGAACCGGCTCGACCCCGCGCTCTGGGAGCTGACTCGAAACCCGTGGGTAATCCTCCAGACGGTCTCGCGGGAAAAACTCCGTCTCCTGTTGGCCAATCCCGAGTTTCGCCAGAAGGTGGATGCTCTCATACAAGCGGAGAAGCGCGCCGCCGAGTCGCCCGCGTGGTTTCAGCACACGCATCCGCAATCACCCCTGACGTGTGTCGCGTATTTCAGCATGGAATTCATGTTGGGTGAAGCTCTCCCGATTTATTCGGGGGGACTCGGCAATGTGGCCGGCGATCAACTCAAGGCTGCCAGTGATCTCGGTGTGCCGGTCGTCGGCGTCGGGCTCCTCTACCAGCAAGGTTATTTCCGTCAGGTGATCGACAAGGACGGGGTGCAACAGGCACTCTATCCGTATAACGATCCCGGGCAATTGCCGATCACGCCCGTGCGCCAGCCAAACGGTGAGTGGTTACGGCTGGAGATGGCGGCGCCCGGGTACTCGGTCTGGCTCCGCGTCTGGCAGGCGCGGGTCGGAAGGGTGAAACTGTACCTGCTCGACAGCAATGATCCGGCGAACCCCCCCGCCCACCGCGGGATCACCAGCGAGTTGTATGGCGGCGGGCCAGAGTTGCGGCTCAACCAGGAGTTGATGCTCGGAATCGGCGGTTGGCGGCTGCTCGGCGCGCTCGGCATCCGTCCGGAAGTCTGCCACCTCAATGAAGGGCACGCCGCGTTCGCCGTTTTAGAACGCGCCCGGACTTTCATGCAGGAAACCGGCCAGTCCTTCGATGTCGCCCTGGCCGTCACGCGAGCGGGCAACCTCTTCACCACCCACACGGCCGTCGCGGCGGGGTTCGATCGGTTCTCTCCGGGTCTCATGGAGCAATATCTCACCCGGTACGCGCAGGAGAAGCTCGGCATTTCCCTTCACGAGTTGCTGGCTCTGGGACGCCAGAATAGCGATGACGCTACGGAGCCTTTTAATATGGCGTATCTGGCACTGCGCGGGAGCGGGGCGGTCAATGGCGTGAGCCGTTTGCATGGCGAGGTGAGCCGACACCTGTTCGCGTCCCTCTTTTCCCGCTGGCCGGTGAACGAAGTGCCCGTCAAACATGTGACCAACGGAGTCCACGTGCCAACTTGGGACTCAGCGACGGCGGATGATCTCTGGACGGAAGCGTGCGGCAAAGACCGCTGGTTGGGCCCAATCGAACCGTTGGAGCAGGACATTCGCCGCATTCCCGACGCACGGCTCTGGGAACTGCGCACGGCCGGCCGCCAGTCACTGATTGATTACATTCACACCCGATTGCCGCAACAACTGGATGCTTCCGGACGCCCGGCCCGGGTGGTGGAAGACGCGAAGCATTTGTTCGACCCGAACGTGTTGACGCTGGGCTTTGCGCGGCGGTTCGCCACCTACAAGCGCCCGAACCTGCTGCTCCACGACCCGTCGCGGCTGCTGCGCCTGTTGACCAACCCGCAGCGGCCGGTGCAACTCATCATCGCCGGAAAGGCGCATCCGGCCGACCAGCCGGGGCAGGCGTTGATCCAGGAATGGATTCGCTTCGAGCGGCGACCCGAGGTGCGCGAGCACGTGGTCTTCCTCAGCGACTACGACATGCTCCTTGCCGAGCGTCTGGTGCAAGGAGTGGACGTCTGGATCAACACGCCGCGACGGCCCTGGGAGGCCTGCGGAACGAGCGGCATGAAGGTGCTGGTCAACGGCGGTATCAATCTTTCGGAGTTGGACGGCTGGTGGGCCGAAGCCTACACCCCACAAGTGGGGTGGGCCTTGGGTGATGGCCGGGAGCACGGCGACGATCCTGCCTGGGATGCCGCCGAAGCCGGGGCGCTGTACGACCGGCTCGAAAACGAGGTCATCCCGGAATTCTATTCCCGCGACAAGGATGGTTTGCCGACCGCATGGGTTGCGCGCATGCGGGAGAGCATGGCGCGGTTGACGCCCCAATTCTCCGCCAGCCGCACTGTGCGCGAATATACCGAGCAGCATTACTTCCCAGCCGCGACAAACTATCGGGAGCGCGCTGCCGACAAGGGCGCGGCGGGTGCGCGAGTGGTGAAGTGGCAGCAGGCTCTGGATGAGAAATGGGCTGGGCTGCGCTTCGGCGAAGTGAAGGTGAAAACGACAGGCCGGCAACACGTGTTTGACGTGCAGGTTTATCTCGATGACCTCGACCCAAGCGCTGTGCGGGTTGAACTTTATGCCGAAGGTGTCAATGGGGAAGAACCGATTCGCCTGGAAATGCAGCGCGCCCGGGAATTGGTGGGGGCAGCGCATGGCTACCTCTACAGCGCGACAGTGCCCGCGCATCGCCCGGCTGCCGATTACACGCCGCGAGTGATACCGTGCTGTCCCGGCGTGGCGGTTCCTCTGGAAGCCGCGCATATCCTGTGGCGAGGCTGATCTCACAGAAGGCGAAATGATGACAACAGCTCAAACCAGCGTCCTGACAATCAACGGAGGCTCGTCGAGCATCAAGTTCGTGCTGTATCAGACCGGCCAACTGCTGGAGCGAAAGCTGTCTGGAAAAATTGACCGCATCGGCCTGAGCGGGACGAACCTGACTTTCAAGGACCCGACCGCGAATCGGCAGGACACCAGCACCATCGCCGCTTCCGATCACAAGTCAGCCGCGATGGTTCTGATTGATTGGCTCGAAAAACAGAACGGTTTCGCCTCGGTCCAAGCCGTGGGACATCGCGTGGTCCACGGCATGAAACACACCGAGCCCGAGGTGGTCACCCGGGAATTACTGGATGAACTGCACCGCCTTCGGCCCTACGACCCGGATCATCTGCCCCGCGAGATTGAACTGATCGAGGCGTTCCGCCAGCGGCATCCGAAATTGCCCCAGGTCGCCTGCTTCGACACCGCCTTCCACCGCACCATGCCGCGGGTCGCCAAATGGCTGCCGATTCCGCGGAGCTACGACGCCAAAGGAATTCAGCGCTATGGTTTCCATGGGTTGTCCTATGCCTATCTGATGGAAGAACTCGCGCGCCTCGGCGACCCGTCGGCAACGAAGGGTCGCGTGATCCTCGCACATCTCGGCAACGGCGCCAGCCTGGCTGCCGTGCGCGACGGCAAAAGCATCGATACCAGTATGGGCTTCACGCCGACCGCGGGATTGGTGATGAGTACCCGCTCGGGCGACCTCGATCCCGGCCTCGCGCCGTATCTGTTGCGCACCGAACAGATGACCACAAAACAGTTTTACGAAATGGTGAACCACAAGTCCGGGTTGCTCGGCGTTTCGGAGACCAGTCCCGACATGCGGGACCTGCTCGCGCAGGAAACTGCTGACGTCCGGGCCGCGGAAGCCGTGGCCCTGTTCTGCTATCAGGCCAAAAAATGGATCGGCTCGTTCGCCGCTGCTCTCGGTGGATTGGACGCGCTCGTCTTCGCAGGAGGCATCGGCGAGAATGCATCACCCGTCCGCGCGCGCATTTGCGAGGACCTCGGCTTCCTCGGCATAGAGCTGAATGAGTCGCGCAACGCGGCCAATGCCGAAGTGATTTCCGCGGACACCAGCCGCGTTACGGTCCGTGTCATCCGCACGGACGAAGAACTGATGATTGCACGCTCCGTGTGCCGCGTTCTCGGGCTCAGCGCGACGAACAAATGAAATTGAAATATAAAAGCAGGGGCATCTGCTTAACCCAAACGATCGGAGGCCGAACGCCTTCCGCACTGGGCCGGGATGCTGAACATCAGGCACTTACGGAGATTATAACACCGGTGCGGCTGACGCCGCTATTCTTCATCCGATTCCCGGAAAAGTTGTATAATGGATATGGAGAAATGGAAATCAGAATGGAAAGTGGAACTAAATGAAGCCCATCAAGAAGGCAGTAGTTGACAGACGGGCGGAAGAAACGGCGCGGCAAGTATCGCCGCAGGTTTATCACCAACTCACGCAATCCCAGCCCGAGGCACGCCCTGAAACTTCGCGGCGGCGGCTCAGGGAGGAATTACGAGAGCAAGTTCGCCGACGGCTTAATGGAGGACCTGCTGCATAGTTTTGATTTATTGCGGATGTCAACGTCGCCGCTGCCGTAGCCGCATCGAGTTCAGTTCGCTCACGCTAACGTTTTGTTTGACGTGCTACTTTCCTGCCAGTTCGTCAGGCGTCAGCGTGAGGATCATGCTGACCAACAGCTGTTCGCCCGGTTCCAGAACCTGACCAGCAATACGCCACACCAGGTCTTGCCGCTCTGACGGCCTCATGCCCTTGAACTTCTTCGCGATCACCGTGAACCGCCGCAGTTTCGTCTGAGGAACCGGCTCGTGGCACACTTCCGCGTCAATTCCGACTTTCCGCAAGCCATCTTCGAGTGCGTCTGTCAACACTCGCTCAACATTTTTGGGATTCCCTATCTTAGCCATGATCGTACCTCCTCAATTTGACTGATAAATTGATCCGCGTCTTGCAAGGTCGCCATTTGCGGCGAATAGCGGGCTTGAATCGTCCACTGCGCACAAATGCTTTTGAGTGACTGTAGCACACGTGTTTGCCCGCGCTGACCAGCAGCGGCCAGTCTCTCGGTCAGCCTTGGTAGCCGTTCCAGCATACCGCCCAAGTCGTGCCACCGATAGCAAAGAAACCACAGGGCGCGCTCGTTTCCACTGCGCTCGGGCGGGCTGCCGGCGCTCTGCAGCCAAGGATGCTCTTCCAGAAGGTTGGCCTTCAAGAGACACTCCACAACAAAGCCGGCCAAGTACATTGCTCCATTCGCGCGCGCATTCAATCCGCTCTTCTGGAGGAATCGCGCGTCCCCAAGACGGCGCTCAGCCACAGTGCGTAGTTGCCTCGGATTCAGCTTCTGACGTTCAAATATGGTGCGCGCCTTCGCCATGTTCTCCGCCTATAACCGTATCGAGTTCGGTTCGCTCACGATTACAGACGACACCTCGTAGTATGCCAATGTGAAGTGGGCAGGGCAAGCTCGTGATTGATTGCCGGTATGCCTGCGCCGCATTTGAAATTCGGCCACGGCCTGCTTGACGACCGGATTACGTCAGCTACATACTCCTGTATCAGAATGAACACGCTCACCCTGGAACTGCTCCAAAAGATGGACGCGTACTGGCGCGCCGCCAACTATCTGTCGGTCGGACAAATCTATCTTTGGGACAACCCCTTACTAAAGCAGCCGCTGACGCTCGCGCACGTGAAGCACATGCTGCTGGGACATTGGGGCACGACACCGGGGCAGAACTTCATCTACGTCCACCTGAACCGGATCATCAAGAAGTATGACCTCGACATGATTTACGTTTCCGGCCCCGGCCACGGCGGCCCGGCCGTCGTGGGCAACACGTATTTGGAGGGAACGTACAGCGAGGTGTATCCAAACATCAGCCAGGACGAGGCCGGGCTGAAAAAACTCTTCACGCAGTTCTCGTTTCCGGGCGGGATCCCCAGCCATGCTTCGCCGGAATGCCCGGGGTCGATCCACGAAGGCGGTGAGTTGGGGTATTCGCTCAGCCATTCGTTCGGGGCGGTGTTTGACAATCCGGATCTCGTCGTGGCCTGCGTTGTCGGTGATGGCGAAGCCGAGACCGGCCCGTTGGCCACGGCGTGGCATTCCAACAAGTTCCTCGATCCGACCACCGATGGTGCCGTGCTGCCGATTCTGCATCTCAACGGCTACAAGATCTCCAACCCGACCATCCTCGCCCGCATCAACCGCGAGGAATTGGAACAGTTGCTCCGCGGCTACGGCTGGACGCCCCACTTCGTCGAGGGTCACGAGCCGGCGTTGATGCATGAAGCCATGGCTACGACGCTCGATACGGTGGTGGAGCAGATCAAGCAAATTCAGCAAGACGCCCGCGTCCACGGCAATCTCACACGTCCACACTGGCCGATGATCGTGCTGAAATCACCCAAGGGTTGGACGGGACCGAAGGTGGTCGATGGCTTGCCGGTGGAAGGCACATTCCGTGCGCACCAAGTGCCGCTCTCCGACCCAGCCACTCATCCCGAACACCTCAAGTTGTTGGAGGACTGGCTGAGGAGTTACCGGCCCGAGGAACTCTTCGATGAGCAAGGCCGTTTGAAACCGGAGTTGGCCGAACTTGCGCCTACGGGCGAACGACGCATGGGCGCAAATCCCCACGCCAACGGCGGCATTCTGCTCCGCGATCTGCGGATGCCAGATTTTCGTGATTACGCCGTCGACGTACCCTCGCCGGGTGCTCCCGGCGTTGGTGACACGCATGTCCTTGGACGCTTCCTGCGCGACGTCGCAAAGCTCAACGCCGAGCGGAGGAATTTCCGTATCTTTGGCCCTGATGAGACACTCTCCAACGGCTTGGAGGCCGTTTTTGAAGTGACCAAACGCCAATGGGACGCCGCGACCGTGCCGAACGACGAATTTCTCGCCCCCACCGGGCGCGTGATGGAAATGCTCAGCGAGCATCAATGCGAAGGCTGGCTCGAAGGCTACCTGCTCACCGGGCGGCACGGACTATTCAACTGCTACGAGGCGTTCATCCATATCGTCGATTCGATGTTCAACCAGCACGCCAAGTGGCTGAAAGTCACGTCGCAGCTGCCGTGGCGGCGGAAGATCGCTTCGCTGAATTATCTGCTGGCCTCGCATGTCTGGCGCCAGGATCACAACGGTTTCACGCACCAAGACCCCGGTTTTATCGACCACGTTGTCAACAAAAAGTCCGAGATCGTGCGCGTGTACCTGCCTCCCGACGCGAACTGCCTGCTCTCCGTGATGGACCACTGCCTGCGTAGCCGGCATTATGTCAACGTCGTCGTCGCGGGCAAACACCCAGCTCCGCAATGGCTGGCGATGGACGCCGCGGTCAAACATTGCACCGAGGGCATCGGCATCTGGCAATGGGCCAGCAACGACCAGGGCGCCAAGCCAGACGTGGTCATGGCCTGCTGCGGTGATGTGCCCACGCTGGAGACGCTCGCCGCCGTCTCCATCCTGCGACAGCATCTGCCCGACCTGAAAATCCGCGTGGTCAACGTTGTCGATCTCATGAAGCTGGAGCCGAATACCGAACACCCGCACGGGTTGAGCGACGTGGATTTCGACGAGCTCTTCACCAAGGACAAACCGGTCATCTTCGCCTTCCATGCCTACCCGTGGTTAATCCACCGGCTGACCTACCGCCGCACCAACCACGACAACATCCATGTCCGCGGCTACAAGGAAGAGGGCACCATCACCACGCCCTTCGACATGACGGTGCTGAACGATCTGGACCGCTTCCACCTCGTCATGGACACCATCGACCGCGTGCCGCAGACCGGCGAAAAGGGCATCTACCTGAAGCAGCAACTCAAGGACAAGCTCATCGACCACAAGCTCTACATCGACAAATACGGCCAGGATATGCCGGAGATTAGGAACTGGAAATGGCCCGTGAAATGAGTGCGCCACCCCCTGAAGACTTGGCGGTATCTCAATTCGAAGATGCCGGGCCGTCGGTCGGAGCGATCAGGATTTACCGATGTGACCGCCGTTGTCTGGTGCATCGAATGCCACGGCCTCCTCTCATTCGAGCAGGGCCGGTTGCGGTGTTGCGCATGCCAGACTCGTTTGGTACGGTGAAGCCGCAATAGCAACGCACCGGAGATGCCGGCGAGACCGTCACGCCTCCAAACCGCCAGCTCATATTCATGTTCATGAGCTCCTCAACAGAGCAAACGAGAACCCGCGCATCAGACGCCGCCGCGCTCGTCGCGCTGCTGGCCGTAGCCGCCGTCAGTTTTTGGCCGAATCGAACCATCGCCGCGGACAATCTCCTGTCCGATACGGCCGATTACGTGTTGCCCGCGATCAACTTTCTCCGCGGCAAGGGAATGGTTATCTTCGCCGCGGGCCACAAGTTCCCGCCCAATCATGTCTTTGGCTTCTCCTTGCTTCTCTGCCCGATGTACGAGTTCCTCGGCTTTTACCCCGGCAACGGCGTGTACGCCGTCTTAGCCCTCGCGCTGGCTTCCGTGGCCTTGACGTATTGGATTGGCCGGAAACTTTTCGACAAGGAAACCGGGTTCCTGGCCGCGCTCTTCCTGACTGTCTCGTGCGGCTTTCGTCAGAACGTTCAAATGATCGCGCCGGACGCCATCTCGGCGGTCTTCTGTCTCTCGGCCCATGCTCTCCTGATCAAGATTTTCGAGAACCGACAACGTTCCCTCTGGCTTTGGTTCCTGCTCGGGCAATCTCTCGGCTTCGCCCTGACCCTGCGCCCCGACAACGTATGGTTCCTTCTCCCCGTTGCCGCGCTCTCGCTGCTGCGATTCAACCGCCGTAAGACTACGCCCGCCGGAGCAGCGTTGCTCGCCGGCGGCGTCGCCTTTTGGGGAGCCGCCATCTTGGTCGCTGACTATCTCTACACAGGCGACTTCTTTCGCACCACCTATCACGTGTGGCAATCAGCCCTGCATGACCGGCCCCATGGAAGCGAGTCCTGGCGCTATCTGCTGCTGCCCTCGTTCCCGGAAAGCAATCTGGCCGCCATCCTGCGCACCTCGCTTTCGCAGTGGAATGGGGACGCCGGCGACGACCGGGTCATCAGATGGTTTTACTGGGGATTGGATGTCCTGTTCGTCATTGGTCTCGTGAAAATCGCCCGCGCGTCCACGCGCGAACCCGTGGCGCGCAGGTTTCTGATCTGGACCGCCCTTCTCGTCATCCCGTTGGCGCTATTTCTCAGTTGCTCAATGATCATCTTCGGCGACCGGCACATGGTGCGAGTGGTTCCCTATCTATGTTTGGTGGATGCCGTCGGGTTTATTGGACTCTGGGAGTTTTTCCCGAAGGCCGGTCGGTGGCTGGAATCCCGCCGGCAACGCGTCCCTCCGCATACATCCACGAAACTTTCCTTGCCGAACCTGCTGACTCGGTCACGCTGGCTGTTGCCGTTGCCCATGGCCATCGTGTTCGTGTACCTGATTGCCCACCCTCAGACAACGCTGCTCGCCTACGTGCCCACCACCGCCTACCTCACGCACGTGCGCTCGCTCATTCCGGAGACCAATGCCGTCTTCATCTCGAATTTCAACCCGTTCTACGTCGAACACATCCTCGTCGACGGAACCGATGCAGAAACGGTTCCGCTCCACCGCTTTGTCTACGGAGCCGACGACTACGTCCAGTGGAAAAAACCTCCCCACCCGGAATGGATCGCCGAGGATTTTCCAATGCGAAATCCCGTCCCCCGCTACCTGCGTATGTACAAGAACGGCGCCCAGGACGTGTTTCCCGTTACCGCTCGCGAGAATCCCGAATTCATCCAAAGGGAGTTGTCGGCGGGAAAATCCGTCTATTTCGTCACTCCCGGCGTCACCACCTACGGAGATTTCGCGGCCGTTGACGTCCTGACGAACCTCTTCGATTTCGATTTGATCGAGGTGGGCTACGAGATGCCGCCCGGCACACCGAAATTCTCCGCCTCGTTCGCCAGCCATTTCCAGTTGGCAAAAATACTCTCCAAACCGAGCAGCCGGTCAGAGTCCCATTGAGCGGTTGCGACACCGGCACCGGCCCGTCCGAAACGCGTATTTCTCCCCCTGTCAGACTCCTCGTACCCGCCAAACAGCCCAAAACGAAGCCATGTGACAAAACGACACACCCAGATTTCTAACACCTTGTCTCTCAAGCAAATCCACATCACGCAACACTCCAAGAATTGGCTTCCGTTGCAGAATTACATTATGGCCCCCTGACTTCTGCCCCCGGAGGCCCCTCTGTAAATAGGGTGGGATGGACAGCCGAGTTTTGCTACCTATTGAATAGATCGTCCGAATGAGAGCGCATCTACATGAATTTGCAATTGTCCAATAAGGTGGCCGTCGTCACCGGTGCCAGTCGCGGCATCGGACGGGCCATTGCTGAGGAATTGGCCAACGAGCAAATGCGCCTTGTCTTGGTCGCTCGCTCGGGAGACTTGCTCAAGGAAGTCGCGGCTTTTATCGGCGGCGAGTGCCTCGTTCATATTGCCGACCTTCGCCGAGCCGACGATGCTACGGACGTGATTGCGGCGACCGTCCAACGCTTCGGGAGCATCGACGTCCTGGTAAACAACGCCGGCGCAACCAAACGGGGCGATTTTCTGGAGCTCACCGATACCGACTGGACTGACGGCTTTGCCTTGAAGTTCTTCGGGACCATGCGCCTCTGCCGCGCGGCTTGGCCTCATTTGGTCGCGAGCCGCGGCTCGATCATAAATATCATCGGTGTCGGCGGACGCACGGCCAGTGCCGACTTCACCATTGGCGGCTCGGTGAATTCCGCCCTGCTCAACCTCACGAAAGCACTGGCCCATCGCGGCCTCACGGACGGCGTTCGTGTGAATGCCATCAATCCGGGCGCGATTGCCACCGAGCGGCTGCAACGCCGTATTCAAACTCTGGCGACCGAGCAAGGACTCGACTACGAGACCGCCGCGAAAGCCATGCTTCAAGAACTGGGAGTTGCCCGATTCGGCACCCCGGCGGAAATTGCGCATGCCGTCGCGTTCCTCGCTTCCCCAGCCGCGAACTACTGCCAGGGAACAATCATGGATGTGGATGGCGGTCAAACCCGCACCCTGTAAACAACCCTGAGCAGCGAAGCAACGAAGGGCCAATCGCCCAATTCCTATGGCTTCGTTCACACGCAAATCACCCAAAAACACGTTAACAAACCCGTCCGGAACCCTGCAAACGAAGCCCATTTTCGACAAACGAAGCCAAAAAAATTGGCTTCGTTTGGCAGAAAACGTGTTTTCACGCAGCCCTCTCCACTCGGTAGGGCGCGGTGGCCCACCGCGCCGTCCGGGCGACCGCCCGGTCGCCGTCGTTTCCGCTCGGAGGGTCAGGCTTCCGCACGACCGTTGGCTTGTAGCGTCGCCTGCCTGCCCTGAGCAGCGCCGAACGGTCCTGGGCGAATCGCCGTGGATCGGTCGTTTGGAGGGCAAGGTTTACCCGATTCCGAGATCGGGGCTCCCGGCGAGCCGCATCCTCATCCCCAACCCCTATTTCAAAGCCGAGCCGCTGGGAGCGGCGAGACGCAACGCCGTAGGCGGCCCATCCGGGCGAGCCGAGCGGGCGCGAGCGAGTGCAAAACAAGCCCCCACACTTGTCAAATAACAACAGCCACCGACTATACATAAGAGTATGACAACTGTCCAGTCTATTCTGATGGCCGGTGAAAAAGCGGTGTAGCGCGAAGCGGAGTCCGCCCGCCCGCCCCGACCTAGCCGTTTCTTCTGTAGCGGCGGGTCCTTCAGCCATCGCACCTCCTACGCTTCATCCGTGGTGATCCGTGTGAATCTGTGGCTTCAGCCGGTTCCCCGCTTTGACGCCTCGCGTCCACTTACGGGTGTCCGCGTCAATCCGCTATCACATTCCGCGCCGTGCAAGATTTGCGTTGATTTTGTCGTCTGTTTGCACGAGACGTTAGGGTGTATGACAAGGAGGGCGGCGTGTCTTTTTCTGGCGTTTGGCGCGGGTTGTCTCTTCTCGGTGGCCGCGGTGCCGGAAGCTTCCGATCCCGTGGAAACCATCAAGAGCTACAGCGACTTTGGCACCATCGATCTGGGCCGTGTTCTCAACGGCGAAGTGTTTTCCGAGCGCGGTTCGTTGATGAATTTCCCGAACGGGATCTCCGTGCAAACGTTGTACACCATGGCGCTGCCTGCTGACGAGGCCGCCAGGCACCTGCAGTTGTTTGACCCATCCCCGTATCCCGAGTTGAAAGTATTCGCGTTCCACGCGCTCCACATCCCGTGTGAACCCGCCGATTTTCAGGCGTTGAATTTCCGGAACCGCCAAAACCCGGTTCGATGGTTGTTGGACAAGACGGTCGCGACCAATCCAGCCAAATCGGAATTGAATCTGACCCGCGACGAAGCCCGGCAACTGGTCGGGTGTTTGCCGAAACAGGCGGATCCACAAAAGGTGTCCGAGTGCTGGGCCAAAGTGCTTCTGGCCCGCGCGTCCGCGTTCCAGCAAAAGGGTCTCGCCGGGATGATGCCGTATCAGGTCGCGGGGGAATCCGTGTCTCCGGCCGACCAGATTCGCAGCATGCTGCTCGAACAAATATCGATCTCGCACGAATTTCTGCCGATCCTCAAGGGAATCGGATTGTTGGGCAAAGACACCATGCCGTCGCTCACGCCATTCTATTACTGGACGCTGTTTGACGCCGATTACCACGGCACAATCAGTTTGGGCGCGGTATACATGATGCCGGGGGGCAATCACTTTCAGCTCATCGACCTGGAGTATTATGTGAATGCGAGTTACTACACATCGGCAACGCTCTACGAGGTCTGGCCGGTGCAAGCTCATGGCAGGTCCGAAGCGCTCGTGTGGCGCGGCGATTTTTTCGCGGCCCCGACGCTTCGCTTCACCAAGGGAACCGAGCGCATTGCCTACGGCGCGCTCATGCTGCAGGACATCAAGAAAGAGATCCACTGCATGCAGGATGAGGCGAAGACCAAGCGATGAAGAGGGGATGCGTCGCAATTCTGGCCGTCTTGGTGCCCTGGGTCGCGCTGGCCGCCAATCCAATGAGCGTCTCGGAAGAATTCGATGCCGTGTACAGCTACGTCGGCGACGCCCATACACGCGGCGCAGGCCTCAAGAGCGGCGAGATTGACGAACAAAGCTCGGACATCAAGTTCGTGGTGTCCCCGCAGGTCAACAAAGACCTGCTGTTGCGGTTCGGCGCCGAATGGCAGCGGTACTCGTTCGATGTGCCAAACCTCTCCGCTGTGCCCCGCCTCTTGCAGCAGGCCAGCGGGGTGTTGGGGTTCGATTATCAGGTCGCGGATGAATGGCTGATGCGCGTCGAGGTGGAACCGGGCATCTACGGCGATTTTGAAAACATCAACTGGCGCGATTTCAACGCCCCGTTGGTCATTGGCGGCATCTATCTGGCGTCTGCCGACGTGCAGTGGTTCCTCGGAATACGAGTCGATGTACGGTGTGAATACCCCGTCCTGCCCGTGGCGGGTGTCCGCTGGAAACTCTGCGACGAATGGACGCTGAATCTCATGCTGCCCAGCCCGCGGGTGGAATACCAGGCGAACGACCGACTCACGTTGTACGCAGGCACGGGGCTCGAGGCGGGAACGTTTGCCACCGGCGAAACCTTCGGCAGCGAGCATGGCGAACCCAAGCTGAATGGGGCCATTGTCGATTTCTTTGAGTTGCGGCTCGACGCCGGTCTCTCTTGGAAACTCACCCCCAGCGTCTCCGTCGAGGCTGAAGCGGGCTACATGCCGTATCGATGGTTCGACTTCTTCGACCCTAACATCAATTATCGGAGCTACAACGCCCCCTACGGCCAAATCGCCTGCCATGCCCGGTTCTAACTGCCCGTCCGACACAAGCATGTGCGCAGGAGGGGCGCGGGGAGGTGCTTTCAGGAGGATGAAGCGGGAAGAAACCGCCCCCGCGCGGCAGCCAAGGAGGTCTGGCAGCATCGAAACGCTACCTGAGCCAGACGGCAATCAAAGTTCGGAATGGAAACAAACTGGTGACAACGCGACGGGTTCACCAAAGTTCTGCCGGCGCAGGAACTGGATATTCAGCTAGACAGACAGCAAGCCCTGGTAATTGTCGGGGTTGACGCGGTGGTTCGGGAATATCTGGCCGACATCGCGGGCGCCAAGGTGGTTCTGGGCCAGCTCGGCGAACACGTCGCGGTAGTCGGTCGTCAGCATCAGGTCCCGTCCTTCAAACAATTGTTCGCGGGCCAGCCCCGGCCATTGACCGTAGACTTTGCCGCCGCGCACGGGACCGCCGAGCACGGTGAAACAGGTCGCGTGACCGTGATCGGTCCCGCGGTTGCCGTTCTGGCGGACCGTCCGCCCAAACTCGCTCATGGTCACCACCACCACGTCGTTCATCCGGTCGCCAAGGTCCTGGTACAACGCCGCCAGGCTGTGCGAGAAATCCGTGAACCGATTGGCCAGTTGACCGGTCGCGCCGCCCTGATTGGCATGCGTGTCCCAGCCGCCGACTTCGGCAAACGCGACTTCGACCCCGATGTTGGCCTTGACCATCTGGGCGATCTGCAGGAGCGCGCGGCCAAATTCGCTATTCGGATAGGACGCGCCGTTCTGCGGTTTGTACTTCGTCGGGTCCGCGGACTGGAGCATCCCGATGGCGTCGAACGCTTCCTTTCCTGTGCCATGAAGCAGGTCGCCCACCGCGCCTTGGTACATGCCTTCGAAACCGGTCGCCGCCCCGCTCGTCGTGCTGCTCGGTGTGAATCCGCCGGCGCCCGCGCCAACGCCGAACGTTTTCAGGTCGGCAATCGCCAAAGCTTCCTGGTCGCCCTGCAGGGTGCGCGGCAACATGGCCGTCATCGAGACGGCCCGGAACGGTGAAAGCTTGGCGCGATCTTCGGGACATTCGAGCAACGCGCGGTTCAGCCAGCCCGTGCGCGTCGATTTGTCGTCGACCACGCCGCATTCCATGAAATCCTGCGCGTCGAAATGCGAGCGGCTGGAACTCGGCGAGCCGCACGCCTGGATCAGGGCAAGATGCCCGCTCTGGTACATCGGCAGCAGGGCCGCCATGTTCGGATGCAACCCGAAGAACCCGTCCAGATCGATCACCCCCGACGGGCCGGCGCTCTGCGTCGGCTGCGCGATCGCGATGTCGGACCGGGCTTCGTAATAGTGTGGGTCGCCGTAGGGGACGACCATGGACAGCCCGTCCAGAGCGCCGCGCTGGAAGATGCAAATCAGGACCTTCTTGCCGTTGGTCGCGCGCACGGGTTCGGCGGCGAAGACCAATTGCTGCAGGAACGACGGTCCCCACAGCGGCGTGGCACCGACCGATACGAGCGCAAGTCCACCACGTTTGAGGAATGCCCGGCGTGTGAGTTTCATCTGGGTGCGTCTCCCTGTGTTAGTGGCGTTGAAATTCCGGCGAGCCGAGAATCAGGGCTGTAAGTTCGGCGGCGTTTACCGTGCTGGCCTCGCCACCGTCGATCCCGGTGACCTGTTTCTCGAGCGTGGCGCGAGTCGGGGCGGTCATCTCTCCCTGGAGGAACGCCTCGTTCAGTCGGTCCAAGACGAGGCCGGGCTTGTCGATATCGACGCCGTGAACCAGGTCGGTCGGCGTGACCGATACGTCCACAACTTTGTGTTCGGCCAACGCCAACGCGAAATTCATCCGCGCGATCAACGCGCCGGTATTGACCCACTTGCGCGAGTCCTCGGTGTATCCCGTGGGCGCTTGATACGCGAACAACGGTTCGCCCATCTCGATGATTTCAATATTCAGCGATTTGCGCTTGGCCGAGGCGATTCGGTCCATGCCGCGTCCGAACGTGGCGCCCGCTTCAATGCCCAACCGTTTGTCGATGGGCAGGAAATCGTCACTGACGATCTTGCCGCCCGTCGCGCGAACGGCCGACACGGCGAATTCGAACGGCGATTTGATTTTCGCCCGATAGGCCTGTCGTGAGAAAAACTCGGGGCTGTAGATGATCGCCTGGTACACCTGACGCAGGTCGCCACCGGTTTGGAGAAACACATTCGCGATGCGGTCCACTAACGCCGGAGAGGGATCGTCTGCGACGAATCGCCGGCACAACTTGGTGGCAATGAATCGGGCGGTCGACGGATGCGACGCCAGGATATCGAGCACCATCTCACCGTCGCGGATACCGCCGTTGGCCGGGATGTCATGACCCAATACCGTTTTCGGGCCGTTGTCGTGACGTCGCGGCGTGAACACGAATTCACCCGTTTGCTGGTTGACCGTCCAGCCCGTGAAACATCGGGCCACTTCCTGCACATCCTTCTGCGTGTAGCCGCCGTCCACACCCAGTGTGTGGAGTTCCATGATTTCGCGCGCGTAATTCTCGTTGATGCCGCCGACCATGCGCGATTGGTTGTCCGTCCCCGCCGCTACCGCTGGTTGCGCCGGCTGTGCACTCTGTTGCCCGAGTTGCTGCTCGCGGCGGCGCAATTCATTGGGAGAAAGCTGGCGGGGGGCGGAATTCTGGAAATTGTCAAGGTAGTGCAACATGGCGGGGCTTTTCGCGGAGGCCTCGAGCAGGTCGCGGAATTTGCCGAACACGTGCGGGCGGATGACTTCGCGGTCATCGGTGACTTTCAGGACGCGGCACGGCCCCTTGCGAACGTCGATGTTGAAATGATTGCTCCAGAAATCCACCAGCACCTCGTATAACTGGCGGGGTGATTCGACGGCGCTGATGATCTTGGCGTTCTGGAGTTCCGCCACCGCGAGATACGACCGGCGCGGGCCTTCGGGCCGGGGTTTCGGCTGAGCGGACCGCTGGTTCCCGTTGGCGAGCACGCCGACGGAGGTCATATTCGTTTCCATCTTGCTGGCCCCGATCCGATCGGGACTGGCCTTCGCGGCTGCCGCGTCTTTGGCCCGCCGTTCCTTCGCCATTTCCTGCTCGTCGCGGAAGGTCTGGTACAAATCAGTCGCATCCATCGTGAGGATGTCGAATTTGGCGAGGTCGGACTCCAACTCCGAATCGTCGATCCGCTCCGGGTGCAACTGTTGCTCGATGTACCGATCCAGCCCCATTTTTTCGACCCGCTCGACGTCGCCCGGGCGCGGGCCGTAGCCGAGTCGGTCCAGGACATGGATGGTTTTTTGTCGGTCCGTCAGCGGCTGGTCGTCGGCGGCCTGTGGCGGCACCGCGGCCAGCCCCGCTCCGAGCGGGACCAACCCGATGACCGCACACGAAATGAAAATCGCGCCCGCCAGATGGATGCTGCGACTTGTGCGCATAACTGTTGGTTTCAACACCAGGCTACCCGATTCGTTGCACGGCATTCTTGTCACCGGTGGCAAGAAGTGCAAGAAATGGGCCAAAAGCAGCCCGCCGGTATGGGAAAACAACGTTACAGCAGTTCCATTTGCCGGCCGGAGGGACGGCGGAAGGCAGCGGTCGAAAGCTGCGGCCCGCGCTCCGGGAAGCCTGCGCGGCGACTATTCCTATGCCCGTCATGTGCGTTTTGAAATCCGAATCGTTCAATTTTCCACCGCGCATCGCGCGGATTTGGGCGAGCACTTTCTCTTTGCGGTCGGGCATGTGCTGCTCCAGCCATTGTTGAAACAGGTCTTTCACTGCGTAAGGTAAGCGCAGGGGCACCATCCCCGCGAATCGCGCGCCCGCTTCCGCTGCCGCGTTTACAATCGCAGGCAATTCGTGATCGGTGAGGCCGGGAATCACCGGCGAGACCATGACTCCCACCGGGACGCCAGCGTTGGCCAATTCCTTGATCGCCCGCAATCGCGCCGCGGGTTGCGCCGTGCGCGGTTCCATGATGCGGGCGAGATCGGCATTGAGGGTCGTGACCGACAGAAACACCGCGGCGGCATTGTCGCGGGCGAGATCGGCGAGCAGATCGATGTCGCGCGTCACGAGCAGGTTTTTCGTCACGATGGCGACCGGGTTGCCATCGAGCTCTCCGGTCGCCACATCACGGACAGATTCTTCCCAGACAAGGCCATCGATGTCATCGACGAGATGTGTGCGCGCTTCGCCGCGAGCGAACAGTCGCTCGGTCGGGAGCACGTTGCCCAGGTGGTCGCCGACCAGGTCGGCGTACCCCTAGAGGTTGTCGTAGCGACCGATGTCCAGCGGGACGAAGCAGTTGCCCGGGAACTTCGCCGTCTGGTGGTCGGCCAGGATCACGCCGTCGAGGCGGTTGAGCGCGCCGTGCGCCGCGCCTTCTCGCCACTGCGGGACCCCACGCGACCGCTGGCGAGTTTGGTCTTTGGTGGTCCTTCGAGCGTGGGCAAGAGCTACGTCGCCCGGATCATCAGACGGCAACTCTATGCATCCGCGCCGCTCATTCGCCTGAATATGGCGGAGTTCTCCGAGCGACACAATGTCAGCCGACTGTTCGGAGCGCCGCCGGGCTACATCGGCTTCGGGGATCGCAACCAGTTCACCGACCGTGTCCGGCGCCACCCGCACAGCGTCGTCGTCCTCGACAATCTGGACAAGGCTCACCCCGATGTTCTGACCGCAATCATGGAGATGCTCGACGCAGGGATGCTGACAGACGGAGAAGGCAACGAGGTCGATTTCCGCGGCACATTCATCATTATGACCACAACGGCTGGCACAACCGAACGGGCAGGTGGAACGGTCGGATTTGCGACGACGTCACGCACGGAAGCAGCAAACAACCCCGCTGGTGATCGGCTGATTTCGGCCTGCCGCAGGCTGTTTGGCGATGAGTTCGTCAACCGCGTTGACGAGTTTGTACCGTTCGCGCCACTTGAACCGGCGGCCTTACGCGACATCGCCGCGTTGGCGATTTCAGAAATCAGCCGACGGCTCGTGCCGCGCGGGATCAGCCTGCACTGCGACGCGCAGGTGCTTGACCGCCTTGCGTGTGCGAGTGACAACGCACGGGTGGTGCGGGCTGCCGTTAGAAACGGGATCGAACCGCTGCTCTGCCGTGTTCTGACGCGAACCACAGGAAAGCGTCTGCGTGTCAGCCTGAAAGACGATCACTATGCTGTTGAACCATGCTAACGATGGAGGTACGCCCCAATGCAGGAGCCCACAAGCATCGTCACTTTGGGATGATCATCGACGAGAATTATGTGTTGCGCTTCCAGTTCCACAGCTCGCTGGTGCAGAAGATCCTGACGGAAGACCTGAATACGATGTTTGGAGTCTGAACCCCGATGCCCGAAACGATCCATGGTGCCGAATTGTTCCGCCGTCACGCGGTGATCACGGAACAGTTATGCTCCGCGCACTATCCCCTGGTCCTCGGCATGATCGTCGACAATGACGAGCAGAAGGTCGACTTGCTGCGCCTGTGGAATTGGGTTCAGCACTTGGGATTGTCGCTCGTGGGCTTGCAGCCACGAATCGACGTGAACGGACAGACCGTCGCCATGGATGTCCAGCCTGGTTACCACGCGTCAGGCCACGCCGGTGGTGATGAGTTGAGGGAATTCGTGCGGGTTGTGGCCCCACGAGAATTGATTCCGATTCATACCGACGCAACGCGTCTCTGGACGCGTTTGGTAGCTGACCAGCATATTCAGGTCGTTATCCCTCAGTACGCAGTGCCAATGACTTTCTGAACAGGCGCCGTCGATTATACCCTCCGGCAGTCAATATGCCCAACCTGTTGCGATTGCCTGAATTGCACAATTTACAGGACATTCCTGCATTCTCAAGTTGAGCAGCGAGGGGCATCCAGAGGCATCTTGAGGCAAAGATTGTGGCACGGATGTGGCACGGAACTCTGAGCGATTGGCCAGTCTCCTCTCCACAAATGTCACGTCGAGGTGTCAGCGGGACATCAAGTTATTCCCGCACATCGGTCCTGGCCGACGAGGTCATCAAGAGTGGAAGCGGGGATGTCCGGTCCATCCGAATCGCTGCGATCAGTGCGTCCGGTAGGGTAAGGTTCGGCTTCGATGGCGTGAAACCGCGTTGGCTGTATGGGCCATTATCTGCGATTCCGCATTTCGCATCGGTCAACGCAGGTTTGTTGAAAGTCGGATCGAACACATACAGCGCTTGTGGTGCTTGGCGCACCGACGGAAACGTCTTCACTCGGTCGTCGAGGTCCGCTAACACTGTCGCCTCCACGCCCGCTAGTAGACGCAACGGTCGTTGGGTCAGTTTGTTTTCCACACGCAAGTTTCTCCGCGTGATGCTAGCGGTCGAAAGTCGCCGAGAACGTACTTCTGGCCACACGAGACATTGGGCTCACAGATAGTGAATCCGGTCACGGTGGAGACGAAGTTGTTCGGCGTTGAAGGCGTCGCCGTCGTCAAGATTGGCGCTCATGAACACCGGCGGGGTCACGCCGCGTTGGACAAGCAGTTCCACCGTTTCAACCACGATGGCGTTGGCCAAGGCGCAGCCGGTCACGGATGACAGCGGGCCAATCTTCTGTGAAAACCCGGGGACCTCCACCACGGCATCGCCATACGGGGCGCCATTGTCGATGACGACGTCGGCCAACTCGGCGAGCTTCTTGCCGGACGGATGACGGCTGTTAACACCGTCACAGTAGGCGAGCGAGGTGATGGCGATGGTCTTGATACCCGTCTCGCGCGCGAGCAACGCCATGTCGATGACCACGGCGTTGCGGCCGGACGTCGAGGTGAGGATCAAGACATCGCCCGCCTTCGCGGCCGAATGCGTCAGGAGTTCGCGTCCCAACCCGACGACGCGCTCCAGTTGCGAGGTCAGGGTCAGCGGACGCACGCTCAGATTCATACCGTGGGGGTAGATCGGATTCACCAGCATCAGCCCGCCGGTGCGATAGACCATCTCCTCCGTGATCATGAACGAGTGGGAAGCACCAAATGAGAAGAGGCTGCTGCCGTTGACGATGGTGTCGGCCAACAGGTGCGCCGCGGCCTGGATCCCGGGCAATTGGGTGTCGATCAGTTTCTCCAAGGTGCCGCAGGCGGTCTGGAGGTAGTGGCGGGCCGACATATTAGTAACCTCGCGCTTTGAATTGTTCGATGGCCTTCTGGTAGAAATCCGCGCCGCCGTCACGGTTGACGCTTATGAACACGGTAGCCGGCTGTCCGAGTTGGGCAATCTTCTCCATCACCGAACCGAAGATCAGATGACCGGCGACGGCGTTGGCCACGCCCGAGACGGGCAGAAGCTTGACATCGTAGCCGGGGATCTCGACGGCCGCGTCGCCGTAGGGGGCGCCGATGTCGATGACCACATCCACCACGTCACATAGCTTGCGGCCCGATGGGTGCGCGGACGCGACCTGTCGAGTGTACGCCAGCGCCGTTAGCCCGATCGTCTTGACACCTTTGTCATGGCAGGCCAGCGCGAGTTCGATGGGGCCATGATTTCGTCCCGACACGGAGCCGATCACCATCACGTCACCCGCGCGCAGGTTACTGGTGGCGACAACCTGCCGGGTCTCCTCCACGTCGGCTAGGGCAGCCGCCAAATGCGGACGATCCGGGACCGCGATGTGTCGCGAGAAGCCCTGAACGGCGGCCAAACCGCCGGCGCGACCGATGAAATCGCCGTGGATACCGTGGCCGATTTCCGCGCAATAGATGGCCCCCTTGTGGGTCAGTGCCTGAACGATCAGGTTGGCGGCTTGATCAATCGCCGACAGTTGTGTCTGCTCGAGGTGTGTCAGGATGCCGCGTACGGCATCGAGGTATCGGTGGGGTGTCTTCGTAGTCATTGGTCCGCGTCCTCTCGGAGTGCCGTCGCGAGCAGTGTCTGACGAATGGTGTCGACCGATTCGGGGCGTAGTTCGCGCCACACACACAGCGCGTTGCCCAACACCGGCACGGTCGGGCACCGCGTCGGGGTGAGACACGGCGCTCGTTCCCGGAGCAGGCGGCAGAGGTGGTCCCAGAAAACATTCGAATTCACTGCGACGCTGCCGGCACCGACGAGGACGTACTCTTCCCGCGCGATCTGGAGTTGATCGAGCAGGTCACACACGGTGTGGCCAATGGCCGCGGCCGCGTCCTGCAACAGGCGGATGGCCTGGGCATCACCCCGTCGCGCTTCTTCATCCACAATCTTCGCCAACGATGCCAGCGCGGATCGATCTTGTGGCATGAGGCTGAACGCAACAAGGCGGCGGAGACGGTCGCGATCATGGGATGGCGCCGATTGCGTTTGCGGGGCGATTGCCTCCGATTGACGCGGGGACGCGTCCAGCATCAGAAGCTCGCATGCCGCGAAGATCCGCTCCTTCAGGCTGGTCGGGTGGCCGGGGTTCATCGCGGCCCGCGCGGTGGCCCGCAAGGCTTGTAAACCAATGGAGTAGCCGCTGCCAAAATCACCAAGCACCGGGCCCAACCCATCCAGTGCCAGCTTCCGACCCTGCCGTGTCTGCCCGCTCACCAGTGCGCCCGTACCCGCCACGATCACCACGCCGCTGGTTTCCCCCACGAGCGCCAACGGCCCGTCCGATTGCGTCAGCGGCCACGCGCGCACCCTCTCCGCACGATCGGGATCGATGAGGCCCGCCGGCAACGCGGTGCCGAACGTGGCCACGTGCAATTCGTCGAATGTATAGCGACCCGTAGCCGCCGCGGATGCGGCACGGGCGGCCTCCAGGCTTCGTCCGCTCAGACCCGGCTGCTGCACATGGCCGTAGCCGACCACCGACCCGTCGTCAGATACCAGCGCCGCGTCGCACTTCGACCCTCCAGGGTCGAAAGCGAGCACAGCCCGTTTCAAATGCATTGTCATTGCCGCGTGTTGCCATTTCGCCGGACCGATTCTCCAGCTTCTTCATCTCCGTCGCTCTTGCGAGGACTGTTTTGTATCTAGATGAGTGCAGCGCCATGACCGTGTCAAGCAGGACTTGGAACCGAACCGACTGCCACGGGGAACAATCGGCGCGCACGGCCCATGGATCGGGCGTCAGGAGCCATCGTCGGCCTTGCCGGTGGCTCTGTTTCTGCTTGCAGAATGGCGTGACTTCTGATATTTTCACTTTATGAATTTTAGTGGGTCATCGGCTGGCCATGATGAACGAAGCGCCACGGCGGGCGTTTCCCCCGTTCCCCGCACTTGCAGCACGACCTCCCGCATTTCACCCGCAGGTTTGATGGCCATGGTCGCTGTCTTCTGCTTCGGATTGGCGACCACCGCCGTTGCCTATGATGATTTTGAGTCGTACACGAACGGACAGGTGTTGGCGACGACGACCAGTAATGTTGTGGCGGGGTCGCAGTGGGGACGTTTTGGCGCCGCGACTGCCAGCAATCCCACCGCGGTGACCAACGCCGGCGTGAACGGGTCTGTGGCGGCCGCGTACCCGCTGAATTGGAGCCTCGGCAATAACGGCAATCTGGAATTCTGGTTCTATGACACGCTCGCGTTGACGTCTGCGCCCGGGGTTTCCGTGAGTCTGCACATCGACACACAGGTTCTCTCGAATACCGTGGTCGAGGCCGCATTCGAGGAAACGAACGGCACGGTTTGGCAGACGACCATCGGGCAGGTGCTGACGAACACAACTTACATGAATTTCGTCTTCGATTTCACCTCGAATGCCATGACGCAGGCAAGTGGCACCGGCACATTCAGTCTCAATGCCATCAGGGATCTGCGCCTCCGGTTCGTGAACAACGGGGGCACAGGTACGCAACAGGTGTATGTCGATAATTTTGGGGCCGTGACGTCGACGAATCAGACTCTGCTGACCTCCCGGGGTCTGTTCACGCAGAATGCCATTTGGTTGTCAGGTGGGTACACGTACTCAAACCAGATGATAAACCTTGTCCCGACGCTGGCCCAGAACATGCAGTACCTGGACAAAGTGACCGTCTGGTTCGTCAACTCGACCACGGTAGGGACCAATGGCGTTCTGAACGATCCCAGCTACCAATTCAGCCACGTCACGAACTTTCTGGATGCGGTCAATTCGTGGGAAACCCAACATGGACAGCGGTTCGTCTTGGCAGCCTGGCTGAATGCGAACATCAACCCGCCCGGGTTGGACGTGACCAATCCGACGGTGCGAAGCAATCTGGTGGTCGAATGCGAGAAGCTGGTCTCCACGACCGTGCCGGGCAGTTATGTGGCAGGGGCCAAGCGGACGTTTGACGGGGTTCATTTTGATTTCGAACCATCCGGGGGCAATAGCAACATTTTTAACGGTTTGCTGCTGCTGATGAACCAGGTGCGGGCGGGGTTCACTAGCGTGGGACTGACCAACGGCGGGTATATCAGTTTTGCTTCGGAGCGTTATCAGGCGAACAGCAGCAGCACAGCGAGGTGGACGCAGGATAATTATTACGATATGGGGCAGGAGGTGAATTCGCTGGGAGTGATGTTGTATGACACCACGATTACCAGCATCAGCGAGTTCCAAGGCGTGGTATGCGATAACACCACCAGCATCGTACAAGCGGTTTCGGGTGCTTACTGGAATAACAATGCCACGCATCCGGCCCCCACCAATCATCCCTTGGTGTATATGGGATTTGCCGCCTATCCGACCGACAGCGAACATTCTCCGAGCACTGAAAATATCACCAACGCCGCAATCGGGGCGGATTGTGGTCTGACGGCCATGATCAACAGCGGCGATACTTCGGTGAATTACTTCGGGGGGGCCATCGTGTTTGACCAAACGGACGGCACCGGCAACGATGGTTCTGCCAGTTACACCAACGACTGGGAGCGGTTCCAAGAGTACTGGCTCTGGGGCTGCCTCGATTGTTCGCTGGGGTCCAGTTTTGCGTATACGATTAGCACGACCAATTCTCCGTCGAGCGGTGGCTCAACGAGCGGTGGCGGCACCGCGTCTTATGGCTCGAACGTAACCGTCTGCGCGACGGCCAACGCCTGCTATAGCTTCTCAAACTGGACGGTGAATGGCACTGCGGTCAGCACCTCGGCGTGTTACACGTTCACGGCCGTCACCAATGAAGCGTTGGTGGCCAACTTCTCTCCCATTGCTTCGTACACCGTCGCCACCGCCAGCTCGCCGGCGGGGGGCGGCTCGACCACGGGCGGAGGAACGGTGGCCTGTGGCTCGAATGTAATGGTGTGCGCGACGCCCAGCGCCTGCTACAACTTCGTGAACTGGATCGACCAGAACAGCAATGTTGTCAGTACATCTGCTTGCTACAGCTTCACTCCCAATGCCAATTCCAATCTGACGGCCCATTTTGCCGTGGTCTCTCCATATATGATCAGCACGACCAATTCGCCGGCGGGGGGTGGCTCGACCACCGGTGGAGGGACGGTGGCCTGTGGCTCGAATGTGACGGTGTGTGCGACGCCCAACACCTGTTACAACTTCGTGAACTGGACCGACCAGAACAGCAATGCGGTCAGTGCATCCGAGTGCTACACCTTTACGGCGGTGGCCAATGAGACCCTGGTGGCCAATTTCGCGGTGAACGGCGGCCCGGTCGGCGGCAGCCTGACGACGCTGTGGACGTTCACCAACGGTGTGGATGGCGCCAATTCATACGCCACGCTGGTGCAGGGCACCGACGGTAATTTCTACGGCACGACTTCCGGATCGGGGTCCGGACCCAGCGCGGACGGCACCGTATTTCGGATCACACCGGGCGGCAGTCTGTCGAATCTTCACTCGTTTATCGGCAGCGATGGGGCCAATCCATCTGCCGGGCTCATCCAAGGCAGTGACGGCAACTTCTACGGCACGACTTACGACGGCGGGGCGAGCAACTACGGCACTGTCTTTCAGATCACGACGGGTGGCAGCCTGACGACGCTGTGGACGTTCACCGGCGGTGTCGATGGCGCCAATTCGTACGCCACACTGGTACAGGGCAGTGATGGCAATTTCTATGGCACGACCTCCGGATCGGGGTCGGGACCCAGCGCAGATGGTACTGTGTTTAGAATCACACCGAGCGGCAGTCTGTCGAATCTTCACTCGTTTATCGGCAGCGATGGGGCCAATCCATCTGCCGGGCTCATCCAGGGCAGTGACGGCAATTTCTACGGCACGACTTACGACGGCGGGGCGAGCAACTACGGCACGGTATTTCGGATCACGACGGGTGGCAGCCTGACGACGCTGTGGACGTTCACCGGCGGTGTGGATGGCGCCAATTCATACGCCACCCTCGTGCAGGGCACCGACGGTAATTTCTACGGCACGACGTCCGGATCGGGATCGGGCCCCGGCGCAAATGGCACCGTGTTTCGGATCACACTAGGCGGCAACCTGACAAATCTTTGGGCGTTCACCGGTTGCAGCGACGGGGCGAATCCCGGGGCCGGGCTCGTGCAGGGCAGCGATGGTAATTTCTACGGCACGACCTACGGATCGGGTTCGGGACCCAGCGCGAACGGTACCGTGTTTCAGATCAGTCCGAATGGCAGCCTGACGACTCTACACTCCTTTATCGGTAGCGATGGGTACAATCCATATGCCACACTCGTGCAAGGGATCGACGGCAGTTTTTACGGCACGACCTACGATGGCGGGGCGAACGGCTACGGCACGGTGTTCAACATCTCCATCCCGCTCAATCCTCCGGCCAATCAAATTTCCGCGATCCAGGTTGGGGGTTCCAACGTCGTTCTTACCCTCCCCTCGGTGGCGGGCGAGACTTATCAGTTGCAGTTCAGTGATTCGATGAATCCGACCAACTGGACCAACGTCGCCGGCGGGTCCATCACGAACTGTATTGGTGGCCCATTGTCGCTGACCAACTTCGGCGGGGCCTTGCAGCCGCAAGGGTTTTATCGGTTTGACATCACGCCGTGAGAATTCAGAATCGGTAGCGGGGCCGTGACTTGGTGAACAATCCCCGGCGGCGCTCCTCTCCGAGCACGGTTTCAGTCGATAACCGGTTGATAATCAGCTTGTGGGTGCTCGAACTGAAGTCCCGCCTCTTTTGAATCAACCATTCTACGCGGTTTTCCCTGACGAAAGATGACCGTTCGTCGTTCCTGCATCAGACGCAGAGGGTCGGACACATCATCGGCGGTCAAACGCTTCCCGAATTTGCCGAGAAAGGTGCTCGCTGGGGGCGAAGTAGAGCTGCCTCAGCCGGTGGATTCCGCCATCGAGCAACAGGTCGACCCCGCGCGTAGACATTTCCACGGGGAAGTTGCGATCCGTTCCCGGCAGCAGATTGGCTTGCATGGCGTCGCGCAGTCGTTTCACGAAAGCGGGTGACGGTGGCTCCTCGTCGAAATGCACGACCAGTTTCTCCGGGGCCAGGTAGTTAACGATATGCGAAAAGTTCTCTCCCAGATCGAGCACGAACTCCCGTAGTTGCCGATCGGTCATCTCTGCCAATGTACGAGGCCGATTGCCATTCGGATAATGTGTGACAAGCCATCGAGTAAAGAGTTGATCCAGTTCTCCCGCGCCGCCACCCGCACCGGCAAACAACTTTCCATCCAGCACAATGCCGGTCCCCAATCCCATCGCGGTCTGTTTGCGGTCGCTCCCACTTGCTCCGTGGATGGCCAACAAGATGAGATGTTGGTTCTCGCGGCTCAACCCCGTGCACTTTTCGCCCCAGGCGGCCAACCGGGCGTTATTCTCGACCAGGATCAATGGCGGGGAATCCTTCCACAGTTTGGAGAGTTCCGCTCCCAGCGGGTATTGCTTCAGCCGCCAGTTGTGTGAAAACGCAATCTCACCTTTGATCGAATCCACTGTGGCGGCCAGAGATACGACGACGCCCCGGAGCGCAAAAGACCCCACCTTCTGGCCATTGGAGAACTGGCTGATGACGCGCTGCAGTTCAGCGATGGCGTCGTCAATCGTCGAGCTGTAAGGGCGGTCTACGCCATGCAAGAGGTCTCCGTGGTAGTCATAAACACGGTAATAATTGTGTTGGTTGCCAAAGTACGCAACCACAAAAGCCCCAGCATCTTCCGTGAGCTTCCACAAAATCGTGCCCCGTCCCTTCCCAGTGGAGAAGTTGCCACAAGGGCGGACCAGTCTTGCCCGATGCATCTGTTCCATCACATTGAAGATGGACGTGCGTTTGAGGTGTACCAGGGGCATTAATTGCGCCTGACTGATCATCTCGACGCTGGCCATCGCGTGCAAAATCGCCACAGCGTTTTTCTCCGTTTTGCCATTCGAAAGCATATGATCGAAACGTACTATGTCACAAGAGACGCGAGCTTGTGAAGCACTCTTGTGATCTGCGGATCTTCCTGACCAAAACCGGTTCCAATCGCCCGTTTATGGCCGGTTGATGGCGGTCAGCATTCGTACGCTGACGATGTGCAGGTCTGGAGCCCTCAATGGGCTCATTCCGGGAAAAGTGGGGTCATGGCGAAACGGCTGTTTCCAGACTGTTGCTCAGGCTGCCGTAATGATGATGCATGATGCCACCAATGCCCGGTTCGTGGGACGCCCAGTCTTCGAGTTCATGGCGAACCCGCAGATATTCGGATGTTGGCAGGCCGTAAAAACTGAGAGAAGCGTCGGCGGGGTTGTGCGCTTTGCTGTGCAACAAGCCCGGCAACACCTGCTTGCCGATTTTGACCGCGTACTCTCTCTCACTTTCGACGATTCGTTTCACCTCCTCCGGATCCCTGCGGTAGGACATCAACGTAACGGAATCCGTCAGATCCTGGACATGCTGGCTGAAAGGCTTGGTCTGTCCCGCGAATTCAATCGTGAGATCCGGCTTGTGCCACCAGAATGGAATATCGACCGACAACTTCATTCTCGGTCCCCCTTTTGCCTCCGACACCAGTGTTTCCCGTAGTCTCTGCAGGCACCCGAGATAATCTCGCATAATCTTCTCGCGCGTCGGTCCGCCCTGGCGCCATTCCGCCAGAGTGTGCGGCTCCACATCATATTTGACCCCTGTGAACCGCAAACCCACCGGCAACCGGTTGTTGAATTCAATGATCGCCTGCAATTCGGCAAGTGTTGCCGGGTAATCTGTCTCGAAAAACATCCTCTGCGAGCCCCGTAACGCGCAAATGGATACCTTCGCCTCGGCCGCACGCGTCAATAAATCCGTCAGCTCGTCTGGATCAACGACTGACGCCCGACCGTCCTTCTTCTCAATCTGAACAGACACATCCAGGTGGTTGAACTGATGATCACGGCAGAACTTGAGTAACCGCGCCCGTTGCTCGACGGTTTGGTAGGTTTCCTCATGCCATACCCACATGCCCGAAACGATCGGCTTGGACAGCGAGTTGTCCTGTCCCCGGGCCAGCCCACCAAGCAAAAGCCCAATCAGGGATAGCGTCAGGGTGAGCGACTTCGTCACCTTTGCCTTGGAGGAAGAGGTGTTACTTAACATCTATCTCTCGCATGGGCCCGATTACGGAGTGGATCAGCAGCTCCGACCGAAACCGGGAACAGGGCACGTGCACATCCTTGTCTACACAACAAAAAACTGGTGCCACTTGCGGCACGCGCCGCAAGTGGCACTGTTTGGCAAGTACGGTGCGCAGGGTTTTAGCTTCGGCGACGGCGAATCAGACCGAGACCGGCACACAACCCAAGTCCGAGCAGCGCAATTGTAGACGGCTCTGGTACGACTTCGAGATTGTCCGCGTAGACTGCTTGCACGCCCGACCCGCCTCCATTCACGAACCGAAACCGCACGTCCTTCACCTGAGTGAGATCAAGCGGCCCCGACCCGTTCGCCAGGCCCATTGCCGTCGAATTGAGCGCAAACGAGAAGGTCTGGTAGCTCGTGTTGGTCAGCACTTCAGCGTTGGCGAACAGTGTTTGATAGATGGTATCAGCGGAATTGGTTTCCTCCACGACCGCCTCCACCAACGTGTTGGAGGTGAAGGTCCCTGAGATATTGCTAACGCACAGGTCCATGTCCAAGGCCGAGTACGCGGACAAGTTGGGAGTCGTTGGGTAGTACAGCAAATTGCCATTGTTGCCGGCGCTGTAGCCGAGCACGTAGTCCATGGCGATGCCACCGCTTTCTCCGACACCCGCTTTGGCGACCGGATTGTCATCTGTGGCAGCACCAAACCGTCCCCACGGGGACCCAGACACATCGTCGGCGGTGGCGTTCGCCAAGAGTTGATTGTTGGTGTACTCTTGGAAGTTGTCGAGCACCAGTTGGGCTTGCGACGCGACACCGAGACCCAGGAGGACGATGGCCACCGACATCACTCGCAAACCAAGTTTACCTGAAGTATTCATGCGCACTCTCTTCACCCTATATCCTTTCCGGTTGTTGGACGCTTCTTTGGTTACTCTCCGGGTCCGCCCAACTCTTCTCCGAACTGTTGCCCGCAGAGAACGTGTGCCAAAGTGCAAGCTCTGCAAATCTCGACGGCAGATTTTTCATGGCTCCACGCGTGTACCGCTCACCCTACTCGCCTGCAAGAAGTCGAAAGTGAAATTGACACTTGACTTCTTTCATAAAAAGAATTATATGCTTGCCCCTGTGAGTAAGTCAACAACAAAAGAACGCGATTCCGTCAACCCGGCATTGACGGCGCCACACCGGCGAAATCGACTGGAGAAGGGTTTCATGAAGAAAGCCAACGCCTTCACACTCATCGAATTACTGGTGGTCATCGCCATCATTGGCATCCTGGCCGCCATGCTGCTGCCTGCCCTGAACAGGGCCCGATCAGCGGGCAAAAAGGCGGTGTGCGTGGGCAACCTCAGGCAAATCGGCATCGCCATCCAAATGTATGCCCAAGACTCCAATGATCACACACCATTCTCGATGGGTCCGACCGTGGTGAATGGGACTGCTGGCAGCTACCCGTGGTGCGTATTCCTCGTTCCCTATACAGCCAAGACCGAGGGTGTGCCGCAGACGATCTTCATCTGCCCGGAGCAACCCATACGGTTGCAGGTGTCGGCGACGTACCTGGGCGCTGACCGAACCTATGCCGCAAATCCGCTGGTCTTCGGCGCGCCCTACGACGGGAACGGGACGTACTCGTCTTCCATCAAGCCGGTCAAGCTAACGGACGTGACGAGACCGTCCGATGTGATTCTGGTGGCGGATTCAAATCAAGTTCAAGACGACAATTGGGGTTCCGAGGCTTACTTTGAGGCCTATCCCTTCGACGACACGAGCATCGGAAGCCATAACCCGTCGGACGTGATTCCGCTTCCAACAACTTATGTTAACGTAGACGATCCCCCTGACGGGGGCGGGCGCGTGCGCTATCGCCACACCAACGTCGCGAACGCACTCATGGTCGACGGGCATGTCGAAAGCATCCCGCTCGGCAACCTGACCTACGGGAATGTTTTCCCCTCGCCGTAAAGCCGCCTCCAGAAATCCGCAGCGGCGATCTTGATCCAGAAGCGCAGGTTCTTCGCCAGAACTGTCTGTCCGTGATTCTGATCGTGGATTCATGAACAAACGATAGTGCCTGAGGAAGCTGGGGAAAGTGCCTCTGGCTGCTAACTTGAACCAAGGCGAAGTGCTTGCCTGCGTCCAGTTCTCTGCAGTGTGAGAAGCGTCCCGACAGAATCAGACAGAGCAACAAGATCTTTGGTCGGACCGGCTACCTGCTCGCCACGGGTGGTACATCACCCAGATACTGACGACAGAGTTCGTAGCAGTGAATGAGTAACCCTCCATAACCCTTTCGGTGAGCCATTTGCGTTTCCACTTCGTTGATCGCCTGGTCAAACTCACTCAGGGGCCGATTCCAAAAGGTGATCTTCGGAGGATCATCTCCTCGATTTGGTCCGGTTTCAATGCCAATCCACGCCTTTTTGCCCAGTTTCTCCATCACGTTGATATTCCCTTCGCTAACGGAGAGGATGCTGTCCGGGCCGGAGGCGTGATTGCGATAGGCCATGATCCCAAACCAGTCCACTACATGAGCGACGTGATCCAGCAACGTGCCGGGTTGCCCGCGCATCTCAAACGGCTTGAGTTTGTCGCTCGTGGCGAGCCAGGGGGGGATGTCCACACTGAATTCCAACCCATGCGCCCGCGCGGCGTGACCGAGGACATCAAGAGTCGTCAGATAATTCGTGCAGACTTCCAGGCGGGAGTCCCAGTCCTTCCTCCATGCGGGCAGCAGGTACGGTTCGATGTCGTAGTGGACCCCCACAAACCGCGCATTGGCGGGCTGAGTGGAATTGAATTCGTCGATCGCTCCAATTTGGCCGACCAACTTTTCCCGCGCCGGCGCATAGACGAATGTGGGATCGCCGTCCAATGCGTGGACAACAACACCCTCCTGGCTGGCGCGCTGAAGCAGGGCCGAAAGCTGCTCGGGATACAGAAGTTTGGGCTTGGAACCGGAATAGTCGGTGTGAATTTGCACCAGGATCACAGACAGGCCATGTCGCTTGAGAAAATTGAACAGAGTGTCGCGGGCCGACGGCTCGAACCAGGAAGCCTTGCTCCACACCCACGTCCCTCGCGGGAAGCCCGATGCCGGAGCTGTGCCGACATGGGCGGGCACCTCTTGGACGGCCACTCCCGCCACCGAGCGATCGATGTTGCCGATACAGACAAACGCGAGGAGGCTGCCAAAGAAGATTGGTTTCGAAAAGGGTAAATAATTCATATTATGAAAATAAAGGAGTTTGCCCTTGTTTTGCAAGCGAAAAATTATCCCCGTGTTCCCCGTGACGGTCCACCATCCAGAACGGAGCCGGAGGAACGTGAACCGGACACGGCACCTTGGTAAATCCAGCGCTTCCGACGACAGACATGATCCAGTCGGGAGCAGACCGCGCCAAAATCAGACCGTCCGCGCATCGATGACCAGCACAAAAGCCGCTTGACTTTTTCATAAAATGAATTTAAGATTCGTGACCATGGATGTTAGCTTTGGAGATTGGCACGTCTGCGGAGCGGGTGGCGGTTTTGCCGCAAGCATCGGTGAACACGGAATTAGGACGTGCGCGCAGACAGGTATCAGGTCGTGGCGCGAGGAAACATGATTTCACAAACAGTGGACGGTTTCGGAACAGGTGCGAGGAGAAAGTACAAATCTTAGGAGAAGCAATCATGAATAGAGCGGGCATGGAATGTGGAACGAAATGGCACGGGAGCTTGATCGCGGCCCTCATTTTCGGCGTGGCGTGTGGAGCGTACGCGCAGGATACGGCTTGGCAGACTGCGGCCAGCGGTTCGTGGACAAACGGCGCCAATTGGAATAATGGTGTCCCCAACGGCAACGCGGCGTTTCTGACAAACACCGCGGCGTCGTACACCGCCACCTTCGACGGCGGGGCGGGGAATTCCATCACGAACGTGGTCATCAGCAATGCCAGCGTGGGCAATACGACCACCCTCAGCGTCAATTCCGGAGTGTTAAACATCACCGGTTCGCAGGGCGCCGGCGGAACCGACGTGGGATCCAATGCAGTCCTCAGCGTGGTCGGAGGATCGGTCAACAACCCCAGCGTTTTCTCGGTGACCCAGGGTGGGGTGATCATCATCAGCAATTCTGTGCAGTCGTCGCTGTCGTTGTACGACAACTTCGAGTCCTACACCAACGGCGAGGTGATCGCCACAGGGAGCACACCTGTGGTGTCTGGCTCCCCTTGGGGACGGTTTGGCGCGGCCACCGCAGACAACCCCGTCGTTTTCTCGGGCATCGGTGTCGGCGGCTCCCAGGGCGCGCAGTATCCTCTGGACTGGTCGCTTGGCAACAATGGCCAACTCGTGTATTACTTTTCCACTACACCCACCAACCTGCAGTCAACGGTGGCGATCAGTGTCGCGCTTGCGGTCAGCAACGTGACAGGGCTGGTTTCCAACACGGTCGTCGAGGTCGCTGTGGCAGAAACCAACGGCGCGGTCTACGAGACAACGGCCAGCTTCGCGCAGTTGTTGACGAACACCGCCTACCAGACGTTCACACTGGCCCTAAACGCGTCGGAGATGGTAAATCAGGGCACGTCGGGCCCATTCGACCTCACCCAGGTGCAGGATGTGCGTCTCCGGTTCTATAACGCGGGCGGAGCCGGCACGGAACTAATCCTCGTGGACAATTTCCAGGGCAGCAACTCCACCGTCTCGACGTGGAATCAGTCCGCCGGAAACTTCTCCCTCGGTGAAGTTGGAAACGGCACGGTCGTCATCGGTCCGGGAGGAATTATGGCGGGGCCGGCCATCGTTCCCACGATTGGGTACAATGATGCGACGATCATCATCCCCGGTCCTTCGGCAGCAGCCTCCAACGCGGTGGGGCATCTATTCATCGAAGGCGGAAATTTCGCCTGGCCGGGGCATTCCTCACAGGCCTTCCCCATGGAGATTGGCCGTGGGCAAATCGGAATTGTGACTGTGAGCAATGGGTGGTTTGAAATCACCAGTGGAGTGACGACCAGCGGGGTCCGGGTCGGGTATACGTCTTCGACTTGCCTGTCAACGGGGCGGGGCACGGTGGAGATGTTCGGCGGCGTCGTGACGAATACGGGATATCTCGAGGTCGGCGCGGGCCAGGGGACCAGCTCGGCTTTTGGAGTCGGCTCGATCACCGTATCCGGCGGTGCCTTCAATCAACTGGGGATGGGACCGGCCGGCGCGATTGTGTCGGTCACGCTGCCGAATTCCAGCTACGACAGCGGCTTCCTGACAGTCAACGGAAGCGGCACGTTCTTTAGCACCAACACGATCATCGTTGGCAACGCCGCGCAGAGCACCGGCTTGATCCAGGTTTCCGGCAGTGGCCAGTTGATCGTGACCAACGTGCCGTCATACCCCGGCCTGATCCTCTTGGGCGTCGGCGGAACGGGCACCTTGGATCTCTCCGGCGGATTGACCGTGGCGGATCGGCTGGTCGCGACCAGCGGTGTCAACTCGGTCGTCAACTTTGCCAGTGGGCAACTCGAGGTCAACGTCCAGATGGTCGTGAGCAACGGTGCGGCCTTCACCGTCGGCAACGGGACAAGCGCAGCGACGTTGGACTTTATGGGTGGGACTCACTGGTTCGGGAACGGACTGAACATCTCCGGTAACGCGGCCCTCACCGGAGTCGGCACGATCAACGCAGCGGTGACCCTGGCCAATAATGCGGTCTGGGCACCGGGTGGTCCTGCTGGCGGAACGCAAACCGTTGTCGGTGCGGTCGTGTTGAATCCAACGACGATTCTGGACTATCAGTTCGGTGCCCCCGGCGGTCCCGCCGATCTGGTCAACATCACGGGTAACCTGACCCTCGCAGGAACATTGGATGTCACGAACCTCGGTGGATTCACCAACGGCACGTATACCGTGTTCACCTACACGGGTACTCTGGTCAACAACACGCTGAACGTCGGAACGCTGCCGGGAAGTCTGAGCGGCACAATCTCGAATGACACGGTCAACAAACTGGTGTTGTTGATCGTATCGAGCACTCCGCCCAATCCGTTCGTCACGTGGCAGGACCAGTACTTTACGGTGCCCGAGTTGGGGACCCCGTCGTTTAGCGGGCCTAACGCAGATCCATTGGGCAAGGGCATGAGCAATACCAACCAGTTCATGGCCGGCTTCAATCCGACCAACGCGGCGGCGTATCTGCATATTATTAGCATCGCCAAGACCAATAATAATGCGGATATCAAAGTGACGTATCTGGGTGCCAACGGCGACTCGACGTACAACGGCGGGCCCGCGTCGCGCACGAACGTGCTGGAGTTCATGACCGGCACGGCCAACGGCAGCTACACAAATCCGCCTGTTTGGTCGACCACGGGTCAGAGCAACATCCTGAACGCTGCCAATGGTCTCGGTACCGTCACCAACATGGTGGACGTCGGCGGGGCGACCAACAAGCCATCCCGTTATTACCGCGTGCGGGTGCTGTTACCATAAATGTGTCAATCGTGGAGCGCGACCGAACAAATAGCGGGTAAACAGACACAAAGCCTGCGTTCACGACTCGGTGGACCAATTTGTCGGTCGCGCTCTGTTCTTTGAAGACGTGGCAACGACGACACGAGCCCCGAGGCAATCCGATGTGCGGCTTCTGGTGTCCGCTTGCTTGAAATGGAAATCATCCGATAGGATACAACGCGACGGACTTGCGGAATGAGTGAAAACGCAAATGAAGACTGACTTTACGATCAAGGGCTTTCACATCGATCTACGGATCCAGGTGATGCCCATGGCCGCCCTGCGCAAATACGTGGCGGAGCTGGCCGAATTCGGACTGAATACCCTCCTGATCGAGTGGGAAGGCGCGTACCCATACGATCAACACGCCGTCATCTCCAATGAGTACGCCTACACACGCGAGGAAGTGGTGTCGTTTGTTGCCTATTGCGCCCGTTTGGGGATTGACGTCATCCCGTTGCAACAGTGTTTCGGCCACGTTGAGTACATCCTCCGCCACGAACGGTACGCGCATTTGCGGGAAAGCGACAAGGACATCTCTCAGGTCTGTCCACTCCGGGAGAACGCCGCATTCAACGTATTCCGCGATTTGCTTGCCGATGTGGCGTCCACGCACCGGTCGAAGTACATCCACATCGGCGGAGATGAAACCCAGTTGCTGGGCCATTGCCCCCAATGCCGCGCCAAAGCCCAGAGCGATGGAAAATCAAAACTGTACGTCGACTACTTCAGGCAGATCGCCCAATGGGTGGTCGAACTTGGCCGACGGCCGGTATTGTGGGCCGACATGCTGCTGAAGCACCCGGAGGCGGCAGGGCAGATGCCCCAGGAATCCGTTTTTGTTGATTGGAATTACGGGTGGGAACCCAATCATTTCGGTGACGTCTCGCGGATCGATGGCAACGGGTTTGAAATCTGGGGAGCGGCGGCACTGCGCGCCCATCCGGACAACCACTCCCTGACCTGTTGGGAGACGCACTTCGGCAATATCCGGGACTTCATCCCCTACGCGCGAACACAGGGCTACGAGGGAATGCTGCTGACCTCATGGTCAACGTCGGGGGTTTACGGCATGGAATGGGACCAGGACAATGAAGTCGTTGATATGCACCCGACGCGACGCGTTTATCCCCTCGCTGGATTTCGGCCTCTGTTGGCGGCATACGCCGAATCACTGAAGCAGCAGGCGCCGATCGAACCGGAGGACTGCGTGAAGCGCTACGCCGCGGCACGATTTGGTTTGTCATCGCATCAGGGGAGCAAGCTGTGGCAAGCCATGACCATCGACGCCACCCCGATTCGACCAGATGTGGATCTCGAGACGCTGTATGCCAAAGCCCGCGAAGCCCGTCGGCTTCTCGCGGGCCTCCATCCGCGGCGACATGTGGACGAATTTGAGCACCTCAGGTTGATGGTCGATCTGCGGGAGTTCCATGCGCGCTTTAAGAGGATCGAGAATGAAATCCAGTCGCCTCGCTTTTCAGCCGCACACCTCCTGCAGAAGAGTCGCGCTCTGGACAAACTTCTCAGGGAATCCAAACTTCTCGACGAGCGATTCATGAATGCTAACAGGGGTTTCCTCTATGAGAGGGCGGTTGTTGAGGAGGCTGAAGCCCGCACCAAGAAACTGCGCAAGCTCTGCGATCGACTAGCGAGGGCAGGTCGGAAGCCATGTGAAGTCCGCAGTACCGCACGTCGTTCGGAACGAAAGTGGCTCTGGGTTGGTGAGACGAGAGGCCCGGTGAAGGAACCGGCCCGCGTCCCCTCTCCAGCGGTGCCCGCTGAATGAGCCGACAGGAACAGGGTACAAAAACTGATTCCTCTCTGTTGGGACGCGTTCTTGGCCAGCCGTAACTTGTTGTTCACTCCGGTCGATGTGCTCACAACTTTTGATGCCGCGCTGCCGAGTGTCCCGTGGAGGTACCTGGCTTCGGAGTATATATGAACAGCACGACGCCTATGCTGGTGGGGGCGGTGGGCACACCGGGCAACGTACAGCGCTTTCGTTGAGGCAGTTGCGTCCCGTTGTCGGAAGGAGAAGCTCTTGCTGGCCATCGCCATCCACACAAAAACATCGGAGCCGGGTTCTTGGGATGGAGCGCACGCTTGATTACGCGCCGTCTTTTGGAGGCTAGGATGAAGGACCCCGTAGTGTGATCACCATGGGCGTGGGCACGATCAGGGAGGCACGGCAAATTCTGCTCATTGCGTTTGGCAAGAACAAGGCCCATGCCGTCGCGACACCGTCGAAGGGCCCAACACGGCGATGAATTCGCCGCCGATACCCAAGAGGCCTCCCATAGTAAAGACTGTCCTCGACAAGGCAGCCGGGGGTCAACTGCCGAACCTACTTTACTATCGCTGGGACTACGATAACAGACCGGATTGGCAGAAGGCCCGACGTCGGGCGGCCATTGTCTGGCTGAAACTCAAACCCCCACGCTTCGCCCGTGAAGCGGTCGCAACAACCGTTCAAGGTGCGTTGGCGGCGCGGCAATTAACTGATGTTCGGGGTGGAAGTCGTTAACACTTCGTGCACCGCTTCTTCAAACACGGCGATGGACTCACGCAGGGCCGCCTCAGGGATGGTTAAGGGTGGAGCGACCTTCAGGCATTCGCCCGCCACCCCTACCGGCGCAAACATCAACAGACCTTTCTGCAGGCAGGCCACATTGATCTTTGTCGCCATCGAGGCATCCGGTTCCCGCGTGCCCGGCTTAACGACCTGGATACCAGCGACCAGGCCTTTGCCTTGGAAGCACCCGAGCACCAGTGCATGTTTCTGCTGGATACGCCGGAGTTCCGGGCAAAGGATTTTGCCCAGTCTGGCGGCGCGTCCGGCAAGTTTATGTTTTCGGATGATCTTGAGGTTCTCGATTGCCGCCGCCACCGCCAATGGCGATGCCGAGTGGGTCGAGGTCATCGAACCCGGGGCGTACAACCCCATGATGTCCTTCCGGCCGATCACCGCGGAGAGCGGCAACGACGAGGTGATGCCCTTGCCACAGGCGATTAGGTCGGGTTTGATGCCGTAATGTTCGAAGCAAAACATTTTGCCGGTTCGTCCGAAACCGGACTGCACCTCGTCCATGATCAATACGATATCGTGCTCGTGGCAGAACGCCTCTAACAGTTTGGCGTAATCAACGGGGATGAAATCAGGGCCAACACCCTGGTAGGACTCGCTCATGACACCGGCAATGTCTTGTGGATTCACGTCCTGCTCGGACAACGAACGCAGGAATAGGTCGAACGAAATGTCCTTGTTCTTATAGCCATCGGGGAACGGGACTTGAACGAACGTGCGGTCGCGATCGACCATCCACGCCTTGAGTCGCTCGTTGCCGCCCGCGAGTTGGGCGCCCATCGTGCGTCCATGAAACGCGTTGCGAAACGACACGAAGTACTTCTTGTGGGGGCCATGCTTCTGGAGTGCATATGTTCTTGCAAGCTTGATGCAATTCTCCGTCGCCTCGCCGCCGGTGCTGAGCAGAAATGCCTGGTAATCCGCCGGGTCGGGCGAGATCTCGCGCAACATCCGGGTCAGGATCGCTCGGCCTTCGTGCACGAACACGTACGTGGCCAGCAACGGACGGTCCACGAGTTCTTTCACGGCGGCGGCGATTTCCTTGCGGCCATGGCCGGCGTTGGTGATCAGCACGCCGGAGGACCAGTCGATCCAGCGATTGCCCCATTTATCGGATACGGTGAAGTTGTCGGCCTTGTGCCAGACAATCGGGGGCTGGCCGGCCATCGAGCGTGGCTCGGAGCGGCGCAATTCCTCGAAAATCGGCAGCGATTGGGGAACCGGGATCGCCGTCCGTATGGTGCGAAACCGGGTGTTAACTTTCGTGACCTTGATGGGCGTCAGATCATATTCAGCCATGGATTACCTCTGCGTGTGGATTCGTTTGATTAAGCTTTTTTTACGTGGGGTTTCTCCCCGTAGACGATGTCGACCCGCGCGCCCTCGTTGATGATCGACTGGCGCGCGGCCTCAACCACCAGTTCGTTGATGTAGCTGTTGGCTGGCGTGGCGATGATGCCGGCCTGATCGACTTCATGAATAATTTCTCGACGGCGCTTCAACGACGCTCTTTCGCCCAGGTCCACAACTGCGGTCTCCAGGCGATGCATGGTCTGGATATTGGCGGCGATCGAATCGTAGCCGTAGCCGATGGGCTTGTATCCCGCGCCTTCCCACGGGACGAGGCGAAAGAAATCAGGGCTGACGTAGTTGTACCGCGAACCGCCACAGCCAATACCTTCTAGGTAGCTGTATCGCACGCCGCGTTCGTGGTCGTCATGGTTGATCATGCCGGTGCGATTGTTGCCTTCACAGTACATGAGGAGTCCCTGGTCATTACTGCCGCCGGCATCGTCGGGATAGCCGAGCCCGTCGGTCACCGAGAGGAGGGCGCCGTTCTCGTAGCGAACGCGGCCACTGGACCACATGTACCCGACATTACCATTCGGGAACTTGCCTTTGACGCCTTCGAGCGACACTGAGACAGGTTTCAGTCCCGTAATGAAGTAGACGAGGTCGACATAGTGGCAACCGACATACGTGAACGGGTCGGTCTTGTCACAGGTAAACCAGTTCTGGAAATTGGAATGGCGGTAATAGTACGGCTCGATCAGCTTCGCTTCCCCCATGATGAACTCGCCGAAGTCACCGTGGGCATACTGGCGCTTCGCCAGCAAGGCGCGGCGGTCGAAGCGCTTGTGGTACTCAATGCCGACAAACAGGCCTCGTTCCCGCGCCAGCTTCTCGATCTCGATGTCCTGCTCGTACTCGAGCACCAGCGGTTTGACGCTCAGCACATGCTGGTGGTGCTGCAACGCTTCCATGATGATCGGGTAATGGAACCAGTCCGGCACCGCGACCACGACCGCCTGACGTGGCCTCATCGCGGCGATCACTTCCTTGTAAAGATCAGGGAATGCTTTTTCGGCGGGCAGGGAAAGCGACGGAAAAGCCTCGAAATTCTGTTCCGGAAACGCCTCGCGAAGCTCCGGATTTTCTTGGAGTGTTCGCAGCGGCGCGTTGGTCAGGGCACAGATCTTGATTTTGCCCACCACGCCCATGCGCTGCAGATGATAGATGGACGGTAGGATGAGATCGTTGGTGATCATCCCGCCGCCGATGATGATTACATCGATGCCTGTACGCATATTAGTCATGGGGTTTGCGACCGTGTTGGGGAGCGCGCGGAGCGGCGCAGGACTCGCGGATGACGAGTTCTGGCTCGACTACAATATCGCCCGGAGTCTGGGTTCTGGATTTGGTCGCCGAGCCCGTCAAGAGCTGAAAGGCCCGCCCAACTATTTCCCTGGCTGGTTGGCGCAACGTCGTCAGCGCCGGGATGGTCATCCGCGCGGACGGAATGTCATCGATCCCGGCCAACGACAAATCCGTTGGCACACGAATCCCACGCTCATACAAAGCGCGCAAGGCGCTCTGGGCCACGACATCATCCGCAGCGATCACAGCGGTTGGGAGTAGTTCCCCGCATTGACGGAGGAGACGCTGCATCGCTTCATAGCCGGTTTCCACATCGTGTGCCACCACGCGCACCTGGGCGTTGGGCCGGATGGCGAGGCCGTGGTTCTTGAGGAGCGTCTGCGCGATCTCCTCGCGTCGAAGATGGGGAGCAGTATCGTCTCCGATATAGCCAATATCGCGGTGTCCCAATTTCGTGAGATAGGCGACAAGTTGTTGCAAGCCGTGTGCCTGGTCCATCGTCACCCGGACGATCCCCGGTCGCAGCCGGCCTGCGCCAATTTGGACGAGCGGGATTCCCTTTAGCGAGAATGCGTCGAGACCTTCGGGTTCAAAATCGCTTCCCACGATGATCACGCCGTCAAGCTGGTATTTCACCAGGGATGCTAGGTCGATTGCCTGATCGTTACCCGGAGGGTAGCCCGTCAGCACCAGCGAATATTGTTTCGACCACGCGAGAGCCTGCAATTCGCCGATCATGTGGCCAAAGAACGGATCTTCGAAGTTCCGGACGATTACGCCCAAGGTTCTGGTCGATGCTCCGCGCAGGGTTAACGCGGCGGCGCTGGGGCGGTAATTGAGTTTGGCGGCGTGCTCACGGATCCGTTGGATGGTTTCCGCGCTAACCCCGATTTCACTGGCAGTTCCCGACAAGGCCCGCGAGACCAATGAAGGCGAAACACCGAGTTGGTCTGCGATTTCCTTTTGAGTGGTCATCGTTGAACGGAATACTCATGTCACCAGATGGCTAATATGTCAAGCTCATACGTGTGAGTAAGGTGTTTTACGCTTGTAGGCGATTTGGTTTATCGAGTGCATGCTTCCAGCGGTGACAGCCAGTACAAGTACTTGAGGGTGAAACGCAAGGGAGCATCTGGGAGACGACTACAGGCTTCCCGCTTGGCGGATGTGCGATTATATCAGTTCATTGGATGCATCGACGGCATGTAAATTGCATAGGTGGATTCTCAGATGCGACATGCGCACAGGTTGCACTTTCACAATTGGAGCTTGTTGGCGCGCGTTATCGAGTGCGATACGGACTGCGGGAATCAAATTGTCAAATGGGATAATAATTCATAGAATGTACTTTTGATGTTGACTGTAGAAACAGGTTGTGTATGATTCGCGCGAAAGGCGACCGTAGAATTCTATTGAGGAAAGGGTATAACGATGAAGCATAGGATCTATTCTGCGAGGGGGCAGGCATCACAATCCGAACGACGCAACGTGGTTCCTCGTCTATCTATAATTTTGACTCTTATGGGTTTGTTCGGCGTGTTTTTGAATGCGACGAGCAGGGCCAGCACCATCACGTGGGTTGGCGGAAACGGCGCATGGGATACGGTCGCGAATTGGGATGCAGGTGTCGCGCCCGGGCCAGGGGACACCGCCCAATTCAATGATAGCGCACAGATTGGTCTCTACGCGGTCGGTCTCAACATCTCAAACGAGGTGGTCGCAAATGTCCTATTCGGCGCGGACAACTTTGGAATGTACTTGAAGGCGGGCACGAACACCCTCACGGTCAACAATAGCTATCTGTTGGATGAACCCTCCGGGACCATTGCCGTCGACTACCTGCATACCGGGGTCGTGGCGGTAACGAATTCCACGGCGACGGGAGTGTTCCAAGTTGGCAACGACAACGATGGCGGCGTGGGATTACTGACGATGGAGCAGCAATACACCAACAGCACTGCCGATGCCACAGCCACGAATAACCCGACGTTGATCGCGAACACCTTTAACGTGACCGCCAGCTCAACGTTCACCTTCACGGACGGTACACTGACCACGGGCGGCGGTTCGATCTCGTCAGCCAGCACATTTAGCGGGCTGGCACCCGCCTCGAACAGCGTCGCCACCTGGAATATTCATGGGACAAATCTGGTGACCTCGGGTGGCGGCGTAGAGCTTGGGTACTCGGTCGGGGGCACGCTCAACATTAACGTCACCGGCCCGAACACGCTCTGGTCCGTGAACGCCACGGAAAACGACATCGGCTGGAACGGCTTTGTCAATCTGACGATTAGCGGCGGCGCGGTCGTTGTGATGACGAACGGCACGTACACGTACATCAGTCGCAACGGGACTACGTGCAGCAACAATACCGTCACGGTGAGCGGTGCGGGTTCTGAGTTTATGTATAACTCCCTCCTGTGGGTGGGCAACGCCAGCCGGAACAACACCATGACCGTTTCCGCGGGGGCGCAGGTGAGCGGTGGAGGCCTTGAACTTGGGAGCGGAGCCGGGAGTTCCAACAACTTGCTCACGGTCACGGGCACCAATACGACGTGGAATTTGGCAAACATTCTGGAGGTCGGCGGGAACGGTGCGAACAACACCCTGATCATCTCCAATGGTGCGCAAGTCATCGACGCGGGAACGTTTACAGGCGTGGGCATGCAGTCTACGAGCACAAACAATGCGGTCATCGTGGATGGAGCCGGCTCGGTCTGGTCGACAGCGAGCGGCGGTGGCCACGTCACCGTTGGCAATTTTGGCGCTTACGACAGCGTGACTGTCAAGAACGGCGGACAGGTTCTCGGCTCGGGCCTCAACCTTGGCGACGGCAATGGCGCGTCGAATTGTACCGTGCTGCTAACCGGCCCCGGCTCCTTGTGGAATGACGCCGGGAAATTCGGCGTTGGCGTCGCCTCGAGCGGAAACCAGTTGATCGTTACCAACGGGGCGCAGTTGAATACGGCAAACCTTTATGTAGGTTTTGGTGACACCGCGCCGGCCCTTGGAAACAGTGTGGTTGTCGCCGGCGGTAGCCTTTTCGTAACGAACGCGAGTTCGGCCCTTTACATCGGCGGCGGAGGTGCGGCGAACTCGTTTACGTTCAACGGCGGCACCATCACGGTCAACGAGTTGGTTCTGAGTTCGGCCAGCGCGTTTACCTTCAACAGCGGCGTGTTGAATCTGGAGTACGCCATCGTCACCAACGGCTCGGCGTTTGTGGTCGGCAACGGCACTAGCGCGGCCACCTTGAACCTTCTCCCATCCTTCCTCCACTTGTATTCCAGTGGTTTGAATATCTCGGCCAATGGAACGCTCACCGGTATTGGGGCGATCAGTAATAACGTGACGCTGGCGAACGGAGCCACGTTGGCGCCAGGGGTGTCGGGCGTTGGCACCCAGACGGTCGACGGCACGTTGGTATTAGGCTCGACGACGGCACTGGACTTTGGGCTGGGCTTGCCCGGCGAGTCGCAGAGCTTCGTGAGCGTCAATGGCAATCTGACATTGAATGGCACCTTGAATATCTCCAATGTCGGCGGGTTTGGGGTGGGCACCTACACGTTGTTTGCGTACACGGGAACGCTGACAACCAACGGGAGTCCTTCGATACTGACGATCGGAACCACGCCGAACGGGAGCTTGACCTACAAAATCGACATCAGCACGGCCGGCGAGGTGAATCTGGATGTCACGAGCCCGCCGGCGAATTCGTTCGTTACGTGGCAGTTGCAGTATTTCAGCAGCACAAATTGCGCGAAGTGCGGCGCGAATGCGGATTACGATGGCACCGGCATCAGCAATACCAACAAGTTCCTGGCGGGCTTCAACCCGACGGATTCGGCGGCGTATCTACACGTCATCACCATCGCCAAGACCAATAACAATACGGATGTCCGGGTGACGTATCTGGGCGCCAACGGCGATTCAACATACATAGGCGGACCTGCCTCACGCACAAATGTGTTGGAGTTCACAACCGGCACGGCCAACGGCAGTTACACCAACAACTTCACGAGCACCGGACAGACCAACATCCTCGGTGGTGGCACGGGTCTGGGCGTAGTAACCAACATGGTGGACAGCGGCGGGGCGACGAACAAACCGTCGCGGTTCTATCGGGTGCGGGTAATACTGCCGTAGCGATGCAATCATGGAATCAAGAGCGCAGCCGGAACGGTAACAGGTCAAACAAGTAACAAAAGCCTGCGTTCACGACTCGGTGAAACGACCACCGGCTGCGCTTCACTTGCGCGTGTGGCCCTGAATTACGCATGCGTTGGCAGCAGCGGCACTGCCGCTGCTCCTGTGAGGGATGACAATGGTTCGTATCCGACAGTTTGAGAAACTGGCCATGTGTTGTTTGGCGCTCTGGCTCTGGACTGGCACCGCAGTTCTTGGGGCGACGGAACCGGCTTACGAACACGAAACTCCGCAACCCGCCAAGTCTCACGTTCAACTGAGCGTTCCCGAGAAGAAGTGGCTGGGCGAAGAGTTGTACACTACGGAGCCGGGACACTACGAGGTCCTGATCTGGGGGCATGCGGAAACCCCCAGGGCGATGCCGGAGAGATTCGACGTGGAGGAGGAAGTTCGTGAACTCGCGAGGCATCACATCGATTGGTACTCAGGGCAGACGCCAAAGGACACCAGCGCGTACGCAAAATTCAATCGCAGGTTCGAAGCGACTGGTATGCGCGTCGCACTTGGTTTCCCGCGGGTGAACATCGTCGAAGAAGCCCTGAAAGACGGGGCTCTTCCGTCCAACCCCTCCGAGGTCAGCCAGGGCAAGAAACCCAAGGTGGCACCGATCGATCCTCACTATGTTGCGGCGTCATTGCGTTTGATCGATGACCAGTTTGGCAACAAGGAGAATTTCTCGTGGGTCCGAGCAATCCATTTCCAGGACGAACCGAGCGGTGAGATTCCCTATTACGACATCTCCCCGCAGTCGGGCATGCCGCTTCTAAAGGAATGGGACAAGCAAGTGAAGGAGTCATTTGGCTTGGGGAAATGGGGACTGCCGGTTTCAAACTGGGACACCAACATCCCGGAGAGCCGTCTGGCTTATCAGAGGTTTTGGTCGAAGGAATTCAACAACTATCAGCGAGCCATGGCGGATGCGCTGCGGGTGCGCCACCCCAAATTGACAATCTGGAGCGCGAATTTCTGGTTCAACAAGTGGGCGGACCTGCTGTTTGATTACGGCGAGATGGGTGGGTTTCTCGACGCCATCGTGACGGATTCCTACGTGACGCAACAGGAGATCGATGTGCCGGGGCGGGGCCGTTGGAACGCCGGATTTGTGACCAAGATTGTCGGCGACCTCGCTCACAAGCCGGTCTACAACCACATTCAAGCAATTGAGTATCACGGCGCGACACCAAGCCCCGGGGACATTCGGGAGTACGCTTCCCAAGTTCTGCGCGCGGGCGGACAAGGCATCGTGTACTACGCGGTGGACATGCCGCAGTACAAGTACGTCCGGTATACGGACCCGGCTCGTTGGGCTGCGATGATGGAGATTGCCGACCAACTTCACGTGTTACCGCGGTTGAAACTGCCGGCGCACGCCACGACGGGTATTTGGGTCAGCCAGGAGACACTCGCTACGACAGGTCCCCGAGTGAAGGACAACGATCCATACGTCGGATACGTGTTGTTCGGGGAAACCATTGGCGCCCCCTTCCGTTATTTATCCGACTGGGTGGTGGAGCGGAAGGGGGCGCCTGAATTTGGCGATCTGAAGATCATCTATGCCGCCAATGCGAGGTTTGTTCCCCACGGCGTTCGCGAGCCATTGAGCCGCTGGGTCAGGAATGGCGGTGTGTTGGTGCTGACCGCGCCGGACTCATTTACCCGACAGATCGATGGGACATCGTTTGCCAGTTGGAAAGAGGCGCTCGGTGTCTCGGGCAAGCCGAAGGGTCACGAGCACGTCGAGGAATGGTCTCTCGGCGAAGGCCGGGTGTTGCTCCTTAAAGAGAGCTTTTGGAAGATGGGTGTTTGGGATGATGCGCCACAAGTCGCTCGAGTTCGCGAGTTGCAGGTTCAGTATGGTGGCGGCATGGACGAGCCCATCTGGCGGTTTCGGCTTCCCGCGGCGGGTCGCTCCGCTTGCCAATTGATGCCCGATTCCAGCAAAAACGAGAAACAAGACTGAGTTCCGGCTGGCAGGGAGGTTAGGAGGAGGCAAGTCCGATCGCCAGTCTGGGATTCGTGTTGGTCAGGCGTACGGCATCCGCTTCAGCCAGACCGATATGCTGGACCAGATTCGTGAAGCTTTGCGCCATCGTAATGGCCGACCCAACCAGATGAGAGCGATCGGGTGCCCAAGCTGCCAGATCCGGGCCAATTGTGACTTCCCATCGACTGAGTTTGTACCGGCCCGGACCCAGGCCCGCGGCCGCCATGGCATCACTGACGACGATGCAGCGGCTGACATCGGCGCACCTCAGATAATTCCGCAAGGTAAAGAACGGGACGTGTACACCATCGGCAATGAAGCACAACCACAACTTGTCCGCCTGGCTCAGGGCGCGCTGAATGATGTTATCGTGGCGGGGCATCTGCATAGGGCAGCCGTTGCCCAAATGAGTGAACATGCGGAGGCCGGCATCGATGGCAGCGCGAAGTTCGTCAAGGCTCGGGTTGCAGTGGCCGGCGGAAACCGTGATTCCCTGATCTGCCAACATCCGCGTGACCTCGTGACCAGGATCGGCCTCGGGAGCCAGTGTCACGACCCGGGTCAATCCTTGGGCGGCGTCCAGCAGGCGCCGCATTTCATCGGCATTTGCCGGATGAATCACCTCGGTGGGGTGGGCCCCCCGGTACCCGGAGGCCGGGTTGAGAAACGGGCCTTCGATGTGGAAGCCGGCGATGATCTTTTGCGCCTGAGGATCGAGAAGGCGCAGTCTGGCGAGATTGCCCAGGCGATGGGCCATCACCTCGATCCTTTCGGTGATGATGGTCGCGAGAATGGCTTCGACTCCCTGGGACGCGAGTTGTCTGCACGCTTCGTGCAGGTCTTCCGCCGTCAGGGAGTCTTGATTGAAATCAATTCCCCCGAAGCCATTGACTTGTAGATCCAGCATTTGAATCATGACGCGCGTGTTCGCACAGGGAAAAGCCCGCGGTATCGCACCCCAGCGCCACGTTCAGAGCGCCAGAGGCATCATTTCATCCCTCAGCCGCCGAGAGCTCCAGCCGTCGCTTCAAGCCGTGATGGAGGCCCATTAGCGATGCGCCGTAGAGTGTCCCGTCGATGCCCAGCGGGGACCGCAGGATTTCCAGCTTCCTGCCAGGCACGGAGATAAGGGTGTCCATGATCGTCTGCCGAAGGGTCTGCAAGTTATCGGTCGTCAAGAGTTGTTCGTCAGAACAGAGAACCAGTATCTCCGGGTCGAGAAGATCCACGAGATTGGCCAGGCTAATTCCCAGATGGGGCAGAGCGGCGGCGATGTCTTTCTGCGCGACGAATGGTCCCATCGGGAAAAGCACCTTTTCGCTTTTGGCCGACATGGACAGTTCCCCGTGCAACTCTCCGGCCGCTGAATTGAACCCGTGATAGACTTCGCCATTCATAATCATGGCCAGCCCAAATGAGTACTGTCGCGCACCGGTATCGAGAATCGTCTGGGGACGGGCCAGGAAGTACAAGAAATGTTCCGATCCGCGCGCGCAACCGAGGTAGCGTTCCGCATAGGCGCCACAAACCGTGTTGCGCTCTACCACCACGGGACGTTGGAGTCCCGTGGACAACAGCTCGGCCAATGCGTAGTTCTCCAGGTGCAACGACATGGAATTCAGCACACATCCTGTGACAGTATTAACCACCCCGGGGACACTCACGACGGTGAACGTCGACTCATCCATCTGGAGATGATACTGGGTCATCAATTCAGCAAGCTGCGAAGGCACGGACTCGAGGAATGCTGGGGTGTTCGACTCTGGCGAGAAGGTGCGTTGACAGATGATGTGCCCGGCGGCGTTCATGAGGCAGAGCTTGTTGCCCAGGGCATCCAGCATCAATCCCACGGACCAAGCCGCTGCAGGGTTAATTTCAATCAATGTTTCTTTAGGTCCGACACGTTGCGATGGCAGAGCTCGGCCCTCGCGAACAAGGCCTTGCGCCTTCAATTCCCGAATGATGTAAGAGACAGTCGAAGGTTGAAGTTGTGTGAGACGGGCGATCTGCAACTGCGAAAGCGCACCCATGGTGCTGATCAGGTAAAGAACCATCTCGCGATTATGAAGCGCCGCAATGACGCGGTTCATCT
>Ga0326728_10001662_pt1 | contig 77607 bp, 60 predicted proteins | sample MB3enrmetagenome_FD_207602 | JGI IMG/M metagenome (GOLD analysis project Ga0326728, IMG submission 207602) | Lab enriched peat soil microbial communities from McLean, Ithaca, NY, United States - MB31MN | ecosystem: Environmental > Terrestrial > Soil > Wetlands > Peat | place: USA: New York...
CCCCATCCAATTTGCCAAAAAAGGCGGTGACATTGATCGAAGCCAGAATGTTCTTGGTGTGGTCGGCGGTGGCAAAGGCCACGATATTCACGGCTAGTTGGCCACCGGCAAAAGTCGAGGGTGGAGTGTACGTTGTCGCCTGGTTACTGTCAGTGTGCAGAAGCGAAAGCGCTCCACACTCGCTACTCGCGCAGGTGAGTGACCAGTCCACGCCGTAGTTGTAGGGGTCGTTGCTGACCACCGCCGTAAGGTCGGTTGTCAAACCGAGCGGAACCGATGCCGCCGGCGTGGATTGAAAGGCAATAGAGAGGGCGGCGGACGGCGCCGGGTTGTCCAATGTCGCGCCGGCGTTAAACGCCGGACCCTTTCCACAGCCGGCCAAGACCACAGCCACCATGGCCCCCAGAAACAGCGGGACTCCCCCTCTGATTACCACTGCCGCCCTCCTTGATGTCTCTGACACTAGTGCCCCGTGCCCCGCATACTCACGGTCTGGGTCAGCGAGCCGACTAAGTTCGCCCGGGCAGGCACGGTGTAGCTGATCGTAATCGTTCCTTGCCTGAAACCCTTCGCCGTCGGCGTAAAGACAACGCTCATGGTACAACTGCCGCCCGGATCCAAACTCGCGCCGCAATCGTCCGTCTCCGTGTAATCGCCGGTGACTACGTTGCCGCCGAAGTTAACCGTGCCGGAATTAGGATCGTTGGGGTCGTTGCTAAGCGTGATGGTCAGCGGGGCGCTCGGCATCTCCTGCCCCTGGGCCCCAAAATCCAAGCCTGCCCCGGGAGACATTCGCAGCGGGCTGGCGGCATTCGCCTTCAATTCCACGGGGAAACGGCCGCTATCGATCTCGCAACCGGGCTGGACGGAGGTACCCGTGCACTCCTGGGTATTCAACTCCAGGAAATAGGCCAGACCGGCGGTCGTGGGGGGAGCCGTAAGCGGTTGCGGCACATAGGTGACGTTGATGGTACACGTGTCCCCGGGATAGAGCAGCGCTCCGGTACACGGATACGGGGTGTTCTCCGTAATCTGAAAGTTAGCCTGAAGGCTGCGCGGATCGAGGTCGCAATAGTACGAAACCGTCGGGCGCCCACTTACAAAAGCAGGCGCGATGTCAACAGTAGCTTCTTCCACCACGCGCAGGCCGTCAACCTCCCCTGTCTGCACCGGCCGGTCGAGCGTAACCAGGGTTGTTGAGCAGACGTTGGTGCCGCTCGCGGCGGGCAGAATCTGTACCGGGAACATCCCTTGATTCGTAAACGACAGGGTTTGCGGAGCGCTCGACTCGCCCACCGCTTCCGCTCCGAAATCGAGTTCGGGAGTGGAGGGAGCCAACGCACTCAGCCCAATACCGGTAATGGGCGCGCCGAACGTGGTATTGTTGTCGGCACTCTTGGGGCTGGTAACGCGCAACGAGGCGGTCTGAGCATAGGAAGAGAAAGGCGGGCACTGGGCCGGCGCTACGCCCGCTCCGTTGGTGTCACGGGGATCAGGGATCCAACTGCAGCTCTGCTGGGGCGAGAAGAAAACGGTAATGGTGCAGCTCTGGTTGGGCTGGAGACTGAAGGTCGATCCCGGCGGGTTCGCGCACGTATCCAATTCGAGGAAATTGGGCCATCCATTGAAATCGCTAAACCCACTAGTGAACCCATCACTCGCCGCAGCGTTGGGTGTCCACGTTAGCGACAAGCCCGACAGGGTTGAGTCCGCGGGATCGGTGTTGGTAAGCGTGATCGTCTGCGTCGTCGAGGTCGAGCCGACCAATTGCGCCGGGAAAGTGATGGCCGCCGGCGAAAATGAGATCGACTGGGTACAGCCCGTCCCATCGCCCATGGCCAGGCAAATGTTGCCCTGATCCGCGCATGCTGAGGTGAAGATGTATCCAGAGCCCGTCGTCCCGGGGTTGTGCAAGAGATAGCCACCCGAAGCGACACTCTCAAAGACAACGGGCGAATTTGGATCACCAACAAAAGCCGACTGGCCAATATGACCGATATTTACGCCGTTGTCGGCAAACATCTGCAGCACAACGGAATTGCCGCTGATGGTGCCATTCACGCTAATGGTTTGGTGGGCAGAGCTGCCCACACAAGAGTAGCCCTGAAAGGTGAGCGTGCCGGTAACGGTTGCACTACTGGCTCCAATGTTCTCGCCTTGGCTGAGGGAGCCCGTAACCGGGAAGTCTTGAGACAAACCACTGTTGTGGAAATTGCCGCTTACGGCCCCGGTGAGCGGCGGCACCGAGAGTGCGCTCCACTGCAATCCGGACTGAGCGGTTCCGCAGGCTGTGCCGTTTGCCGCCGTGCCCGCGCCCGCAGTGGACGTATAGGTTCCCATCAAGGTCGAACCGTCGCTGCTCAGCGTTCCCGTCAGGACAAACGTCTGTCCGCCCGCCGTCACCGTGAGCGTCACGTTGGATCCGTCGACCGTTCCCATAACCGGAGCGGAACCGCTATTGCACGGCGTACCCTGAACCTGACCGATAGAATAAACCACGGCCCCGGTCAGGGCGTTCTGGTTCTGCTGGAGAAATCCGCCCTGAATGCCACCCACGAACGAGTTATCGGATGGCGCCGCCATCGTAAACTGCCAGTTGCCGGCGAACGCTCCGCCCTTGGGCTGCGATCCGCCGCACCCCGCAAACGCCAGCAGGCCGGCTATCAACATCAAAATCCACAGATACTTCACGTAGCCTCCAACAGGACTGCTCAATTTCCTCTGTGTCCTCTGCGGTGAAAACCGCTGGGCATCTTCGACCCTAGAAACTCAGCTTTAAGCCAAACTGCATGGTCCGCGGCCGATGCGCATCCACGGGGTGCAAAAAGGAAGCCCCGCTGGTACAATTCGGCCCTCCCTGTGCCCAATATCCCGCCGAATAATTGGGTCCGGCATAACAACTGATGACGTTGTTCCCGCTGGAGCCGGGGTTGTTGGGATCGTAAATCTGGAATTGCGTGTTATTAAAGACATTGAAGACTTCGGCCCGAAACTCCAGCGCGGCGGACTCGCTGAGCCGAAAATGTTTCAGCAGGGCTATGTCGGAGTTAAAGCGATGCGGATTATTTAGAAAATTTCTGCCGGCGTCGCCGAAGGTGAGTCCGCGCGGAGCAACGAACTCCAGGGGATTTCCCAGCAGCGGGCCCTCGTTCTGAGCGGTAACCACCGTGCCCGAGCTCTGCGCATTGGTGACCGGAGCATAATACCTTCCCGCAGGCACCACGTCGGGGTAGGAGGCCGCCATGCCCAGTCCTTCGGCAACTCCGGCATTGTCGGTCATGGAAATACCGTCATTCCCCGCGCTGTTGATGACGGAAAACGGGGTGCCCGACTGAAAGACCGTTAACCCCGAAAGCTCCCAGCCATCGAAGAGAAGCCGCCCCCAACGGCTCAAAGGCGAGGTCTGGTCCGGCTCCCCGGCGCGCGGCGGCGCCGAGCACGGATGCTGGTCGTCCGCCACGCACCAGGGCTGCCGCCACGAACTCAGAAAATTCCTCAGCCTCGCGCCGGGAATTCTGTACAGGTAGTTAAAGATCAGCGAGTGCCGCTGATCGAAATCCGAACTTGCCCGGTTCTCTTGCAGATCGTAGGAATTGACCAGAACGGGATCGCTCCGGTCCGAAGAGTCGTCGATCGAGTGGCTGTAGACATACACCACTCCTGCGGTAAGAGCCCCGGCGGTACGCTGCAGCTTCATCTGCAAGGAGTTATAGTTGGAGTTGGCCACGTTCTCCAGCGAGTAGATTTCTCCCAGGCCCGGATAGGGCCGGTTAGGCAAGGAGTTGACGTTCGGGAGGCCCGGTAACCCCGCGCAGGCCGTCTCCAGATACACGTAGGCCGGATTTTGCTGCGTCACTGCCGTTCCATTCTCCAGCAGAAAATACTGGCCGTTCGAGGTGGTCCAGGATTTGCAGTCCGCCACGGTCAGCGGTTCGTTCGGGCCGAAAGGATTCTCGCTGGCCGGCAAAGGTTGCGCCTGATTGAGTTGCCGCTCGACCGTCAAGTGCGTTCCTTTACTCCCCACATAGGCCATATCAAGCATGAGACCGGTGGCCAGTTGCCGCTGGGCGCCGAAACTCCATTGCTGGACATAGGGCCACACGGCTTGCGTGGGAATAGCCGTGACGTCGAGAGGATAGGCGCTGCTGGCAGATGGCGGCGCCGGACTCCCCGCAAACCCGCAAACGCTATTGTTCCCGTTCCCATAACCCACGTTGCCGATGCACATATAGTTCAGAGGATTGGGCTGGGTCATGGAAAGCACCACCGGCGAGCTGGCTTCCAGCGAACCGGTGTTCGCTTCATTCCCCGTGCCGTGCTCGTAGAAGATGCCATAGCCGCCCCGGATCGAGGTCTTGCCATCGCCCGCCGGGTCCCAGGCAAAGCCGATCCGCGGCGCCGGATTGAAGAGATGTCCTTTCATGCAGCTTGCGGGCGTGCCGTTCACGCCGCACTGCACCAGCCCCAGAGCGCTGGCTACGCCGGGATCAAGCTGTAAGGTCGAAGAATTGAACTGCACCGGCTTCCCCGTAGCCTCATACAGAAGAGTTCCGTAAAGCGGGTCCACGGCGAACTCCGAGGAGTTAAATCGCGACGCTTCCCAGTTCCACACGTTGTGGTTCTTCTCGCTGTAGGTGCCAAACAGGCTCATGCGGACACCCAGATTCAGCGTGAGCCGGGGGGTCACTTTCCAATCGTCCTGCAAATATGGCTCGGCAAGCTGGTATCGCTGGTAGTAGCGCTGTTGTCCGGAATCCTGAACATAACTTTGGATATAGCCCTCGTCGCCGAGCAGGAAATCGGCAAAGGCGTTGCCGGTGCTGTTGGCCAGATTGTTGAACGTCAGCAGGCCCTGTTGTTCTCCGCTGGCCGCCCCAATGACGTTGTTCGTCTGATTGCGCTGGGAGTAGACGTATTGCGTCCCGAGGACGAACATGTGTTTCCCAATCGATTTGCTGATATCGTCGCGCACCGAGTAGGTGGGATTGGTATGGCTCCACGGCATGTAGGAGGGATCGACGGAAAAGCCGCTGCCTCCGTAAGCGGCGTTCGTTCCCAGAATGGCCACGCCCGGCATCTTGCCGCCAAAGCCGTTGTTGAAGATGTAGCCCATGCCGCACTGGGGAACGGTGCCGCCGCTTGAGGCGGCGTTCGTGGTGCTGACGTTGGTGCTGCCCGGCTCGACGTTAAGGGTTGGATTGCACACCCCGGGATTCGCCGGATCGGCCACCAGCGGCTGATAGAGCGAGGGATTGAGCTGGTACTGCGCGCCACCCGGCCCGTTTTGATCGGACAAGGTAATATGCGAATCCACATAACTCAACAACAGATTGTTCACCAGCGTGGTCGAGAGGATATTGGTCAGCGTTCCCACCAAACTGACGCCGGGCCCTACGAAGCGGTTCTGCACCGTGGGAAAGGTGCCGGTGCTGGGAAAATTCTGGTGTTCGTAGGACCACTGCGGCGCCAGAACCGTCGTGTTCCAGGCATCGTGAATGTAGCGAAACGATAGCTTCGTGTTGTCGGTAATGTTGTGGTCGATGCGAAACAGCTCCTCGCGCCAGTAGGTGGAGGGAGAAATCACCGTGTCGTAACAGTGGTTGGGATCAGTAACGTCGAAGTTGGCCACGCTGTAATTGCAACCGGTGGGGGAGTTGGGCAGCGGGATCAGGTTCGAGTTCAGGATCGCCAATACATTCTTGTCCACAGCCGTCGCTGGAATCAAACCAGGCGCCAGCGTCGTATTCTGAACCAGGAAACTAACAGGTCCTGCGGTGGCGGTGCCGCGGCCGATGACCGGGCAATCCGGGTACTGCTGGGGACTGTAAGCAGTTCCTCCCGGCGGGCACACATCGCTAAAATCGAAAACTTGGACAACCCGTCCGTTGACATTCATTGAGTTCTGCCGGATTCCGTTCGGCGTCATGATCAAGCCGCGCTCTTTCAGCGAAGGCACGGCTTGGTCGTAGTCGGTGGGGGTCTTTTCCAGGCGGGCCTCCTCGGAGAAGAAAAAGAAGGTCTTGTTCCTGCCCTTGTTGTAGACCCCGGGGATCGTCAGCGGGCCGCCGATGGTGCCTCCGAAATCGTTGCGGCGATACAGCGGCGCGCGGCCGCCAGGATCGAAATAGCCCTTGGCGTTAAAGTCCTCGTTGCGCAGGAATTCGTACAGATTCCCGTGGAACTGGGCGCCACCGGACTTGGTGGTCACCTGGACGATGCCGGAGGCGGTCCGCCCGTACTGGGCCCCGTAATTGGAGGTCAACACCTTGGTTTCCTGGATGGCATCGAGGCTGGGATAGACCATCAGCGTGCTGGAGGCTCCGTTCAAGCCGGTGTTGAGCACGTCGCTGCCGTCCACTTCGAAGATGTTATATTCGACCCGGCCACCATTCACGCTATACTTCACGCTCCCTTGCACTCCCACTTTGGCTTCGTCTTGTCCGGTCTGATTGGTCACGCCGGGCACCAGCGCGATTAGCTGCGTAAAATTGCGCCCGTTGAGCCCGATCTTCGTCAGTTGGGTTTGCGTAATCGTGCCCGAAAGCTCGGACTTCTCCACCTCGACTTGTCCTGTATTCTGGGCTACCACGTTCACTTCGCTCTTGGCGGCCGCCAGTTCCAGGGAGAGGTCCAAAGTGACTTCCGAACCCGGGGTCAGCGAAAGATCGTCCAAGGTCTTGACGGCAAAGCGGGGGGCCGTAATGGTTAACTTATAAGTACCGCCTTCCAGTCCGGTAAAGGCATACTCGCCCTTACTTCCGGTCTTAGTCTCCTGTTTCCATCCGCTCCCGTTGCTCAGGACCACGATGGCGCCGCTAACGATCGCCTGCATTGAATCGGTCACCGTGCCGTCAATGGCGGCCTTGTCCGGCGCGTTCTTGGCCCGCTGCTGGCCAACGCCCAGCGGTGACAGCAGCAGCACCAGCGCCAGCACGCAACCGGCACGAACAACTAAATTGCGGAAACGCGACATTACACACACCCCTCGGGGATTCAATCCGGAAATCGCCTGCCATCCTTGGAACGGGAAGACTCTCCAGCGGTTTCGGTAATGCTACAAACCCAACCTAGCTAGCCGGCGCGCACCAACGGAAGAGACTTCCGGCAGCCTCTGTGGTGAACTTCCTGGCTCTAATAAGTGGATTGCGCCGCCGCCAGCTTCTGGTTCGGCGGGGGCTGACCGAGCGCCTGCAGCTCATGCTTAATCCACTCCAAAACCCTATCGCCACGGACCACCGCTTGGGTCTCTATCGGCGTTTTGTAGATCACCACGGTGGCGCGGCCCGGCTCGGTAGTCACTGCCGCCCGTATTTTCTCCTTGGCAACCTTCGGGGTGGTGGGCGCAAAAATGGCATCCTGCAGCCGGAACTTCTTCGCCTGGATCTTGGGAAGCCACTCGACTGGATCCAGGGGCGCCACCTTCTTCAGGAACTCAGGTTTAGAGTATGCCGCCCGCTCCGTCTCCGGCACCGCGGGCGAGGTTGCCAGCCAGTGCGGCCAATCGCCCCAGGGATCGACCGCATCCAGCACCTTAATGCGAGGATCGACGGCGGAGGCGAGAATCGCGATGCTGGCGCCCGAGTCTTGCGCGAACATTCCCACCCGGTCCATGTCCAGATCGCCCCGCGTGGCCAGATAGTCCAGCACCATCTGCACGTCGTGCGCGGAGACCGCCAAGCTTTCCTGTAATTCGCTGACAAACCACTGTTTCAACGGCCGGTCGTGGTAGCGCTGGCCGCTGAGGGCGGATGCGAAGCCGACGGCGGCAAAACCGTCTCGGGTCGCGGCCTGTTGGAAGGTTGTCTGCCGGAAGCGGTCGGTGCCCGAAGGATAACCATAGAGATAGAGCACAACCGGCGGCTTTTTGACGTTCTTTGGTTTCATCACGAAGAGGTCAATGGGATCGCCCCAGCGCCACTGCACGCGCAGGATTTCCAGCGTACAGGAAGGGAGATCGTTAACCCCCGAAGAGATCGGTGGTACGGCGTGCAGATGGCTCTTGGTCAGAGCGGGTGAAGTCCAATCCTCCGTAGCGGCGTCAAAACGAGCGTCTTTGAGGTCGGCAATGGGCGGAGATGCCGGCGCCAGTTGAGCCGCGCATTTTAGTGCGAGGCAGAAAACCGTGGTAGCAATCACTAGAGCGCGTTTCATAGGTTTTAAGCAGGCGAGCCGTCGGAGACGGCCCGCCGTCTAACAGTGAAGCATGGGGCAGGTTAGCCTTATTCGAAGGTGACGACGGCCCCTTGGCCAGGGCCGTCCTGAGTTTCCCCGGTTTCGCAATCGCCAAGAGGCAGAACGAAGCCGCCCGCATCGCGGCCTGCTTCAATCCCGCAAGCCGCCTGGTTGGGCAGGGTACCCTGTCCGCACGTTGCGGTAGTGCAGCCAAAGTGCGACCGTTCGATCTGCAAGCCCGGATCCAGTAGATTCCCGTTGTTGTCATACACCGGGTAGAAGGGAACGTAATCCGGAGTAGTTGTCACCACGTATTGGTTGGAAGCGGTCACCAGGTTCTGAGCGGGCTCGGCGGCGCCGGCGGCAGCCAAGCGTAGTACCGACCACGTCGGATACGAGCCATTGCGCAGGTTCGGGAACGAGTAAGAGGGTACCTCTACACCCCCCACGAGGGAATAGTTGTCGGCCGCCCAGATTTGGTTTTCGTTGCAGGGCCACGCGCCCGAGCAGCCGGCTATGTCGTTCACTTTAGGCAACATGCCAGCCGTAGCGGGCTGACCGGGATCTTTTTTCCCAGGCAGGTTGTTGTCGTATTGGTGGAAGATGGGATCGATGTCGTCAATGGTGACATAGCTGTAGTTGGCTGAATCGCCGATTGAACTCACGTTCCCATAGCTAAAGAACGCGTAACCGATGCCGTCCACGTCGGCGTGGACAGCGGAAGTGGTGGAGTTGAGCACCGACTTAACTTCGTCGCCGGTGCCAATCGCGCGCCACCGGTAGCCGAGGCCGCCCCCGCCGCTGAGCGGGTTATTGATGACTGCACCACCCTGGACACCATTGCCCGTTTCCTGGGGAAAACGGTACACAGCTAAGCTGCTGGGATGACGCATAATGGTCTCTTCGAAGGTGTTGTACGTACCCGAAAGAGGTTCGCGCAAAAAGGCCACGAAGTTGGCGCAACCCGAGCAACCGCTAAATACGCCGGCGGCGTTCGACGCGCCCGAGAACACCTGTTCCAGTTCGAACTCGCTGACATTGCTCAGGCCGTTCAACTGGCCGCCGTTGTTCGAGTGAATCACTACAACCGGCGTGGCGCCCACCGGAATGGTAGTAAAGCTCCCCGGAAGAAGCTGGCAGGTGAAGGGATCCGATCCCAGAAGGTTGAAGGCCAAAACGTTGAAGGTGCTATCGCCCGGATAGTTTCCCGCGATTCCGGTCCCCTTCAACTGGGCAAGCGTCGCCTTCCGCGTCGACCCGACACAGTTCGGCGGAGCCGTACCCGCGGCATTGTTAACGTTATACCCAAGGCCAATAAGGGCATTGGCTGTTGAGAATGTCGAATTTGTCCGTAGGGTGGCGAAGTAAGCGTCCTCGGGACGGATATCGGTGGCGGCCACGGTGATCAGATTGTTAGCCGCTGAGTTGCCTCGCTGGTTGGCAAATAGGGCCGCCACGTTGGCCGGCATACTCTGGCCCTGACCCCAGAGGGTCTTGCTGATGTTGGCGCCGTTGTCATCAACGGGGCAGCCCGCAGCGGGGCACTCCAGATAAGCCCCATAGGCTCCTCCGCCGGCTGATCCAAAGAAGGCGCGATTGCCCACGACCGAGTCGACCGAGACAAATGCCCACACTTGCGGGGTGCATTGCGTACCATCGGGGCTGAGGGTACTGTCCCACACGACCCAGGTATTGCCGGTGTCGGTAGCGAGGGCGGCGCAGCTATTTCCGCCCCCGAATACGCACGGCCGGGTATCGATCAGATTGAACTTCGAATTGCTGGAGTAGTGAAACGTCGGCGCAGTTGCATCCGAGTCACCATAGCCCGAATTGTAGGCGCCCAGCGCCATGGACTGCCACAAGGCCGAGGAGCCGGCAATCATAGTCATAGGTATGGCAGGACCCGGATTGTAAGCCGATTTACTCGGGTTGCACACGTCGGGAATGGTTGGAACCTGCGCAATAGCCAGCGGTGCGACCGCCACAATCGCGGCCAGCAACTGCACCGCGAAGATCGATTTCATACGCGACATAAATTGTATCCTTTCTCAAGGTTCGAATTGCGTTTAAGGATTACGAGCCTTACCGCATTGGCCCGCCCTGTGCGCGTCCATGGCCACCGGGGGCCGACGCTCCGTTAAGTTCACATGATGTTGGGGAGACGCTCATGAGAGAGCTTGGTTGAGGGAGCAGGTTAAGAAAGAGAGCCGGAACGATATCTGAGCACCGGAAGAACCGGGAACCGAGCTGAGTGCCTGCTGATATGCCCCGGGAGGCGAGAAACCGGCCGGAAGAACGGCATGCTATGCACAAGCTTCCAGGTCTTCCGCTTGGACATGCACGGCAACGCTGCGCATAATGAGGTCGATGCTGAGAATGACGCGAAGGTGATTGTCCTTGCGCACTATGATTCCCTCCAAGCCCGCCAATGGCCCGGAGCGAATGCGAGCGCGAATTCCCGCTTTCAGGTATGGATGGGGATCGACGCGCCGCAAATGCAGTCCCGCGCGGAAGGCTTCGATTTCGGCGTCCGGCAGAGGCAGGGGCTCTCGCCCGTTTCCGACGATGGAAACGACGCTGGGAATTTCAAGGACCCTAATCCGCTCCGTACGCGTGATCCTGACGAACACATATCCGGGAAAGAGCGGCAAGTCCACCTTTGCGGTAACGTGGTTCCTCCACTGCTTCGTGGCCGTAAACAGCGGCAGGAAGGCTTCTACCCCCTTCGTCCGCAAGTGCTGCTCAACCCGTTTTTCGTGGTTTCTTATGATGTAGAGGGCGAACCAGTAGCGGGATGGATCCACCGAAAGCAGCGCCGGCATGGATTGGGCCACGGTTCCTCGTTTTCTCGTCCCGCGATCTTCGAGTGCACCGGACGAGCGGCAAAAGGCAAAGGCTTCGCGCCGCCTACCTGGTTGATACCGGTTAGCCCCAAGGGAACCATTTAGCGAGGCTTCGCCATGCCCGCTTAGACGGATTGGTTTTCCACAGTAATCTGAGGGTTGACTAAAAAGCCAAATCCACGTCTGTACGTAAGGCGCCGCATCGCTCCCCACGTACACGCACGCTTCTCGTAATCCCGGAGCTTTCGGGGACCTGGAGCCGGAATTGTGAGTTGCTGAACGCGACTTCACATTACGTTGGCAATGTGAACACAGTATTACGCCCCAGTAAAATCAATGTTAAATTCCGAACTCGATTGCTTTGGGGGAATCTCTGTTCCGGTAGTATCTGCTGCCAGGGTTCGCGTTGACCGGCGGCAACTCCGCTGCTGTCGCGCTCACCGCATTGCTCTTTGCGCTGCTTCATGGACCCACGAGTACAGAGCAATAGGTCTCGCTAGTTGCTACTTTCCAGAACCATCCATCAGGATTAGGTGCACGGGCTTTGCTGCGCTGAGCCTGTGCTCTCGCAAAGTCGAGAGACCTCTGAGGCGGTAAAACCCTGAGACGCCACAAGCAAGTACGACTCTGCTTTTGCCCAAAGGCCGGCCACGTGATGGTGCTGTGATCCAACCCATTCCGTACGTCCGGCTTGCAACACCCGAGTAGTCACTTCTGACGCATAACCTTCAACTCGATGTTTCAGATGCTCCAGCGCGAACAGATGCCTAAAGGTAATGCAAGATGAGACAGAGACCGGCAAATAGCGGTCAGCCGTCAGCCAGAAAGGAAGAGAAGTTAGGAGGTAGGAGCCAGGAGTCAAAAGTCAGGAGTCAGGAGTCAGGAGTTAGAGCCTAGAAGTTGGGAGTTGGGAGTTAGAAGGCGGCCGGAAAGAGCGGCGATCAACGATCAGCCGTCAGCCAGAAAGAGACGTCGCCGCTGCGCGGGCGGCGTTATGGTTCCGCACGAAGGGCGGCAGCAGTAGCCAGGGGCTAGCAGCTAGGGGGCAGACAGCTAAGCCAGCACTTCCCGCAGCTTATCCGCCAGGCTGCGGACAGCAAACGGCTTGTGGATAAATGCCGCTCCGGGATCGCCGGCCGGGAAACCGGCAAGCTTGTCGCTATCGTACCCGGACATGTAAAGCACCCGGGTTTCCGGGTGCAAGGCGGCGACACGCGTGGCCAGCTCGGGTCCGCTCATGCGCGGCATAACGATGTCCGTCAGCAGCAGGTGGACCGGAGTGCCGTATTGCCGGACGGCCTCGATCGCCTCCTCGCTGCTGGCCGCGGCCAGCACCTGATAGCCCAGCGCCTGCAGCTCCTCGGAGATGATTTCCCGCAGCGTCATGGCGTCTTCCACCAGCAGAATGGTTTCGCTCCCGCCCACGAGCTGCGTTGCGGTCTCTTCCGGAACCGCGGGCTCGATTTCCTCCTGCACCGCCGGCAAGTAGATTTTGAAAATCGTGCCGGCGCCCGGCGCGCTTTCCACGAAGATGTGGCCGCCGAGCTGGGCAACCGCATCATGCACCGAGGCTAGCCCCAGGCCGGTCCCCTTGCCCTCGGCCTTGGTGGTGAAAAACGGCTCAAAAATATGGGCCTTGGTGGCCTCGTCCATGCCGCTGCCGGTGTCGCTTACGCTCAGCAAAACATAATGGCCGGCGGGCGGCGCCGCTCCATCGCAGACGAGGTCCTGGTGAAACTCCGTATTCCTGGTCTGGATCGAGAGCGTGCCCGCGCCGGGCATCGCGTCGCGGGCATTCACCGCCAGGTTCATGACGATTTGCGCGATCTGTCCCGCGTCCGCCCGCACCGGCCGCAAAGCCGAATCGAGGTCAATCTTCAGCTCGATGTCCTCCCCAATCACGCGATGCAGGAGCTTCTCGGTCTCCGAGACTGCGAGGTTAAGGTTCAGGGCCTTGGGCTGCCACGCCTGCCGGCGGCTGAAAGCGAGCAACTGCGCCGTCAGCGCCGCCGCATGCTGGGCCGCTTTCTGGATCGGTTGCACGCGCCGGCGCAGCGGCGAATCGGCGAGCAGCTCATTTCCCAGCAGGTCGCAGTAGCCCACGATGACGCTCAGCAAGTTATTGAAGTCGTGCGCCACGCCGGCCGCCAGGCGGCCCACGGCCTGCATCTTCTGCGCCTGACGCAGTTCTTCCTGCAAAAGGCGTTCCTGCGTCACATCTTCTTCGATGGCCTCAATAATCGAGTCGCCGGGCTGTTGGGAATTTGGCCGAACGTGCCCGCTTGCCCTTATCGTGATAGTCTTGCCGTCCTTCCTCCGCCACCGGAGCTCCTTTCCGGCGTATTCCCCGGTCGCCGGCAACTGCGCCAGGAAGTCCGCCCGCCCCTGGGGATCGGCGTAAAGATCGCGGGACAACCGCAGGGCCAGGACCTCCGCCTCCGAATCGTAGCCCAGCATCCTGATGAGGGCGGAATTGACGCTCAGGAAGCAGTCTCCGTTGACGCTGGCAGTGGTGATGCCATAAGGAGCATTCTGCACGAAGGCGCGCAACTGGGCTTCCGACCGGCGCACGGCCTCCTCCGCGCGATTGCGCTCCTCGCGCGTGCGCAACGCGGTCACTCCGTACGCCAGATTGGCGGCCATCTCCTCGAACTGCTCGATCGTGCCGGCAAAAGCATTGGCTTGCGGCGAGTACAAAGTAATGGCGCCAAAGCACGCCCCTTCGGCGATCAGCGGAAGCGCAACGACGGAGAGGAAGCCATGTTCGCGGGCGAGGTCCTGCCAGGGGGCGAAGCGCGGATCGGCCTGGGTATCGCCGATCGAAACCGGCTTGCCCGTCCGGATCGCGGTGCCGGTGGGTCCCCACCCCATTTGGCTGTCCGCCCAGGTAATCGAAAGGAACTCCACATAGCCGCCGAAGGCGCCGGCCTTGGCGAGGGTGCGCACGGTTTTCTGCGCATCGTTTTCCCGGTAGCCCACCCAAGCCATGGTCAGGCCGCCGGTGTTCACCAGAATGTCGCAAATCGCCTGCAACAATCCCGGCTCCTCGGTGGCGTGGACGAGCGCCTGATTGCATTGGTAGATAGTCCGCAGCGCAACATTCAAGTGCCGAAGCGATTCCTCCGCCTTGCCGCGCTCGTTGACCTCCTGTTCCAGCTCGCGGGCATGCTGGAGCGCCTCCTGGTGCAGCAGCGAGTTGCGCAAGCCGAGGGAGACCTCGGCGGCCAGAGTCTCGAGGAACCGCGCCTGTTCCCGAAAGTCGCGGGTGGTGCTCGACGCCAATCCCAGAACGCCCAGCACCTCACTCCCATTCTTCAGCGGTAAAGCCGCAAAAGCGCGCAGCCCCGCCTGCTTGCATTCTTCCCAAGTGCACCGGGGATCGGACCAGATATCGGAGCAATAAATCGGTTCGCCGTCGCGGGCGGCCAATCCGCACAGGCACTCTCCCAGACGGTGCGTCCTGGCGGTCTCCAGCTTGGCGTCGGGCTGGCCCGGCCGAATGGCCCGGAGTTGCAGCTCACGGCTCTGCTGCACAAACTGGGGGTGCAGGTCCATGCCTTGCCGCAGGAAGAAGACGCCCATATCGCAACCGGACGCCTGGATGGCCCCGTCCACGGCCGCACGCACAATATCATCGGGCAGCATGGCACCGCTGATGAGATGAGAAATTTCCCAAAGCAAAGTGGTTTCGCGCGGGGTCAGGCCTGAACTCTGCGTTACACCTTCCGCAGGCGCCATGTGCTCTGGAACCATGGTAAGCCTCGCAGATCCAGAAGTGTGGTTAAGCATACACTAAGTGCCGGTTCCCTGCCATGAGAAATATCACAGCGGCCGGAGGCCAAGCGGACATGTCCCTCCTCGCGCTTCAACTTTCCCCTATGGCCGGGAGAGCACGGTCTTGAACGGATCGAGCAGAATGCGCCGGGTCTGCGGGGGCAAGGTAAAACGGAACCCCGTGGACTCGCCTTCCGCGAAAACCCGCCCCAGCAGCACCGGCGATTTGCCGGGGACCTCGGCGTAAAGCGGAACGGAAGTGACCAGTTCCGGGGGCGCGAATTTCTGCACGATTTTGCCGGTAGCCACCGGCAATTTCCCGGAATCGATTTTCACCTCCGTCAATGCCAGCTCCGGAATGGCGGCGCCGTTCACCCAGCCGTCGAAGAACCATTCCAGGGATTTGCGGCCTTCATAGCGCAACGATTCCGGCAAGGCGTCTTCCAAGGCTTCCTGCACATCGCGAGCACTGATGTCCCGGCCTTCGCGGCGTTCCCGCAGGCGGCGCAACACCGCGAAGAATGGGTCCGCGGCGGCGGGCCGGCTCGGCTCCGGGCTCCGGGCATCCAACAGCATCCCGCGAAGCATGTGGAAGAGCCAGGTGCCGCGCTCGTAGCTGATGGCTTCATAAGCCCCGGGGAAACGCGAGGAATCCAGCCGCTGGCCCAGGGTCACCGGGCCGGCGCTGGAAATCATTTTGCCTTCTTCATTCCGCTTAAGCAGGTCCCGGCGGTAACGCTCCATGATGGTGCGAAAGGCGGCGGGGTCCTGTTGCTCCATCATGAGCAGGGCGCAGTAATTGGCGAGCGCTTCCACCAGCCACTGTTCGCGGTAGCCGTTCCAGCTCATCAGGCCGCCCCACCACTGGTGCGCGGTTTCGTGGGCAGGCATCAGCCGGCTGTACAGCAGCTCGTGGTATTCATCCTGCGGCTCCATGCGGCGGCGCTCTTCAGAAGAGAGAAACGACAGGCTGGAAAGAAAAATCAGCCCCGGCCAGCCCTGGCTTTCGGGTCCGGGCACTTGCGTCAAGGCCAGGGAACTGTAAGGGAAAGGTCCCAGCCGGGCGCTCAAGAACCTGACCACCGCCGCCGTATCGCGGGCCAGCTTCCTGGCCTGTTCGGGCGGCTGCGGTTCGGGCACGGGCACGAGATCAACCAGCGGCGGGGGCACTCGACCGTGCGGCGAGAAGGCCGGCGGCGTCTGCGTCTGCGCCACCTGTGGCCGCGGCAGGCTTTGCTCGACGCCCCGCGCCGCATACGCCTCAATCAAGACGCTGCCGGCATGGGCCTCGGTTCTTACGTAATGGCCCAGATTGAATCCGGCAAGCGGAACCGGCCGCTCGCTAACGTAGCGAGCCACCCGCTCCCCGGCGGGCTTGCCATCGCCCGCGGGCGCAGGGGACGCGGTGCGCTTGCCCGTGGCGGCCAGAGTCCAGCCAGCCGGATAGCGGAATTCCAGATCGAACGTGGACATGGCAATGCCGCGGTTGGGATACCAGGCGCCCCGCGCGCCCACATAAAGCAGCCCGCCGCCGGCGTTGGAGAGGATTTCCCCGGCATACACGAAGCGCAGATGCACCGGCCGGCCGGCAACCAGAGCCGACGGAAAGACTACGGCGACCAGATCGTTGCCCCGGCGCGCCAGCGCAGAACCGGCCAGCGCCTGGTTCTGCAAAAACTCCAGCGGCCGGCCTTCGCAGGTGACTTCTTTCACCTGGAGAAAACGGGAAAGCTCGAACAGCAAGATGCGGCTGCCGGCTTGCGACGTTTGCACTTCCAGAGCCGCCTCAGCCGAAAGTTGCCGCGGCGGCAGCAGGCGCACCTGAATCCGGTAGTGCGGGATGCGCACCGGGTCTTCCCTGGCCTCGCCGGCCGCCTGCGTGCGGACCGTCTCGCTGAGAGGCGCGCCGCCCGGGACCGCCGTAACGCGCGCCCGCGCCGCACGCGCGGGAAACGCGGTCCAAATGTCAAAGTATTGGACGCCCTTGATCTCGGCGGAGTGCGCCACCGTAATCTCCTCGGGCGCGAGCGAATCGTAGAAAATGTCGAATACCCCCAGGCGGGCACCGGCCACGCGAACGCTCAATAAATGATCGTCCGGCGGCTGCTGCCAGCGCATCTGGCCCCCGGGCAGCACGGTTTCCGCGTTGATGAAGGTCATCAGCAGCCGCAACGACGAGCTGGACGCCAGCGAACCCGCAACCGAGTTTCCCTTCTGGAGAAAAGTTCCGGGGTCGAAACGGGGAGCATCTTCGTCGTCTTCCCCGGCACCGCTTCCGGGCGGCGGGAAAGGACGCAGGTTGGGCTCAAGCTCGGCCTTGGTGTCGTCGTTGAAACGCAGGTAAGCGGAAGTGAACCGCTCCTCGAGAATGGCGCTGCCCGTGAACAGGGCCAGCGAGGCGCGCTCGACGCGGTCGGGAGGAGAAAGCAGCACTTCGCCGTCTCCTTGAAAAAACGCGCCCGTCACGCGGCCGTCAATAGCGTAAGCGAAGGCAATGGTCCCTTCCTCGAAGGTAAGTTGCAGGTCCTCGCGTTCCAGTTGGGCCTCGCGGATGCGATAAAGCTGCGCCGGATCGAGGCTGACTTCCTGCAAGCGGCGGTAGAGGCCGGCGGCCGGGCCCTCCTGGGCCAGACCTCCGCCACAGAGGACCCCAAGAATGCAAAGGGAAATCCCGAAAACGCGGCCCCAGATTGGCCCAGGCAAACGCATACTGAGAAACCGCTTCCCGGGTTTCGTTTCACGTTCCACAGGTTGCCGGAATCATCGGAATGTCTCTATTTTAATCCACGATGGCAGGAGCGCGACGGCGAAGAACAACTGCCCGGCTCGGCCAGGGCGCTGTCCGGGCCGATACATGTCTGGGTGTGCAGACACCAGTACAAGCCATCGTTCGTCTCGGGAACGGAGGGATCGCGCTCGGCCCACACCAGTTGTCCTTTCCAACGCAGGGCGGGACACAGATCAGGATGATGAATATCGAATCGTTCGGGATCGTTAGTCACAAGAACCTCGTTTAGTAGCTAGTAGTTAGTAGCTAGTAGCTAGGGGCCGGAGTTAGTAGCTAGTAGCTGGTAGCTAGTAGTTAGGGCCGAAACCCCGTTCTCCAGCCACCGATTCCTAGCTACTAGCTACTAGCTGCCAGCAACGCCCTTTTCACGGCCACCCGCGCCAATTGTACCTTGTAGGCATTATGCTTCAGCGGGGTAGCTTTAGCAGTGGCGGCAGCGGCGGCAGCGGCCGCCGTCTCCGCCGTGAGCGGCTTGCCCACCAGCGCCTGGCCGGCTTCCGCGGAAACCCAAGGCACCGGCGCCACATGGCCCATCACCACCCGCGCGCCGCTGACCAGGCCGCCCTCCATGGTGAGGACAACCGCGGCCGTAGCCAGCGGCCAATCGAAAGTCCGCCGCTGCCTCACTTCGTAAATTGCGGCCCTCGTGGCCGCGGCCGGAACCGGCTTGCCCGGCAGAACGATACCGGTAACCATCTCGGTGGGCGCCAGATCGTGTTCGCGCTCGTCCTGCTTCTGGGGAATACGAAAGAACTTCTCCAGCGCGGCCACGCGCTGCCTGCCTTCGCCATCAATCGTTACCGATGCGCCATAGGCAAGCAAAATCGGCGCAATGGAGGAGGGCGAAACGAACTTCGCCGGCCCCTGGTTGCCCAAAATCGCGTGGTAGCGGTTGTCCCCTTCGGCGGCCAGCGACTTGCCGTCTTTCATGGCCAGCAGGCCGAAGCCGTTGCGGAAGTACCAGCAGCGCGGGCGCTGGCAGAGATTGCCGCCCATGGTGGCCAGGTTCCGTATTTGGGGGCTGGCGGCTTGGGCACAGGCCGCGGCCACCGCCGGATACTCCTGTTGCAGGAGCGCGCTCTCGGCTGCGTCCTGGATCAGGGTGAGGGCGCCGATCCACAAGCCCTCGGACGTGTGCTGGATCCCTTGCAGGCCCGGAAGCAGCTTGATGTTCACCAGACGCTTGGGGGTAACAACTTCATCCTTCATGAGCGCGAGCAGATCGGTGCCGCCGGCCAGGATGGCGCCCCCGCTGCCGGGCGGGCCGAGCAAACCGGCAACCTGATCGCGGTCCTCCGGGGTGGCATACTCGAAGGGTCTCATGCGCGCCTTCCCGGTGGCAGGGCGGCCAAGACACGCTCCGGCGTAAGCGGCAGAAACGGCACGCGCACGCCCAGGGCGTTGGCCACCGCATTGGAGATGGCCGCGCCCGGCGAAATCACCGGCGGCTCGCCCAAGCCCACCACGCCCCGTTCGTCGTAGCCTTCGCCGGTCATCATGTGCACCACCAATTCGGGAATATCGCCGATGCCGGCCAGGCGATAGAACTCCATATTGGGGTTCAGCATGCGGCCGGTTATCGGGTCGGTGAATTTTTCTTCATAGAGCGCGTAACTGATGCCCATGATCAGGGCGCCGTAAACTTGCGATTCCGCGGTCTTCAAGTCGATGATCAAGCCGCAATCCTGCACGGCAACCATCTTCTCGACGCGTACGATGCCGGTCTCGGTATCCACGGCAACTTCCGCCATCTGCACGCCGCCGACGCCGGCATTGGTAAGGTCGGGCGGCTTGCCGCGGTCGGGATTCCTGCCATGCACGGTCAGCGGCATAGCGCCCAGCTTCTCGCAAGCCTGCTGCCAGCGCATGCTGTTGCCGTGATTGTCCTTGACCCGCACCGCGCCATAGGTAATTTCAAGCTGTTCCGGGGCCGCGTTCAGGAACGGCGCCACCAGGGCCAGCAATTGATCGCGGGCATCGACCGCCGCGCGGCGCGTGGACGAGCTGACTCCGCCCACGGTCGTGCTGCCGCCGGAGCCGCCGGACATTGGATAGCGGCTGTCGCCGATCAGCAAGTCGATTTGCGACAGGGGCACGCCCAGCGTCTCCGCCGCTACCATCATGATGACGGTGCGCGTGCCGGTGCCCAAGTCCTGAGTGGCGATTTTGATCTCGACGCGGCCGGTGGGGTAGATGGTCAAGTCGCAATTGCTGTCATGTCCGCGGCCGCCCCAGGTGTGCAGGGAGAGTCCCAGGCCGCGCTTCACCCCAGCAGCGGCAGCGGCGTTCTCGCGCCGCGGACGCCATTTCTGTTTCCACCCGATGAGCTCGGCGGCGATGGGAAACTCATCGCGGTAAAAACGCTCGCGCGGCCCCGTGAGCTCCAGGTTCCGGGTGAAAAATTCAAGCGGGTCCAGGTCGAGCTTGTCGGCCAGATCATCCAGGGCCGCCATGGTAATGAGCGCGGCCTGGGGATGATTGGGCGCGCGCCAAGCCCGGGAAGGACCGATGTGATTCACGATCGCGGTGTATTGCATGCGCCGGTTGGGAATGTCGAAAACGTAAGGAAGGGGAGGCGAGCCGCCGCCGCTGGGGCCGCCCGTGCCCCAGCCATCGTGCTGCCAGGCTACCAGCGTGCCATCCTTCTTGGCGCCCACCTTGACGCGGGCATAGGCGGAGGGACGCGCTCCGGCGACTTCCAGTTCGGCCGCGCGCGGCAGCATCATCTTGACCGGGGCGCCCCCGGCGAGCCGGGAAAGCTGGGCAGCCACGATGGTCCAGCGGTCGGGAGCAAACTTACTGCCGAAGCCGCCGCCAATGTAATCTTGCTGCACGTGGATTTGCGCCGGCGAAATGTCCAAAGCCGCGGCCATGTCGGGAGCGATCCCGCTGAGGTTTTGCGTGGAGATGTGTACATTCAGCTCGTCCGGCGTCCACGCGCTGACGGCGCCGTGCGATTCCAGGCAGCAGTGAACAATGAGCGGAATGCCATAAACCCCTTCCGACGTGACCATATCCGCTTGCTGAAAGGCCGCGCCGGGATCGCCTACGACGGCCGCCGCCGCCTTCTTGTACCACTGGGGCCCGTGAGTGGGCGCGGGAGTCTTGACGGGAGCCTGGCGAATCGCCTCGAGGATGCGTTCGGGAACGGCTTGTTTGGCCAGAGCATCCACTTCTTTCGGCTCGAAATCGTCGGTCACCCCGTTCCGCTTGATGTAGGCGACAATCTGCGAGGTTGGCATCTGGTTCGCGAGCATCGCGCCCAAGTCTTCCTCGCTTAGCGGACCCTCGTTGGCCTGCAGGTTCTCCGGCGGCTCGGCGTCGGAAACCAGGAACGGCAAAGATTCATAACGGACTTTGATGAGCTTCAGCGCGTCTTCCGCAATGCCCTCGCTGATTGCGGCCAAGCCAACGATTTCGTCTCCCGCCCAGTAAATCTCCGAACCGGGGCCCTGAATGACTTTCACCGCCTTCACGCCCGGCAATTGTTTGGCCGCCGTCACATCGAGGCTTACCACCTTGGCGTGCGGGTACGGGCAACGCAGCATCGTTCCATAGAGCAGGCCCCGCGGATTGAAGTCGTAAGTGTACTTGGCCCGCCCGGTGACCTTCACCGGCCCGTCCACGCGACTGACGCGCGTGCCGATCAGGGAGCGATGTTGCGCATCCGGCCAGGCGTAATCAGGCATCGCGGCCTCCAGACAGGTCTTCGGACGCGGGACGGTGGCCGTTGGCCGGAAGCCGGTCCGCGTCCTCTGAACCACTCTCGCGGCTGGGATCGCCACGCGCCAAGGCAGTCCATGCCGGCGGGACCGGCTGCCCGGCGGCAACCAATACGGCGGCACGCAGTCCGCGATAGGTGCCGCAGCGGCAGAAGTTTCCGCCCAGGCCGTGCAACACGTCTTCGGGTGAGGGATGCGGATTCTTGTCCAAAAGCGCCTTCGCGGCCATTACAAAGCCGGGAGTACAGAACCCGCACTGTTGCGCGTCATTTTCCACAAACGCTTTCTGGATGGGATGCAGCTTTTCCGGGGGGCCCAACGACTCGATGGTGGTGATCTGCTTGCCTTGGGCGTCGATCGCCAATACGCTGCAGGCATAGACGCTGCGGCCGTCCATGAGGACGGTGCACGCGCCGCATTCTCCGCGGTCGCAGACGCGCTTGGCGCCGGTCAGGTTGAATTGGTCGCGCAAGGCGTCGAGCAGCGTAACCCGAGGCTCGAGTCCGGCGGAATGCTGCTTGCCGTTCACCGTCAGCGTTACGGTCACTTTCCCCGGGCCATGCACCGCCACCGGTTTGCCGCCCACCTGGGCGATGCCCGGCCCGGCCACCAAGGGCGCCGCCAGCGTCACCCCGCCCAGCTTGAGAAAGTCGCGCCGCGACAGCGAAGATGCTTCCTCCGGCGTTTTGGATTTGCCGCGTGCCATGGGACGCTCCACTGAAGACAGATGCAGAAAAGAGCGCAGCGATTACCGCAAGAAGTAAGTATATAACGTCATCCGACTTCCACCAGCCCGTACCGCCGCTGCCAGTGGGTGCGCAAGTGAACGAAGGCGCGGGAGACCTCGCCGGGGGGAAGCTGCGGACCGGGACCGGCGGCCACCAGCGCGGCTTCCCGCTTGGCGCTCTGCAGAATCTCGCGGTCGCGGATAAGATTGGACACCCGCAAGTCCGGCATGCCGGCTTGGCGGGTGCCGAAAAATTCGCCAGGACCGCGCAACTGCAAATCCAGGTCGGCGATCTCGAAACCGTTGGTAGTGCGCGTCATGGCGTCGAGGCGCAAATCGGCTTCCTCACCGGTTTTGCCGCCGGTCATCAATATGCAATAGGACTTGGCCGCACCGCGGCCAATGCGTCCGCGCAACTGGTGCAACTGCGACAGGCCGAAGCGTTCCGCATGTTCGATCACCATGACGTTGGCGTTGGCCACATCCACGCCGACTTCAATCACCGTGGTGGCCACCAGCACATCGATTTCGCCGCGCTGGAAGCGGGCCATCACGATCTCCTTCTCTTCCGCGCTGAGGCGTCCATGCAGCAGGCCGACGCGCAGGTCTGAAAAGACTCCCTGGCTCAATTCTTTGTACATCTGCACTGCGGCCTTGAGCCCCGGCCACAGCGACTGCTGCCGGGCGCGTTTTGGGGGCGCGGCGGGGGCCCCGGACTTTGCCGGGGCGCGTTTGCGCGCTTTGGCCGGCGACAGTTCTTCAGCGCTGATTTCCGGAAGCCGCAGCGATGCAGCGCCGGGTTCCTCCGCGCCCGGTTCTTCAATGACGGGATAGACCACGTATGCCTGATGTCCCGCCTTGACCTGTTTGCGGACGAACTCCCACACCTGCGCGGCCTTGGCATCGTCAACGCGGCGGGTTTCGATGGGGGTGCGTCCGGGCGGAAGCTCGTCGATCACGCTCACGTCAAGATCGCCATACAGCGTCAGAGCCAAGGTACGGGGGATGGGGGTGGCGGTCATGACCACGACATCGGGTTCCACCGCCGGCGCCGCCTCCGGCTGGGAACCGGCTGCCGGTGGCTTGCCGCCCGATTTCATCAGCTTGAAACGCTGCATGACGCCGAAACGGTGCTGCTCATCGACAATGACCAGTCCCAGGCGGGCGAATTCCACCGTGTCCTGGATCAAGGCGTGGGTGCCGATGACAAGCTGCGCAGATCCCTGGCTGATATGGCGGCGAATATTGCGTTTGCGGTCCTGCTCGACGGAGCCGGTGAGCAGCACGATGCGGTATCCGGTCTGCTCCAGAATGCGCCGGGCGGAGAGATAGTGCTGCGTCGCCAGAATCTCGGTGGGCGCCATCAGGGCCACCTGGTATCCGTTTTCGATGGCCAGGATGGCCGCTTGAAAAGCCACAATGGTTTTGCCGGAGCCGACGTCGCCCTGCAGCAGACGGCGCATAGGCGAGGGCCGGCACATGTCGTCGGCGATCTCTTTGAGCACCCGCTTCTGGGCCGCGGTAGGATGGAAGGGCAGAATCTGCTTGATGCTTTCGCGGACGCGCTGGTTGACGGCGAACGCAATGCCGGTCTGCGTCTTAACCCGGCGGCGCTTCAGTTCCAGGCCCAGCTCCAGGAAGAACAGCTCCTCGAAGATGAGCCGCACATGGGCGGGAGTGCGCGCGTTTTGCAGGTCGGCGAAGCGCTCGCCGGCCTCGGGCCAGTGCGCGCGCCAGAAGGCTTCGCGGCGCGGCATCAGTTGCAAGCGCCGGCGAATGGAGTCCGGAATGCCGTCCGCAATTTCCGGTTCCAGGCTCTCCAATACCCCGTGAATCACCCGCCGGAACCAGCGGGAGGTGAGCTTGCCGTGTCCCGCGGTCTCATAGACGGGGACGATGCGTCCCGTCTCCAGGGATTCTCCGGCGCCGGCGTCCGTCCCATCCTCGCCGCCCTCGAGCAATTCGAACTGGGGCTGAACCATCTGGAGACCGCCGCCGCGTCCGTGAGCATCGGGCTCGACTTTGCCGTAGAGCGCCACGAGCTGGCCGGCCTTGAACGTGTCCTGCAGGTAGCCGGCATTGAACCAGATGCACTTCAGCGGCACGCGGCCGCCGGGATCGAAGACGGTCAAATGAAACAAAGGCGTTCGCGTGCGCGGCGTGCGGAAAAATGTGTACCCGCCCACCTCGGCGATCACGCTGGCCGTCTCGCCCGGCCGGAGCTGCGCGATGGGCCGCGGATTGATGCGGTCTTCGTAGCGAAAGGGCAAATAATAAAGGAGGTCTTCGACCGTGGTGATGCCCTTTTCCGCCAGCGCCGTGGCAATACGCGGGCCTACCCCTTTCGCGTATTGGACCGAAGTGTGCAGTTCCAGCATTTCAGCGAAATCTCGTACGGCTAGCGCTGCAAAAGATCCCACGGTTCTTTCGGATCATGAACGCGGAAGCATCCCGCCAGCGCCGGATGCCGGCGCGCCACTTCCTGGTACATCTGCCAGGCGATTTGCCGGTAGGAGAAATGCCCTGCCGGCGCGGTGCGCAGCTCGGTAATATAGACGGCTTCGGCAAAATCCATTTTAAACAGAGTGCGTTTGCGGTACGCCAGGGGCAGCAGGTACTGGGCCTCGCGCGGCTCCGCGCCCGGCTGCGAAAGCCCGGCGGCGAGCTGGCGGGCCGCTTCCGCCGCGCGTTGCATGGCGGCGGCATAGCGGCCGGCGAAGGGGGACCCGGCCACGTCCGGCGGTGTAGCAAAGCCGTGCGCCAAAACGAACTCCTGGCCGATTTGGATGCAGCGCCGGTGCCGGTGCATATCGCGGAAGCCGCCGATGTCCATCAGAATATCGAAGCGGAACTTGCCGCCGGAGTAATAGGCGCGGAGCAATTCGTCGTGTTTGCCGCGATGTTTTATGCCCAATTCCACGAGACCCTGGCGCTCCCTGGCGTCGAGCGCCAGCACCCGCTCGCGGATCTGGCGATAAGGGCAGGAGCAGTGCTCATACAGCAGCGTGGCGGCCAGCTCGATTTCCACCGGGTCATCGTCGAGCAGATCGACCGCCGGAGCTTCCGCGATGGGGACTTCTCCCATCACCTGGCGGGCGGCATTCTCCAGTTCCTGGCGGCTTTCCCGCTGGTAGGCGCTGGGCTCGGCGTATTTCATCAAAGTGGGAGCGGGACGGACTTCCTTGGTTCCGCCATCCGGAATATAAGCGGCGTTTTTGGCGGCGGCTTTGAGCTTTTCGCCCAGATCGCGCAGCTCGCTGAAGCGGCTGGAGAGCAGCCGGGAAATCTGCGATTCCAAGGTGCGCGCGCTGACGATCTGGCCCAGCGAAGTATTGGTGGCCAGCGGCAACAGGTAACGGGCAATATCGAAGGCGCGGGCGCGCAGCGTACGCTCGTAGGCTTCCGGCTTCATCTCCGGCGGCCGGGGCGTGCGCGCGCTCAGCCGCTCGAACATGGCGGCCGAGAGGTCCCGGTATTCGGAGAACAAAAACTCAATGGTCTCGCGGTAGAGCCGCTGCAGCCCGCGGTCACCTGCCAAAGGCGGCAGGTAATAGTCCGGATGCGAGAAATCCTGGTAACGGGTGGAACGCTCCTGGCCATCCCAGCGCTGCTCGTCCACTACCGCGATCGCGGCCAGCAAAGAAAGCCGCTCCAGCGCGAACGCGAGATGCGCCAAATCGGCGATGGAACGGTGGCCATACTGAAAGTAGAACGTCTGCAGAAACTTCTCGGCGCGCTGCCCGCTGATTTCACGCAAGGATTCCTTCAGCGAAAGCGCGGAACGCGAATACTTGGCCATGGCATACGCCTGAATCTCGGGTTCCACGCCGTAAATGGCGTAAACCTCCGCGGAAGAGGCCGGTTCCGGCTCCGGTTTGCCTGCAATTGCCATGAGGTGTTTTTACCACAGAGGACGCCGGGGAATCATTCCTTGACGATGCGGAGGTCCCAAGCGGCGCGTTCGAAAGCATCCATGATTTCCGCCAATCCGGAGCGCTGAGCGCTTTCGTCGATGCGTTTGAATTCTTTGGCCAAAGCCTCGAGTTCTTTCGGCTTCAGCGCTTGCTTCGCGTTTCCGAACAGCAGTTGCTCTTCGCGGCTCAGCAGGCGCCGCACGGCGGCCGTGTACTGCCGCGCCAGCCGGGCCCAGCGCAGGCCCTCGCTCGGCATCGGAGTAGCGGCGCCGCAGTAGGCATCGGCAGCGGTGGCCATGCCCTTGAAGGCGACAAGGCATTTCTCGTGCTCGGCAGTCAACCCGGCAAGCCATTCCCCGGCATCGGGCAAGCCCTTTTCCTGCAAGGCCGAAAACAGCAGTCCCTCTTCCTTGTCCCGATGGCTGTGGTGAACGACATAAGAAAAGAACTGCAACAGCGCCGGCAGGCTCGCCCGGGGCACGGGTTGACCGTGTTCCAGGCGCCAAGCCGCGTGGTCGGCCGCCTCCAGGGCGCGGAGGATAAGGTCGTGTTCTGCCTGAAGCATGCGGATTGCCGAAGCCATATGCCCCTCAGTATCGGCGGGGAGAGGGTGGATGTCAAAGGGAGACGGGAAAGGTTGGACTCGACTACAATGAGGCGGTGAAACGCACAATTTTTGTGGTCGAGGATGACGCGGACATTGCCCGTCTGGTGCGGCATCAGTTGGAGATGGCGGGTTACCATGTCCGGGGATTCTCCGCCGCGGGCAACGTTCTCAACGAGGCTAATCAGGAACCGCCGGCGCTTTTCCTGCTGGACATCATGGTGCCGGGGGGCGATGGCTTGGATTTGTGCCGGCGTATCCGGGAAGCGCCGAAGCTGGCCTCGTCGCCCGTCATTTTCCTGACCGCGAAGAGCGCCGAGGCCGACCGCGTGATTGGCCTGGAACTGGGCGCCGACGACTACATCACCAAGCCTTTCAGTCCCCGCGAGCTGGTGGCGCGGGTCCGCGCGGTTTTGCGGCGCTTCGAGAAGCCGCTGCCGCCCGCCATATTGAAGCTGGGCGAAGTCGAGATTGATAGCGGCGCCATGACGCTGACGGTGCGCGGCAAGCCGGTGAGCACCACGGCCACCGAATTCCGCCTCCTGGACTACCTGGCGCGTCATCCCGGACGGGTGTTCACCCGCGATCAGTTGCTGGATGCCGTGTGGCGCGATACCGCCTTCGTAACGCCCCGCTCGGTGGACGTATATATCCGGCGCCTGCGCGAGAAGATCGAACGCGACGCGGAAGACCCACGGTATCTCAGAACCATGCGCGGCGCCGGTTACCGGTTCGAGGCCCCGAAATGAGGCGGCTGGTTTTTTTTAAACTCCTGGCTTGCTTCCTGCTGGTGATTGCGGCCGCCACCCTCACGCTGGATTTGACGGTCCGCAGGGCATGGCAGAAATCGCTGCAAGCGGAAATCGAAAACTCCCTGGTGGAGAAGACCCGCCTGTTTGCGCAACGCGTGGCGAGTGACCATGCGCTGGCTTTGCAGCAGTTAATCAACGAAGAGGCCGCGGCGGGCAATGCGCGGGCCACCGTGATCGACTCCCTTGGCCGGGTGCTGGCCGAGTCGCAGGCCGATCCCAGGAACATGGAGAACCATGCCGACCGGCCGGAATTCAGGGCCGCCTTGCAGGGCCGCGTAGGAATGGACAGACGCACCAGCCGCACGCTCGGGATTCCGTTTCTGTATGTGGCCGTGCCGGTGCCGGGGGGCGCGGTGCGCATGGCTTATCCGCTCTCCACCTTGCAGCAGGCGGAAAGGGATAACCTTCGCAGCCTGCGGGTGAGTTCGGCCATCGCCTTGGCGGCCGCGTTGCTGCTCGCCGCCGTCATTGCACACTTGGTGTCACGAAGATTGCGCCGCATCGTCGCCTTCGCGGAGCGCATCGCCACGGGGGACTTTTCGGCGCGCATTGCGGAGACGTCTTCCGATGAAATTGCGGTGGTGGCCAGCGCGCTCGACCGCACGGCGCGCCAGTTGGAAGAAAGTTTTGCCGCGGTCGAGACCAGCCGGCAGCAACTCGAATCCGTGCTTAACAGCATGCAGGAGGCGGTAATTGCCGTCTCCGGCGATGGCAAGGTGCTATGGGTCAATGGCCGCATGCAGCGGCTGGCCGGCGGCGGTGTGCGGGTGGGGGCCGCGGTGGTCGAAACCGTGCGCGACCCCAGTTTCCTGGCGGCCGTCGAGGGCGCAATCAGCCGGAAAGAAACCTGTACGGCGCGCGCCACGGCGCTGCAGCCCGGCAAACTGTTCCAGGTGACGGCGGCCCCCATGCCGCTGTATTCCAAGAGCAAAGCCGGGGGCGTGACCTCGGGCGCGGTGGCGGTGCTGCACGATCTCACCGATCTGGAGCGCGTGGAAAAGACACGCCGCGACTTCATTGCCAATGTTTCCCATGAGCTGCGCACTCCGCTGACCTCAGTGCAGGGATACACGGAAGCGCTGCTGGACAGTCCGGCGGCCGGGGAGAGCGGCACCCGCGAGTTTCTGGAAATCATCCTCAAGAATGCGGCACGCATGTCGCGCCTGACCGAAGATTTGCTGGTGCTGGCGCGCGTCGAGTCGGGTGAGCAGCGCTTCCGCCTGCAGCCTGTGGTTCCTGCCCTGCCCCTCCAGGATGCGCTCGCCACCTTCCAGGTGGAAGCGCAGGAACTCGGCATGGAACTCACCATCGAGAGCACGGCGGCGGAACCCGTGCTCGCCGATCCCGAAGCCCTTCACCAGGTGCTGGCCAACCTGATTCGCAATGCCTTGAACTACGCGCGCGAGGGAGGCAAGATCAACCTGGGCGCCCGCTCCAGCGGCGGCATGGTGGAGTTCTACGTGCAGGATTTCGGTCCCGGCATCGCCTCGGAGCACTTACCGCGATTGTTCGAGCGTTTCTATCGCGTGGACAAGGCGCGTTCTCGCGAATCCGGCGGCACCGGCCTGGGGCTGGCCATCGTTAAGCACATCGTGCTTGCCCACGGCGGCCAAGTAAGGGCGGCAAGCCGCCTCGGCCACGGCTGCACTTTTTACTTCACTATCCCCCAGGCATCCGCGGCACCAGCGACTGACGTTTCCCGCATCCCGCCGCCGGCCTCCAGCCCGCAGTACCCGGGGCCGTGAGGATTCGGGAGTTCACCGCCCCCTCCATCTCCGGCAAGCCAACTTTTTCGCGCGGCTCCTGCGCCGGGCGGCCAGGCAGGGGACGCGCCTCGGGTCGACGCTTTTACCGTCCTTTCATCCCTCTGTAACCTGACGTTAACAAAAGTAAATTACAAACGAGATACGGACCTAAGGAAGAAGGAGCGCAGTTTGATGAGACGGTTATTGCCGTGGTTGCTGGTTTTAGTGTTTGCCACCGCGTCTTTCGGAGAAAACCTCAATGGCGCGGGCGCAACGTTCCCCTATCCGATTTATTCCAAATGGTTCAGCGAATACAACAAGCTGCACCCCAACGTGCAGATCAATTATCAGTCCATTGGCAGCGGTGGGGGCATCAAGCAACTGCAAGTGGGCACGGTGGATTTTGGGGCCAGTGACATGCCGCTGGGCGAAGAGCAGATGAAGAGCATGCCCGTGCCGGTGTTGCAGCTTCCGACCGTGCTGGGCGCGGTGGCGCCCGCGTATAACGTGCCGGGGGTGAATGCGGAGTTGAAGTTCACGCCCCAGGCGCTGGCGGGCATCTACCTGGGCCAGATCACGAAGTGGAACGATAAGGCGATTGCCGGCCCCAACCCCGGGGTCAATCTGCCGGATAAGGATATCATCGTGGTGCACCGCGCCGACGGCAGCGGCACCACTTTTGTGTTCACCGACTATCTGTCGAAGATCAGCCCGGAGTGGAAAAGCCGCGCGGGCAGCGGGACTTCCGTGAACTGGCCGGTGGGGCTGGGCGGAAAAGGCAACGAAGGCGTTGCCGGCCTCATACGCCAAACCGATGGCGCCATTGGCTACGTGGAACTCATTTACGCATTGCAGAATCACATCACGTTCGGCAGCGTGCAAAATCAGGCGGGAAAGTTCGTGAAGGCCAGCCTGGGGTCCACCACCGCAGCAGCCGCATCGTTAAAGAGTGTGCCCAGGGATTTCCGCGTGTCGCTGACGAATGCGGCCGGCCAGGAGGCCTATCCGATTGCCAGCTTCACTTACCTTCTGGTGCCTAAGAAGTGGAAAGACGGCACTAAGAGCAAGGTGATGGTCGATTTCCTGAGCTGGATGCTCAGCCAGGGCCAAAGCATGGCCGAGCAGCTTAATTACGCGCCCCTGCCGAAAGCTTTTGTCCAGCAGGAACAGGCGGCGCTTAGCCAAGTGCAGTAATAGATCCGCATAACAGTCCTTCCTTCGTACTGAACCAACTGGCTGCCGGCAAAGCGTCCGGCAGCCGTTTTTTTAGGGTTTGGGCCAGCCGTGAATGGCCACCGGCTGACTGCGATTCCGGGGCGCTTGCGTCGTGCGCGCGGTTGGCAATCTTGTGTTAGCATGAACAACATCATCTGGGGGGAGCGGCGACAGCGGAACGCCGGGGTGAACTTGGTATTTCGGGAGGCGTCCACTCAGTAGTTTCGGACAAAGGATGGCGGCGGCCCATTCATGGCAATGAAAGCAACGATACTCTGCGTGGACGACGAGCCGGCAGTTCTTTTCAGCACCAGAGCAATCCTGATGCAAGCGGGATACGACGTGCTGGCGGCGGCCACCGTGGATGCCGGCATGGCATGCCTGCGTGAGCGCCCGATCGATCTGGTGCTGCTGGATTCCTTGCCTGACCATGGCCAATTAATCGCCGCCGCCCGGCACGCCAATCAAGCCGTAAAGTTGCTGCTGTGTACGGGCGACCCCAGCAAAGGCGAGGCTCCCGCCGTCGATGCCATAATCTGCAAGCCCGCTGCTCCCCCCGAGCTGCTGCGCTTGATTGCCGAGCTCTTGCGAGACAGTGCGGCTCCCTCCGAGCCGCCACATCCTAATCTGAAGTGAAACGAGTTTTGCTGATTTTTGCCGCCGTAGCCCTGGGACTAGGCAGCGGCTACCTGTATTTTGCGCTGGGAGACATAATGATCCTGGCGTTGCTGGCGCTGGCCCTGTCCATGGCCTTGGGCGCTGCGGACGCGGACCGGCCGTGGCTATGGGCGCTGCTCCTCGCCGGCGCCATGCCGGCGGCGGCCCTGTTCGTCCAGCTTAGAGGGCTGCCCGTGCTCTCCGGGCAAGTTGAGTCCGCCTTGGTTGCCGCCCTCGCCTCCACGTTCCTGGGGGCTTACGCCGGCGCCATGCTGCGCCGCATGGTAACCAAAATCTTCGGGCATTAGAAGAAGTCGGCGTTGGTCAAGCGGCCGTTATTAACGTCTTAGTTACTCGCATTCCTGATCGAGTTCCCCTATGCTCAGAGCATGGCGGTAACGTGGACGGTCCTGGGGAGCGGCAGCAAGGGCAACTGCACCGTTCTGACGACTTCCCGGACCCAGGTGCTGGTCGACGCCGGCTTTTCCTGCCGCGAGACGTTGCACCGCATGCGCCTGGCCGGCCTGGATCCGGACGCAACCCGTGCCATTCTTGTTACCCACGAACATTCCGATCACGTAGCCGGGCTGGAGCGCTTGGCGCGCATGCTGGAGGTGCCCGTATATCTTACCCAAGGCACCTACGAGGGATGGCGGCGCTATATGCGCGGCCAGTTGCGTACCCCAGCGCAAATTCCACGGCGGGAAACCTTCACCGCCGGCCATGCGTTGATGATCGGCGATATCCGGGTGCTGCCGTTCACCATTCCCCACGATTGCCTCGATCCGGTGGGCTTCACTTTTTTTGCGGAAGGGATCAAGACGGCGCTGGTCACCGATCTGGGCTGCATCCCGGCCAACATCGCCGACCACCTGCGGGGTTGCGATCTGCTGATGATCGAATCGAATCACGACCTGGAAATGCTGCGGGTGGGGCCCTATCCCTGGCCGGTCAAACAACGGGTCATGAGCCGGGTGGGGCACCTTTCCAACGAAGCCCTCGCGGAATTCTTCCGCCAGCAGTATGATGGGGCTGCGGTGTATCTGGTTCTGGCGCACCTCTCGGAGCAGAACAACCATCCCGAAATTGCCCGGGGTGCGGCGGAGCAGGCGTTGGGGGGGAGTGGTAATCTACAGGGGAGACGGTTGTTGCTGGCATCGCAACAGGAAGCGCTGGATTCTATCAGGTTATAGAGCTTTATCGCGATGGCAGACAAATGTGTTGACAAAGTCGTAGGCGATATCCTGGCGGGTTGGCGCTATGACATTTCCGGGATTGTGCCCGAAATGCGCGGCGACTACGAAGCCCACTTTGCCGCCTGCGAACACTGCCGGGCCAAGCGCTGCCTCCACCGCACCATCGACATTGTGCTGATCGTGCTGGCGGCGCTTTCGGCGGGAGTGTTTTTGATTGCTTTTGCGGCCGTACACCACTTTGAGCCGCGCCATGCCTTCATTCTGGAACTGGCCGCCCTGGGCGGATTTCTGATTTCAATTTTGGTGTGGCTGGTAGTGGCCGTGGCTACTCCCGCCCCGCTGGTAGTAGTGGATGCCGCCCTGCCTTACGCCCGCCGGGTTCACGACCACTTGCCGCCGCAAATCAAAGAACGCATTCCGGAAGAGCTGCGGGAAAAGCTCGGCAGCAGCAGCTAGCAGTTAGGGCTACCAGCTACCTGGAGAGGACGTTGGCCAGAGCGAACATTTCCGGATCAATGGGTTTTGGAACGCCGATAACTTCGGAATAGGGTGTAGTCGTCACGGCTCCCCGCAGGGTTCCCACCAGCACGCCATGCTTCCCGCATTCCAGGGCGGCCACGGCGCCGGCGCCGAAACGGCTGGCCAGTAAGCGATCAAAGGCCGTCGGAGTGCCGCCGCGCTGCACGTGACCGAGTATGGTAACGCGCAAGTCGAAGCCGATTTGCGCTCCGCGTTCCCTGAAATAAGCCGCCAGAGCGTCCGCGTTATAACGGGCGCCTTCGGCGATCACCGCCAGGGCATGCGGTTTGCCGCGTTCGTAAGCATCGGCGAATTCCGCCGCCACTTGGTCGGGAGTGGTTTCGATCTCGGGAATGGAGACGACCTCCGCGCCTCCCGCAATCCCGGCCATCAATGCCAGGTAGCCGCAGTTGCGGCCCATGACCTCCAGCAAGCAAGCGCGCCGGTGCGAGGAAGCCGTAACTTTAAGGCGGTCAATCGCCTCCAAGGCAATGTTCAGCGCGGTATCGACGCCGATGGTGATTTCCGAGCCGGCCAGATCGTTGTCGATGGTGGAGGCAATGCCCACCACCGGAACTCCCAACTGGGAAAGGCCATAGGCGCCGGCCTGCGAGCCGTTGCCGCCGATGACGACCAGTCCGGAAATATCCTGCTCGTTCAGCCGGCGCACGCCTTTGCGCTGGCCTTCTTCCGTATGGAATTCGGCGCAGCGGGCGCTGCCCAGCATCGTGCCGCCCTTTTGCAGGATGCCGCCCACATCCCGCCGGCGCAAGGGGATGAAGCTGCCGGCAATCAGGCCCGCGTAGCCCTCGCGGACTCCGAATACATCCCAGCCTTTATCGGCCGCAACGCGAACCACCGCGCGAATGGCGGCATTCATTCCGGGAGCGTCACCGCCGCTGGTTAAGACCGCGATCTTCATTGCCTTTACACGTCCTGCAAGGCACCGTTGAGGTAAGCGTCATAGGCAGTCAGGTCGAGCAGACCATGGCCGCTGAGGTTGAACAGGATTACCCGCTTCTTGCCCTCGTCGCGCGCCTGGATGGCCTCGTCGATTGCCGCGCGGATAGCGTGCGCGGACTCCGGCGCCGGGATCAATGCTTCCGCACGCGCAAACATCATCGCCGCTTCGAACACCGGAATCTGAGGATAGGCCTTGGCCTCGATGAGCCCCAGCTTGAGGGCTTGGCTGACCGCCGGCGACATGCCGTGATAGCGCAAGCCTCCGGCGTGGATCGAGGGCGGAATGAAGTCATGGCCGAGCGTATACATGCACATCAACGGCGTCATTCCGGCAGTATCGCCGAAGTCGTAGCGCAACTCGCCCTTGGTCATCGAAGGACAGGAGGACGGCTCGACCGCCATGATGCGGTAGCGCTTTTTTTCTTTAAGCTTGCCGCGCAGAAAGGGGAACGCCAGACCGGCGAAATTGCTGCCGCCGCCGGCACAGGCGATGACTACGTCCGGTTCCTCGCCCGCGGCCTCCATTTGCTTGATCGCTTCCTGTCCGATCACGGTCTGGTGCAGACAAACATGGTTGAGCACGCTGCCCAGCGAATATTTGGTGCCCGGGCATCGCACCGTAAGCTCAATCGCCTCGCTGATGGCGATGCCTAAACTCCCCGGACAGTTCGGATCTTGGGCCAACATTTTCCGCCCAAATTCGGTTTGGCTACTGGGGCTGGCGTGTACGGCGGCGCCGTAAGTCTGCATCATCAGGCGGCGGTACGGTTTCTGGTCGTAGCTGACCTTCACCATGAAAACCGTGCAGTCCAGCCCAAACAGGCGGCAAGCCATGGCCAAAGAGGAGCCCCACTGGCCGGCGCCGGTTTCCGTAGCCAAGCTCTTGGTGCCGGCTACCTTGTTGTAGTACGCCTGGGCCACCGCGGTGTTGGGCTTATGGCTGCCGGCGGGGCTGGCGCCCTCGTATTTGTAATAAATATGCGCGGGAGTCTTCAGCGCTTTTTCCAGGCGCACCGCGCGCAGTAACGGCGTAGGCCGCCATAGGGCATAGATTTGGCGCACCTCTTCGGGAATCTCGATCCAGCTTTCCGGGCTCATCTCCTGGGCCACCAGGTTCTCGGGAAAAATCGCCAGCATGTCTTGCGGCGCCACGGGCTGACGGGTTCCCGGATTCAGCGGCATGGGAAGCGGTTCCGGCAGGTCTGCCAGCAGGTTGTACCACTTCGTAGGGATCGACGATTGCGGCAAAGAAAATTGTGTCTGCATAATCACCTTATGGAATTCAAGGATGGCTTCAAGGGTAAGCCAGCAACCGGCAAAGGTCAATCTTGGGCCGCCGGGCCGCCGGGCAAAGTCCACTTGACACCGGAAGTTGCGCTCCGTATCGTTGTTATCTGCCTGCAATTATCCCGAGGGGCAGGAAGTGGAGCTTGAGATCCCCGGCGGCTGGTGTCGAGCCTGATGATCGTCCGTCAGCACACCCCTTTGGCAATTGCCGATTTCGATAAGGTCATGATCAATGAAAAAAATCTGGATTAGTGTTGCGCTCGTTGTCGTGGTTGCGGCGTTGTTGTTCATGGTTCACCGGAGCTTTCAGAAAACGAGGACCGGGGCAAACGAAAGGACTGCCGCCGGATTCGCCGCCGGCCCCGACGGCCTCGCAGCCGCGGAGATCGGCGACAAATGGGGCTTCATCGACAAGACGGGCCGGTTCGTGATCAAGCCGCAGTTTGATGATGCCGAGCCGTTCACCGAAGAACTGGCCCGGGTCCGGCTGGGGGGCAAGTGGGGATTCATCGACCGGGGGGGAAAGCGGGTGATCAATCTGCAGTTCGATAACGCGCTGCCGTTCATCAACGGCTCTTCCGGCGTCATGTTCGCCGGCAAGTGCGGGTATATCGATCAAACCGGGAAATTCCTGATCAGCCCGCAGTTCGAACAGGTGCTGCCTTTTTCGGACGGCTTGGCGCTCGTCGAGCTGAACAAGAAGTGGGGCTTCATCGACACTACCGGCAAGTTTGTGACCGAAGCGAAGTACGACGAAGCGGGAGATTTCGCCGAAGGATTGGCTTCCGTCAAGCTGGGCGACAAGTGGGGCTATATCGACCGTACCGGAAAACTCGCGATTAAGCCGCAGTTTGATAACGAGTTGGATTTTATGGACGGGCTGGCGGCGGCCGAGCTTAAGGGCAAGTGGGGTTATCTCAATAAGCGCGGCAAATTCGTGATCGACCCGCAGTTCGAGGAAGCCTGGGATTTTGCCGGCGGGTTGGCGCTGTTCCGAGCCGGCGGCAAGTGGGGTTATCTCGATAAGACGGGGAAGCCCGCGATTGCACCTCAGTTTGATGCGGTGTTGGGCTTTCTCGACGGTTTGGCCTTGGTCCGGTCCAGCGGCAAATGGGGGTATATCGATACCGGCGGAAAATATGTCATTAGCCCGCTGTTCGAATCTGCCGCCCCCTTCCTGGCCGACCTCACGCCCGCAAGAACCGGCGGCAAATGGGGATACATCGACAAGACCGGGAAATACGTCATTCCTCCGCAGTTCGACCTGGCGTCAACCCCTTACCATGGGATGGCCCTGGTAGCCACAAGAGGAAGGTTCGGTTACATAAACCTGTCGGGAGGTTACGTGATCAAGCCGCAGTTCGAGAGCGCGCTCCCGCATTTCGATGGTCTGGTGATGGCCGACAAACAGGAGACTATCGGCTATCGCAACATCACCGATCCATTGGTGGGCAAGGAAGAATGGATCACCCTTTACCACTGATGACCGAAGGCGGACCTCTTTCTTCCGCGAAACTCGTTTAGATTCTGCTTCGGCTGAAGCCCAGGGCCCGCCGCGGGCGCTGGGGGGCCGGTGTGCCCGCCAACCTGCACCCGTCTTCCACCGCCCGGCAGCGCGAACCTCACATCAATCCGAGTGTATCGATATGTATCGCTTCTATCGGCGCTTTCTCCAGACGGCCGCGCGCCGGCCGCCGGCGGGTTGACTCCACGAAACGTGAGCATTTCCCGCAAAAAATAGGACTTGACAAGCCTCCCCGGTTGTTTTATATGTATCGTATCGTCACGTTATTATCGACGAGATAATGCGATACACGTGGAGGACGTAATGGTCGATCGGGAGCCGGAATTCGCGATTCTTTCCCCGCAGGTTGGCGCGCTTATGAATGCTCTGTTCCGCAGTTTGCCGGAGCCCGGGCTCCCCGTCCCGCCGTGCCGCACGGGGGGCCCGGCGACCTTTCCTCGACCTGCCTGCGGCCTTTCAATCAGCCCACCCAACGCTCCCACCTGCCACGAGGGGGCGGCCGCTTCGGAATCCCCAACCAGCTTGGTTTTGGCTCGTTGGGGCGGAGCGGGCGCCCCCGCCCGCCCAGACCAAGGCCGTGCCGCCGGCGCCAAGAGTTTCCCGGGAGCGCATGGAGGACCAGACCAGGGACTTGGCCGCAAATGAAAGCAGTTGGGCACAGCGTCGCTCAATCTGGCAGTGGGTACGACCCGCTTGGGCATCCGTTGCCAACCATCGGTAGCCCACCGCGCTCTCCTGCGGTGCGAAGGGCAAGAACATTTTCGAGGTGCGGCAATGCCGATGTCAGACTATGACCGGTGGAAAACCACCCCTCCGGCTTACCTCCAGCAACCTGGAGATTGCCTGCAATGCGGGAGCGGCGCCCAGTGGATCAGCGGGCGCGCGCTGATCGCCCGCAGGCTGCGGGCTCAGCCCAGGACCGCACGCCGCCAACTCTTGCCTGCGTTCAAGGCGCTGCTTTCCTCCGCGGAGCTCTGCTGCGCGGCCTGCGGAAGGGAAGCCCTACGCGCCAGGTATTCCCCTTGCGGCTGCGGCGCGGTGACTGCTTGGGAGTGCGCGTGTCCTTAAGCACTGACGTGCTCTCGTTGATCCCAGTGCAGCAACGAATACCCGAGTTTGCCCCGGCGAACGCGCCGGTATCAGCCCGGTCTGGCGGGCGCAGACCGCCGGCAAGAACCCGGCCCCCCGGACGGCGGGGCATCAGCAGAAATCCCGGAAAACGAAGTCCGGTGCTGATTGCGATTCGCAGTGTTCCTACGATAAGCTAATAAGCTGCCGCCTGCGGTGGGTGTAGTTCAGTGGTAGAACTCCGGACTGTGGCTCCGGCTGTCGTGGGTTCGAATCCCACCACCCACCCCAAAAACCCGGACCGCTTCGGTTTCGGCCCCATGGCCAACGCGCTGAGTTTGCCGGCATGATCAAAGTCCAGGCCGGGATTTCAGGAGATTATCCGCACCATGAAAATCGCATTTCTGGAAACGAAAGCATGGGAGGAGAAGTATCTGGCCGAGCGCCTGCCGGGCCAGGAGCTTTTCTTCAGCGCGGAAGCTATAGGGCCTGCGCTATTCTCCCGCTTGAGCGAATTTGAGGTCTTGTCTCCGTTTATTTATTCGCAAGTGGATGCCGCCGCGCTCGCCGCCCTTCCTCAGTTGCGCTTGCTGGCGACCCGCTCGACCGGGTTCGAGCACATCGATCTCAAGGCATGCGCCGAGGGCGGCATCGTGGTGAGCAACGTGCCCGGCTATGGCGAGAATACCGTGGCCGAGCACACGTTTGCCCTCATGCTGGCGCTTTCGCGGAAGATCCCGCAATCGTATGCCCGAGTCAGAAGCGGCGACTATTCGCTGGCCGGGCTGACCGGCTTCGACCTGAAGGACAAGACCCTGGGGGTCATCGGCGGCGGCCGGATCGGACTCCACGTGATTAAGATTGCGCGCGGATTCGGCATGCACGTCCTGGTTTACGACGTCAGGCACGATACTTTTCTGGCCGAACTGCTGGGCTACCGCTACGCGCCGGCTGATGAACTGCTCGCGGCCAGCGATGTGGTGACCTTGCACCTGCCGTACTCTCCGCCCCTGCTGCACTTCATGGATCGCCAGAAATTCGCGCAAATGAAGCCGGGCGCATTGTTCATCAATACGGCCCGGGGACGTCTCGTGGATACCAATGCTCTGCTGGAGGCGCTGGAGAGCGGCCAGGTGGGCGGCGCCGGCCTCGACGTGGTGGAAGGCGAAGAATTAATCCAGGAAGAGCGGCAGTTGCTGGACGAAGCGCCGGCTCTGGAGAAACTGGAGGCCGTGGTGCGGACCCATGTGCTGTTCCGCCGGGAAAACGTGCTTTTCACTCCGCACAACGCGTTTAACAGCCAGGAGGCCTTGCGGCGCATTCTGGATACCACGGCCGAGAATATCCTGAACTGGCGCGACGGGCACCCCATAAACCTTGTCCGCGCCCGGGAAGCCGCGCCCCGAGCCGCATAAAATCGACTTGCCGCCCGGCAGTCCGGATCCATCAGGCGTGCCTTGCGCTCCCCGGAGCTCCGGGGAGTGCTGCGGACCGAACTTAACCGGGTAACCGCATTCCATTATATCAATAAGCTATGCCCCAACATCTTGGGGATTGACTATTTGCAGGGCAAAGCGCAAAGTAATGGCGAATAAAAAGCGAAAGAAGGCACGCCATGAAACAACTAATCACGGCCCAGAATCTCGAAACCTTCATGTTGCGGCTTGACCGGGTGGCCCCGGCAGCCTGCCCCAGCACGGCGCAACCGGAGTCGCCGGGTTCCGGCGAATTCGCTCTTCTGCTCGCCGCCGCCACCGTGGCGGCACACCTGGACTTTGCCGCCAACCTGGATCCGGCGGCGGCTCCGGCGGCGGCGCGCCGCCGAATCCAAGACGCGATCCGGGCATTGCGGCGCCAGGCGTGGCGCTTCAAAAGGAGCTTGATATTGTATTGGCTCTCGCGTACACTCTCGTTATCGAGCAAGAGCAAGCAAGAGGCGCTGGACGGGGTGCGCGCGGCCTATGGTCAGGCTTTGCGTTACGGCCACACGCTGCTGAGCTTAGCAGTTCCTTGCTCCACAGGTTGGTACGATGAGACGACGGACAAACGGCAAATCGAGGAAATCCAGTGCCGCCGCCCTGCGGCCCAAGCCGGGCGCGCCGGGCGGCATGGGAGCGCCGCAGCTCGCGGAACAGGAACGCGAATTTGAAAAGTTCCAGCAAGGGTTGCACCGGCTGGTAGCGTTCTACCGCGACAAGCTGGCCCGCGCCGAGAGCGCTTTATCGGCGCTCGAGGGAAGGAGCGTTTCGGCGGAACCGCGCCTTAACAAGACCATCAAAGACATGCTGGCCAAGCAGGGCCCGCGGACCCGCGATCAAATCCTGGCGGAGCTGCTGAGCGCCAGCCTGGTCGCCAACACCGTGGCCGGCAGATCGCGGGTGGACCGCTCGCTGCGGCAATGCGTGAACGCAGCAACCTTGGTGGAACGCGACGGGAAATTCGAGCTGCCGGCGAAGCGCGGATAGGACCCGGTATGGAACCACGGGCGCGTCTTCTGTATCATTAGGGGTCAGAAGTGTGGCCTCTACCGGAGGGACGTGATGCGGAAGACGAACTCGGCTGCAAGGTGTGCCTGCCGCCAGGCGCTCAGCGTGGGCATTTTTGCTCTGCTCATGATTTCAGCCGGCGCCGTGGCGGCGAGGGCGCAGAACCCGGCTCCGGAACCCACTCCGGCGGAAAGCAGTACGCCGGCGAATGGCGTTCCGCTGGTTTCCGTCCCGCCGGATTACGAAGACTTTACCGGAGACTTTTTTCTTGGCGTTTTTTCCTATATGCACGTCAATCCCGGACATAGCTTTCCGGAGAGCCAGTTCGTCGGTTGGGACGGCCAGCTAACCGAGTGGGCGAATCCCTGGTTTGGCCTGGCCATCGACACTTCGGGGCATTACGGCAAAATCAGTTATCCCTTTGGACCCACCGGGCCCCATAAGGTTGGCGCCGACCAGGTGAGCGCCGGGGCTGGTCCGAAGCTGCGCCTGATACGCACCAAGCGCTATGCCGGTTCGGTGTACGGCATTATGGGAATGGGGCGCAACCATGTCGATGAACGGGACCTGGGCACCGGGTTACAGTATAACGACCAGTTCAAACTTGCCTTTACCTTCGGCGCCATGGTGGATGTTCGGCTCTCGCGCCGGTGGGCCTGGAAGGTGCAACCGGACCTGTACTTGAGCCGCATTGCCCACCAAACCCATCCGGATTTCCGATTCGCCACCGGCCCCGTGATTCGCTTCGGCGTGCCGTAGGCTTCCCGCCGATTACCCGGCATTGCGTTGCAGCAGGGCGAGGCCGCCACCGATCAGCAGCGTTCCGGGTTCAAGCGTTTTGCCTAAACCGAGGCACGCGGCACACATCAGGACGCCCGCCAGAATACACAGAACGGCCCAGACATTCGCGCCGATGGCGTTGAGCGATTCGATCACGGTCTTCATGGCGTTTCCTTTCTTGCCTTAGGGGGTACTCGCGGCCGAAGGCGAAAGGGCCGGGGGGCATTGCCCGGGAAGATTACCGCTTCCGGTCAAAGACCCTCGGCCCCTTGCGCCTTCCGTATGCGTTTTAAGGTTGATTCGTGATCCCGCTGCCGGGAGTGGCGGACAGAGGACGAAGGAAGTCCTAGCTGGTGGTTGTGGTTGCGGGGGCGGGTGGAGCGGCCGGCGCGATGGCCTGGTAGAAGACACTCGCCGTCTTGGACGCCAGGTCGACGAAATCGTCGTTGCCAAAGTGGCCGAGGCTTACCCCCATGTTGTGCGCAATCCCGAGAAACACGGAGACGTATCCCAGGACAGTTTGCAGTTCGGTCTTATTCATGCTTGCCTCCTTTCGGTGATTAGCCGGCAGGCGGTGGCGGGCAGCCGGCGGTCACGGGCCGAAGCCCATTCCCGATCCACCAGCTACCAGCTCCTGACTGCCGGCTATTTGAAAAAAGTGTGTCCGCCGATCCTGGCGGTGACCGCCAGCGTGTCGGCCCACGCAGGATGGCACAGGCTCAGATTGCAGTAATGAGTGGCGCCGCCGGTAGGGTCCGGGTCGGCACCGGCGAAGATGCGGGTGGCAATCGTCATGGCATCCTCGAAACTCCGGTCCGGATAAGCCGGCCACTGCACGAGCTGAGAGTCGCCGGGCGCGGTCAGGGAAGAGAACTGCCATTTGCGTTCGATCACCGCGTCCCAGGCCGATGCGGTTGAGGAGTGGCCAGGGGCGCCCGCCACCCGGTTGCGTATGACGTGAGCGACCGCCCGCATGCCCGCGCTGCCCTCGCCGCGCGCCTCCCGCCATATCACCAGCGCCAGGATGGCCTTGTACCAGTCATTCCAATCCATGCTCTAGCTCCTCACTGCGGCTTTATTGCCATTAAGCTTGCCCTGGATAAATCCGATGTCCGCGGTATGGACGTCCAGGCGCTCGAAGATGCGGCCCTGATTTTCCCGCAATTCGTCCACCCGCCGGTCGGTGGCGTCGATGCGGGCGATCACCTTGCCGCGGAAGACGCCCCACACCACGAGTTGGGTCGCAATCGTCACCCCTACCGCGATGAAGCCAACCAGCAGTGTCGCCGCCGCTTGATACATAAAGTCCGCTTCAGTTCGACACGCGCACCTGAATGGTGCCGCTCTGGCCGGCAGCGATGGTGGTGGTGTCCACCGAGGCGCCGAACGGCAGGCCGCCGGCCGTGTTGCTCAGCGTGCAAGCAGACGGGTCGAGATAAAGCTGGGTCCCGAAACTGATGGCGGCCGCGCCCGCCGTGACCGCGGCTGGTCCCACGTCGTTGAGCATCAGCGGGATTTCGTCGGTCGCCGCCGCTGCTGACTTGCCCGCGAAACCCGCCAGCGCGCCGACGCAGCAGGGGTCGCCCTCGGCAACCAGGCCGTTCGCGTGCGCTGGATGATTCAGAAGCGATGCAGTGACCATGATCGGATTGGTGGAAGTGTAGGACATATTTGCCTCCCGCAAACAATTGCCGCTCTGGAGAGCCGCGCTACCCGGAGAGCCGCGCTACGCTCCTACGGCAGCGGCCCGAAGCTGGCCGGACCGAGCTCAATGTAGCTGCCGCCGATTCCGGACTGACTGTTACCCCAGGTGGGACTCAAGCCATGGCTCACCGTAGCGGCCGGCAGGTTAGTCGTGATCGTGCCGCCGATCTGCGTGCCGTCCAGATAACAACTGACGGACGCCGTGCTGACCGGCATGGTGAGAGTGTGGTGGCCATTCAGGCTCACCGCGACGGAGTTGCTGCTGCTGGGAACCGCAGGCGACTGCGTGCAGGTCGTACCGTAGACACTACACGCGAGGCACGCCCAATAGCACGGCGTGGTGGCGCAATAGGCGTAGAGTCCGGCATAAGCGGTCCCCGTGACCGCCGGCGACTGGTAATAGTCCTGGGCGTTGTTGTTGGCGGTAAGCGCATCCTCAAGCCCGAAGGCGACATACGTGGAGATACCACCTTTGAGGGCAAAGCGCATCATCAGGGTCTGTACGGTTGAAGTCAGGTCGGGAAACTCATTGACGCCGCCTACATTCGGGTCCACGCTCATTCCAGCTTGTATCTCCCAGTGCTTGCCCCAAGTAGCATCCGGCGTACCTGGTCCGACTACGGTAACGGCGGAATTAGGCGGCGGCCAAAAGGATGTTTCGACTCCCATCAGATAGGAACCTGTTGAATCCAGTTGCGGGTTGATGGTGAAAGGCTCGATCCAGTAGGTTCCGGGGGCGCCGCCTCCGCCGCCGACCGCCTGGCATCCCTGCGCGTTGCCGTTGCTGGCTATGCCGGTAGGCGCATAACCGCTGCCGCACTGGCTGGGCGTTGCGGCAAGGGCGGTGGCCGTCGCCACGTTCCCGCCGGGCATTACGTAATCCGTGCCGGGCACCGCGGCAGAGGTTGCGCCGACGGCGGTCCGCTTGACGATGCCGTTGGCGCCGGGATCGCCGAGGAATGCAGCGGTGGCGAGCGATGTTCCCCAGGCGCTGCCGGTAGAAACCGCCAAGCCGGCGCCCGGATAGACTGTGGGACCAGCAGGACCCGGGGAACCTTGCGCCCCGGTGGCGCCTTGCGGAATCGTGAAATTCAGCACCGCGGCCGACGACGTGCCGCTATTGCTCACGCCGGCATTCGTGCCGGCCGCGCCGGTGGTGGTGGTGCCGACAGTGACGGTGGCAGCCGCTCCGGCAGGACCTTGCGGGCCAGCAACGGCATTGCTGGTGGCGAGCGCGGCGAGCGTCGGCGGATAGAGGTCGAAATTGCAGGCGCTGGCCGAGCACCAGTTGTTGCTGCCGGCAGTTTGCACGCAATCGTATCCGCTGGACTGGCCCGGCAGCGCCGCGCCGATCAGGACATTCCCGCTGCCGTCGGTAACTCTGGTTTTGTAACAAATGTTACGCGGCACGGTTTGCGCGGAATTGGCCAGCGTGATCGAGAAGGCGCCGCTGGTGATGGTAGTGCAGACAGCCTGGCCGATGGCCTGGCCGCCGCCGGCAGCCAGGAAGGAAATCGGCGCGCCGGCATTGGTCGTGGCCGTGAAGCAGATTTGTCCGCTGGCCAGAGCCGTCCCGGTGGCATCCTGAATCTTGCTCGCGCTCACGGTAACGTAGCTGCTGCCGGTGTCGGTAATCGTGGGCTGGGTTGGCGTGGTGGCCACCGCATTCGCCGGCAAAAGTGGCGAGAAGCCATCGAAATTGAAGCTGCTGCCGGTGGGCTGCACGCACTGGTAGCCGCTCTGGTTGAACGGGCCGCCGGCGCCGATCAGAACGTTGCCGCTGCTGTCCGTTACTGTGACGCGATAGCAGACGTTGGCGGGCGTGGTCAGCGCGGTATTGGCGACGGTGAGCGAGAAGGCGCCAGTGGTCACGGTGGCGCACGCCGGTGCGGCAATCACCTGGCCGCCGCCGCCCGCCTGGTAGCTAATGGGAACGTTGCTGTTGTTCACGCCGAGGAAGCAGACTTGGCCAGAGGCAAGGGGAGCGCCCGTGAGGTCCTGCACCTTCGACGCGGTTACGGCCGTGAAATTCTGCGCCCGGAGTTCACCACGGAAAGCACAGAAGACACAGAAGAGAAGCAGGAGATTCAGGATTGTTCGAAGTTTTGAATTTGCCATTTTCCCTCCGTCCTTCCGTGCCTTCCGTGCTGAATTCTGCTAGAACGTGGTCAGCGCGATGCGCTTGATGGTGCTGGCCGCGGTGCAGACGTACACATAGCTCGCGTCGGCCCACATCTGGCCGGCGGTGCAGGTGGCGCTGGAGCTGGCCGGCGTACTGAGCGTGACCTGGGCGTGCGCGGCCTTGATATCGCCGGAAGCGTCGCCGGGCGTGCCGTTGCCGACGTTAACAACGCCGGCAGCCGAGCGCGATAGACCGGTATCGAGCGTGGCGTTGTATCCCGTAGCCGACCAGGCCACCGAGGCGCCCGCATTAACCTCGAGCGCCGTGGCTTGCGTGCCGAAAATCGACGTCCCGGCATGCTGCAGGGTCACGCCGGTCGCGGTATTGAAGGCTAGGCCATAATTCGTGTAGCCATTGAATCCCAGCGTGCCCGGCGTGCCGGACGCGGCACTGCCGGAGCCGACGAGCAGTTGCTTGATAGAAGTAGGGAGGAAACTGCTGGTGCCGTAGTTATAGGTAAAAATCTCTCCCTGCCCGTTGCTGCTGTTATAGCGCTGGGTCAAGTAAATTCCGCTCGTGGGCATCGTGCCGACGCCACCGGAATAGAGGCTGAAGCTGGCCAGCGCGGGGCCGCCGATGTTCACCTGCTGCGCGCTATTGGCGTTCAAGTTCAGTGGGTAGCCGTCCACGTCCATCGTCTTGAAAGCAGACGCGCCATAGTCATAGGCGAAGAGCTCGCCACGCCAGTTCGAGGAACTGCCGCTGCTATTGTTCCAGCGCAACCATGTCCCTATGGGCGTCCCGCTGATCGTGTTGACTCCCTGGCTGCTGATGGTTCCGCTCGAAGTAAGCTGGCCGAAATTCGCTACCGGGCCGATGTTCTTCACTCCGGAACTGGACCAGACGACCTGCCCGGGGGCGCTGGTGATGTCGCGGTAGAGCGTGGAGCAACCGATGTCGTGGAAGCCTTCATAGAGGAAGTTCGTGCCGGCGCCACTTTCAAAATCATATAGCGCAGAGGTAACCGCGCCGCCAGCGCTGCAATCCCAAAACTGATTGAGCAAAGTGTTTTGGCCGCCCTGAACTACCTTGACCGGATAGACATAGAAGGGCGATTCGATCAGGTTATCCTCGATCACATTGCCCTCTGCGCCGCAGACGCCGGTGTTGCCCAGCTCGATGGCGGCGCCGCCGGTGAGGTTCGAGCCGGAGGTAAAGAAGATCGTGTTCTGCGTGATGGGGATCGAGTTGGCGGCGCACTGCAGGTAAGCGAAGCGGCGGATGTGCGCCGCGAAATTGTGGCTGACATAGCCGCCGTAGCCCTGGAACCAGCCGGTGGCGTCGCCGGTGGTCGCGTTCGTCGTGCCGCCGAGGATCAGGAAGTCTTGGTCGCAGCCCGTCCCCGTGTTGCTGTTGTAGCCGTTCACGAAATTGTCGTGCAGTTGCAGCGTGGCATTGGTGGTCATGATGAAGGGCGTAGTCGTGCTGGCGCCCTGCTCCTCGAAGGTGCAGCCGGAAATCTGGAGCGTGCCGAAAGCGAAATCCTCAATCTTGGCGCCGCTGCCGGAATAGCGCAGATCGAGGATCGTCCCACCGGAGGGCGCGGTTCCGTCGAGCGAGAAGTTGCCGCCGGCGCACTGGATGGAAATATACGGATGCTTCGGCGGACTGGCGGCATTGTTGGGGATCACGACCTGCGATTGAATCTGATAAGTACCCGCCGGGAAAAACACGGTGCCGCCGCCTTCGTTGTAAATGGCGGTCAGCGCGGCCGAGACAATCGAGGAAACGTCCGAACTATCATCATTCGCGGCGACCACGGTAACGATGTTCGCGGCCACATTGGAAGTGCTGGCCGGCGTGTAGCCCAGAGTCGAGATGATATCGCTCGAGGTCGCCGGAGCCGTGACGCCGGCGGCGGTGCGCTTGACGATGCCGTTGGCGCCGGGATCGGCGAGCTTGGAATTGAAGTTCGACCAGTCACTCGTAGCGAGGCAGCCGAAGACTGTAGCGCTGGCGGTATTGCACTCGACAATCTGCTCAAAGCCGGCAGCCGTTGAAGTCAAGCCCCATGCTGCGATCGTACCGATGGCCGTGCCGGCCCCGTAATAGTAGGTTCCGTCCGAGGTCACGACCGCGTGCTGTCCCGGGATCAGCGGGCAGATATTGCTGGTGCAGCCGGCAAAAACGCCGGCGTTCGGCCCGGCAATCGAAACCGTGACCGTGGAACTGCTCGGGTTCACCACGTCGACGCGCCAGCCGCTGGCGGGCGCGCTGCTGGGCACCGTGAAGGTGCAGCTATTCACGCAGTCCATCTGGAACGTCGTCCCGCCGTAGAGCCCGTCCGAACTGGTGGCGGTGTAAGAGACCGTCTTGATTACCGGCGGAGCGCTGGCAGTCGTGAGGGCGCAGATGGCGTTGCCAGCAGCCGTGACGCCGGTGGCGAACATCGGGCTGCTGCACGTCGATGGCGTGGCGGCCAGGGCGGTAGCCGTCGCCGCATTGGTGGGCACTTCGGCGCTGACATTATTGCCGCTGACCTGCAGAGTCACGTTCTGCATGCCGCTGCCGGCTGCAGGAGTCGTAGCGTTGAAATGCGGACTGGTGATGGCAGCGCCGTTCACATAGACCGTGCTGCCGCCGCCGTCTCCGGAGCCGCAGGGAGCGCCGGCGTCGCCGAGCAAAAAGCCCGAGACCCAATCCACGCAATGGCCAGTGACAGGCGTGCCGCTGATGACTGCGCCCTGCGTGGTGAGCACCTGGGGCGCAAGCTGGGGCTGGTAATCGTCGAAGTCGCAGGTGAGCACGCCGCCGGTGACTGAGCACCAGCCGCTCTGCGCGCTCGAGCTGCTCGGCTGGACACAGGAGTAGCCATTGAGTGTCGTACCGGCCGGCGGATTCACGATCTGGCCGGTGCTGAGATCGCGGATCGTGGCGCTGTAGCAGACATTCGCCGGCGTGGTGTTGGCGACGTTGGACAGGAGGATGCTGAAGGCGCCGTTGGTGATGGCGGCGCAGCGCATGTGTCCGATTACCTGGGCGCCGCCGGAGAGCTGATAGTTGATCGGCACGCCGGAGTTGGTGACCGCCGTGAAGCAGATTTGTCCGCTGGCAAGGGGACTGCCGGTGATGTCCTGAATGTAGCTGGCGCGCACGGTGGCCTGATTTTGGGCAAGAACCTCACCACGGAAAGCACAGACAGCACAGAAGATGAACAGAAAGCGGAGCGCAGGCTTCAAATGGGACATTTTTCGTCTCCTCAGTGGGTTTTGGGGGCCTGGATGCACCAGCCGCCGCCGGCAGCGCAGGTGTTGAAGATACCGGCGACGTTCGGCGCGGTCGATAGCCAGGGAATCGGCGCGGCCAGGCGCGGATGACGCCGGCCCAGGCGCCATTGCGCCAGGGTTTGCAGCGCCTCTCCGGAGGCGCCGAGGCTGATAAGGGCGGCGCACGATTGCGTCGGCATCCATCGCTCATGGGCGCCCCGAGCCAGGCCATAGCAGGTTTGGGCGCCGTCCACCGCGCGGATCGCCGTGGTGACGCCAACGGCAACAATTGTTGATGGCCTCCAGAAACGCCGCGCTGGCGCTTGAGCGGCAGCGGTCAGGGAAAGCGAGCAAACCAGGATGAGGAGGAATCGGCTAGAATTTCGGCAGATCATGATGCAGCTCCGATGCATTGTGGTTTAGGCCAGGCGGCAGGTTCCAGCCTCCCGCTTGGCCGTCTAAATTGTACCGCCGCTTTCCCGAATTTCAACGGCTTTTCTCCTCGCTAAATCAGGAACACTTTCCCGGGGGGCGGCGCCAGGCCCATGCCGAGGCCGCCGAAGCCGATGCCGCCGCTGAAGCTGGTGCCGCCGTTGCCGCTGCTGTCGGTGGTGGTGGCCGAGCCGACCAGGAGCTTGCCGTTGTAGCAGTCCTGCAGCATCTGGCTCGCTGAACTGAGGAAGTAAATGCTGTTGGCGGTGGGGTCGTACATCATGAAGTACTCGGTAGACCATTGCGTGATTCCCTGGGGCGGCCCGGCCTGGCCGCCCATCACGGTGAAGGAAGTGCCATCGGAGCGGAAGATTTCAAAGGCCACGAGGGTATTGCCCGGCGGCAGGGCGCCGCCGGGGCCGAACCAGGCGATGCCCGGATAGTTGCCGCTGCCGCTCGTGCCTAAGTAGGCGCCCCCCGCGACGTTGCTGCCGATGCTCTGCAGAAAATTGTTGTAATGGCCGAAAAAGCTGTACTGATATTGCTCGGCCGCGTCGAGGCTTTGCGCGCCGCCGCCCTGGCGGTTGAAGCTGGTGAACTTGAAAAAGAGGACCTTCGGGTAGGTTGTAGTGCTGTTGACCCATTCCGGGTCAAGGCGCAATGCGAAAACGTTATCGTCGAGCAGGACGAAATCGGTGCCGGCGGCGTGCTGCGACTGCTGAGTTCCGTAGAGGCCGCGGTAGGCGATGGGAACGGCGTAGGCGTAGGTATCAATCTGCGAAAGGTTTCCATACGCGATCAGCTCGCCATCGGCCCATGCCAGCGTCTTATAGGCGGCCGCGTCAGTGCTGTTCGGAAACGGCAGCGCGCCGCTGCTCTCGGTGAGATCGACGCCGATCCAGTCATTGTTTGAGTCCGGCCACGCCACGGTTGGCCAGGTCCAGCCCGAGTCCAGACCCGCGGGCGCGGGGCCGTTGACGATCCCCATGTTGCTCGGCGTCTTGACCATTCCCACCTGGTCGTAATCCACGCCATCGGTGGACATCCAGATCAGGCAGCCGCCCCAATCCGCACGGGCGCCGCTCAGCGCGATATGCAGCCAGTGGCCGGGACCTGACTGCAGCGAGTCCGGCAGCTCCATGAACACTGGCGGATTCACCGGACCGGGATCGATGTTAGCCAGCACGGAAACCGGCGTCGTCGCCTGAAACTGCATCGGCGAAGGATGGTTCAGGCCGTAGATGAAGTCCTCGGCCTCGCAGGCCAGCTCCCAGCCTCTCGTATCGTCCCAAGATTCCTGCACGGAGAGCAGGCGCACCGGCGCCGCGTTCAGCCCGAGATACGGATCGGTGATGGTCACCAGGTCCATCGCCTCCAAGAAGCAATAAGTGACCGGGAGCTTGAATTTGTAAGTGTTCCGCAGGTACGCCGAGCGCTTCACCAGGATCGAGGCGATTTTCTGCGCGATGGTGGGCTTGGTGATGCAGCGCATTTCGCGGGCATTGTCGGGGCGCGTACCGAACTGGACGACGCTGCGCTGCTCCACTTCCGTGGTAACGCAGTCGTTGTAGTCTTTGCGCGTTACGTTCGGATCAGTAAAATTCCCGGTCACCACGCCGCCGACTACGTTCAGATCGAAATTCGGATTGTCGCCGGCGCCGGCATCCCAGCCATCGTCAATGTGCGTGATTTTCACCACGTTGTAGGCGTCGGCCTGGCGCTTGCGGTCCACGGTGACCGGCGCCTCGTTTCCGCTGACCACGAAACAGGTGTCGTCGAGCGCACAGACCGGGCCAGAAGCCGTAGGCGCGGTGTAGATGGCGCCATGATCGGCCGCGGAAACCTCGTCGTAAGGGATCACGTTGAGCTGCGCGCCGCTCCACACGGGCGCGCAATTGTTCACGTCGAACAATTCCTGCAGCACGTCCTTCGCGGATTTCTGCGAATCGAGATAGAGCGAGCAGGAAATGCCGTTGGCCCGCGCCCAGTTGCGCGCCCCGGTGAGATCGCCGAGCGCGATCGGCAGTGAGACCCCGGCGGCCGTGTTCACGCTATGCGGCACAGCGACCGCCTGGCCGGCGTAGGGTGAATCAGCGCAGACGGTCACGCCGGCGATCAGGTCGAGGATGATGTCCGCAGGATCGCAGCCGCCATGCGCCCAGATGTCGAATGCGCCCTGGGCTTCGAAGGAGAGCGACGGCAGAACGTTTCCCGAACCAAGATCAAAGAACGGGCTGCCGATGCCGGCGACCCAGTTGTAAGGAATCTGCTGCGCCTGCATCGAGCCGCGCTCGTACTCGTTGCCGCTGGCCAGGTAGCGCTCGAAGACCAGATTCAGGTTCTGCGAATTATACGGTCCGAGACTCCACGTCGAGCTGCCGCCGGAGGTTTGCAGCGCGCCCCAGGCAATGAATACCTGCTGGCCAACGAGCGCCGCGGGGAACTGGATCACATTGCCGCTCGCCGGCGTCCAGTTGTAAGTGTTCGGGCGGCGCGTGCTGCCGGCCTGGCCGTCAGGCGTGTAGTAAAACTCGTTCCAAAGCGGCACATCCCAGCCGGTGAAGTAGCTCACGCCGCCAGGGCCGTAGTAGTCGTCAAGATTGACTTCGACGCCAGTCTGAATCAGATGGCAGCCGATCACGGCGTAGAGCGACCAGCCGCTGGTGACGTTGACCCAGCCAATGCCGGGCAGCCAGGTCTGGCCGCCGCCGTTGATCGCGGAAGTGATGTCCACCTGGCCGCCGGCGGCGCCGTTGCTTACGACGGTGAAGACGCCGGAATTCCAGCCGAGGCCCCACCAGTTCTGATCGTCCCAGGCATTGAGCGCCATCGAGATGGGATAATGCCCGATCAGCCAATCGACGGAGCAGGTGTAATCGTAGAGTCCGCCTACCTTCGAGCTGCCCTTCTTTCCGCCGCCGGGCTTGCACTCGAAATTGGCCGACCAGATAGGCTTGGGCGTCACGCGGTAGCGGCCATAGATCAGCGGCACGGCCGAACCGTAGAGGTTCGTGTTCACGCGCAGGCCACTGGCGCGGGTAGTGAGCTGGTGATTGCCTTTGCCCGATGCGACACCCATATAGCCCTCAGCGTTCAGCGATCAGCGCTCAGCCAGCAGGGGCGGCCGGCGTGTTTGGCTGACCGCTGACGGCTGACTGCTGATGGCTGAAAGGATTGAAGAATTTCAGTTCGTGGCCGTAAAAGACCGGGTTCGCGTAAACGTCGGACTCGCTGACACACGGCGGGTAGCAGTGAATCACTCGCGGCCAGGCGACAACGATGGCGCCGTGGGAATAGACCCATCGCGTTTTGACAACGATGATGTCGCCGGGGAGCGGCGTGGTCTGGGCGATGGGGCCCGCCGCTCTGGAGAGCCGCGCTACCTCCTGGTCGTCGGTCGTCGGTCGTCGGTCGTCGGCAGGAGGAGCCGCCTGCTGGCCGACAGCCGAAGGCCGAGGGCCGAAGGCCGGTTGGTACTCACTCGCGTACTTTGAGAGATAATTTAGGTATAACTCCTGCCGACTGTTCATGAACCACTGAGCGGGAACGTAAGGGATACCCTGCGCCGTGAAGACTCCGGCGCCGGCGAAAACTTCGCAGATGAAGGTTTCGCAATCGTAGCCGATGCCCTTGATCCGGCAGCCGTGAATGAAGCGAGTGCCGATCGCGGCTTTCGCCTGTTTAACTATGGCTTCGCGTTGTTCCTGCTCGCTCATGGGCTTGCTCTCCGGTTGGAAATTTCAAATTTGAAATTTGAAATTTGAAATTTTCTCACACCGTCATTTCCGGGGCCGGCACGTAGGGGAATCCCTGGAACGCGCCGGCTTCGTTGAGATATTCGTAGTTGATAAGCACTTCTTTGCCGGCGTCGCCGGAATAGAAGTAGTAGGTGCCCGAGCCGTTGCAGCCGTATTGGCCGCTGGCGCTCGGTCCGCCCGAGCCTTGGGCGTTCGGCGGTCCGACGTTGGTCAGCGCTCCGCCGCTGGCCCAGACGACGCCTTCGTCTTCCACAAATTCGGAGGAATAGATCACGCTGATTTCGCACGGATTCGCATTCGGGATCCAGCCGATTTGCTGGCCGTGGGCGACGAGGCCCCGGGCGTAAGGCACCAGGCCATTGAACGTATCGCCGGCGTTCGGCGGCCAAGGCAATGGATTGTAGAGATAGAACCAGTTGAGGCCGTCCTTGACTTCGGAGAACTGCACGCTGGCGCGCATGCCCTGGCAAGCGCCGCTGGTGAACTCGATGTAGCCAAAATCAAAAGTGTCATTTTGGAAAAGCTGGGCGACGTTTGGCGCAGTGCATTCGGCTACGACGATCTGCGTGGTGCTGCTGCCGCCGGCTGAAAATACGGGAACGCTGCCCATGCCGGCCGGCGCGACACCGCTCATGTACTGCGCGGCGGGATTGCCCGGCTCGATCAGGTTCGGCGGCATCTTCTGATCGAGGAGCTCGAGCGGGCAGTTAATCTTCATCTGCACGCCCAGGCGCGAGGCGGTGACGTCGGCGATGCGGCCGGTGAACATGACGCAGGCGCCTAGGGTATTGCAATCGCCCAGCGCGGGCATGATCGCGCGATAGAGCGTGACGACGCCGTTATCCCAGAGGCCGGCGAGAAACGCGGCCAACATCGAGCACGAACCGTAGAACATGTCCGTGGGGCGGAGAGACCATTCGAGATCGAGGGCGCTGGCATCGAAGCCGATTTTCGAGTCTACGGCGCCGCGCTTGAGCCGCGCGGGCACGAAGGTGCCTTTTTGGTTCCAGGTCAGCGGCGTGGCGAACGTGGTCAGCAACAGGTCCTGCGACCAAGGAGCGCCTTGGACCAGAGTCTTCAGCTCGAAGAGATCGGCAACGAGCAATTGCCGGTGCGCGGCGAGGTAGGATTGCACCGTGTTGGTGGTGTTGCTGCCGGAACCGGATGTGAATGCACGCATGATCGCTTTCGCCGAAAGGGCCGGCCGCTCTGGAGAGCCGCGCTACCCGCTCACTCTCTGGCTGTCACCAGCGTTATCTGCCGTGCCTCGTACATGGCGTACCAGAGCGCGGCGAACTCTTGTTGATCGTTGCCAATTTGCGGGTCCTGGGCCGAGCCCTTGCCCGCGCTGAAAATTACGCGATAGTACCACCCGAAGTCCGCCGTCACCGGCAGCTTGGGCGCGGAGGCGAATTGCAGATAATAGCCGCCTAGGCCGTTATACGGCTGAAAGGTTCCCACGCCACTGGGCGGAACGCACGAGCAATAGAGCGTGTAAGCCGTGCCGGCAGCGAGCACGTTCCCGTTGCCGTCGCGCACGACCGGAGGCCCTTGGAGCTCGTAAATTTGCTCCAGGTTGCCGCTCTGCCCGAGCGAACGCGCCAGCGGCGCGCAATTGTTGCCGTCCAGACTCAGAAGCTGGCCTTCGACAAAAGCGTCAGCCGGATTCTGCGTGAGCGTGGAAAGATCGAGCAGAAATGAATCATAGCCGCCTTGCCGCGCCAGAAAAAACCCCAGCAGCGCGTTGAATTCGTCGTTGGGACAGGTGTCACGCAGAAACTCGAAGCTACATTCGAATTGCCACATCGGATCGAGGAAGCGCGGAATGCGCACCATCATCCCATTGCTGGCGGCCTGAGCCAGAGTGCCGAACGTGGGGATGCGCTTGACGTTCCAGTCGAGACCCGGAAAGGTTGGGAAGACAGCGTTGCTCATGGCTTTTTAACCACGGAAAACACGGACGCCACGGACGAAACCATTTTCTGTGCCTTCCGTGCTTTCCGTGGTGAATTCCTCATCTGCCGACTCCGTACTCGCGTGCTATGCGGCGCACGCGGGTTTCCGCGACGCCGGCGATGTGCGCGGACATCTGGCGCGCGGCGCTGGCCACGTCCGCCGGCGACCAGGCGCGGATCTGCGGCTGAATCATGATTCCCGGCATGGCCGAGCCACGGCTGCCGGCGCCGCCTTCAAAGCTGAAGCCCGGCGCGGAAAGCATCGAGCGGAATCCGCTGGCAATGTTTGCCGGCAGAACCATCTCATTGGTGTGAAGCATCGTGAGGGTCGGCTGCGGAACCTGCGCCCAGCCGCCCTGCGCGCTGGCCAGGCTCTCGAACGCCATCACGCCGGCGAAAGCCGCAGCCGCGCCGGCGGGTGCGATAAAAGGACCAACGACGGGAATCCCGGCGAGCGCGCTGTAGGCTTTCGCCGCCGCGGCCGCCGCGGCGTGCATGACTTCCTTCAAGCCGCCGGCGGCGTCGGCTGCGTTGCGGGTGGCCACGCCCCGCACCGAAGCGGTGGTCTTCGCGGCTTCCACCGTCTGATGGAAGGCGAGCATCTTGAGCTCATGCGCGATCCAGTGCGTGAGCATTTTTTCCAGCGATGCCGCGAACCCGGCAACCATCTCCAGGCGCATCCTGCCGAAGGCCTGGCTCAGGGTTTGCGTACCCAGGATTACGCCCTTAATGGCGGTGCGGAATCCGGAGTCTATCGCTTTGCAGAACGAATCAAACTGCTTTGCCTCCTGGGCAATGCATTGCCGCCGGATATTCGCCCCGGCAACGGCGGCGTCGGCGCTCGTCTTCTCCATCGAAGAAAAGGCCGCGCTCATCGTTTGACAGCACTTCCCGGTCTGCGCGGCCGCCTCGTCGAGGCCGGATTGCAAACCGGCGAGGTCAACGCTGGCGCCGATTTCCAGAATGTTTTCGTCAGGCATAGGGCTACCGCCCAGAATTAAGAACGCAGGAGTTAGGAGTTAGAATAGGGCCGGAAATTCTAACTCCCAACTCCTCAATTCTGCGTTCTCCTTTCACGCTCTTCCCATCCTTCCGCGCATACCTTCGGCCCATTTCACTAGGTCGCTCACTTCTTTCGTTGGCCGCTGCGGCCGCCCGAGCAGCGCGGTAAGCTCCAGCGGAACCGAAATGGGGCTTGCCCGCGCTACCCGATCCGGCTTTACGCCCAGCCAGGCAGCCACCATGATGTGTACCGGCGGATGCTCGCGCCAATACTCCATCAGCCGCGCAACGTCGGGCATGGTCAGGGTGCGGATGTAGTCAAGGGTCCAGCCGGTAGAGGCGACCAGATGGCCGTAAAGCCAAATCCAATCTATTCCTGTACCGGCGCCGGTTCCCCCGGCGCCGCCAGCTTGAAGCCGTTGGCCTGCATGATGGCCTGCACGACGACATTCAGTGACGGCAGGTCGAGCAGCTCAAGCAGCTTGCCTTCCGTCATTTCGGGATAATTGCGCTGGAAGCTGGCCAGCAAAATCGGCATCAGCTTGCGCAGGCGCTCAGTAAGATCCGCGGAGGGCGCGGCCAATTGCTGGAACTGCGGCTCCAGCGCTTCCAGTTTTTCCAGAGATAGGGGTGGGACAACGTATTTTTCGCCGCCCAGCTCGATTTCGGTTCCTTTGAACATTTGAACCCCGCTTTCAGCTTTCACCGGGGCTAAAGCCCCAACATTTAAGCAACCGCGGAACGCGGGTCCCGCTGAGCGGGACCCGCTCTTCCACCCAGCGGTCCCGCTTAGCGGGACCGCTGCTTCCACCAGCGGCCAGCCTTTCGGCTGAAAGCTGAGAGCTGACCGCTGACCGCTTCTTTCCTACGCCACATCCGCGTAAATTTTGCCCAGCGTGTTGGTCGCATCGACGCTGGCGTCGAAGTTGAAGTCCACGATCCAGAAATCCTCCTGCTTAGTGGGCACGGAGATTTCCGAGGCGGTGCAGTTGAACAGTTCCAGGGCGATGAACTTGCCGCTGGTCGTGTTGTAGAGCAGGGCGCGGAAGTTCGGGGCGTAGCCCAGCAACTGGTTCGTCAGCGTGATGGTCTCGCCGCGCGTGGCGCTGGTGTAGGTGTAGCTGATGAGCACGCCGGCGCCTTCATCGGCGGCGGCGAAGGTATAGGCGCCGCCGGCGCTCACCGTGTACTGGCCTTGGGCCGGCGTCCCCGAGGCGAGCCTGGTGAGTTGCTGCTGCGTGGCCGCGTATTGGACGCCGTAATCCATGGCGAAAGCGGCGGCGTTGTTCACGGTGACGGTATAAGGACTTGCCGCAGGCACGGTCTGAGCTTCGCCATCGGCCACCAGCGTGATTCCGGTTGCACCGGCCTGGGCAAAGTAGAGCTGGTTGAGCAGGTTGGGATCGAGCACGGCCAGCTTGGCTTTGACGGTAACGTCGATCTTGCCGCGCGCTTTGGCCACGGCGAACTGCTGCTGGCCATAGAGCTTCTTCAGATCGCCCTTGAAGTCTACCTGGGCGTCTTGCAGCACGCCAAAGCGGTACGGTGTGGGGTTGGCCGCCAGGTTGCCGGAATTCGGGTAGCCGTAGAGTACTCCCGAGCCAAATTGGATGTTCATAACTACCTCCGTCGTTGGTCGTCGGTCATCGGTCGTCGGTCTTCGGCCAGCATTGCCGCCGGCGATGCGCCCCGGTTTTGCCCTTTGGCCGACGACCGAGAGCCAAAGACCGAAGACCTTCTATGCCGCCAGGATTTTTACGGGGACAACCGCGGCGCCTTGCGCCTGCAAATACGCCGGACTCTTGATGACTTCGCCTTCGATCCAGCAGTGGTCAACCAAGCCGCCCAGCGTCTGCACCCCGTTGACGTTCGGCAACAGGGCCTGCTCGACCGCGGCGATGAGGTTGTTCAGCACGCGCGCCGGCTCGACGTTCTCTTCGTCCGGCGTATCCGGCTGCGCCTCGCAGTAGTAATAAATTCCCAAGTCCACGTCGAGCGTCCACTTGGTGGGCGTGCCGCGCGGCCGGGGATGGGCCGTCTCGCGGATCTCTTCCACGAACAGCGCCGGCTGCACTTCAGGCGTCAGCTCGCTGGGCGGGACAAGCTTGCGGCCGAGAGTAACAAAGGCCCCGGTGGTCCCGAGGAGCTGGAGGAGAGCCGAGTAGATGGCCTCGCGGTTAATCATGGCATCCCAATTTCAAATTTGTAATTTGTAATTTGAAACCCCTCATGTTGCCAGTCCTCTCTGCAGCGCCGCGCTTACTTCGGCCAGGATCGCGGCGCGGCGATCGATCAGGCTGGTGCGCAGCGAGTAGCGCGCGCGGATATGAATGCCGTAAGGGCTTCCCGTCATTACGCGCTCGCCCATGGCGCGGCGAATGAGGTGCGGGGGGCGCTGCAATCTTCGAGCGCCGGAAAGTTTGTCCCGGTGCTCGTGAACTGTGCCGCACCAGGCCGTTGTGGCGGCGCGGGCACGGGCTGCGACAGTTGCCCCGGCCGAATAGGTTTGGGCGCGGCCCGTTGCGGGTGGGTGCGGCGTGCCCGCTTGTATCCGCAATACCCGGCCGCGGAGCGCCGTTGCGCCGCTATGGCCGGCAAGCGAAACGAGGGCGCGCTGCATGCCTTGCTCGACCTCGGCCGCGATGCGGCTATAGCGCGCCCGCAGCCAAGCGGCGGCGCGTGCGTCCGAGTTATTGAGAAATTGCAGCTTGATCATTGTTCTTTCGCCACCGGGGCTAAAGCCCTGCTCTTCCACCCAGCGGTCCCGCTTAGCGGGACCGCTGCTTCCACCGTGCGCGCTTCGCGCGCTTTTGGCTGATAGCTGAAAGCTGATCGCTGACAGCTACCTGAGCGGCGCGCGCCGCTTGTACTGCTGAATGACGCGGCGGGTGGTTTCGGGCATGTCCTTGATGTCGTAAGTGATCTGCTCGCCGGTATTCAGGTGCTTCGAAGCCACGGCCGCCGCCGGCTGAACTTTGTAGCGGTACTGGCACCAGTCCAGGACCGCCTGTTGAATTTCGCCGGGGAAATTCGGGTCGGTCAAGCTTTCGCCGAAGCCGGCGGAATACTGGAGGCCTACGTTGCCGTAGCCGCGGGCGAAGAGGTAGCCGATCAGCTTGACGGCCTGGTGATCGAAAACGAAGCCGAGGGCGACGCCATCGGGCGATGCGGGCACGATGAAATTGTTGATGGTCACGCCCGTGACGCTCTGCACCGGCTGATTCCGCAGCACGATAATGTCGCCGCCCTGACCGTCGCGTTGCTCGGTGTAATTGGCGGCAAAGAACGACTGGCGATTGGTGGCGTTGCAGAAGTCCGACGAAGTTTGCGTGATCAGGGCTGAGAGATCGCTGTCAGCGGCGGTATTGCTGGCGGCGATCTTGAGACGCATCTTTAATGCGCCCAATGTGGTCAAGTCAGACATGCGTCCAGCTTTCAGCTATCAGCGATCAGCCGACAGCGGCCTGCCGCCAGCCTTCCGGCTGAAAGCTGACGGCTGACCGCTGATGGCTTCGCCCCTAGTTGATGTTGTCCAACAGTCCCATGGCGAAGGGCACGTAGCATTGCAGCGTGCCGTAGAAGTTGACGGAGGTGAAGCGCGTCTCCGTGGTTTGCGGCCACACGCGCTGGTAGTAGTCGCGCAGGCAGTGCATACGGTAGCAGCCGGGAATATTGGCCAGCGGGTAGGGGATTTCGTCGCAATCGAAGAAGATCTTGCCCGCGGGCAGGTTGGGGTGGATTTCGATGGGCAGAGCCTTCGGTCCGCCAACCGCATATTTGTTCAGGTACGCGCTGACCATGGAGCCGGCGGTGACGCCGCCCTGCGCGCCCGGCTCGTTGCTCAAGGTGATGCGGAACACCCCATTCGATCCGCTCTGCAGGGTGAGCAGAGTGATTTCCTGGGCCTGCTTCGCGCTGACCCACATCTTGGTGGGCGTCAACTTGTAGTTGTTGTAGAACGCCTGCAGGATGGTGTCGATCTGGGTGATCGAGCCATCGGAGTTCCCGGTGAGCGTGCCGCCGTCGAGCGAGAGGTACTGACCGGTGGCGGTTTGGGAGCCGCTGGGGCTGAGGATCAGCGGATTGACGGCCTGGCTGATGAGGCCGTCGAAGACGGAGCCGTTCGCGGAGTAGTTGTTGCCGGTGCCCAGATTGGCGGTCAAACTGTTTTGCCCGCCGTTGCCGTTATCCACCTGCGTGCCGGTGGCTGCCGCGGTCTGAGTGAACGTGTTGTTGTTCGTGATTGCGGTCAGGGTGCAGCCGCCGGCGCTGCTGCTGGTGCCGGTGAACCAGGCATAGGCAAAGGCGCCGGGAACGGCGGTCACGAACCAGGTGACGGCATTGTTGGTCGAGGTCGTGGTGGCGGCTGCGGAAGCGGCGGAAACCTTGCTGGCGCCGCCGTTGATGGTCATCGACTCGCCCAGCGGACTCGACTTCAAGAACTGGGTGACGACGCCGCCGGACACGGTGGCGCGCTTCCAGCCGTCGTAAGTGAGCGCGACTACTTTGCAGTAATTGCTCGAGCTGGCCGCCATCGAGCCGCCGGTAGTGGGCGTTCCGGTGGGCGCGGAAGGCTGCTGGAGACCCGTGGCGTTGCCGACGAGCATCCACTCCTCTTCCGCGATAAACAGCGAGCGGAGCAGGTTGTCCGCCATGATGGCGAGGGCGTTGTCGAAACCCTCGGCCTGCATGATGGCTTCCTCGGTGAGCGAGTTTTCCAGCGAGAAGCGGACAAAGGACGCCAGGCGGTCATCTTCCGTCTGGTCGATCACCGAGCCGCGGATACCTTCCGTGGTGCCGGGGAACTGGCGGCTGGGATTGATGGCGGTGATGATTTTCCAGTGCACCGCGTTGCCGCCGTTGTTGTCGGTGAAACGCGGCGTCTTGTTGCGAATCGGGGTGATGACCGGATACAGCGTCTTGGCGTAGGGTTCGAGGTTATAGTTGACCACCCCGAAGCCCGCGCTGATACCGGTGGTGGTGTTGGCTTTTTCCAGAACCGGATCGTTCTGGAGTTTTTTCAGCAGTTCCATGGTCTGCTGGGTGAGATTGCCTTGCATTTGCGTTTTCTCCTTTCTCAAGCTCTGTTGCTCCAGAGCGAAACTCGGTCAATTTCAAATTTGAAATTTGAAATCTCTCTCCGCGCCCCGGCTCTTAGCGTTCCAGGGCTATCGGTTGCGCGAGGCAGGTTTTCAGAACGTTCTTGTCGCCGGTGGTGGGATCGGCTTTTTCCGTGGAAGGAGCGAACTCGGGGTTGTGGTTGACGGGTTCGCTGTCCTGTTCCTTGGTTACGGCTTTGCCGGGACCGGCAGTCTTGCGCGGCAACGGTTCCGAAATGGACTTGCTCAGCGCGGCGGTGAGGTTCTGCACGGCGCCGGCCAGGTCTGCGATTTGCTGCCGCTGTTCGAGCACGGCCCGGGCTACGGGGTCCGTTTCCGCGCGTTTTTCCAGCGTTTCCGCCGCCGGAGGGGGCAGAGCGCCGGCTTGCTTTTCAGCGGGAGTGGCGCCGGCGGACTTGCCGTCCATTTGCGCCTCATGGCACTTGGCGCATTTCTCGCACTTCGCGCAATGGGCGCAGTTTTCGCACGCGGCGCCCGCTGCCGGCGTCGAGTTGGCCACTTTCGCGGCGCCGTCATCATCTTTATTGCCTTTGGTGGAGCCTTCCCAGTCCTCAGGCAACAGGTCAGTGAGGCCCAAGGACCGCGCGCGGCTAATGATATGGCGCTTGACGGCCTCCGGGTCCTTGGCGCGGCCAAAAGCCTGGATCGCGTTTTTCAGGTCCTCTTCGTTGGCGATGGGGTAGGAGCCGTCGGGCATGGCTTTGCCTTCGGCGGCGAGGCGTTCGCGCTCCTTGTCGGAAACGTCGCGCTTGGCGACAGGGCCCGCGGACGAGGCCGTCCGCGCTACCTCCGCGAATTTGCGCAGCTCGATGGAGCCGTCGGCTTTGATGTACTCGAAATGGGCTTCGGGATTACACGGGTTGTCCACCAGCGAAATCTCGCTGGGTTTGGCGGTATAGCGGAGATAATTGCCGTCGGGCCAGGGATCGCCAACGTATTCGCCGCCGTGAGAGAAGCCGGTATAAACGCCCTCCTGGCACTTGGCCCAGGCGGTGTCATCCACGATCCGGGCGCGGACGGCGATGGTCTTGTTGGGATCGTCGAAGACCAGGTCCACCACTTTGCCGACGGCAGAGTGAGCGTGCATTTCGCGCACATTGCCGAGCGACTTGCCGGCCGTGGCCTGGGCAAATTCCGCGGACCAAGCCTGGTAATTCGGCTTGGTGGACGGATAATCGCAAATCTCGCCGTCCTTGTCGGGGGCCTCGGAGGTTACCAGGCCGTAGACCTCACGCTTGGCCGCGTCGATTTTGGTGATGGGGATGAATTTTTGAAATTGCTTCATTGGTATCTCCTGCGTCTTAAGGAGTCAGAAGTGAAGAATCAGGAGTTAGAAGGACAAGTTCTTCTAACTCCTGATTCCTGACTCCTGACTGCTGGCTTTGTTTTGTCCTCGTCCCCGGTTACTGCGGGCAACGGCCCTCCGGGAAGGCAAACTCTTCCGTGCATCGGCACCTGGGGTGGAACGGCGGTCCCATCATGCCGTTGGAGAACGGCTGATCGATGGGGATATAGCCGTCCGCGGCGGCGTCGTCGCACTCGTCGATGTCGATATGGGTCGGGGCCAGCAGACTCCGGTGGGCTATAGCGCCGGCCGACCGGGCGGCCGCACGGTAACCGTGGGAGAAGGCATTGGCCAGTTCCGTCCGGGCAATCGTTTCAGCGCGCTCCGCGCTGAAGGTAGATTTGCCGCCATCCTGGGTGAGCCCCTCGATTTCGCCGGCCAGCTCGTCAGCGCTCATATTTTTGTCGAGCGCGTCGACGATCATCGACCGCAGATTGTCCCGGGTTGTCTCCGTAATGGCCCAGCGGGCATTCGGATTATCCACAAGCTCGCCGTTGACCCACCTCTTGCCGACCATCTCAGCCGCATGATCGCGGGCGTAGGCTTCGGCCTGCTCGCTCACCTGCTCAGCCGTGATGCAGCCGGAAAGGGGCGGCTTTATTTCCCCGGTCAAGGCCTGCCAGGCCGAACAAGCGAGGGCGGCAGCCCCGGTGAAAACGTTCTTGATGGCACGGCCAACCGTTCCCACGAGAGCGTCCCAACTCAGCTCGATCTGATCGACAATGCCATCGGCTAGTTGACATGCCCGGTCGAACCAGCCGTCCTTCCGGAGTTTTTCGGCCGTGCGGGGCGGCATCTGCGCCAGCGCCGCCGGGTATAGCCTCCGGATCTCGGCGGCCACGAGCTTGGCCTGACTTCGGAAGAACAGCGTCAGCTCAGATGCGAGATGGGCCACGGCATCAAGCCGCGCAGCCTCACCTCCCGGAGAGACGTGCAGCACCGGCTTTTTTTTTACGAGTTTTGCGGTCTGCGGAAAAAAATCCTGGGCCGCGCTACCCAGAGGTGCGCTTCTCAACTCGTCGCCGCCGGGATATGGATCCATGCCGAGGCGCCGGCGGGCTTCGTTGGGGGTGATGATGCCTTGCGCCACCAGCAGGGCCGCCATGTCAGCTTGATCCTGGGGGTCTTCCGCCTTCTCATCCTGCCAGGCGAATTCCACGCCGGCGACGCCGAAACCTTTGCGGATAATCGAATTGAACAGGTCCGCAAAGTACACCAGCAACGGTTGCAGACCCTCTTCCAGCGACTGGGCCTTGGCGGTCTGGGCGGTGGCGCGGTTCATTTCCCGAACGAACGGCTGCGGGTTGATGCTGAAGGCAAAGCAGACGATGCGCGCCAGCCATTCGTCCAAATCGCTCTTGAGGTCCGGCTCTTTCAAGAGCTGCAATTTGCCGTCGGGCCCCAGGAACACTTTGCGCCGGTTATGCAGATTGCCGGCCAGATAGGCGTCGAAGACCTGCTGGTATTCCGCGATCTGATCGGGCGTCCAGGTGTCAGGCACTCCGAGGTAAGCATCGGGCACGGTCCCGTCGGTGTAATAGGCCAGTTGCGACATCTGCCGGCGCAGGCCGAGGTTGACGCTCATCACAATCTGCTCGACCGGACTGAAGCCGTACAGTTTGTGGGCGCGGCGGTTGCGCGGGCGGTAAATCAGTTCGTCGGTGGTCAGTTCCGCGGCAATGACGCCTTTGATGATCTGCTGATAGGCCACTGCCGGGGGCGCGGGCGTAAAGCCGGTCATGAGGTCGATCACCGGAAAAATGGTGGCGCCGTCAATTACCAGCAATTGCTTCAGCTCGCCGCCGCGGTTGCGGATAAGCTCGATGGCCGGCGCGTCCAGCACGAGCACGTCTTCCACCAGCGGACGCATCCAGTCGGCCAGCGAATGCTCACCGTCGGGAGACTCGAAGAAGGCGGTGACACGGCCAAGATCAGGCCATCGGTCGTCGGCCTTCGGCCTTCGGCCAGAGCCGGCTGCGTTTCCGGCCGAAGACCGAGGACCAACGGCCAAAGGCCGAATGGTCCACGGCATCTTGGCAAGCTGGTCTTTGCGGGTTTCAATGACGGTGCGCAAGAGGTCGTAATTGTCAGCCAAGGCGCGCAGTTGCCCGAAGGTGGTAGTCTCGCCCGAGCGCGGGATATAGCTGATGTTTTGGCCGATCTGAAAGTCATAGCGCCGCACCGGAGTGCCCGGCGGGGCCACCTGCGGCAGCGGCGGCAGCGCTGAAAACCAGGCGTTCATGCCGGCTTCCCAGGCGGCGCGCAAAGCGCCGGAAACCCGCGCCACTACGCCGGGAGCAATGGGGGTATCGATCGCGTATCGGTCTGGTTGACTCATAGCATCGCCTGAGAATTCAGCGCAGAACAGAAAGTCGTTGGTCTTTGGCGCCCGCTTAGCGGGATCGTTGGCCGTTGGCCGGAAGTCGTCGGTCGTTGGTCGTCGGTCGTCGGCCGGACCGGCTGTCCCCGGTCAAGAAATGATGATTACCGGACCACCCGCGGGCCTCTCTGGCCAAAGACCAACGACCGGCGCTATTGCACCTGGTTCTTCCAGAATTTCACGATCCCCTGGCCGCGGCTTTGGAGCCAGATGGCCGCTTGCGAGATCATGTCGCACATATCGTCGTGAGCGGCGTTGGGGAAGGTGGTCAACTGCTGGATCAGCGGCTCGGTCCAGGCCGCGTTGCGGTCCACGTACCAGTCGCCGGCTTCCCACTCGGGCGCGGCCGCCATAAAGCGCGCCAATTTGCCGCCCGCTGGATTCACTTCGATCACGCCCGATACGTTGCGCTTCAGCCGCTCGATCACCGCCGGGCCGTTGGCATGGTCTTCCACCAGAATGGCGCTGATGCGGCGGCCGGCGCGTTCCCGTCGAATTTGCGCTTCGGTGGCGCTCATGCCCAGATGCGCGTTGATCACGTTCAGCAGGTAACGCTTGCGGCCCTTTACGCCGATGCGGCCAATGGCCACGAAGTCGGACGTGCGCAGCTCCTTGAAAGCGCAGTCGGCGGAAATGAATTCCAGATCGAATTCCGCGGGCACCGGCTCATCGTGCTCTCCGGTATGCGGCTCGACGCCGCCGTAGTAGCGCACATGCTGGCGCTTGATAATGTTGCCTTCCAGCGGCGCCGGGCGCTGCTGATATTGGCCGGCATAAATCAACGCCCGCGATTTCAGGCCGGCGACCACCTCGGGCGTAAAACGCTCCGGCTGGAGCACGTCGCCGGGCGGGCGAACGATCACCCGCGGCGTGCGCGGGAACTGCCAGGTTTCCTCTTCTTCGGCCTCGAGCGGAATTTTGAGTTGCGTCCACTGGCCGGGCTCGCTTTCCAGCAGGAAACCGGTCAAATCGCACTCGTGCAGGCGCTGCATGATGACCACGATGGCGCCCGTGCCCGGATTATTGAGGCGCGTGCGCAGCGTGCCATCGAACCAGTCGATCGCGGTCTTGCGTTCGGCATCGGAAAGCGCCTGATCGGCCGAGATGGGATCGTCCACAATCAGCGTGTCGCCGCCCTTGCCGGTGGTGGTGGCGCCTACCGAGGTGGCGATCATCTGGCCGCGGCAGTCGTTATCGAACTGCGTTTTCAGGTTCTGGCCGGCGCCCAGGTTGAAGCGATTGCCCCAGCGTTTCTGGTACCACTCGCTGGCCAGCAGATGCCGCCGGGCGAGACTGTGCTCGGTGCTAAGGTCCCGCGAGTAGGAGGCGCACAAAAAAGTGTGGCCGGGCTCGCTGCTCCAGGTCCAGCAGGGAAAGCAGATGGTGGCAATCGTACTTTTCGCCGTGCGGGGCGGAACGTTGATAATCAGGCGGCGCACTTCGCGCGCCTTCACCAGCTCGAGGTATTCGCATAACAGATCGTAGTGCCAGCTCCAGACGAGCTTGGCGCCGGGGTTGAGTATGGACCAGGCTTTTCTAACAAAGGTAGCCAGATCGAGGCGGTATTTCCGTCTCTCCTTCGCCTTCCTTGCTGCCAGAGCCTGCTTCGCCGCCTGCTTCGGGTCCTTCAAGTCTGGGTTCTTCGGTATTTCGTCGCCCATGGGCTAGTCGCTCCAGTTCTTCGTCGCTCATGGCATCGAGTTCGGCGTCGATTTCGGCGTCGGCGGCTTTCTGTTCCTCCTCGACGGTGGGCAGTTCGTGCTCGTAGAGGAAGCGGGTGCTGGGCGGATTGGTCTCTACTTTAGCCAGGTAGTACATCTGCCGGCGCAGGGTCAGACATCGCTTCAGGCGCCCGGAGCGCAGTTGCGCGTCAAAGTTCTTCTGAAGGTCCTCGACGGAGATCTTGAATTCGGCGGCTATCTCTTTGTCGGTGCAACCGAATTCGGCCAACTGGTCGATGCGGGCTTCGCCCTCCTTGTGGCCGAAGGTATCGTCGCTGTCTGTGCGCTCTTTGCGGGTCATCGGGTTGCCACCGGGCAGAGGCCGGCATGGTTGACGGCCCAGGCTTGCGTCATGCCGCGGGCGCGGCGGCCGCCGCAGGCGTTGGCGTGGATGACGCGCTCGTCCATGTAGCAGGAGAGATCGCGCACCTGGCCGGTGTCGCCGTTGAACTTATGTCCGGTAAGCCGCAGGGCGAAGCCATGCCGCTGGACGCGTTTGGCGGAGCCGTTGGTTATCAGCTCGATGGCCTGGTCCAGGGTCACATAAATAAGGATGGCATTGCCGGTCCGGCCATAAACCGGGTAGGTTTTGATTTCTCGGGCCATGAAAATTCCGTTGTGCCGGATACACGTCCGCCGCGAAGTCATCTCGCGGGACAGTTACCTTCACGAGATGGGAGCGCGCAAAAGCCAACGCGCGCTACCGGGAGCAGGTGAGCCCAGGCGACCACGGCGCCTTACTACATGAATCGTTATATAACGAGAGAGAATCGTTGTCAAGCGATTTCGAAAAAAATTTTAGTCCCGGAAAATCATGGAGATAGGGGTCTTCCGGCGGGAATCAGGCGCTCGAGTCCAAGACAGAAATTCGAAAATGCGGCGCCAGCCGCGCCCGGCCCGAAAACGGAGCCCGGAAGGGCGTTTCCCGCAAGCGCTCCGCCTTAGGAAAATGATCGTGTCACGATACTAAGGTCCGGTGTTCCCGGCTCGCCGGCGCCGGCGTCAGGCCCGCGTTTTCTCAATGACAGCCGCAAACGCCGGAGGGACAGCCTTCCGGCAAGTCGCCGCCGTCTGCGGCATCGCAGGAACCGGCCATGGGGCAAGCGGAGGGGCCCAGGCGCGCGCTACCGCCCACGGAAAAAACGGAGATTTGCTGATCCAGATTGCTTCCTTGGCAATGCGGGCATTGCGCCCGCTGCGAACCATAGAGCAGGGCTTCGAAGGACTTCTTACAATCCCGGCACAAATATTCAAAAATCGGCATAGCTGACCCCGTAGAACAGTTTACCGCCTGCGTGTTTCAGTTTACAGCCGGAAGCGGCGGCGCAGCGCGCAGCGCGGCGGCGGAAAACGGTAAACTGAGAGCGGGAAAGCGATGGACGCGGATTTTTCCGTCGAGCTCGGTCCGCCCAGCGAAGAAGCCACGCTGGAATTCCCGTGGGATTCAGGCGCGGCGGAAGGGCCGAAGTACGTCGATTTGCGGGAGCGGCCCGAGCGGCTGGCATCGCTCGCGGAAGCGGTGCGCTATCCGGAACTCGGCGCTTTTTTGAAGGCGGTCAACCGGCGCGCGTGCAAGGTGCAGAGCGCCAAGTGCGACGCCTGGAGCACTACCGAACTGAGCGAAGAAGAAAAGATCCATGGGGAAGCATGGAAGTTCGGTTCCTACGTTGACTTGGTCTTTGGGGAGGAGCACGCCGCGGTGCGGTTCTCTTTCTTTGACCATGAGGAGCTGGCACGCTCCCTGGCGCAATTGCTGAAGAAAGCGCCGGAGATGCCCGCGGCCTGTGAAGCCATTGTCCGCCGCGGTTACTACCATGAAGCACCGGCCGCGGCCCAGGCTGCCGCTCCGGCGGACGAGCGCGGATTCTATCCGGGCTTCTACTTCACCCTGTACGTCTTTGGTTATGGCGAGGACGAAGTCCAAGCGCGGGAGCGCTGGGGAGTGGCGCTGCGCCTGACCGCAAATGCCCTGGTGCAACTTTCGGCCGGCCGTCCCCGAAAAACGCAACGGGCAACCGGCAATTAGCAATTGGCGGCGCGCCAACGACCAACGACCCGCCAACGGCCGCAGGCTGCTTGCCGAAGGCCGACGACCGGCGACCAAAGATCAACGACTCCTCCGCGCCCTCCGCGTCCTCTGCGTTCGTTTCCAGCCAATCGCCAATTGCGGTTTTTCCTGGCGGCTACCCCGTTGGCCGGCGTTTGGGTGACCCCCGAGGAGAATCCCTTCGGTTGCTGCCACAAGGTCTTGTCTTTGCGGCCTGATCCGCTAGGGCTTCATTGTGGCTGAACAATGGCCATTGACCGCTGGGATCAGCCCAGTTCTTGGAGGCCATGGAGGCGGCAACGGAACGCAGCCTATCGCCAGGAAAGCGGGGTCGGCGCAAGAAGGCGGAAGATGCCAAGCAAACCGGACTCGCCTTCGCTGAAGACTGAAGTGATGCGGATATTTCCGTCCCAGATTTCCGATTGCAGAAATTGAGCGGACTGTCCCCGATTTTCCAGTACCAGTTTTCGTACCCTTACCTTTTGCGGGACTGGGGAAATGAGCGTACAATCTTGCCGTTTTCGAGTTCAACGACATCAGGAGGACTTCATGCGGAACGGTTTTGGTTTCCGACAAACTCTCGCGCTTGGCGTCGCATTATTGTTGCTCGCCGTTGCCTGCAACAGTTGCGGCAACTCCAGCGGCAGCTCCAGCGGCAACTCCCCCATGAACATGGCGGGAACTTGGACAGTACAGGCAGTATCCACCGAGGGTCATGGGGCTTATACCGGCACAACACCTGTGACTCAGTCCGGGGCTGGTCTAGGCAGCAACGGGTTAACGACGCTTACCGCTGCTGTTGGCAATATTGCGATTTCGGAGACCGGAACCGCTTTGACCGGGACGCTCACAGATTCGATAAAGGGCCTTCACTATAGCTTCATCGGGACTCTTTCCGGCGGCAACATTACAATCACAGCGTCAACCCCTTGTAGTGTGCGTGGCACACAGTCCACCAGCGTGACTGGTACAGTCACCTCAACCAGCATGCAGGGGGACTACACAATTACGCGCAGTGCGGATTGCTATAACAACAGCGATGCCGGGACTTGGGTAGCCACGAAAGAGTAGCGGCAATGCCTGATAACGGAACGGGCGCGGAAAATCGGGGACGATCCGCTCAATTTCTGATATTTTGTAAGCCATGGCGGGGGAAACGGGGGACGGCCTGATCCGCGCGCTTTTCCGGAGCCCTTTAAGCGCCCGCCGTAGAACCCGCCGCAAAATAATCGCGCAGTTCAGGCTAACCCAAGTACCCCAGGTATCCTATAAACACCATTTACCCTTCCCCCAAGCAGCTTCTAATGCAGGTCGCCCTCTCCCATGTAGACCTTGATCAGTTCCGTAAATTCTTCATCAGAGTGACAAGTCTTATTATCGCCGGTTGGCAGCGGCACTTCGCATTCGACCGGGGGGACCTCCCAAAACTTCCTGACCTTGTCGGTATGCCAGAGATATTTGCCGTACCCCTTGCGCTCGAACGCATCATAAACAACTCGCGATGTCCAGAGCGGTTCCGTGCCGTAGGTATACTGGATGTGGATGAAACATCTGTCGAACTTGGGGTTGTAATGACTCACGAAGTCGGCAAGCTTATCTTTCCCGTTGTAGCCCCAATCCGCAAAATCCTTCCGGGCTTGCTCGGCGCACTTAGCTTGTAGGTCAAGAGTACCCGTTCTTGATTTGTCGGCGAACTTCGCATTTGCTTCGGCGACCTGGCGCTGGAGGTCTCTGACGTTGGCGGATTGGTGATGCAACATTCCGACCAGACCGATCAGCACGACGACGATCATTAGAAGGACTGCCACTATGTTTTTCATGATCCCGATGCCTGACGAGCGGCCCTCATATTGCCTCCGTTATGGCAATCCATCAATTTCCAGGACAAAAACCAAAAAACCAGGACAGACGAAAGGTTCCCATATTATTCTAAAACCAGCTTACTCGCCATCAAACACAGGCGCTCCCTGATTCTTATCAACCGCCTTCTTTTTCGGAAATCCTCCTTTTTGTTGAGCCAGGCGACGCTGCAAGCACTTCTCCAGGGCGTCGATGAATTCCCGCGTCCCCAATGGCCGGCCCGAATACGTGCACTGGCGGAGCGCCGTAATTTCTTCTTCCGTAACTTGTGCCGCGAGATACCCGCGCCAGGTCCACTCGTTCCATCGCTCGCGCCAAACCTCCATTGCTAACGCAGCATCCGGTTGCACCCGGCCACGGTGGGCGGCGCCGCTGGACAAGGACCACGCCTCCGGCTCCTTATTACCAGAAAACGGCCCTCTTAAGCCTTAAAAAAATGGTGTACATTTCGTCTGTCCTGGGTTTTGGGGGCGGCGGGGGACGTGGCGTTTCCCAAGTTTCACGTCAGCAGATGGCGAAGCAGCGCAAGATTTCTCGATGGCGAATATAAAGCGAATCTGCTACTCTGAACTGCGATAAGGTACAGGGCAAAGCGTGAGCCTGGAAAAACATTTCGACGCGGTGTTCGCCACGGCTTTGGCGTTGCGGGAGAAGCAAATCCAGCAGAATTACCGGCCGGTGATCGGGCTCCACAAGTGGTTTGCCCGGCGGCCGGGTACGATTTTTCGCAATCTGCTTTTGGCCGAGTTCAACGGCGCCGAACCGCTCGAGACCAACTACTGGCGGGCGCACGAGTTTCATGGCGTGATTGCCGACCCATTCATGGGCGGGGGCACGCCGATTTATGAAGCCAATCGTCTCGGGTTTAGCGTGGTTGGCACGGACATCAATCCCATGGCGTTCTGGGTGGTGCGGCAGTCGTTATCCCAACTTGACCTGAAAGCCTTCCAGTCCGCCGCCGCGTCTGTGGCCGCCGACGTCGAGCGCGTTGTCGGCAGCCTTTACCGGACCAAGTGCGAGGAATGCGGCGGCCCCGCCGAGGTCAAGTATTTCCTCTGGGTGAAGACCGAGGTTTGCCCGCATTGCAACACCAGAAACGATCTCTTTCCGGGCTACCTGTTGGCGGAAGCTGAACGGCACCCGCGGCATGTGGTTGTTTGTGGCAGTTGCGGAACGCTTAACGAATACGAGCAACAACCGACGGCTGAACATCCACAGCCGTGTTCCCGGTGCCGCGCCGCGGTCCATGTCGAAGGCCGAACGCACCGCCAGCGTATTGCTTGCCATAAGTGCGGGCTCAACTTTGCTTATCCGCAGCGGGATTTGTTGCCGCATCCGCCCGAGCACCGTCTGTGGGCGATGGAATATCACTGTGCCCGCTGTAAGCCGAAGCACGAAGGCCGGTTTTTCAAAGTGCCGGATGCCGCCGATCGGGCGCGGGTGAGGCGCGCCAAGGCCCTGCTCGAGGCGAATTCCGGTCTGCCGATTCCGCAAGACGAGATTCTGCCGGGCGACGAAACCGCCCGCCTCCTTCGCTGGGGATACCGTTTTTACCGGGAAATGTTCAACGACCGTCAACGGTTGGGGCTCGGTTTGCTGCTGCGGAGCATTCGCAAGGTGGAGAGCCGCGAAGTCCGCTATGCGCTGCTCACGGTTTTCTCCGATTTTCTGCGCTATCAGAATATGCTTTGCCGGTATGACACCTATGCGCTGAAGTGTCAGGATATTTTCAGCGTGCATGGGTTTCCGGTGGGGCTGGTGCAGTGCGAGAACAACCTGCTGGGCGTGCCGAAGGTCGGATCGGGTTCATTCCGGCATTTTGTCGAGAAGTATTTGCGGGCTAAGAACTATTGTGTCTCGCCATTTGAGACGGAGTTCCGGGGAAAACAAAAGCGGATTATTCCCATTCCGGGCGAGCGCATTGGCGCGGAGTTGGTTGCGGGGTTTCCCCGTGGCGACAAGCGCCAGGCATGGCTTTTGGCCGCTCCCGCCGGGCAAGCCGGGCTGCCCGCATCCTCGCTGGCCGGCGTTTTCACCGATCCGCCGTATTTTGACAATGTGCAATACGCCGAACTCATGGATTTCTGCTTTGCCTGGCTGCGGCTCGGCCTGAAAGACGAGTTTTGCGAATTCCTGCCTTCTACCACACGGAACGCAGCGGAGCTTACCGGCAACACGACTCTGGGCCGAGGACTGGAGCACTTTACCGGCGGTCTTTCCGCGGTGTTTTGCCATTATGCCGCGGCGCTCAAGCCGGGCGCGCCGTTCGTCTTCACCTATCATCACAACAACCCGGAAATGTATTTGCCGCTGGTCGTGGCTATTCTCGATGCCGGTATGACCTGCACGGCCACCCTGCCGGCGGCGGCCGAGATGAACGCATCGCTCCACATCGCCGGCACGGTTTCTTCTTCGCTTGATTCGGTATTTGTCTGCCGCAGGGGAGGCGCTAACCCTATAACGGGGGAGATCCGTTCCCTGCTCGATCACGATTTGGCGTTAATGCGTCAGGCGGGGGTGAAGCTGGGTGAGGGCGATGTGCGCTGCCTTGCCGCCGGGCACATCGCCCGCCGCGCCGTCCAACGCCTGCATCCGTCGTGGGACGCTACTCTTCCGCTCCAGAAAAAAATGGTTGTCGCTTCCGCCTGTCTGCGGGATATTATTGCGGAAACCGATGTCGAATCTCTCCTGAGTGAGCTGCAGCCTGCCGCCAAATGGCGGCGCGCTGCCAAGGAGCCGACGATTGCCGCGACCATTTGAGGTCACCTCGAAATATCTCAAAGCCCACCTCGACAGCATGGTCGAAGCTACCTTTGGCGATCTCCAGTCGCAATTCATGGTTTTGCCCAAGGGCGAACACTTCATCGAATACGAAAATTTCCAGCGAGCCTACGAAGTACTGAGGAAAGAAACCGGCAGTTTCCGCAACTTCACGGGACAAACAGTGTGGGATGCGCTCCGCAATGACGGACTTACATTTGTCGTTTTGCGGACGATCCTGGGCATGTCCCCGCCGGAGTGGGCCGATCTTGCCCGCTCTGATACCGGTGTGGATGTGCCGCAAAACACGGCTCGCGACTTGGATACCCGCTGCCGCCACGAGCAGGATTACTTCACCCGAGTGGACCGCAGTCCCCGCAATGAACTTGCACTCGGACGCATCGAAGCGCTGGTCGCGGTGGCGATATCTTATATTATGGCTGGCGCGCCCGCCGGGGCGGCCGGCACGGTACACCGGCTGGCCAAGGTAGATACCTCCGACGGCCTTATTTCCGTAAGGCACGCCGCTACCCAGCATGTTCCCTACGCGGTGCTCTTGTATGAGCGTTACCTGGGCAGGCCCTTTGCCAGCCATCGCGATTCGATTTCAGAACTTATTGGCGACGTCATGGAAACCGCCATCGAGGAACGCCTCACCACATCGCATATCCCCTTCCGCAAGACCAAACGCGCGGAACGGGTTCCCGGTTTTGAACAAGCGCCGGACTTCTTCGTGCCGGACGAGTTCAGCCCGTCAGTGGTGATTGAAGCAAAGATCACAGGGGACGACGGCACGGCTAGAGACAAAGTGACGCGGATCGAGAAACTGGCTGCCATTCGTGACGAACGCTTGCGGCGAAAGAAAAGCGGATACCAGCTTGTTGCCTGCATTGATGGCCGAGGCTTCGGCGTGCGGCGAGAGGACATGCGCCGTATGTTGCTCAGGACCGAAGGCAAGGTCTTCACGTTGAAAACTCTCGATCAATTGGTCGAGCACACATTGTTGTGCGAGTTTCTGCCGAAGTAGAACCCCCAATTGCCATTTCACGTTGAGGCGTTGCGGATAGGAACCGAACCCATGGGGGGCATCCTGATCTGCGCAGGCCTCTAAAAAATCTCTCGCTCCTGAAAAGCCCGGGCAGACGTAACGCTTTCCGAGATCTCCTTCCACCCGCCCCCCCCCAGGGCATGCGTCCGAACCCGCCGCCCACGGCCCAACTATGTTAAGTTGAAGAAACGGGAAGAAGTCATGATTCGCGCATACAAGGGCAAATGGCCGCAGGTGGCGGCGACGGCGTACGTGGACGAGTCGGCGCAACTGATTGGCGACGTCAGCCTGGGCGAGCACGCCAGCGTGTGGATGAACACGGTGCTGCGCGGCGACGTGCACTACATCAAGGTCGGCGCGTACTCCAACATTCAGGACTGTTCCGTGCTGCACGGCATGCTGGAGAAATGGCCGGTGACCGTAGGCGACTGGGTTACGGTGGGACATTCCGTTACCTTGCACGGCTGTGTGGTGGAGGACTACTGCCTGATCGGCATGGGCTCGACCATCCTGAACGGCGCGCACATTGGCGCCGGTTCGATCATTGCCGCCGGCGCGCTGATTCCCGAGGGTGCCGTGGTGGAACCGGGCACGTTGTGGGCCGGGGTCCCGGGCAAATTCCGCAAGAAACTCGACGCCGAGGCACGGCAAATGATCGAGGAGTATGCCCGGCATTATCTGGACTATAAAGAGGACTATCTGCGCGGGGGAAAGTGAGTAACGAGCAGCAAGCACCAAGCAGCAAGCCGGACTGAACGGTGGCGTGTGACGCGGGCGGGGGACGCCGCGATTTCGGCTTGGGGCTTGGCGCCAGCGAAGCGACACCAATGATTAAAGCGATTCGAGGAACGCGCGATTTACTGCCGCCGGAGACGGAGTTGTGGAACCGGGTGGAAGAGACGGCGCGCGCGGTGTTCCGGGTTTATCATTTCCACGAAATCCGCACTCCGGTATTCGAAGAGACGCAACTGTTCGCGCGCTCCGTGGGCGAAGAAACGGACATCGTCAGCAAGGAGATGTACACCTGGGAGGACCGGGGGCGCGCCGCCTCTGATCACGGGCAATCGCTGACGCTGCGGCCGGAGAACACGGCCGGGGTGGTGCGGGCCTACATCGAGCACCGGCTCTGGGAGCGGCCGGGAGTGCAGAAGCTGTATTACATCGGGCCGCAGTTCCGCCGCGAGCGTCCGCAAAAGGGACGCTACCGGCAGTTCTATCAGATCGGGGCGGAGATGATCGGACCGCCGGCGGCGGGCAGTGAAGCGCCCGCGCGCGACGCCGAAATTCTGCAACTGCTGGCCACGCTGCTGGACCGTTTGGGAATCCAGGGATGGAAGCTGGAACTGAATTCCGTCGGCTGCGCCAAAGACCGGCCGCGTTATAACGAAGCGTTGCGGGAAGCGCTGGCGCCGGTGGCCGCACAGATGTGCGCCGATTGCCAGCGCCGCGTGGTGACCAACCCCTTGCGCGTGCTGGACTGCAAAGTGCCGGCGGACCAGCCGATCATAGCCGCTCTGCCCAAGATGACCGATTATCTTGACGAAGATTGCCGCGAGCATTTCCGGCAGTTGCGGGAAATCCTGGACGGCCTGGAGGTCCCTTACCAAATCAATCCGCGGCTCGTGCGCGGCCTGGACTACTACCAGCGGACGACTTTCGAATTCACCCATGGAGCGTTGGGCGCGCAGGACGCCATCCTGGGCGGCGGGCGCTACGACGGGCTTTCCGAGGCCATCGGCGGGCCCAAAGCGCCAGGCATCGGCTTTGCCATCGGCGAAGACCGGCTGTTGCTGACGTTGAAAGAGAATGCGCCTGCGGAGAGCGGAATGGCCGGTCCGCCGGAGGCCTATATCGCTCCGCTGGGCGCGGGCATGGACGTACATGCGGCACGGCTGGCGGCCGAGCTGCGCCGGGAAGGACTGATCGTGGAAGTGGGGGACGAGAGCTTCCGGCTGAAGAAATCTCTGGAGACCGCCGACAAGCTGGGAACGCGCTTGGTGATCATCGTGGGCGAAAACGAAGTGCACGCGCAGCAATTCGCGCTGCGGGATTTGAAGTCGAAGAGTCAGGTCAACGTGGCGCGGGCCGATCTGGCGGAGAGAATCCGCGCGGCCGCGCGTGACTAGCGCTGCGTTTCTGAAATGGATGTGTCTTTCTCCGTGCCTCCGGGGTTAAGCGGCCGCTGCCGAATCCCGATAGCGGAAAGTTTTGCGGGCTGGGTTAGAATTACAAATTACCGAGTCGAATTCTGCCATTTAGGACGGTTTTCATGCCGGAGGAAGGCAAATCTGCGAATATGGCGCTCGATCTTCTGGGCGACCTGGAGCGCACGCACGGCTGCGGGGAGTTGCGTCCGGCCCACGCCGGGGAGCGCGCGGTGCTGCTGGGGTGGATCAACCGGCGCCGCGATCTGGGCAACGTGATCTTCGTGGACCTGCGCGACCGGACGGGCATTACCCAGGTGGTGTTCGATAAGCAGGTGAGCGAGAAGCTGCACGCCAAGGCGGAATCGTTGCGCACGGAATTCGTGGTGGCGGTGACGGGCAGCGTGACCCAGCGCGATCCCAGCACGGTGAACGAGAACCTCCCCACCGGGGAAGTGGAGCTGCGGGCGGAAGAGTTGCGCATCCTGAACGTGAGCGCGCAGCCGCCGTTTTTCCCCGGTGACGCGGTGCTGCCGAACGAAGAGCTGCGGCTGCAGTACCGGTATATCGACCTGCGGCGGCCGGAGATGCAGCAGAACATCGTGCTGCGGCACCGCATTGCGCAAGCCATCCGCGAGTACCTGAACGGGCAGGGATTTCTGGAAATCGAGACCCCGTTCATGACCCGCTCCACCCCGGAAGGGGCGCGCGATTATCTGGTGCCCAGCCGCGTGCACAAAGGCACGTTCTACGCTTTGCCGCAGTCGCCGCAACTGTTCAAGCAGATTCTGATGATCAGCGGCTTCGACCGCTATTACCAGATCGTGCGCTGTTTCCGCGACGAGGATCTGCGCGCCGACCGGCAGCCGGAATTTACGCAAATCGACCTGGAAATGAGCTTCCCGCAGATGGACGGCATCTTCAGCGTGGTGGAGGGCTTCCTGGCGGCCGCGTTCCAGTCCGCGGGGCACGCGCTGCAGCCGCCGTTTCCGCAGATGACGTACGATCAGGCGATCCGCCTGTACGGCACCGACAAGCCCGATCTGCGCCTGCCCGCCATGATCGACGTGCGCGAGGCCTTCAGCCCCGCCGATTTGACCCAGCTCAACGTGGACCCGAACCTGCCGGTCATGCTGATTCGCATCCCCAAGGTGGGCGAGCTTTCGCGCAAAGAGCGCGATGAAATCCGGCCCCTGTTCGCCATCAAGGAAACCGGCGCCAAATTGTTCGACGACACGAAGCGGCTGGAGAAGACCCTTCCCGGGGCGATGGCCAAAGTGCGCGAAATGAGCGGCGCCGGCGCGCACGATCTGACGGTGCTGGTGGCCGGGGTGGAGCGGCCGGGGACGCATCCGGTGGAGGCGCATACCCGTCCCGAGGTCAAGCGCCACGACGTGAATGTGTACACCGCCGCCGGCGCGCTGCGGGTGGTGTTGGGACAGAAATACGCCTCGCGGCACGGCCTGTTCCAGCCCGGCGACTACCGCTTCCTGTGGGTAACCGATTTTCCCATGTTCGAATGGGATGAAGAGGAGAGGCGCTGGGCCGCGGCCCATCATCCTTTCACCTCACCGCACGAGAGCGACATGGACAAGCTGGAATCCGATCCGGCCGCGGTGCGCGCCCTGGCTTACGACGTGGTGCTGAACGGGACCGAGCTGGGATCGGGCTCCATCCGTATTCACCGGCAGGATGTGCAGCAACGCATCTTTCGCGCGCTCGGCATGGGCGACGAGGAAGCCCGGCAACGGTTCGGTTTCTTCCTGGAGGCCTTGACCTACGGGACGCCGCCGCACGGCGGAATCGCGCTGGGACTGGACCGCATCGTAATGATTTTGGCGGGCGCAGAGTCTCTGCGCGAAGTGATTCCATTCCCCAAGACGGCAAAAGCCATCGACCTGATGGTGGATGCGCCGACGCCGGTGAGCGACCTCCAGTTGCGGGAGCTGGGAATTAAGATCAGGGAATAGAAGGTCGTCGGTCGTTGGTCGTTGGCCGTCGGTCGTCGGCCAGCAGAGCCCGCGTAGCGCGCGATAGAGGTTGCAGGGGAAACTACAAGAATTAAGATCGGGGATTAGCGGAGGTCGTTGGCCGTCGGTCGTCGGCCAGCAGAGCCTGCGTAGCGCGCGATAGAGGTTGCAGGGGA
>Ga0326728_10001664_pt1 | contig 77517 bp, 63 predicted proteins | sample MB3enrmetagenome_FD_207602 | JGI IMG/M metagenome (GOLD analysis project Ga0326728, IMG submission 207602) | Lab enriched peat soil microbial communities from McLean, Ithaca, NY, United States - MB31MN | ecosystem: Environmental > Terrestrial > Soil > Wetlands > Peat | place: USA: New York...
TGGGCACACTGGAGTTGGGCGGCCAGACAGGAGTGGTGGGGAAGGAGATTTACGGCAGTGGCGAGGTTATGTGGCTGTACCTGATGTTCGAAGCTCTGGGGACCACGGGTGATCGCGAACTGATGCTCGTGAACTTGGACCTGCTGGATGCTTTTGACCCCACCCAATTTCCTCCCCACGAGTTGAATTTTATTCTCTTCAACCCCACCAATTCCATCCGGACTGCGGATGTTTCCATTCCGGTTGCCCAAGGATCTCCGGTCAGACTCACTGTTGGAGATGAAGCGGTGGGCCGAGGGATTAAAATCGAGGCGGGGAAACACCTTCGAATCAGAGCCGAGTACTGAGGCGCGACCTCCAAGAGTGTCTCGCGTAATGCATGCAAGCCCCTAAGAAAGGAACTCGAAATCGATGACCGGACCTAAGATTCGTTCTCGCACTCTGAACCCCGCCATCTTCCTCTTTGCCATTGCTTTATTTGCTGCCACCGAGTTCGGCCCGCCATTCGGTTCCTGGGAGCGCCTTTCGTCTACGCCGGTCATATCTCCACAGGGCGCGGACTTTGAATCAGCCGGAACCTATAATCCCGCCGTTGTGGAGAAGGATGGAAAGATTGTGATGCTCTACCGGGCGCAGGATAAAAAGGGGACCTCAAGGCTCGGGTACGCCGTGAGCGACGACGGGATTCACTTCCAGCGCTCGACCAACCCTGTCTTAGGTCCTGAAGCGCCCTATGAGAAGGGTGGCGGTACAGAGGATCCCCGCCTTGTCGAGATCAAGGGAACGTACTATCTGACCTATACTGGGTACAACAATGTTGACGGAGTGGGGCCGGGTAAGCGAGACGCACAATTGTGCTTGGCCACGTCAAAGGATCTGATTCACTGGGTCCGGCAGGGAGTCATCCTTCCAGCTTATCGGGGAGGGTGGAACGTTGGTTGGACGAAGTCCGGGGCTATCCTTCCGGAAAAAGTTAAGGGAAAATATTGGATGTATTATTTTGGCGACGCCACCGATACGACAGGAGAAATGGGGGTGGCTTCTTCAGACGATCTCTTGCACTGGAGTAGCGCCCTTAACCATCCCGTAATCTCCCCGCGTCCGAAGTATTTTGACTCCAAAGTGACCGAGCCCGGGCCGCCTCCGGTGATGACCCCCAAGGGCATCTTGCTGGTGTATAACGGAGCTGACGATAATCTGGTCTATTCCGTCGGCTGGGTTCTTTTTGATAAAGCGGATCCAACCAAGGTTATTGCTCGCGCAGAGATGCCGATGTTCCTCCCGGTCGAGACCTGGGAGAAGGTTGGGCAGGTTCCCAACGTGGTCTTTGTGGAAGGGCTTATCCTGCGGGGGAAGCGCTGGCTGTTTTACTATGGCGGGGCAGACAAGAATATTGGCGCAGCCGCGGCCGATTCTCTTTAGCGTGGATTTTAGCAATGCAGGATGTTCATGAAGACTTTGCGCAGGATCACGCGGCGGCAATTCATGGAAGAATCCCTGGCGGGAAGCCTTGCCGCCAGTGTGGCATGGGACTTGGCTCCGCCCCATGCGGGTGCCTCCACCGGTGCTCGTGGCGGGCTATCGCTCGAGGTTCGAGGCGATGCCCGCCAGGGTTTTGGTGTGGTCATCCAATCTGCCGGCAATCCCATCGCCCAGCACGCTGGCGGCGGGGAATTTTCCGCGGTCTTCCAGAACTGCGAACGTAGCGTTGAAGATAGGATTGAGAATTGGAAGGCCACCTCGTGGTCGGGTGATTCCAAGCGAGTGACGCTGCAAGGCGAATGCCGCCTCAATAACCTGAATACCACCGTTCAGGTCGAGGTGGATTATGCCATGGTCACGCCCGAGTTGGTCCGCAAACAGGTGCGCCTGCACCAGTCGGACATGTACGTTCTCTTCTACCAGTTGAGCAATCGTCTGGAGCCCGCCGATCCCCCCGCGAAATTCTGGAGTTTCGATCAACCTGACTGCACGGGCGGGGCGTTGCATGAATATTTTCCTGCCGCGGGCTTTTGCACCCACGGCGGCCTGACGGTAGGCCTGCTCACCGATGCCGGATTCCGCAATCAGTGGAGCCGACTGATCCGCCGCGACGGCCGGCCCGCGAAACCTGCCCCGAACCGAATTCCCGACGCCCGCCTCTATTCGATTTGCCGCCCCACGGAGCGGGCCGCGGGCCATTTCTTTGTCGAGCAGACCTTTGGCGAATCCCTGACGTGGGAAGTTGACGGCGAAGCCGGACAGCGAATTGACCTGGGCCCCGTCTCCTCCTGGGTTAAGCGCGGCGAGGTGAGCTTGGAGGAGCGTGCGGACGTTGCCGTCGTCACCACGACGAATTCCGAGGACGGCGTCATCATTCCATTTCCCGCGCAGGATGGTGAGGTGTACGTGTTGCGCTTGCAGTATCGTTCGCCGCAGGCATTCGCGATCCAGGTTTGGGATGTGGATGGTCGGCTGCAAAAGCTTGAGGACATCTCGCTGTATAACGACCGCGTGCCGGAATCGCCGGCCGCATGGTCAGAATTTCGAACCACCGTGTTTTTCTACGCGCGGCGGGGAAGCGGCGGAGCTCTGTTCATTTCGATTGCGGAATCGGAGCAAGCCATTGGTTTGCAGGCGCCGGGCAGCGTGGGAAGAATCGAATTGCAGGGGCTGGAATTGCGCCAGCTTTCTACGCGCCGCGAGCCCTACCATCGTTTGGAGATGGACTGCCCCGAGCAGAAAACGGTTTTCATCTTTGCCGCCGGCAAGGCGCCGGAGACGGTGCGCGGTTATCGCCTCGCCAGCCAGCTTCAACTGGCGGATGCGCTTGGTTTCCGCGGGGGCGATACGGAAAAGGTCTTGTATGCCGATCTGATGATGCTCTGCTGGATGGCGGGGCCGGAAACGCCGCGGCCAATGGTGGCGCCCAGCATCTGGTACTCGGCGGCAGGCGAGATGTATCTTCGCGATAGTTTCTTCGCCCTGAACGGCGTCTACAACCGCGGATTGAACGAGGGCGTTTTCGATCTCTGGGCCGCCAACCAGGGAGCAAACGGAGCGATTAACACGCTGGTGGAGCCTAATCTGGCAAACCTGGAGCGCAAGTCAAACGACTCCACGCCCCTGTGGCTGATGTGGGCGCTTCAGAATCGCCGCCGCTTCGGAACGAAACTGCCCATCGATAAGGTTCGCAAGGCAGCGGAATATTGTCTGGAGACTTACGACCGCAACCACAATGGGATTTGTTGGGCGCAGTTTGTAATGGGGCAGCTCGATGTGATCGATTATCCACAGGGCACGACCGAAATCTGCGAGAACCAGGGGATGCTGGCGGTGACACTGCGCGTGATCAAGGAGCTGGTAATACCCGGCGTGAGCGAGCGAATTCCGGAAAAATACATCGAACAAGTTGAGGAAGCCTATCGCAGCTACTACGATCCAGTACGAAAAATCGTTCGACCGGCGCGCAACATTTCCGACGCCATCGGCTTTGGCGAGATCTTTCCGGAGTTTCTCTCCCTCTGGTTGTTCCAGCGGAAGATCCTTACCGACGAAATGGTGGTGAATCATCTCGACCGGGTTCCCGTTATGATGCCGAGCGCCGAGGCTCCCCATCCCGAGGCCGGTGGCACGGTGCGGCCCGTCTTCATCGGACTCACCCCGGACGGCAAAGGCTGGAGTTATTTCACCGACGCCTGGCACCCGATGATCAGCCGTGTGCACGGCGCCAATTACACCCGTCACAACATGGATGGCATCTACTACAACGGTGGAAGCTGGATGCGGATTGAAATCTGCGGCTACGCGGCGGGCAAGCTGCATGGCTGGTCCAAGGCTGATGTGGCCAGCGCCAACCGGCTGTGGGCGGAGATCAACATCGCGCCGGATTTTCCCACCAGCCAGGAGTATCTTGCCACCTCCCCTGAACACCCTTTCTTCGGCTTTCACCGCGTATTCGCCTGGAATTCATTCGTGCTGCTGGCGCTCGAGCTGGCGGGGCTCCGCAAGCCCGGGATGGACCCGGATTACCACCCATCCCAGTCTCCATAACCAAATTGGAATAGTGCCGCTGGGTGGTTGCGAGTACGCCTATACCCCGCACTTGCGGCCAAGTCCGAGCGGGCGCTTCATCATGAGAATTGCGGACATGATTTTTTCTGCTTATCATCTGGGCATGACTCGCTGGCATTCCAAGGGACCTTACCTTCGATTGTTGGTTTCTCTTGCTATCTTCTGCTTGCTCTTTCTTCAAACCAGGCCGATTTCAGGACAGGATACCGTCCCTGAATTGTCTCCCGCTGCCGAGGCCGCTTGGGCCGCGGCTCAGGAAGCCCAGCAGCAAAAGGACTACGCGAAGGCCGGGCGGGAATATCGTAAGGTTACCAGTCTTGCTCCTGGGTTCGGGGAAGCATTTATGAATCTCGGGCTTGTTTATGAGCTTCAAAACCGCCGCTCGGACGCCATCGCCATGTTCGAGAAGGCTGTCCAGTTGAAGCCCGGACTGGCCGGTGCGCAATTCTTTCTGGGGGTGGACTATAGCAAGCAGGGTGATGCGAGGCGAGCGATACCGCATCTCGAGGCTGCCGTTCGTGTCCGGCCCAACCTCCCCGACGGCTGGTCCTGGCTGGCATCAGCTTATCAGCAGACCGGACAGACCTCCCGGCAGGTGGATGCGTTGCAGGCGGGGCTGCGCGCCAACCCTGACAGCATTGATCTGTTGTATTTGCTGGGTCAGGCCTACGAGCAGCTTGGCAAATACGCCGTAGAGCGGATACAGCAGAAGGATTCCCAATCGACCTTTCTGGAGCAACTGCTGGCGGAGCACTACGCTGCCAGCGGTTATCTTTCCGTCGCCATGTGGCACCTCCAAAGCGCTCTGAAGGAGACACCCGGCCGCGCCGGCCTGCACGTTGCATTGGCGGAGGTGTTGCTGCATGCCAGCAATCTCAAGCGCGCTGAAGATGAGATCGCGGCCGAGTTGGAGATTGCGCCACACAGCCTGCGCGCCCTTGTGCGGCGGGGAGAGGTTGAGCTACTAAGAGGCAACGTTCCGCGGGCATTGTCGGACTGGTCTCAGGCGCTGGCTTTAGACCCGGCGCGGTGCGAAGTGATCCTCGGGGTACGAGAGCTGGGCTTCGGCGACACTTCGCAGGAGAAGCTTCCCGACGAATTGCGCGCCCAATTGTCCCGGCTTCGCCCCCAGTTAGAAACCCGGGACGGGGCCGCAACCCGCTTGGCCCTGGCATTTCTATCAACGCAGGAAGGCGAAGCGGAAGCAGCCGCTGGTGCAATCGATTCGGGAGAGTCGGATGCTGCCCAACCCACCTCCGGCTGCACCGCGCCGCAGTTGCAGTCCTGGCTGGCGAACGACCTCTTCCAGCCCGTGGCCGCGTGTTCGACCCTGACCTTCAAACAGCCCTCAGCCGCATCCCTGCGCCTGGAAATAGCGCGGGCCCTGTATGAAACGGGTCACCCGGCCCGCGCCCTGGCGGCTCTCGAGGGCCTGCCGGCGCTGCAAGCCGACTCCCCAGAAGCGTTGTATTGGAAGTCCCGTTGCTACAACCGGCTGGCGCTTGCGGCATACCTGCGCCTGTTTGCCGTCGACTCCGATTCCTATCGGGCACACCAGGTGCTTGGGGACATGGAGGATTTGCGCGGAAAGGACGCCAAGGCAATTGCAGAGTACGAGGTCGCTCTCACCAAGCGGCCCACTCTGCCCAATCTCCACTACCAGATTGGCCACCTGGAGTGGAAGTCATACAAAACGGAGGAAGCAAGAAAACAATTCCAGGCGGAACTGGAAACAAACCCGCGTCATGCCGGAGCTCTGTTCGACCTGGGCAGCACCTACTTGCGAGAGCACCAACCCGACAAGGCGCTGGTTTACTTTAAGAGAGTTTACGATTTGGATTCAAAGTACCCTGACCTTCACGATTTTATGGGAATTGCCTATTCCCAGTTGAATCGGTACGCCGAAGCCGAAAAGGAATTGAAGATTGCCGCCCCCGGTGATAAGGATGGGTCCATCCATTATCAGTTGGCCCGTGCATACACGGCGTTAGGGAAATCCTCAGAGGCGCAGAAGGAGTTCGCCTTGTCGAATCAACTCCTCGTCGCATCTCACCGGGCCAACGAAGAACGTGTTCAGCGCATTGCTGAAGCGGAGGCCGCGCTTAAACAGCCTTGATGAAAAGCCTGGCCATAATCGCGCTCTTTCTTTTTTCTCTTCTCGCCCGCGTGCCGGCATACGCGCAGGCGCCCTCGCCATACCAGCAGGGCTTGTTGGCGCTGCAACAGAACCGCCCTTCCGATGCGCTTACGGCGCTCACCGCGGCCGAGGGAGAAAACCCTCACGACGCTAACATCCGTAACTTTCGCGGCATTGCCCTGGCTCAACTGGGACGCAGCGACGAGGCCAGGGCGGAGTACCGTGAAGCCATTCAACTGAATCCGCGCATGACGGATGCCTACCGTAACCTGGGGCATCTGGAATGGACCGATGGGAATCCCGAGTCCTCTCGCGCCGCCTTGAAGAAAGCGCTCGAACTTTCCCCGGATGATCCCTTCGCGCATTATTACCTTGCCCGCGTGGAATTGGATGCGCAGAACTACCCCGAGGCGGTCGGCCACCTGGATAAATCGAAAAGCGTTTGGCCCAGTGATGCGGACTTCTATCTGGAGGCGGCCACCGGTTACACGAGCTTGCACCGTACAGCCGAAGCCCGTGCGGTGCTCGCGCTCGTGCCACAATCTGATCTGACCATCCCGCAGTCGATCCAACTTGGTGCGCTGCAAATCGCCTGTCAGCAGGCAGACGAGGCCATTGCCGTTTTCCAGCGCTTGAAGACACAGTCCATGAACGCAGATTGGGCACAGCTTAACCTGGCGCTTGCCTCCCTTAAAGTTCATCAGCCGGCGGAGGCGGAAAAGACGGTCCTGTCCATCCCCAAGGAAACCCGCTCCTGGGAAGCCTGGACAATTATGGGGATCGCCGAGGCGGAAATGCAGCACCACGAAGAAGCCATCCAGTCGTTCCGGGGTGCGGCTGAAATCGCCCCGCAGGAAGAGGGCGCATGGCTCAATCTCACCCGGGAATTGATGGAAGAACTCCACTATGTTGACGCCGTGGCCGCCGCGCAGGAGGCAGTCAGCCACCTGCCCGGTTCGTATATACTACGCCTCCGCCTGGGTGCGGCTTTGATGAAGGCTGCTCGTTACAAGGAAGCCGAGGAGGTATTCCGCGATTTGATCGCCAAAGGTGATCCGGAACCCACCAGTGCGGTCGGACTGGCCCAGGTTCTGATGCGTGAAGGGAAGCCGGAAGATGCCGCCGGAGTGCTGGATGAGGCTGAAAAACGGCTGGGAACGAACTTTCTCCTGGCATACTTTCGCGGCATCATGTTGAGCCGGGCAGGCAAGCCGGATGAGGCGCTGCAACCTTTGCAGGAGGCGGTCCGGCTGAATCCGCACAGCGCCGTGGCATACGAGGGGCTGGGAAAAGCGGAACTGCAAGCTTCCCGGACTGACAAAGCCATTGTTGATTTGAACCAGGCGTTGAAACTCGATCCCGACAATCAAGCCGCGCGCCGGCTCCTGGCCCGGGCGTATGCAATCCGCAAGCAGCCGGACCAGGCTGAGAAGTATTTGCGAGAGATTAAGCCGGAGGAAGTCCCCAAGACCATGGGGGATGAATCTGCGGATTTTCTCTTTCCGGCGTGGGAATTGCCACCTGCCGCTCAGTGACATTCCACCGGATGGTCCTCAGAAGGAACGTTCCGACTCAGCCGCTTTCTTCGCATTCGCCGCGCTTGAAAGCTTCCCAAAAATGGCCATCTCGCGGTTGCTGGAATCCATGTCATTGGCTTCGCGATACAATTGCGCCAGAAGATAATGCGGCAGGGCATCGGAAGGGTCTTCCTCCACCGCCTTCAGCAGGGCGTCTTTGGCTTTATCGGGTTGGCTCAAACCGTGATAGCACTTGCCCAGCAGCAAATGGACTTGCTCCAGATGAGGCAGCCGGGGTTCTGCCTTCTGAAGATAATCCAGTGCCTCATTGAACTTCCCCTGCTTCACGGCAATGTCACCCAGGTAAAGATTGGTCATGGCGTTGCCGGAGTCTTCCTTCAAGGCGAGCAGGAATTCACTTTGGGCTTCGGTGAGGTGATTCTCAGCCCAGTAGGCGACTCCCAGGGGTTGGTGAATCCCGGCGGCATCGGGCCGTTTGGCGAGCGCGGCTTGGTATTCGTGGACGGCATCGGCATAACGCTCATCGTCGGCATAAACTTCCCCCATCAGGGCGTGCAGTTGAAAGGAGTCGGGATCGATGTCGTGAAGCCTTTGGATGGCTCGGAGCGAAGCGTTCTTGTGTAGCCGTGCCAGTTCATATAGCGCATCCGCCTGTTTGGGGTTTTCCGCCACCAGCTTGTCGAGTTGGGTAACAGCTTCGCCCGTGCGGCCTTCCGATTCCAACGCCAGCGCCAGGTAGTAGCGGCACTTGGGATGGGGATGAGGCGTGTTCAGTTCCTTGTTGAATGCACTGATGGCACTCTCGTAATTGTTCAGGGCAAAGTAAGAAACACCCATGAAGAAATTCGTTTGCGGGTACTGCGGCTGGGATGCCAGCACCTTCTGAAACGCCGTCAGTGAATCCTGCAGCTTTACTTCTGTTTGATAAAGAACGCCCAGCCGTTTGAGGACCTCGGGATTGTCGGGAGAGATTCTCAGCGCCTGCTTGTACTGGTCCTCGGCAGCGGGGAAGTTCTGCTGCGCTTCATAATTACGGGCTTGCTCCAAGAGAGGGGTAATTGGTTCCTGGCCGCGCAGGCGGTCCGCGGGCAAAAGAAGCAGGAGCATAGGTAGGCACCAGCTCAACGGCGGAACTACATTTCGGCGAAGTGTTCCCGGCATTCGGCATGCCCCCTTTGGGTATAGGCTGAAACCAGTTTCTTTCGCGGTAGCCAAGGTGGTTGATCCCGTGAAGGTGGCGACCGGAGGAGGCCGCGAGCAGGTTGCCGCCAAGGGCAAAGCAAGGGATAGCAGGTCTCAGTGGATCAGTCGCGCGGCCACAATCACCTCGGAGTTTGGCGCCCCGGCCACTGCCTTGGTGCGGATGAGGGCCTCAAACCAGACCTTATTCTTTGGGTCGGAGGAAAATCCCAGGGCGTCGCGGAGGACCCGGCGCTGGTTGGCATCAGCGAGGAAGCGTCCCGCGGCTTCAGTCCCCTCCTGTTGCAGCCCTTGCAGGATGAGGATGGCGGTTCCGTTCTGGGGGCTGGGGAGGAGAGCGATGTCAGCGTAATCTTCTCCGGTGGTGCCGGTGAATTGAAGCCCAACGTATGACTTCTGCTCGCCTGGGCGTGGGTTCTTGTTTACAAATTCCTTTGAGTCGACTCCCACCAATCCTTCCGCCTCCTGGAAATTGAGCTGGCCTTGAAACAACTGCACCCAGGGATTGGAACCCGGACTTCCCAGGAACACAAAGTTCCCCTCGTCCAAATCCCTCAATCTGATATCACGCGCGAAATGAACAGTTGCCCGATCGCGAAAATCACCCGCGAGTTTGATCAGCGAAATTAGCGCCGAGACATCGGCGTAGGAAGTTAGTCCGGAGTCGGAAATGTAGTTCATGATCGGAGCTTCCTGCCTGGCAGCGCCGGCCGGCATGAAGCTGCGGGGAAAACCCGGCTTGAGGTAATCCTCCAGCGAACCCCGTCTTTGAGCAATGATCCGCATCATGCCGTAGTTCACATCCGAGACCACGAAATGGGTGCGATGCTCGGAATCGAAAATCTCCGATAGAGGCCAGGGTGGATACTCGGGGGCCGCCGCCACGGCATTCCGGGATATGTAGACCCTTCGTCCCAAATAGACGCAGGTTACGGCAAGAATCGCGCAGAGGACCAAGGGGATGACACGGTCAGCAGTAAACCGTGGAGGGGCCGCCACCACAGGTCTACTGGGCACAGGTGTTTCGCCTGTTACTCTTCGAAATACAGGGACATAGCTTCCCTTGGGGATCTCGACCACCAGTGGTTCGGACCGCCCGATGGAATCAAAGTATTCATGCAGGCGCAGTCGCAATTGGCGGGCATGCACCCGCACCGAACTATCCTCGAGGGGGCTGTAGTCAACCGGTTTACCGAAGACCGCGTGGCCGATTTCGTGTTCGGTCAATTGACTGGCACGGCCTTGGAGGGTTTGCTCGGTGATGTAAAGCAAGAGTTCGCGCAGGCGGGCAGATTTTTGAAGCCCTGGGCTGGCAGCAATGCGCTCGACAACTTGCCACCTTTGATCTTCCGCCAGGGAGACCTTCGGGTCTTCTGAGGGGGTACGTTCCCGCATCTTCGCTCACGAATATCAGCTGCTCTCTTGGAGCTAGTATGTAGTCAGGAGTTGGATGCTACCACAGAATCTATAGATTGGGATTGATAATTTGTCCTCAATTGCACAACCCTTGAATGCCGCCGCCTCCCCATGCTTACCCAGGGATAATCCCGGGATTTATTCCAAAGCTGCCGGAAACCGTTCTGTAAGAGACTTCGGCTGCCTACTCATCGCATCGCGTGTCTCTTGGTGTCGACCTCCTTCAATCTGAGCATTACCTCACATCCGAGTTTTGTTTAGGCTGATGGTATGTTCCACCAGTGGGCTAACAGAAAACCACAAGCGACTACTCTTGGCATCCCTTTCCAGCTTCACCGAGTGGCTCGAATTGCTGCCGCCAATGTCTCTAGCCTGGACTCTCACCCCTGCCAGCGCCGCTGCGGTCCCTTCCAAGGCGGCGCGAAGCGGGGTTTGTCCCCCAAGAGTCTGGAAGGCGAATGTGGTCGCATCCGCCTTTTCGATGTTGATAGGGGCTTCCACGTAGAGCGTTGCTTGCCCATCCAGCGGATGGAAAAGCAGCAGGGCCGCTTCCGGGAGCATACCGAAGCAGTAGGGTGCCTGGCTCACGCGGCCCGGCTTATCTTGCATTGCGCCGTCATCCCACTCCAGGTAGCCGAACCCTTCCAGAGGGATATTCCAGGCGTGATTGACTGGAATAAACCATTGGCGCGGAGTGCCCGTGTAAATGATCGATGGATCGGGAAACATCGCAGGCAGGGAGTCGGCTGCCGAGACTCCTTTCCAGCGCAGCAGTTCGCAGGTCATCTCCCGCACCGCGGCAGGGAGCAGATCCCGCCCTTCGAGCAGGAACAGATTCAGATAGTGCATCATTGTCGCTTCCTCCCAGCCGTTGGCATAGACGCCGGGCATGGCTTCGGTTAGAAGGAAGATGGTCCGCCCTCGGTAGTCCCCGTAATCCGGATTGAAGAGCCAGGTATGGCGCAACAAGGCGGCGAGCGGGATGGCGATGCCATTCAGGTAGCGCTGATCGCCGGTGAATTTGTAAAGCCGAAGCAGGGCGATGGGGGCGAGAGCCGTGGTGGTGAATTCGTAGGGAAATTCGCAGCCCATTTGCAGCAGGCGGTCAGCCGCAGCCCCGGCCTCCTGCATATAATCGGCTTTGCCAGTGAAGTGATGGTAGAGCAGCATCAGGTAGACGTAGGCTCCTGTGCAGTCGTATTGGTAGCGGGAGCCGCCAGGAACAGTGAAATCGGCGTTGATTCGCAGAGGAAATACGTAGCCCAGGTGGCGGCCTGCGGCGACCACGTCGGCGGCGGCTTTCAGGAATGTCTGTTTTGCTGCCTCCGAACCGAATTCCTGCGCATAGTCACCGGCCATGGCGAGCGGGAAGAGGTATTGCCACGCGTCACCGAAAGGAAGGTGCTGCTCCGCGTGTGCCCACAGCGCATTACCATCTTTGACTGCTTGTTTCGCCCGTTCCGATCCGAAACGACCAGCGAACCGCCGGCATGAACTGAGATTCGTTTCTGGTGCGAACGATGGATGGGCCACTATCTTCTCGGCCGCAACCATGTCCTGCAGGCCCTGTTCCGTAACGCGCGGCCAATCGATGAACTTGGGCGCGGGCTTTTCCAGAAGTGGATAAATGGCTGCGATGCCCTCCACGAATTGGCGGCAGTACCTGGTGGGCTCGTCGATCCGTGGCGTGCCTGCAGCCAAGTGGAGGAACGAGTTGGTTACCAGCATCGAGTCGCCCTGTTTGAGCGGCGCCTGGGCCGCGGGAATGTCATAACCAAAGGCCGACGGCTGACCCCAGTAGATGAGTGGGCTCCTCATGCACCCTGGGGGTTGGCGCACGGTGTCCCGGATTCGCGTCCCCGTCGCTTGGAAATAGTGATTTAGAGTAGTGAAGTCTTCATAGTAAAGCAGGGTGGCTTTCAACACCAGCGGGTCGCCGAAATAGATCAATTGGTTTAAAGCGGGCATGGCTCCCGAAGAAATTGAAAAGGCCTGGTAAGGTTTCGCCCCCGGCGTCCCGTTGTGATAGTAAATGAGCCGGTTCCAGCTAAAGTCAGGGTTAAACTGCCAGTCGACGTAGGGATTCCACAGGTTCATGTCCTTCCCTTGCCCCGAATGGAATCCTTCCGGACTGGTTTTGCGGTAGTACGGCTTCAGATTCTCCTGGCGGCAGTTGAACTTTCCCAGCATGTAGTCAAGCTCTGGATGTCGCCCGGCGAACAAGCCTTCGCGTGGTCCGATCTCCCGAGTCACTTTCACTTCAATGCGGCTGTTCACCAATCCCGGGGTGCAGGCGGGCAGAAAAAGTGTTAGCAGGTAGCTGCACCAGTTCAGAACCCCCCTGATTTCCATCCTTACGCCGTCAGGGTTTTCCTTGCGTGTGATGGTCCTGACATTCGCCGCATCGAGAACCCGTAGTTTGGGGTCCCAGCCACCGGGGCAAAGCGCGAGGTGGATATTGCTGGTAAGTTCGTCCTTGCGATAAATCGCGATGTAATCCATCCCGGGCTCATAAACCAGCGCATGGTCGCCCGTCACCAGGTGGAAGGATTTCGCATTCTGCCCTTCGTCACTCTTTACGGGTTGATCCGGACCTCCTCCAGCATTTGTACCGGCGCGCCCCAATCCCCGCCACAGAACTCCCCCCAACGTACCCGCAGCCGAATCTTCGAAGAACTCTCGTCGCGTTCTGCCTTTGCCAGATCGATCCATTGGTCCCCCTTTTATCCAATCTGTCCCCTTTTCCGTTTCGGGGTTAATGTCCCTCAGGATATGAGCAGAAAAAGCCGGCCGTCGTCATTTGAGCATCTCCCTCCGGATTTCGCCCTCGATTCTAGAACCGCAATGCCAGGATGGAAGGTCTTAACAATGAATTCACCTGGCAAAACTATGAAAGTATCTTGCGTTCGCCCGTGTAGGTCGCCGAACCTGGGTCCTTGGACTTGGCAAAAGTGCAGGCGGAAGGGTGGATGATCTGCCCCCCACGGGACAACTTCACCGGTTTGCACGAAATGGTGTCCTCACGGGTTGCGAAGTGGGGCAGAAGGCCCAAGCTTCAGAGGCGCTGGGGTATGAAAAACGGGTTGCGCGGGTGGTGCCGCAGGGGGCGCAAATGGGGTACAATTATTCCTGCCGAAAGGGATGCGTGGCAGCTTCCATCCACGGCTTGGCACAGCCGCAGAGCGGGCTCGATGAGCCGGGCAAACCATTTGGGCAGGAATTAGCGCATGAAACTCGTAAAGCGAATTGCCTTGATCATCACGGGTTTGCTCGCATTGATGTATGTAGGGGACTACGCCTCGGTGCGCATCCCGATTCCGAAAGGTCGCGCCCCTTTCGACATCGTCACCGTGCGGCCCTATTACGACGTGAAACTGAAGAGCGGCAAATCGGATTTTTACTTTCTCGATCCCCAAAAGCAGACCTGTGTGAACTCCTTGTTTCCTCACCTGGGGTATAACCCCTGTTGGTACGTCCGAAAGCATACCCATCCACGCATCACGATGTGATCGCCCGGCAGGCCACGGGATGTTGCAGGAATGGCCGCGGCCCAACACGAGCGCCCGTCCCCCTTTATACAACTTCCTTGGGGCTTCTTTTTGAATTATTTACGCCTCGGGCTCAACGAGCAGGGAAAGTTTCCGCCGGAACGGGCCATTCGCATGGTGCTCCAGATCTGTGATGCGCTCGATTACATTCACGGACAGGGGGTCGTGCATCGCGACCTGAAGCCGGAAAACATCATGGTCGACGCAGGCGACCGCATCAAGCTGATCGATTTCGGTATCGCTTCCAAAGCCGGCGCGCGGCGCTTGACGTTCGGCAAGCTCTCCAAAAACCCAAGGAACGCCCGAATACATTTCGCCCGAACAGGTCAAGGGGAAACGCGGCGATGCTCGCAGTGACTTGTATTCCCTGGGAGTCATTCTTTGCGAAATGTTGACGGGCGAGACGCCGTTTCCCAGCCCTGACCCCTTTTTGGTCCTGAATTCTAAGCTCCACACCGATCCCCCTTCACTCCGGAAGATTGCTCCAGAAGTCTCTGCCGCGCTGGAGGAAATCGTCCTGCGGGCAATGGAGCGGGATCCCCTGAAGCGCTATCGCGATGCCCGCGAATTGTCCTGGGATCTGGAGCATCAGGACCAAGTCGCGGTGGGCGCTAGCGCTGACCGCCGAACCTCGGACGAGCGTCTGGCCGTGCAACAAGGGAGCGTTTTCCCCTACCTGCTTCTGAGATTGATTCCTGTCTTCATTTTTGCGCTGCTCCTCTACGTCGCCGGTCAGCGTTGAGGGCCTTCCCTCCCTGTCCGTGCCTCTCGCCATTCGCCATCCCTCACTTTTTGTACACGCGAGGGGGGAATCCATAGCGGATTTGGGCAAAAGGACGCACCCAACGCTAGATGTTCATCGAGGGAATAGACGAACTGTCCAGATAATTTCCCAAAACAGGACTGTTTGTCATTTTCCGCCTGTGACCTATGTCAAAGTGGGTAACGAAATTGCTCTCTGGGTGGTGGGGTGGTTCAAAAGCACCGCAACCTTCTCCGAGTCGGATTGCTTGCGGCGCAAGACCTATACCCACCCGAGGGATGCCATGTCGTCAAAGACGTTGTTTCTAGTCCTGGTTTTAGCAGCAGGATGCTTATGGGCCCAAGAAAAGCAGGAGACGCCTCCTCCTGCCGGCGCCGCCGCCGCCGCAGCGCCAGCTGCGCCTCACCCGGCGACGATTTCGGCCGAGGACAAAGCGCGAAAGAACCCTGTAAAGTTCACCGAGATTTCCGTCGCCCGCGGCAAGAAGATTTATGGCACCCAATGCGCTCTTTGCCATGGCGATAAGGGGGATGGGAAGGGTGAACTGGCGTCCGACATGAAGCTCACCCTGCCGGATTTCACCAAGCCTGATACGCTGAAGGATCGGACCGACGGAGAACTCTTCACGATCATTGGCGCCGGGCAAGACCCCATGCCGCCGCAAACAGGTCGCATGACCGATGAACGCCGATGGAACTTGGTGAACTATCTGCGCGCTGTTTCCGGCAAAGTGCCGGAGAAATCCACGGGGAAAGAGCCCGAGGAAAACGTCATCCTGGTTCCGCAGTAGGCTGATGTCAGGCTTTCCCACAGGGAGGGATCATCGGCATTGTGCCAGATAGATCCCTACGGTGAGAATGGGTGACCGCGAAAAGTTCGGATTAGCGGGTCGCCAGTTTCTTTGCCAGGGTCAGCACCACATCGCGGTCGGGCTCTCCGAGTTGGGCCCACACGTTGTTGAACTGTAGCAGAAAGCGCGCTTCCTCCCCGGCTTTCCCCGGTTGCGCCGCCAACTCATCCAAGCTCTTGCGCTGAACCAAATTGGGCGTGGGAGCTTCACCATCACCCGAGTAAAAAAGTTTATATAAGGGAACGTCTAGCGCGCCCGCAAACCGCTCCAAAGTCTCCAAGGATGGGATGGTGTGCCCATTCTCAATCCGCGAGATATAGCATCGCAGCAGGCCGGTGCTTTTCTCGATATCTCCTTGCGATAGACCTTTCTCTTCACGGAGAGAGCGCAATCTTGTCCCAATAACCATATATTCAACCCCTCGCGATCTTGTTGTTCGATTTGACATTCATTCCTTCACAAGCATCCTGAAGGAAAATCGGGGTGCACTCAATGTAACTCCGGTACTAGTACAAGGGTACCATCCTGGATACGTCGTGGCACGCGGGTAAGGCGGCGGAGGGAATAAGGCGCCAGCGAGCCGCGGAGTGACATATCGACCGCTAACGAGGAGAAGCCCGAAACGTGAGGGGGCGTAAGCGCCCGAGGTACCCTAACGGCGAAGGTTGATGGCCAGAGCAGCGTGTCGGCGGAAAGCCAGGCCGGGCGGCGAGAGCCAAGCCTCGAGTGCCAAGCGTTCTTCCTGCCGCCACCCTTCGCCTATGGGTCCTGGCAATCGGAAGAAGGATAAGTCGAGTCCAAGCTATGCTTATTGCCGTGTCGCCCATGCGAGGCCGTCGGGTTCTTGGCCGGCGTCAATTTGACCGATGACTTCCAGAGTCTTCAGATCGATAACCGCGACATAGTTATCCGGGCTGCAGGCGACGTAGGCGAGCGAACCGTCGGGCTGCATCAGGATGCCAGCCGCGCCACGTCCAAGCTTGATCCGCTTGACATCTTCGCGAGTGCTGACGTCGAAGACCGCCAGATCAGCGCCGCGCAGAGAGGATACGAATGCCCGTTTGCCGTCGAGTGTGAACTTCAGGCGATTGGCCCCCATGACGTTGGCGTCCAGAGTCTGTGTCACCCTCTTGCTGGCGACATCGATGATGGAAATCGTGCCGTCCTGGGCGTTCGCAACCCACAGCTCTTTGCCATCCGGAGTGACGTCAAAGCCTTCGGACCCTCTGCCCACGGCGATGACGGTCTGGTCCCAATCGGGCGCTCTGGGGTGCGCTGGAGGCGGAGGACCGTTGGGCACACCCGGGGGAGGCCCGGGAGGGCCGACCGGATGGGTCACCTTCTCGATAATGCTGATAGTGGCCGAGCTGACATTGGAGGTGTATATGCGGTCCAGGTCACTTGAAACCATGATCATGTGCGTCCGGTTCTGCCCTGTGCCCAGGACCCAATCAATCTTCCCGGTGGACGGATCATACCTGCCAATCACCTTGTTGGCCTCAGCGGTGAAGTAGACCTTGCCGCCGCCAAACCACAGACCATGGGGCCCGTGCAAAACGCCGAGGTCTATGGGCGGAAGCGGCTTCTGCGCCACCAGATCGGCCACCGAAAGCGTGTTGTAAGCTCCAAAGCCATAATTGGAAATATAGGCGACCTTCCCATCGGGGGAAGCGATGACTTCGTGCGGGTCTGGCCCGGCAGGCACCCGGCCCACAACTTTCAGCGTTGCCGGATCAACAATCGCCAGGGAACGGTCCCTCTTCGCAAGGACCAGCAATGCGGTCGAAGGCGTGCTCTGCGCCCAGAGGCTGCCCGTGCCCACGCATGCCAGCATGACGATCAAAGCAGTTCTTGAGTTCATCAGGCCTCTCACCAAGATTGGGGATTTGGCGCTGGGACTAAGCCGGTCGCACGCTTTACCACACCACATTAGCACCTTCCCTTAAGAGAACACCATTGAAAGCAACGCCATGCGCACGTACAAGCCGTTCTGAGCTTGGCGGAAGTACGCGGCGCGGGGGTCGCTGTCTACTTCCATGCTGATTTCATCCAGCCGGGGCAGAGGATGCATGATGATGGCCTTAGACTTCAACAATCCCAGCGTATGGTGGTTGATCACGTAGACGCCGCGGCATTTTTCGTAATCGGCTATGCGGTCGCCGAAGCGTTCTTTCTGGATGCGCGTTTGGTAGACCACATCGACTTCCGGCAAAACTTTGTCCAGGTCGGTCTCTTCCTCGTACCAGATATTATGTTCGCGCAGGTGTTCGAGGATGTCCTCTTTCATCTTCAGCAGGGTCGGCGCGACAAAGTAGATTTTGATTCCCTGGTATTTGCTGAGCAAGTAGGTGAGCGAGCGCACCGTGCGGCCTTGCGCCAAGTCTCCCACCATGGCGATCTTCAGCCCGTCGATCGCTCCAATTTCTTTGCGGATCGTGTAAAGGTCAAGCAGAGCCTGAGTGGGATGCTGGCCCGCGCCGTCCCCGGCGTTAATGACGGGAGCAGCGGAGACGGCGGCAGCACGCTTCGCCGCCCCCACCTCATAATGGCGGATGACAATCACGTCCGCGTAGCCATTGAGGATCTGGACGGTGTCTTCCAGCGTTTCCCCCTTGGCCACGGAGGAAAACTCGGCGGCGTTTTCCGTGGAAATCACCCGCCCCCCCAGCCGGTGCATGGCGGTTTCAAACGAGAAGCGCGTGCGGGTGGAAGGTTCGTAAAAGAGCGCCGCCATAATGCGCTTCTGAAATTCCGTTGTGCCTCCATGGGCCACGACTTGTTCCATATACTTGGCGGTATCAAAGAGATGAAGAAGTGCGGGCGGATCGAATTGTTGCGCTTCGATGACGTGGTGCAATTTCATGGCAGGTTTTGACTCCTCCTCGAGCAGGGATGGATGCGACCCCGCGGGATCGGCCCGCCTTTCCGCCGGTGCCAAGGGCATGGCGGAAGCGGGCACGCTCCCGCCGGCGACGGCTTGGGCAAAAATGAGCGGCAAGGGAGAATATCACAGACGGTTCATCTCTGCTTGTTTGTCAGGACGGTAGAGAGCAGACAGTCGGCAGCGAGCGCCTTTGTGGAGGCGGGCTTCAGCCGGGCAGCTTTTCGTAGAGGCCGCATTAGAACAGTAGACGGAAGGCAGAAACCGGGAGACCGGCATCGGTTGCTGACTGCACACTATCGCCCTCCCGGATTTGAGGGGGACATAGCCTTCATAGCGGTTCCCCTGCACGCGACTGCTCCAGCCTGCTAAACGCAGCAGCACCTTTAGAAGTTCCATGGGAGCGGCTGCTTTCCGCCTGGGTCGCACACATCGGTAGAGCGGGAAGCCGCCGCGACACCATGGCTAACCGCTCGGCGGGTGGATGGCCAAGCGCAGAACGTACCCGAAAACTGAACCTGCCGGCTCACCCACCGCTTTTGCCTTATAAAGGCGATAGAGCGATTCCAGTGTCAGATAGGCGGGACCTACAAGCACGAGAATGGTGGCGCGATAAAGTGCCGCAGTGAGCGAGAGCTGCAATATCCCAACGACCAGAAGGAAGCCGGCCGTAATCGCAGTGCAGCCCGGAGCATCGTATTGATAGACGGCTTGGAGGAGAAGCTGATCCCGGCGGGGGTAGGTGCCCCAGATCAGCGCAAAGCTCTGCGCCAATTCGAGGCGATGGGTAAACTCTTCCACCGCCTTTTGCCGATCCGGGGTGCGCGGACGAGTGTACTCGCGACTCGGGACGCCAGCCTCCGGCTTGACCTTTTCCAATTCATAGATCCAGCGCCGGGAGAGGCCCTTACCCTCCAGATGCCAACGGGTGGGCCTGTAAAGGGCCTCTTCGTACTTTACCAGGGTCGATTCGGCTAAAGTGGTGTCGAAATACCAGGAGCGGACTTGCAAGGAATTCCCTCGCGGACCTTGCCTCACCTCATCTTGTCTCATCAGGAGCACCGCGGCGGCGTCTTGCGTGGGTTCCGCGGACCGTGCTCCGGTCAAGCCCTGCCACAAAAGATACGCCAGTGTCAGCAGGAGTGACCCGTGCGGCTGGCGGGAGAAGATGCTCCAAAGTATGCGCACAAAGGACTCCAGGGCCAGATAGAAGACGACGGCAGCAAAGCGTGCATCGTCACAAGCACTTCGCAGCGCAAAGGCCAATGCCATGCCGAACAAAGCTGAACCTACAGAAACCCAGGCCAGGCTAAGGCCCGTCTTCTTTTCCCACTCGCGCTGCAACGGATCCGGTGCGAATCCCGCGATGGGGAACAGCCAGAGAATCAAGTAGCGGAGCCGCTGGGCCCTGGTCATGTCCTGATGGGCGGCGGCCGCGTCCATCTGCGTCTTCAGAGTATAGTTAACGAGGTGACGAATGGCGTATTGCGGATCCCACGGCCGCAGGCCATAACGAAACGCGTAACCCCCTTCAACCGTCTCTTCCACACGCATCAGTTCGTACACTTGATCGCGGTACTTGATGGCCGACCCGGGGTGCTCCGCACGAGCCAAGTCTCCGGGGGGGTGCGGAACCCATCCCTCCTTGGGCAGGACTGCGTATACCCACAGCTCAACCGGATCTCCGTCCGCGGCGGGGATAACGCGATCTGGAAAGAAGTCAGGCAACGGCGTTGCCGGCACCATTCCTCCCACTACACATCACAGCTCCACCAAGATTTCCGTTTTGGCATCCTGACCGGGCACCAGTATATACCTGACCGTTTCCGTTGAAGAACTTTCAAATGCATTCCGCCGTCGGTCGCGCTATTGTTGCGCCTCGGGTAAAAGCGCAAATCTAATCCAAAGAACTGCTTGGAGAATCTCGTTCGGGTCGACCTCGCAGGGCCAGGGGGCGTTATTCTCAAGCTGCGGTAGAAAGGGTGTTCGCTGCACGTAGTGGGTTCCTGCGTGTCCAGATTCAGGAAAGCGCCATTGATAAACGATGTGCTCAGATCGATGGCGATAAATGACATGTCAACTCCCCACGGCCTTCCCAGGCTTGGCATCCGGACTTACTTGCCGCGGGCGGTTTCGAACAACGCGAGGATATTATCTGGGGGAACCCCGGTCTGAATATTATGGACGGCCGCGAAAACATACCCTCCGCCGGGCGAAAACGCCTGAAGATTGGCCTCCGCCTCGCGTGCGACATCCGCAGGTTTGCCGAAGGGCAGGGTCTGCTGGCAGTCTGCCGCGCCACCCCAGAAGACCAACTTGTCTCCGAAGGTCTGCTTCAATCTCCCGGATTCCATACCTCGGGCATTGACCTGAACCGGGTTGAGGATGTCCACTCCCATCTCGATCAAGGAGGGGATAAGCGGAAACAAGGCGCCATCGGAATGGAGCATCACTTTCATTTTGGTGTTTTGATGGACCCAGTCAAAGCCGCGCTTGTAGTAGGGCATAATGAGTTCGCGGAACATCTTAATGGAAAGAAGCAATGACTCTTGCGTAGCAAAGTCATCGGTGATCTGCAAGATGGCGATCCTGTCGCCGACGGCCCGCGCGAATCGCTTCAGGTTGCTCATCCAGACGCCCACCGTCTTTTCGAAGAGAGCCCGCACGTACTCGGGTTCGCTAGCCAGCGTGACCCACCACGCTTCGAAGTCGCTGGTGCCCATTCCTGTGAAAAGTTCCTGGGGTGGATTGACGCAACACACCAGGGCGTATTCGGTGTTCGCATATAGCCATTCCGCTTGGGCATGGACGTATTCAAGTTCTTCATTTGACCAGCAGTGCGGCTCCCATTTGTCCACATCAAGGTGCGCGGCGCCGGGGAATTTCTCCGTGCGGTCAAAATAGAATCCGTCCTTGGGCATTCGTGCGATGGGGTCCTGGTCGCGCAACATTGCGTACCCGCCATCCGGCTCGAGCCTAGGATGGAAGTCTCCCGGGACCTCCACGGGAGTCCCATCGAACAAGCGCCAGGGTTTCCACCTCTCGCGGCGGATGGCCAGGCCGGGATTGGTATCCGGCCGGAACACGCCGACGACATCCACTCCGAAACGGTCCAAGGTAGGCTGCTCCACCTCGGCGAGGAACTGGATCAAGTCCACAACGCGGGTGGGGGTGTGAAGATGGAGACGTTGTTTCAGTTGGTGATATGCCGACGCCGAAATCCCCGACTGGCGCGTGGCGCCCAAGTCGATGGGGACTCGGTCCGGCGGTTGGTGGTTGATGGCGTGTATCACCCGTTCCCGCGATGTCATGAAGCCTCCACGAACAAATCAAATCCTCCGCAGGAGTCTGCTAGAAGAATTTCCAATTGAGTACGATAAATGCGGCGATGACGACGACCGCGTAAAACTTCGGACTACGGTACCAGGCAACGGGAGCAGGCTTGGCAAGGGCGCGGGAGAATACCAGCCCCTTCAAGGTTTCCTCGCGAGGTGGAGCGGTCAAGTAACTGGCCACGACGGTCACCACCAGACCGGCGACAAAACCCCACACGGCCGTCCAGATGTTGGAAGCCATGGGGGAGTGAAACTTGAGGATACCGAGACGGTAAAGTACGTATTCCAGAGTGGCGCCCGATATTCCCGCGACCATTCCGAAGAAGCCGGCGGTGGCCGAGGGGCGTTTCCAGAACATGCCGAGCAGGAACACGATGAAGAAAGGCGATATGAAGAGGATCCCGATCAGTTGCATGTAGTCCATCAGGTTGTTGAAGTAGAGCACAATGAAAGAGGACGCGCACGCCAGCATGGTGCCCACCACGGTTGCCGTCTTTCCAACTCTCAAGTAATGCTGGTCAGGCCGAGTCTTGGCAATATAGGTCTGATAAATATCGTAAGTGAATACGGTGTTGAAAGCGGTGATGTTGCCGGCCATTCCGGACATGAAACTGGCGAGCAGGGCGGTCAATCCCAGGCCTAACATGCCACTGTGATAAAAATGGCCCATCAAGGCGGGAAGCGCCAGGTTGTAGTTCTGTTTCACGATTTCGGGGAATATCGCCAAGGCCAGCATTCCCTGAATGGTCACAATTCCAGGAAAAAGCATTTTGGGGACGGCAGCAACCAGCGGGGTTTTCTGGGCGGAAGCCAGATCCTTCGCCGCCAGGGCCCGCTGAACCAGAAGAAAATCCGTGCACCAATAGGCGGGCGCGGCGCAAAGTCCGATGCCGACGACCATCACCCACCAAGGCACGCCCAGTGGATCGCCGGGCCCCGCCATCCCCTGCCACGTGTGGCCGTACTGTTCGGGCAGTTTTGCCAGGAGCGCGTGCCAGCCTCCCACCTCGCGCAACCCCAGGAAAGTCAGGGGCAGAAATCCCAGGACGATCAGGAAGAACTGGAGGAACTCGTTGTAGATGGAGGACGATAACCCTCCCCAAAAAACGAAGACCAGAACCACCCCGCTGGCCAGCAGCACGCTGACCGGAAATGGCCATCCCAGCATGCTCTTGAAGACCACGGCGAACGCAAACATATCAATGCCCGACATCAAAATCGTGACAATGGCGAAACTACAAGCATTCATGATGTGGGCGCGATGGTCGTAGCGCATCCGCAGATACTCCGGCACGCTCCGCACCCCGTTCGCGTAGTAGTACCGGACCATGAAGATGCCCAGGAAGACCATTGCTGGAATGGCTCCGATCCAGTACCAATTGTTCGTCCGCATGCCATATTTGGCGCCGTTGGCGGTGTGCCCCATCACTTCCAGGGCGCCGAGGTTCGCGGACATAAACGCGATGCCGGTGATCCAATGTGAGAAGTTACGATTGGACAGAAGGAAATCGGAGGAAGATTTCATCTTATCCTTCAGCCAGTAGCCAACTCCCAGGACGACGATGAAGTATGCGGCGATAATCGCAAAATCTAGCAGGCTGAGTTTCATCAGCATGGACTGTTTCTCCCGGAAAGCAACCGCGGCATGCGCACACGGATTTGCGACCGAATTATACAAGTTCTCTGACAAGGAGAGGTATGGCATTGCAGCAGGGGCACGCCATGGCGCCCCTACTGCGCGCCAAGGGAGGTTTTCACACAGTCCCTCCGCGCCGGATCTTTATTGCCTCCGCACGGCATCGCGTGTAGATTGACCGCATGTCCCGTCGGGGTATTCGGCAGTATCGATTTGGCGGAGGCCGTTTTGCTCCCCATCTTTCCGCGCTCCGTGGCCCCTTTCTGGAAGCGTCGGGTTATGCGAGGCAAGTAAACCATGTTTAATCGACGAAGATTTGTTCGCACGCTCGGTGCGTCGACAGTTTTGCCTGCGCTGTCGCACGCGCTGGAGGCGTTCACTTCTGCGCCTTCAGAATCCGTAGCTGGAACAAGATCACGGGTTGACTTGAACGGGCAGTGGGAGCGCCGGGTGGGGGGTGAGTTGTACGACATCGTCGAGGTGCCTTCGTCACTGCGTCCGACGGGATGCTATCAGCTCCGCCGCGAGTTTCTCCTTCCAGAGCTTTCTCCGCATCAGCGCGCCATGCTGCACTTCGATGCGATCACTTACTTTGGGCGCGTTTCGGTGAACGGCACGGAGCTCGGAACGATGGGCCCTTACGTACCCTATGAATTCGATTGCACTCGCCAATGCCGGAAGGGCAGCAACGCGATCCAGGTGGCGATCGCGGACCTTACGCCCGAACCAAGCGGCGCCGGTAAAGATGAGTTGGCGCTCGGCGTCAACCGGGGTTGGGAGGCTTACGGAGGAATCATCCGCGACGTGTACCTGGAAGTACGCCCCGCCGCGTTCATCGACAACGTGCGGTTCGGCTACAAGCTGAATTCGGATTACACGCGCGCCGCATGTCGGGCCCAGGTGATGGTGTCTTCTTCCACGGAAACTTCTGGATACGTCGCACTCGTGTTCCGGCGGGGCGGGTCAGAAGTGGCTCTTACCGAGAGGTCTGCTTCCTTCTCTTCCGGAGCGAGTGAAATTGCCATGGAATTCGATATCCCGGCGCCAGTGTTATGGTCGCCCGAGGAACCGAACCTTTATGAGCTGCACGCACGGCTAGGCAGCGATCACGGTGAGGACGCGTGGAGTTGCCGCACGGGGTTTCGCCACGTCGCTGTCCAGGGCCCGGATTTCATGTTGAATGGCCAGCGGCTGGTCCTGAAGGGCGTGGCCCGGCACGACATGTGGAAGGAGCAAGGTTTCACCCTCACTCGCCGGCAGATGGAACAGGACATGCGGATGATCAAGGCGATGGGAGCCAATTTTATCCGCCAAGTCCATTACCCCCACCACCGTTACCTGACGGACCTCGCAGACGAATACGGACTGCTGATCAGCGAAGAGCCGGGTTACTGGAACATGGACTTCCGCACCATGCCGCGCACCATGATCGAGCTGGGGTACCGGATCATGGAGCGAGTGATTCGGCGCGACTGGAATTCACCCTCCGTTTTCGCCTGGCTGCTTTCCAATGAATGCACCCTCACCGCCGAGACGCTGCGCGAAGGCAAGGAGATTTGCAACCGGCTCGATCCGATTGGGCGTCTGGTCTCGGTGGCCAATAGCATGCCGAAGGAAAAGGCGAAGCCCATATTCGAACAATCCGGGATGGACTTCCTCGACCAGCACCCCTACACCTACGACGTTGACGATTTTGATAAGGAAGCGGCGTTTGATGGACCCAGCCGGCCGCTCACTTTCACGGAATGGGGAGGCAAAGCGATCGGCCAGTCACAGATCGTCATGCAAAACAGCGTCGACCGCCTGCTCGACTTGATCGAAACGCACCGGTTGGCGGGCCACGTTTTCTGGAGTTGGCAGGACATGCGCCAGTACAGCCGTATCGACGCGGAGATGCGTGACGGCATCCTGGAATCGGGCGTGGTCACCGAAGCCCGTGAGCCGCGCGAGGTCCCTTACCTGGAACTGTCGCGGCTGTTTGAAGGGAGACGGCATGAAAACGAACCGGCGGCCACTCGCCCCGTGGCGGTGCCCCTGAAGTGGTCACCCTGGACGCGCAAGAGCAATTTCCGCGCGGTCGATCTCCAAGCACGCGTCCAGCGGCCGGAGGGTGTCCGAGCGTGGGCGGACTTTGAAGATCGTATGGCCAAGTTCTGGTCGACCGCACCCATGGCAAGGGACCAGTGGAAGCGAACCGGCAGCAAGTTCCTGCTATGGCAAGGTTCGGAAGTGGACATCGCCGGAGTCACGTTCCGAGTGCCGGTGGTCAACGGCTACGTACGCCCCGTGGTTGTGACTCCGGGAGTTCCGGAGGTTGAGATTCCCATCGGCCTGGAGGGTGTGCGAGTGCATGTTTTGGGTCAGGTCATCCTGCCGGCGGGGTTTCCGGTGGTGGGCAACGACGGAGAAACAATGGCGGTTTACACGCTGCGTTATGCATCGGGCAAGAGCCGTGATGTCGCGTTGAGGAACGGCTATGAGGTGGTGCAGTCAAATCTCATTGCTGTGGCCACGAGAATCGATTCCGAAGCCACGGAGGCGCAGCGCGCCCTGATGTTTACCAAAGACGTCGCCCGTGAGCAATATCAAGTGTTGTTGTATTCGCTTCCTCTCGAGGGTGGGAAGTTGGCGAGCCTCCATTGCAAACTGCGCAATCAGCCGTCGGCCCTGGCCATCTTTGCGCTTACGGTGGAGGCTGCGTAGCAGGTATTCGCCCAGCGACAAATTGCTCGTGGGTCAAATTGATGTAGCGGCGGCTGTTACGCCGCCATTTGGCGGGGTAAACTCGCCGCTACAAAATTTAATTGACGCACTAGCGGCAAATTCATTCGATTGAGATGCCGAGACCATGCAAAGCTTAACACCGGCTCGAAAGAATAAGAACCCCCGCACACGGCAGGGGAACGCAAGATTTGCAAGCGTTCAGGCCAGCCTGGGGACCCCTCCTTCCGGGAAGCCGCAAGCGCCGTCGTCCAGTTTGCGCTCGCGCGTTGATCTGGCGGGAACGTGGGAGCGGCACGTCCATGGGAAGCTTGTAGAGGTCATCCCGGTGCCCTCTTCGCAGCATCTCCTGGGGTTTTATCATCTAAAGCGCGAGTTTCTCCTGCCGGCGCTTACGAGCCGGCAGCGGGCCATCGTCCACTTCGAGGCGATCACCTATCACGGAAGGGTCTTCGTTAACGGGACCGAACTCGGAACCATGGGCCCCTATCTCCCCTACGAGTTTGATATCACCACGCAGGCCAAGGAAGGCAAGAACCAGATTGATGTGGCCATTGCCGACTTAACCCCGGATCCGACGGGGGCGGGCAAGGACGAAATCGCGCTGGGCGTGAATCCGGGCTGGGAGGCCTACGGGGGAATCATCCGCGATGTTCACGCAGAAATTCGGTCCGCGGCGTTCATCGACAACGTACGGTTGGGGTACCAACTCACGAGCGACTACACCCAGGCCTTGTGCCAAGCGCGCGTGCTCATCTCGTCGTCGGTGGCAGCGGCCGGGCATCTGGAGGTAGTGCTGTGGAAGGGCGTGGCGGAAGTGGCGCGTGCGGAAAAGGAGGTTCAGATTTCCGCTGGTGCCACAGAAGTCGAGGTCTCTTTCTGCGTCGTCGCCCCGGACCTCTGGTCGCCCGAGGAGCCGGACCTCTATGAGCTGTGCGCCCGGCTAAAGACGGAGCAGGGGGAAGACATTTGGAAATGTCGCACGGGTTTCCGGGATGTGGCGATCCGCGGCAATCGATTCGAGCTGAACTTGCAGCGGCTGGTACTGAACGGTGTGTGCCGGCACGACATGTGGAAGGACCAGGGATTCACCCTGACACGCGCGCAGATGGCGCAGGACATGCACATGATCAAGGCCCTGGGAGCGAACTTCGTGCGCCTGGTCCATTACCCGCACCACCGGCACATCGTGGAGTTGGCAGACGAACTCGGGTTGTTGGTGACGGAGGAGCCGGGTTATTGGAACATGGACTTCCGGACGATGCCGCGGACGATGATCGAGCTGGGGTATCGGATCATGGAGGGAACGGTTCGCCGGGATTGGAATTCACCGTCCGTGTTTGCGTGGCTGCTGGGGAACGAGTGTACGCTGACCGTGGAGTACCTGAAAGAGGGTAGGGAGCGCTGCCGAAAACTCGACCCTATCTCGAGGCCAGTCTCCTTCGCCAACTCGATGGGCCCCAAAGAAGCCAAGCCGATCTTCGAGCAAGCCGGCATGGACTTCTTCGACGCGCACGTTTATCCCGCCGATCCGGGGGAATACGCAAGCACAGCGCAGGATTACGGAGATTCCCGACCCCTCACATTTACCGAATGGGGTTGGGAGTCGGTCGGGGATAAAGACACTTTTCCGGAAACTCACAGCGAACTGATCCTCAACCTTGTCCAAGCGGGCAACTTGGCGGGACACTCCTTCTGGTCCTGGCAAGACATGCGCCAGTACAGCCGCCTTGACTGGCCGACCGCCGACGGGGTTTTGATGTCCGGCATCGTGAACGAGGCTCGCGAGGTCCGGCCGCACTGGTCTATGGAGCTTTCGGCGCTATTTCAAGGCCGCGCCGGAGAAGCGACTCCCGGCGAGGCTCGTCCCACTCTGGTACCCCTCAAGTGGGCTCCGGCTCAGCCGGGAAGCAACTTTTCCATTGTGGATTTGCAGGCCTTGGTCGAGAGCGCCGAAGGCACCAAAGCCTGGGCGGCACTGGAAGCCAGTCTGGCAGAGTATTGGCCCAAGGCGGCGATGGCGGAGGACCAATGGAAACGGACTGGGGAAAGGTTCGCGCTTTGGCAGGGATCAGACTTCCACATAGCAGGTGTTCCTTTTCACCTCCCGGTAGTAGAAGGATGCGTGCGACCGCTGGTGTTGACGCCGGATAGGCCCGTGACGGTCCCGGTTGACTGTGAGTGCGAACGGCTCCACATCCTGGGGCAGGTAACGTTCCCCACGGGTTATCCTATGCTCGGAAAGCGGGGGGAGACTGTCGCAACCTATCATCTCAGGTACAGCGGAGGCGGGGAGCGGCAGATACCGGTGAGGAATGGTATCGAAGTCGCGCAGGCCAATTTGATCCACGAGGCGACGCGGATCGACCCCATCGCGACGGAAGCCCAGCCCGTGTTGAAATATGTGAAGGACATTGTGCGGGAACAGTACCAAGTGCTGCTCTGGACCGTCCTCCTGGAGCGAGGAAAAGTGGAGACCCTGCGTTGCGAGATGCAGGGCGGGGCGCCGCCACTCGCAATTTTCGCGATAACCGCCGAGCGCTAGCACCATTGTCGGACTACCCATTCAGGAGTTAAACCCCTCACATATTCATCCTCGATGAGGATGGCAAAGAGCATGAGGCAAGAATGACAATGAAGATTTTGAAGGAGAAGAAGTAGCTGGCTCGCGCAGCAACGGCCGAGGGTGGCGCGAAGCGCCGGGTTAGGGGGTCGCCCAGAACCAATTGAGAAGTAATTTCCTGAAACTCCTTTCGTAAACAGTCTTGCGCCTAAACCACTTCCAGCAGTGCCGTCCCCCAGCTTAGCCCCGCACCGAAGGCGGCGACCACCACTTTCATTCCGGGGCGCAGCAGGCCCGCGGCCCGCGCCTCCGAGGCAGCAATCAACCAAGACGCTGAAGACGTATTACCGTATTTGTCAACATTTATAAAGCACTGACTACGGTCGATTTTCAGCTCCCGCATCAGCCTTTCCAGCAGCCGGAGGTTCGCCTGGTGAAACAGGAAGAGGCCGACCTGGTTGACCCGCAAGGAATTCCTTTCCAGTAATTCGGCCACGGCCCGGACGAGCTTGCGCACCGCATGCAGGATGATGGTCCGGCCATCCATCTCGAGGGTGGAACCAAAGCCCAGCCGGAGTGCTTCGGAGAAAGTGGCGTCGCTCGAGATACGAATATCCCGAATCGCCAAAGGAGCATCGCCACGAGTAACCAGGCACGCGCCGGCGCCATCACCAAACAGGATAGCTGTTTCCTTAACGCGGGGTCCCTGGGCGAGGACGCGCGTCATCGTTTCCGCCGCCACCACCAACGTCGGTCCCCATGGCTCGCACATTTGGTCCGCGAGCGCCAAGCCAAACAGGCCGGAGGTACTGGCAAGGTGCAAATCAAAGGCCGGAATTCCCCCGGCGTGGAGCCGTTTTTGGACTTCTGCCGATACACCGGGAAACAGCCGATGGGGCGTGCCCGTGCATGCGATGATGGCTCCCAACCCGTCCGCGGTGACTGCGGCATCGTGCAAACATGCCAGCGCCGCGCGCTCGGCCAAGTCGCAGACGGTTTCCTCCGCCGCCACTATCCGCCGCGTCCGGATGCCACACACGCTCACGATCCATTCCGGATCGACATTGAATTCCGCCGCTAGCGTTTGATTCGTCAACACGCCGTCGGGAAGGAAGTGCCCGAATCCAGCCAGCGCGGACATCTAGGAGGCACCCTGGCTGCTCAGATAAGCAGCAATTTTTGCGAGAGATTCGAACTTAGACGGGTGAAGATCATTGTCCGGCACCTTGACCTGGAACTCCTTTTCCAGGTCGGCAACAAAATCGACCAGGTCAAACGAGTCGATGACGCCGGTGTCAAATAGTGAAGCTTCGCGGTCGGTGGGAATGGGAGCTTTCGCGACTCGCGCCAAAGCCTCCAGGACCCTGTCGTCGAGGGCCATTTTCGTTTTCCTCACAGGGGGGTGGATTGTCGGAAGGCGCATCCGTCGCGGCTTCCGGCGGGGGCAAAATCCCTTTCCCCAAGGACGCCAAGGTTGCCGTTGCATTCCCTCCCGGTCAATGCTGCGAATTCGGTGAATTATCATACTACAATACACCGCGACGCGAGGCCGTTCAGATTGGAATTGCGTGGCCCTTCGGCAAGCCAGACTACTTCGGCATTGCCCTGGCTCGGATTTCTCAGCACGGGTCTGGAAGGGCGGGGCTTTAGCCCCGCCGCTACGGGGTACTCCTGACCACTCTAGTGTCCCGCACCCCTCCGGCATCCCCCCAAGAGTGTCCAAGCATGCGGAGAAGTGCGGAGGGGGGGCGCCTGCTGCAGACCATAAGGCGTTGTCAAATCAACTTCGACGGCAAACCCATGGGAGTTCTGGGCCCCTTGTGCACCAATGATGAGCTGCGTCGCAGCTTTAATGAGCCCGGGTTCGTCACTGGTCCGACGCGCTCCTGCCACTCCTGCGCCAGGTTTACCAGACCGCTTGTGTCAGCGACATCACTCCTGTTGGAAGGTCAGACGGGTGCCGGCAAACCGTACTTTCGAGTACTTGCAATTGAGCTCGCAAAGGCGTATGAAAGAGGTATGCTGACCGAGGGAGGAAGGACTCCACCGGGCATGCAGATGTTGGTCGGATAATCACACCGCTCTTGCGGTGCGTACCGCTGGCAACGCCCCGCGGACGCTGCCACGGCATTCACGACAAACACCTGAGACGGGGAGCCGGAAACGGTTCCCCGTTCTCGTTTCTGGCCCAGGCTCCCACCATTCCGCGACGGGCAAAGCATTGAAGATCACCAGCCAACGCCGGGGCGCCGGCCCGTGCGATAATCCTTTCTGAGACATTTTGGTGGAGGACTTTACGTGAGCAATGCACAATCTTACCCTTACGAAACTCGCCTCAATATCCAGTTCCAGCCGTTAGAAGTAATCGACGAGAAGGCTCTGGCCGACGCTTGCGCTTATAAGTGGTACAACCAGACGTTGTGCCAGGTTAACCAATCCGTGGTGAGGCTGGGGGTTGTAGAAGGCGAATATCACTGGCACAAGCACGACGCTGACGATGAATTCTTCTATGTGGTCGAGGGGCGATTCTTGATCGACCTGGAGGATCGAACCGTGGAACTTACTCCGCGACAGGGTTTAGTTGTCCCCAAGGGAGTCCTGCACCGCACACGCGCTCCGGAGCGGACCGTAATCCTTATGGTCGAAAACGCCGGGATCATACCCACAGGAGACTGACCAGCCGCCGCGCACATGCCCGCGCAACTAAACCGCGCGCTTTTCTATTTGCTGTGCGAGCGCCTTCACCTTTGCCGCCAGGGCGTCAAGCCGCGCCAGGCGGGCAATGGTTTTCTTGAATTCGCTCATGGGGCGGCTGGGTGTTCCCCAAATGATCGATCCGCTGCGAACGATCTTGCCCGGGAGAACACCTGACTGCCCGCCGATGACGACGCGATCCTCGATGCGCACGTGCTCGCCGATGCCGACTTGCCCGGCCATCACCACATAGTCACCCACCTCGGTGCTGCCGGAAATCCCCGTCTGTGAAACAATGATGCAGTGGCGGCCGATCTTGACGTTATGGGCGATCTGCACCAAGTTGTCGATTTTCGTGCCCTGCCCGATCACGGTGGCGCCCAGCGAGCCCCGGTCGAGCGTAGTGTTGCTGCCGATCTCCACATCATCCTCGATCACGATCTTTCCCAATTGCGGAAACTTCACCTGCCGCCCTTCCGCAAAGACATATCCGAAACCGTCCGACCCTATCACCACACCCGCGTGGAGAATGACGCGGTCCCCAATTTGCGCGCCGGGGTAGACGGTGACGCGGGGGTGCAAGACGCACTGCGCCCCCACGCGCACGCCCGCGCCGAGGAAGACTCCCGGCCAAAGCCGGGTTCCCGCGCCCACGGTAACACCGCTTTCGATCACCACGTTCGCGCCCACCGAACAGTCCGGAGCCAGTTGTGCGTCCCGCGCCACCACCGCCGCGGGATGAATCCCTGGCGGAATGGATGAAGCAGGATGTAATGCCTCGGCGGCGCGAATCAGCGCCAGCTTGGGATGGGGCACGGCAATGGTGGTGTGCCCCGGCAGGGACACGCCCTCCGGTACCAACAGGCATCCGGCGCGAGAAGCCGCAGCCAGTTCGAAGGCGCGCGCACTCTCCAGGTATGCCAACTCCGTGGGCCCGGCGGTTTCAAGGGCGGCCACAGCTTGAATCTCACGCTCGGCATCGCCCGCGGGATTTCCTCGCAACAGTCCGGCAATCTCAGAGACTCTCATGGTCGACCTCCCAAAAGCAGTGACGAGTGACAAGTGACAGGCAATTGGTGGGCTGCCTACTGCTTACTGTCCCATTGATTCACCTGTGAGGGGTTAGAAAGGGTACAGCAGCGGTTCCCCGGGCGGCCGGGTTTTCCAACGCCGGTGCACCCAGAGCCATTGGTCCGGATAGCGGCGCGCATATTCTTCGATCAGGTGGGTGAAGTTCGCCGTGTTGGCCACGATCTCTTCCTCGGGGTCTTCGCGCTTAATCCATTCCACGGCGTCGAAGCGCAGGCGGTATTTCTTCAGCTTCGCATCCCAGATCACCAACCCCAGGACGATGGGGACGCCGGTTTTCCGTGCGACGCGCGCGGGGCCCGTGGTGGTGCAAGCCGGCAGGCCGAAGAAGTCCACGAAGACGCCTTCGTTCAGCAGCATGTTCTGATCAGTAAGCACGCCCACCGCGTGCCCTTGCGCAAATGCCCGCAGGACTCCCCGCGCAAATTCGCTTTTGTCGATCGATTTTCCTCCGCTCTGGCAGCGATAGCGATTAACAAGCCGATCAACCAGGGGATTGTCCATCTCGCGCACGACGAAATGGCAGGGATAGCCGTACACCCCATGAGCAAAAGAACCCAATTCCCAGTTGCCGAAATGCGCCGTCAGGAAAAGCACGCCATGGCCTTGGCTTTGGGCGCGCGCGTAGTTTTCAAACCCATCATAAATAATCAGGCTTTCAATGTTGTCGCGATTCCAGCGGGGGAAATGAGCGTAGTCGGCCAGCATCCGCCCGAAATTCTGGAAGAGACCGTAAATAACACGTCGCCGCTGCCGTTCGGTCCATTCCGGAAACGCCAGCCGCAGATTGAACAACCCCACTCGCCGCAGGCGGGGCCAAAACCAATAGCTCAGTGCCGCCAAAAGGGCGCACACACTGCGCGCCAGCTTGTGGGGAAGCCAGCCGAGCGTCTTGAGTACCGCCAGCGCGGCCCAGTATTGCATTCGCTGATTGAACGTCACGTGGGGCCGAGTTGCGGCCTGCTCTGCCGGTGCGGAAATTTGAGGACTGTTGTCAACCACCGCTGGTTTCATTCACTGCTCAGATTCAAGGGAAATGCTTTGAGCTCCTGCCCGTTCGATCTGCCCAAGCACTAAAGCACTGTTGGCGTGCAAGCGTTAGTTGGCGCGAAGAGAGAGTTTCTGAAGGAAGAAATTGAGGACCTGATTCTCGTATTCCTTTTTCTCCGCCTCGGATGCCAAGCCGGACGCCGAATGCTCCATCACCAGCAACTGCTTGGGTTGGGGCGCCTGCTCGTAAAGCGCCTCGGTCATCGCCGCCAGAGGGGGATTGTCGCGCCCGGAAATAAAGAGTTTGGGGACGTTGGCGAGCTTGGGCAGGTCGGCAGGCATCGCGTAGGACTGACCTCCCATCGAGGCAAGGTGAAACTCCGCCTCCGTCAGAATGTGGAAAAGCCCGCTGGAGCCTCCCAACAGACGTTCAATCTGCGAATCAAACATCCGCTCGGGGGTCGAGTAGGTCGTGTCGACCACCAGCGCCTTCACTTTGGGATTCGACTCAGCGGCCACTAACGCAGCGTAGCCGCCAACGGACGTCCCGAATAATCCGACGCGGTTGGGATTGACATCGCGTTGCTTGGTGACGGTCGCAATCGCCGCCATCAAATCGGATGCCTGCCGGGGTCCCAAGTTCGAGCGGCTTTCCTTGGCCTTAGGTCCGTGAAAATTGAAGAGGTACACATTGAAGTGGTTGTCACGCAATATGCTTCCCAGCCACAATAGATCAGCGCGATTTGAATCGTACCCGTGACAGAGAATGATGACGGGCGCGCCGCGCAAACCGAGCAGCAACCACCCCTCATGTTCCCCCCCGGAGCGGTCCGTAAAGCTGTGCGAGATATAACTGTTTAAAAGGTAACTTTGGGGGTTGACCGCTTCCTCCGAGTTATTTGCTGTGGTCACATAGTAGGTCAGACCCGCTCCCACTCCGGCCAGGGCCAGAAAAATAACGACCAGCAGGACTAATACCCCCAGCAGTAATCGAAGGACAAATCCCCCTGATATTCTGGATGAACCGGCAACCGCAAATGCTCTTCGACGCGCCATACCTCTGACTCTTCTCTGCTTGTAGACTCCGCGCCCAGGCAGTCAAAGGGATCGCAGACTCGAAATGCTATCATAACCGGTTTTTCTCACTACAAGAACTTTTCAAGGGGCGGCATTTTTCCTCGAGCCGCCTTTTCTGGAATAGGGGTAGGGTTCCCTTATTCTCGTGGCAGTAGGACACGCTCCTTAGGGGGCGGCAAGCCGTCCTCCCACTTCCTGCTTTCTGCCTACTGCTTATGGGCGTCATAAATTCAATGGATTTGACGAAACCTGGGGCTTTCCGCTAAGGTAGATCTTGCGATGGGATATCCACTAAGAGATCAGAACCGGCCCCCTGAGTCCGTTTTCCGCTGCCACGGTGCGATGCGGCAAAGAGTTTCCGCCTGCACTGGCCACGGGATTATGGCATCGATCAGATAATCGTTCCGCCATCAAATCTTCATCGAATCTGAACATCGGCCGTAGCCAAGAGACTCCAGACTACGTAAGCAGGAGGATAGTTATGCAAGCCACTATTCCATTGGTCAAGCAGTATCTGCTGGCAAGCGATTTCGATCAGACCTTAAGTTTCAACGATTCAGGGCTGGTCCTCAGCGAATTGTTGGGAATCCCGGCCAAGATTTTCGAAGCCAAAGTCGCCACACTGGCGATACAGAACCTCGTGCAGCAAGGCGGCGAATTGAGCTATCTCCTGCTCCACGACCCCGAGTATCGCGCCAGCGTCCGCAAAGAGCACTTGGTGCAGGCAGGGAAAGTTGTGCGGCTGAAGAAAAACATCCGGCAGCTCTCGGAGTTGCTCGCCAGCGCCATCCCGGGTCATCGCTTCGACTTCCACGTCATTTCCGCCGCGCCGCAGGAAGTTATTGAATCGGCGCTGGAAAATATCATTCCCGCCGATCACATCCACGGCACACAATTACAGCACGACAACTCCGGGCGGGTGGAGTCCATCATCCGGGTAAACGCCGGGTACGGCAAAGTAGCGGTGCTGGGTGATTTACAGAAGAAGTTTCAGGTCGGCCCGGAACGAATCCTCTACGTCGGAGACGGCGGATCCGACATTCATGTCATGCTGCATGTGAACCGGCGCGACGGCTTCACCATTGCTGTTTCGCAGGCGCGGCACATCGCTCCCATTGCCAAGCGCACCGTCCTCAGCGACGACGCCCTGAGCATCATGGTCCCGATCTTGGAGGAAATCGCCGGCTGGGACACCACTCGCATCCGCACTTTCTTTGAGGAGCAAGGCCTGTTCATCCAGGAGTGGGACCGCGTGCGCGCTGACTGGCTCACCATCACCCCGCAGCCCTCGCCGGCAAGAATCCGGCCGGAAGGATAAACAGGCAGTGGGCAGTAGGCAGTAGGCAGAAAACCTAAGCGGGTAGCAAAGCGCGGCAGAGCCGAAAAGCAAGGCAAAAGGCAAAACCGAGTTGTGGGTCAGATTGAACACCGAATCCGCTTGGGCAGAACGGCAATGACTTGCACTTTTGACTTTTGCCTTTTGACTTATCTATCTGCCCACCGCCTACTGCCTACTTCCCCCCCGGCGGCAAGCGGTCCTTCTCCGCTTTGATGCGGATCAGACTGTAGGGGCGCTGTTTGAGGGTGTCGGTGAATTCTTTGAGGTTTTCACTGGTGGCGCGGATATTTTCCAGAGTCTCGTCCAGGTTGCCCCGATTCGCGCCCAGGGTATCGTCCAGGTCGTTGATCATCCGCTCCGCGTCGGCGAGGGAGGTTTGCAGGCGCAGAAGGGTGTCGTGAATTTCCTTGCGGTTTTCCACCACGACGGCGTCCAGGTGGTCGGTCAGCGTGTTGGCCTTGCTGATCGTGCCATTGAGGTTGTCGATGGCCGGCGACACCTTGCCGCTCGCGGTCTCAAGATTATTCAGCGTCTTCTCCATGTGCGGGCGTGATTGCTTCAGCATCCCGTCGGCGTTGGCTAGAACGGAACTGAAATGCTCCTTGTTCTCCGGGCTCACCACCTCGTTCAGGTTCTTGATCAGCAGGTTGGTGCTATCGGACAGCGCCAGGACGCGATCGTCCAGGTCGTTGACCAGTTTTGTGGCGTTGACAGTGATATTATTCACGTTAGTCAATACGTCCGCCAATTGGACGATTTCTACGGTAGGGATCTCGCTCCCCGGAGGCAGCGGCGCCGCATCGCGAGTGCCGGCGGAAATTTCCAGGTAATTCTCCCCCAAGAAACCGAGCGACGAAATGCGCGCTTTGGAGTTGGTGTGGATCGGCGTACCGTCATCGACTTGGAGAATAACCTGGATGCGGGTGGTATCCTCCGGGTCAAGGGAGGCCGACTTGATGGTCCCGACTTTGAAACCCCCGAAGCGAACGAGGCTTCCAGGTTCAAGACCGCCGGCGAATTTAAAGTAGGTAGTGTACTCGACTTTCTTCTTGCGAAGCAGGTTCACTCCGCCCACAAAGACCAGCGCGACCAGAAACAGCAGCGCGGCCACGACCACCACCACTCCGACTTTAATCTCCTCGTTGGTACGCGCCATAGATCCCACCTCACATCAGGGATTCGGGACACGGGCGAGACGTTCATCCGTGCCGTCCCATGGTCCCATAAAGGTCGGACCACAAATCCGACCTGGGACCTGCATTTCCGAATCCCGAGCCCTGTGTCCCTAGCCCCGATACCCGTGTCCCGTATCCCGACACCCGGCACCTGAAACCTAAGTCTGCGTCAGCGAGCGCAGGTACTCCTGCGCGTCCACCTGATCGCCTTCGGGGATCCGGTTCAGGAATTGCAACACGCGTGGGTGCTGGCAGTTGCGAATCTCTTCCGGCATTCCCGTGGCGATCACTTCGCCGTGGTCCATCACGGTGATGCGGTCAGCAATCATAAACGCGCTGGCGAGTTCGTGCGTCACCACGATGATGGTCATCCGGAAGGCGGGTTTCAGTTTCAGGATCAGCGAATCGATTCCCGCCGCAGTAATGGGGTCGAGTCCTGCCGAGGGCTCATCGAAAAGGAGAATCTCCGGGTCCATCGCCAGCGCTCTCGCCAGGCCGGCGCGTTTTTTCATGCCACCACTCAATTCCGAGGGCATGTAGTTTTCAAATCCGTTCAGCCCCACCAAATCCAGCTTGATGCGCGTCATGATGCGAATCGTGGAATCTTCCAGTTGCGTAAGCTCGCGCAACGGCAGGGCTACGTTTTCTTCAATGGTCATGGAGTTGAAGAGCGCAGCGCCTTGAAACAACATGCCGATCTTGCGGCGGATCTGGTTGAAGCGTTCCTCCGGCATGCAGCAGATATCCTGGTTCTTGATGAGGATCCGCCCGGAGGTGGGCCGGTCCAGGCGCATGATTTGGCGCAACAGCGTGCTCTTGCCGGTCCCGCTTCCCCCTAGAATCACCATGGTCTCGCCCGTGGGAAAATCCAGATTAACGTGGTTCAAGATCAGGTGCTCCCCGTAGTGGGTAACCAAATCCACCACGCGAATCATCGGGCCCTCGAAATCATTTGCCATGTTTAACCCGTGTAATAAAATATCGCGGTGAAGATCACATCTGCAAAAATAATCAGAAAAATCGAAATCACCACGGAGGAAGTCGTCGCCTTCCCGACCCCTTCCGCGCCCCCCTTGACGGAGAAGCCCTCATAGCACCCGACTTTGGTGATGATCAGGCCGAATACCAGGCTCTTGATCAGGCCCGTTGTGATGTCACGCATCACCAGCGAGTCGCGGGTCGCCGAAAGGCACATCGAGAACGTCTGACCGAGTTCCGCCATCTCAAAGGCGGCGCCTCCCAGAATGCCCGCGAGGTCGGAGATCAGGGTGAGGCAAGGCATCATGACCAGCATAGCGAGGTACTTGGGCACCACGAGGTAACGCACGCTGTCGAGTCCCATCGCCTCGAGCGCATCGATTTCTTCGGAAACCTTCATGGTGCCCAGCTCGGCGGCAAACGCCGACCCCGATCGCCCGGCGATGACAATGGCGGTGATGAGTGGCCCCAGCTCCCGCGTCATGGAAACGCCCACCAGCGCGGTAACAAAGTACGTTGCCCCGAACTTGGCAAGCTGATAAGCGCCCTGCAAGCCCAGCACGATGCCGATAAAAAGGGAGATCAGCGCGACAATGGGGATGGAATCGACGCCCGCCAACACCATCTGGTGGACGGCATTCCCCCACTTCACGGGGCGGCCCTTGAACGGCGCGACGAAGGCCCAATAGGCGGCCTTGGCGCTCAGGTCGTAGAGTCCGCTCACGTAGCGGAGAAAACCTAGCGTATTGCGTCCAAGGAAAGCCAGAACGCCGGTCATAGCCTCACTTCAGTGACAAGGGAAGAGTAACGAGTAAAGAGCAAGAGCATGCCGACCGGTTTTGTTGCTCTTTTTTTGTCACTTGTCACTTGTCACTCGTCACAGCTCTTCTTAGATTCCACTGAAGGGTTGAACCGATCCGATGTTTTCCAGGGCATCCGCTTCGTCTTCAAAAATCGTGAAGACCTTGTGAAGCCGCGCCAGCTCCAATACCGAGCGGGCATTGGGGCGCAGTCCAAACAGGCCAAAGCGTGTCTTGGTCTGCCGGGAAAGTTGCAAGCCTTCGACCAGCGTAGCGATGCCGGAGCTATCAATATAGGCCACGCCGGACATATTAACCAGGACGCTGGGACCTTCCGTCTTGATCTCCGCCAACAGGACTTCGCGTAAACGTGGCGAAGAATACAGATCGACGTCGCCCGAGCAGTCGAGAACCGAGATCTTATCCAGATTTCGCACTTGAATCTTCATTGCACCAAGCACCCTTTCGTGACAGAAACTTGACTAACTTCAGGCGATTACCTTCTTTGAAATTCGGGTCGTAGGAGCACTCGTCCATAAAGCTATAGATAAAAAATGTGCCGAGGCCACCCGGCCTCAACTCCTCCAGGGGCCGGGGGCGGATCAGGTCCTCGCGGACCTTGGGACCCCAATCCTCCAGAACGAACTCCAGGCGGTCCGGCAGGCTAAGGACTTCCAGGGCCAATAGCGCATCGTGGCGCCCGCAATACGTGTGCCGGATGACATTCGCGGCGGCCTCATCGATGGCCAACGCCACATACTCAGCGTCAGATTTGGATAATCCGGCTTCCTGAGCACGAAATTTTACCACAGCACGCAGGATATTCAGCAGGCGCGGCTCGCTGCCGATGGCAATTCTCATCATTTGCGAACTCCCGTGCGCTGAGGAGTCCAGGTGAATGCCAACACCGCCAAATCATCTTCCGGGGAAGTTGGAGAAATCAGGCCGATTGCCTCAAAAACTTCTTCCACAAGCTGACTGGCGCTAGAGCCCTGCTGGCGGAAAATTTCCGCGCGCTTCTGCATTTTGAAGACCCCGCGATCGAGACCCAAGGCTTCCACAACCCCATCCGTTACCAACAGCAAGGTGTCACCGGGGGCAAGCGGGATTTTGCGATTCGCCGGCATGGAGTCCTTCTCGATGCCGAGGGGTAGCCCCTCGTCTCCGCATAGAATCTCCACATCAGGGGTTGCCCCGCGGCGGCGCAGCATGGGGAGGTGACCACCGCTAGCATAGCAGAGTTCCCCTGATTGCGCCTCCCGCACCAGACAGGCCATGGTCACGAAAAAGCCGCGGGTGGAGCGCATCAAGAGTTGCTGATTCAGACACTCGAGCGCTCCGCGTGGACTTGAGGCGTGCGCCGGGGCCGCGGTAGGACCTTGCGTCAGCCCTTCCGCCCTTTCGCCATCCATCCGCAGCGCCCTGTCGCGCCGTCAAGCCTGTTCCTGGGTCTTGTAGTCGCATGCCTCCCGGCATTCTGCACAGTAGTACTGCCCGTCCTCGGTGAGGCGAACGCTGTAATCCGCTTGGCACAGAGCGCAATACTTAAGGCACTTGCAGCGGTCCTCGGGTTGGTCGCAAACCAGGCAACGAAATTTTTTGTAGGCCATTGCGAACGCCTCACTTTCTGAACCGAACACCTATTTATGCATTGTCCCGCCAAGCGGAGACAAAATCAAACCGCAGCCGCGGCGAAGCCGCAGGGTGGGGGTACGCGGCTTAGCAGGAACGGCTGGCGGGTTCTTCCGCCTTTGCGTTCCCTAATCCTGAGCAGGTACGAAGGTTCCGATCAGGAGACTCGCGCGCCCGGGTCTCTCAATCGCCTGCCAGGTTCGAGAATGGGGAGGGTAGCGCGGCACGCTATGCCCTGCCTGCCTTGACCGGCTTGCAAAGACTGTGTTAGGTTGGTTTTCCTTTCTTGCAGAGGATGTGCGTTAAAAGTGGAGGAATCAACTTGATCGCTCCGGCGAAGGAGGTGCTGAAACACACGGCTCTGAATGCCACCCATCGGGCAAGTGGCGCCAAGATGGTGGATTACTGCGGCTGGGACATGCCGGTGGAGTATTCCGGCATAACCCGCGAGCACCTTGCGGTACGCACGGCAGCCGGGCTCTTCGACGTGAGCCACATGGGGGAAATTGAAGTTCGCGGCCCCCAAGCTTTGGCACTGCTCCAACACGTGACCTCCAACGATGTCTCTCGCTTGCAGGACTACCAGGCTCAATACAGCGCGCTGATGCTGCCCAACGGCAGCGCCATCGATGATTGCGTAGTGCACCGATTTGCGCCGGATCACTACTTTCTATGCGTGAACGCCGCGAATACGGATAAGGATTTCGCGTGGATCGTTCAGTGCAATTCGTTGGGCGCGGAAGTGCGCAACGTTTCCGCGCAATACTCGCAGATTGCGTTGCAGGGCCCCCGCGCGGTGGAGATCCTGGCGAAGGTGACGGAAGTTGATCCGGGAGATTTGAAGTATTACTGGTTCCGCCGCGCCCGCTGCGGTGGCATCGAAGGCCTCCTGGCGCGCACGGGCTACACGGGCGAGGACGGTTTCGAGTTCTATTTCCCTCCGCCCTCCTCAGCACATCTGTGGGACACGTTATTGGACGCGGGCCGGGCGGAAGGCCTGATTCCGGCGGGCCTGGGCGCGCGCAACACGCTGAGATTGGAAGCGGGATTTGCACTTTACGGGCACGAATTGGATGAAGAAACCACGCTTCTCGAAGCCAACCTGGGCTGGATCGCGAAACTCGAGAAGGGAGACTTCGTGGGCAGGGACGTCCTGTTGCGGCAACGTGCGCAGGGAACGGCGAAGAAACTCATCGGATTTGAAATGATCGATCGTGCCCCGGCGCGCGATGGTTATCCGGTTTGGGTCATTGGAAAGGAAGCGGGCAAGGTCACCAGCGGTTCCCCCGCGCCATACCTGAAGAAGAATATCGGGATGGCTTACGTACCCCCGAATTACGCGGACGTGGGCCGTGAAATACAAATTGAAATTCGAGGAAGACTTGCATCCGCGCGAGTCGTCTCATTGCCTTTCTATAAACGTCCGAAGTGAGAAATGGAGACTTGACTGAAGTTTCCTCCAGAACGACGCCCATGCCGGCATTCCGATGGGGGGCCGGACAGCCTAGGGCGAAAACACAAGGGAGAGGAAAATGTACCCTCCAGAATTCCTTTACACCAAAGACCACGAGTGGATCCGGGTGGACGAGTCCGTGGGAACCATCGGCATCACCGATTACGCGCAAAAGGAATTGGGCGATGTCGTTTTCGTAGAGCTCCCCAAGCCGGGCGATCATGTAACGGCATCGGAGTCCTTCGGGACGGTCGAGTCCGTCAAAGCCGTTTCCGAAATTTACTCACCGGTGAGCGGCGAGGTGACGGCCGTCAACAGCAAGCTTCAGAACAACCCGGAGATGGTAAACACCGATCCCCATGGCGAGGCCTGGCTGGTCCGCGTGCAGCTTGCCGATCGCAGCGAAATTGACAAGCTGATGACGGCGGATGAATACGAGGCATACATCAAGCAAGAAAAGGCCCATTAATGCGCTACTTGCCGAACTCTCCCGCCGACCGGCAAGCCATGCTCAGGGCCACCGGCCATGCTCATATCGATGAACTCTTCGCGCAGATCCCAGCGGATTTGAGGTTCCAAGGAAAACTAAACCTTCCCGGACCGCTCTCCGAAGCTGAAACCCTGGAGTTCTTCCAGCAAGCGGCGGCCGAGAGCAGCCGTGAGTATGTTTCGCTGCTGGGCGCTGGAGCCTATTCGCACTATCGCCCCGTGGTGGTTGATGCCTTGCTCTCGCGCGGCGAGTTTTTTACCGCCTACACCCCCTACCAGGCGGAAATTTCGCAGGGAACGCTGCAAGCCATGTTCGAGTTTCAAACGATGATGACGCAGCTCACCGGACAGGAGGTCAGCAACGCTTCGCTCTACGACGGCTCGACGGCCACCACAGAAGCCGCGCTGATGGCCTTGCGCGTCACCCGGCGCCGTCGCGTGCTGCTGGCGCGAACGCTGCATCCGGAATATCGCCAGATTCTTCAGACTTACGTACGGAACCAGGACGTGGAACTGGTGGAAGTCCCCTACGCAGCCTCCGGACAGATTAACACGGCCCAACTCGAAGCCACGGTGGACGCCCAGACCGCGGCCGTGGTGATCCAGTCACCGAATTTCTTCGGCTCCTTGGAGCGCATCCCGGAGATTGCCTCCATCGCCCACCGGCAGGGCGCGCTGCTGATCGTCGCGGTTACGGAGCCGCTCTCTCTGGCGATCGTCAAACCTCCGAGCGAGGCCGATATTGTGTGTGGCGAGGCGCAATCGTTCGGAGTGCCGGTGGCTTTCGGCGGTCCCTACGTAGGCTTCCTGACCACCCGGGAAAAGTTCCTTCGGCAGATGCCGGGCCGCCTTGTGGGCCAGACCGTTGACACTGAGGGCCGGCGCGGCTTCGTGCTGACCCTCGCCACGCGCGAGCAACACATCCGGCGCGAGAAAGCCACTTCCAATATCTGCACGAATCAATCGTTGTGTGCGCTCGCAGCAACCATCTACCTCTCTCTGCTGGGTAGAACGGGACTGCGGTTGCTCGCCGAGCAGAACCTGGCCAAGGCTCATTACGCCGCTGGGCGACTTCGGGAAATCCCCGGAGTCGCGACCCCCTTCACCGGCCCGCGCTTTAATGAGTTCGTCATGAATGTCCCTGGTGATGCCGAGTGCCTGCTGGAAGACTTGCGAGGCGAAAAGATTATCGGCGGCCTGCATTTGGGAGAATTTTATCCGGAACTCGCGAACCATCTTTTGCTGTGCTTCACGGAATTGGTGAGCCGGGCGGCCATTGAACGTTTGGTGGAGGTTTGCCGCCAGTTTTCCGCCCAGGTTGTTAGTCGGGATTTTTCACCGCAGAGTCGCTGAGGTGCAGAGGAAGGCTTTTTTTTCAAACTTCAGCGTCTCGGCGCCTCTGTGGTGAAAGGAACTTATGGCCATGGAAAATCGAATTCGTGAAGCTCGGCCGCACGTCACCCGCAACGAGGCACTCATCTTCGAGCGGAGTACACCAGGTAAAATCGGCGCCGAACTGGCGACCCTGGACGTCCCCGCTGTCTCGCCCGCCGAACTGCTCGGCAAGGACTTGGTGCGGGCGGAAGTGGAAGGCTTTCCGGAAGTTTCGGAATTGGAAGTTATCCGCCACTTCACGCGGCTTTCCACCTGGAACTACGGCGTGGACACGGGCGTATATCCGCTGGGTTCCTGCACGATGAAGTACAACGCGCGCATCAATGAAGTGGTCGCGCGGTTGGAGGGTCTGGCGAATGAGCATCCTTATACACCGCAGGCGCTAGCCCAAGGTTGCTTGCGGATTCTGCACGAAACCGCGCGCTGCCTCCAAGAAATCACCGGCATGGATGCCGTTTCCCTTCAGCCCGCCGCGGGCGCGCAGGGAGAGTTGACCGGTATCCTGATGATTCGCGCCTTCCTTGCCGAGCGCGGCGATTCCCGCAAGTACATCCTGATTCCTGACTCTGCGCATGGCACGAACCCGGCCAGCGTGGCCATTTCCGGCTACGAGGTGCGCCACATCAAGTCGAATGAGCAGGGTTGTATCGACATTGTTGACCTTGCCCGCGCCATGGATGACGACGTCGCGGGATTGATGCTGACCAATCCCAATACGCTGGGGATTTTTGAAACGGAAATCGGCAGGATTGCGAATATTGTCCACGCCCGAGGCGGCCTTGTTTACATGGACGGCGCCAACATGAATGCGCTCGTAGGAGTGGCGCGGCCGGGGGATTTTGGCGTCGACGTCATGCATTTGAACCTGCACAAGACCTTTTCCACTCCCCACGGGGGCGGCGGCCCGGGTTCGGGTCCCGTGGCCGTGAAGAAAACCCTGGAGCCGTATCTTCCCTCCCCCGTTGTGGAAAAATCACCGGAAGGGAAATTCCAGCTTAATTACGACCGCCCCAGGAGCATCGGGCGCGTGCGCGCCTTTCTGGGGAATTTCGGGATGGCGGTTCGCGCCCTTGCCTACATGCTGGCGAACGGACCGGAAGGCCTGCGGCAGACCACCGAAGACGCGGTCTTGAACGCCAACTATGTGCGCAGCCAGTTGCGCGATTTCTATGAACTCCCCTACGACCGGCCTTGCATGCACGAATGCGTCTTCTCCGACCGGCGCCAAGCGGCCACCGGCGTCCATACCATGGACATCGCCAAGCGCCTGATCGACTACGGATTCCACCCGTACACCACAGCCTTTCCGCTGATCGTGTCGGGCGCGATGATGATCGAGCCCACCGAGAGCGTCAGCAAAGAAGAGTTGGATGCCTTCATCGACGCCCTCCAGGCGATCGCCGACGAGGTCGAGCAAGATCCGCAATTCGTTCTGAAAGCGCCTTACACCACTCGCGTCACTCGTCTTGACGAGGTCGCCGCGGCTCGCAAGCCTGTGCTGCGCTGGAAGCCTGCGACGGCACCCCCTGAACCGTGAGGTTCACCAGAAGCTGACCCGCCACGCCGGAGGACAACGATGCCTACGCCCGGTCGTCGCGATTTTTTGAAACAATCCGCCGCCTTATTAGCCCTGGGAGGAACACTGCCCATGTCAGGCAAGCCACAGCTCGAGAAAACCCGCGCGGAACTCTCCGCTTTTCAAGCCCGGCGACGAAAGGAGCTGTGGAGCCTGCTGGGAGATTTGCCTTGGAGCCACAAGCCCGGCCCGGCCACGGTCCTGGCGACGGAGAAGCGCGACGGCTACACCCTTGAGCGCCTGGTCCTCGACCTGAACGGAATCGAGCCGGTTCCCGCGCTGCTGCTGGTCCCCGACCGGCGCGCCGCACGCGCCCCCGGCCTGCTCTACATCCACTGGCATGGCGGCATGTATGACTTGGGCAAGGAACAACTCCTGGCCGGGGTTGAGGCCCAACCCGCCTATGCGCCGGTCTGCGCAGAAAAGGGGTTGGTCACCCTGGCCATCGACAGTTGGTGTTTCGGCGAGCGAAAACACGATGAGAACGGCAGCGCGGGCGAGGAGTACGCCTTCAAGTCCATGCTTTGGAACGGCCAGGTCCTTTATGGAATGATGATGTTCGACGAATTCCGCGCCTTGGATTATCTGGCCAGCCGGCCGGAGGTCGATCCCAACCGGTTGAGTGCGCTGGGAATGTCCATGGGTTCAACCAAGGCGTGGTGGCTGGCGGCGCTCGATCCGCGAGTGCGCGTCTGCATGGATGTCTGCTGCCTCACGGATTTCGAAGAGCTCATCAAACTCCACGGCCTGTCCCGCCACGGGATTTACTATTATGTGCCTTCCCTGCTCAAGCATTTCCAGACGGCGCAAATCAACGAACTCATCGTTCCGCGCGCCCACCTGAGCGTCAACGGCCGCCTGGACGAGCTCACCCCTCCCGCCGGAGTGGAGCGGATCCGCGATTACCTGTTGCCCCTCTACCAAAAGTATGGAAAACCCGATGACTGCCGCATCGAACTATTTGATTGCCCGCACCAGGAGCTTCCCCAGATGCGCAAGCTCATCCTGGAGTGGATGGATACCTATTTGGTCACGGAAGTTTGAACCTTTCGAAGCCGTAGGCTGTCATTTTCTTCGAGTCTTGATTTTGGTTCAAGAGCAGCGGGGAACCCTAAGAGGCATACTCAGGCTGAATCTTATGGCGAGCAAAGTATCAAATCCGCCGGCGGGCTTTGACGAGCTAACGGTCGAGGAAAAGCTCGATTACGTTGAGTCGCTTTGGGACCGCATCGCTGCCAAGCCTGAAGCTGTTGCTCTGCCGGATTGGCATCTCGAAGTGATCGAACAGCGCACGTATGAGGGCCAGGCCGGCTCTCATGATGGCAGGGCCTGGGACGATTTTCGCGAAGAACTCCGCGCCAAACTACACCAGCGCCCATAATCTGAGCCTGCGCGAAGCGCCTTGGAGTGCGGTCGCAGCAGCTACCGCCTTCCGCCTTTGCTTCATACCGCAATCGCACAACAGCGGGTAGCCACGGACAGTGCTTTTCTGTCCGTGGGCTTTTCCCTTGATGTCAAACCACAGGTCGCTTATGGCTGCAATCGGGGTGCAACGCGCGGGTGTTTGAGGTATTTAAGTAATGTGGTAATAGCATTGTGAGACCGTTGTGAAAAGATGAAATGCACAGAGTGTTTACCCAAGGCGGAACACCTCCGAGTCCCAAGCTGCGAGCAACAATTAGGATGGGGATATCGCCCGGGAGAAAAGCCCACGGACAGAAAAGCACTGTCCGTGGCGACCCGCTTTCATCATCGACCGTGCCCAAGTGCCGCGGAGCTGCAAAACAGCTCCGCGCTGCGCTTGCTTTCGCCTTTTCCCCCAGCGACATTTTGTAGCCTCTAACCATGGTTGGTTTCTCTTGACATCAGTAGCGTAGGGTGGTACACTGAAGGGGTGTTATGGCAGGGTGCCGTCATGTCCGCGCGAAACTCTCCCTCCTTCGTCAGTCCCAACATGTCTAACCTGAGAAGTCGCAGGGCAGAGTTCCGGCGCCAGGCTCCGAAGGACGACTGCGCTGCTGTTCATGGAGAGAATGGAAGATCCCAGCTTTCGGGAAGCCGGGCGGGTCACCAGCCTGCGCCTGAAGATTAAACGCCAGGACCGGTGGATGGAAGCGTTAGAGAAAACCGTTGCTCTCCACGATGTGTTAGAAACAAAAGGGATTAGTGTTTAGCGTCAAAATGTCTTAACACTTTATCTCATTCAAAAACAAAGAGTTAGCTTGAAAGTCAGGATCCGGGGCGAGAAAAAAGGGTGCAGCTCTCCACGATGTACCAGAAACAAAAGGGGTTAGCAATGAACAACGAAAACCTCGCAAAAACCTATGTCGCTGAATCTAAGGTAGTTAGTCTGTCCTCGGCGGCCAGGATTATGGGAAAAAGGGGGGGCGAAAAATGGACGTAATCTGCATTAAATTGTTGAAAACAAATGTAGAAAAAATGTCCACTTTCCACCTCTCCACGATGTTGATCAAAAAAAACGAGTTATAGCTCTCTCTCCACGATGTTGATGAAAAGAAAGGACAAAGGCGTTGAACGCGAGGTCGCTAAGAATTGCTGGTAGGCAGGGGCCAAGCGCCAACGGTCTTCGGTAGTGGGTCAATTTGGTCCGGTAGCGGCGAGTTTACCTCGCCCAATGGCGGCATCCCCGATAAGATCGGGAGGGGTTCCGCTGCCTCTACATCGAATTGACCCCCTACCCTGTCCTGAGTATGCTTGCGCGGGAGAGGAGGTGTCAGTAGCATCGATGGCCGAAGGGCGGCTATCCGCGATGTCAAAAACGGCGAGCCGCAGGGTGAGGCCGATCATCGAGTTTCTGGAGAAGAGGAGGGGTCAATGGATGGCAAATTCAATCGCAGAGAATTCCTAAGAATCAGCTCGGCAACGACGCTGGGGGTGGGCGTAACGAGCGCTTTCACCTTGGGCGTGGCGGAGGAGGCGAAACCTCTGCGGGTGGGCATGATTGGAGTGGGCGCTCGCGGCACCAATCACGTGCAGACGCTGCTGGCGATGGGCGTACAGATCCCCGCGGTCTGCGACATTAACCAGGAGCATCTGGAACGCGCGCAGTCGTTGGTGGAGAAAGCCGGGCAGAAGCGGCCGGAAAGCTATGGGCGCGACACAGAGGATTACCAGCGCCTGGTGTATCGCGACGACCTGGACGCGGTGCTAATCGCCACCTACTGGGAGTATCACGCTCCCATGGCCTTGTGCGCGATGAGGTCCGGCAAGTATGCGGCGGTGGAAGTGCCCGTGGCGCTGACCGTCGAGGAGTGCTGGGACCTCGTCAACACCTACGAGGAAACCGGCGTGCCGTGCATGATGCTGGAGAATTGGAGCTTCCGCCGCGATAATTTGGCGGTGCTGAACATGATCCGTGCAGGGCTTCTGGGAGAAATCGTCCACTGCCACTGCGCCCACTCGCACAACTGCATTGACCACTGGTTTTTCGATTCCGACGGCAACATGCGCTGGAGCGGAGAGTACCTGGTGAAGCACAACGCCAGCCAGTACACCACGCACGCGCTGGGGCCGGTGTTCGGCTGGATGAATATCGGGTACGGTGATTATTACGACAAAGTCGTATCCCTGGCCAATCGCTCGCTGGGGATCAACCACTACTTTGCCGCCAAGTTCGGCCCCAATCACCCCAACGCCAAGCGCAAATACGCGCAAGGCGACATTGTTTCAACTATGGTTAGAACTAAATTAGGCAATACTATAGTTATCAATTACGACATGCAGTTGCCCCGGCCCTACGACAATCGCTGGGAGATTCAAGGCACCGAGGGCCTTTACAACGAGCAGCGTAAGGCGGTGTACCTGAACGGCCGCAGCCCCAAGTACGAGGAATGGGAACCCTTCGATCCTTACCAGGATAAATACGACCACGCCTGGTGGAAGGCCGCCCAGCAGCAGGCGAACCCCCATCACTCCGGCATGACTGACTTGGGCGACCAGATCCTGCTGGGGCACGGAGGCACGGATTACCTGGAGTTGAGCCAGTTCCTCAAAGCGGTGCGCAACAAGACCCAAACCCCGGTGGACGTCTATGACTCCGTCGCGCTGAGTGTCATCAATCCGCTCTCGGAGCAATCCATCACCGAAGGCGCGCTCGTGGATTGCCCGGACTTCACCCGCGGCAAGTGGAAGACTAACAAGCCGGTTTTTGCGCTGCAAGCTGCCTAACTGAAAACTCGACTGGACCTTGCATTCCGAGGCGCTCCGGTGTACCTTTCCACTCTACCGAAAAATGAAAACAGAAATCTCAGGTAACCCTATGAAAACTAATGGATGGATGGGCGTTGCGCGGGTCGTCGCCCGGGCGATTGCGATGATCCTCACCGCGGCCTTCGGCGTTGTGCTTGTTGCTCGTCTCAATATTGCGGATACCGAGACTATGCGTCCCGGTTATTACCGCGACCCCGCGATTCACGGCGACACGATTATCTTCACGGCGGAAGGTGATCTCTGGACGGTTAGCATAAATGGCGGCGCCGCGAGGCGGCTCACGTCCAACCCCGGCCATGAGGGTGGCGCGGCCATTTCCCCGGACGGCCAAGCGGTTGCCTTCAGCGCTGAATACGAAGGCCCGATGGATGTCTACACGATGCCGGTGGAGGGCGGCCTGCCCCAGCGCCGCACTTGGGACGGTGACGCCGCGGTCGCCGGCTGGACGCCCGATGGACGCGTGCTCGTCCGGACCCACCGCTACTCCACGCTGCCCGACCCCCAACTCGTGGCCATCGACAGCACCGGCCGGCGCGAGGTTGTGCCTCTTGCCCAGGCAGCGGAAGCCAGCTATTCGCCGGACGGCCGCACGCTGTTCTTCACGCGCTACGAGCGGCAGTCGAGTCACACCAAGCGGTACCAGGGTGGCACGGCGGAGAACATCTGGCGCTACGACGCCGGTTCGGAGGCCATGCCTTTGACGGCCGACTGGCCCGGCACCTCGCACGACCCGATGTTCTGGGACGGGCGGGTCTATTTCCTTTCCGACCGCGACGGCGTGATGAACGTTTATTCCATGGATCGAAACGGGCGCGGCTTGAAACAGCACACGCATCATCACGGCTTCGATGTTCAGTGGGCCTCCCTCTCCAATGGCCGCATCGCGTATCAGTGCGGCGCCGACCTCTGGCTGCTCGATCTCAAGACCGGTCAAGACGCCATCATTAACATCACGCTGGTCTCCGACTTCGATCAGTTGCGCGATCACTGGGTGAAGAAACCGCTCGACTACCTCACGGGAGTTCACATCGCACCCGATGGGAGCGGAGCCGTATTCACCGCGCGCGGTGAAGTGTTCACGCTGCCGGCCAGGAGCGGACGAATCGTCAAGGTGGCCGGCAACTCAGGAATCCGGTACCGCGAAGCCCGCTACATGCCCGACGGCAAGAGCATCATCGCGCTCTCCACCGAAAGCGGGGAAACCGAGTTCTGGAAATACCCGGCCAACGGCATCGGTGCGCCCGAACAGTGGACCCGCGATGCCAAGGTGCTGCGCTGGGAAGGCGTGCCCTCGCCGGATGGCCGCTGGCTGGCACATCACGACAAGGACCAGCAGTTGTGGCTGTACGATACGAAGACGAAGCAGGAGAAACGGATCGCGCAGTCGATGGTGGACGGCTTCGCGGACCTCACCTGGTCGCCCGACAGCCAGTGGCTGGCGTACGTCGAAGCGGCCACCAATACCTTCACCCAGATCAAAGTGCTGAACCCGAACACGGGCGCTATTCAGACGCTCACTTCCGACCGCTACAACAGCGGCAGCCCGGCCTGGAGCGCGGACGGCAAATGGCTCTACTTCCTTTCCGACCGTATGCTGAGGACGGTGGTGCGGTCGCCTTGGGGGTCGCGCCAGCCGGACCCCTACTTCGATCGCTCCATGAAAGTCTACGAGCTTGCGCTCACCCCCGGCCTGCGCTCGCCGTTCGCGCCGGTGGACGAACTCCATCCGGAGCCGCCTGCCAAGCCGGAGCCGAAGCCGGAGGAACCGAAGTCGGATAAAGCGGTGGAGGCCAAGCCGGATAAGCCGGCCGAAACGAAGCCCGACCAGGCGGCCGAGGCGAAGAAACCGGCTCCCGTCGCGGTGAATATCGACTTCACCGATCTGGCCTCGCGCCTCGATGAGGTCCCTGTGCCTCCCGGCAACTACTCCGATCTCGAGGCTGCGGAGAAACGGTTGTGCTGGGTGGAGCGCGATGATGGCGTGCCGCCCAAGCGCAATCTCGCGTGCGTGGACATTGCCAACAAGGGCGACCCTCCCGAGACCGTGCTCGCCGACGTGAGGGGTTACGAGATGTCGCTGGACCGGAAAAAGATGCTGGTGTCGAAAGGCGAGGACTTCTACATTTTCGATTCCACCGTCAAAGCCGCCGCGCTTGCCGATCCGAAAGCGCTTCCCAAGGCCAAGATGGACCTTTCGCGATGGACCTTCGATACCAATCCGCGCGCCGAGTTCCACGAGCTGTTTCTGGACGCTTGGCGGCTGGAGCGCGACTATTTCTACGACCGCAACATGCAGGGTGTCGACTGGAAACAGACGCGCGATCGGTATCTTCCGTTGGTGGACCGGGTGGCGGATCGCGACGATCTGAACGATGTAATCGCGCAGATGGTGAGCGAGCTCTCGGCGCTTCACACCTTCGTCCGCGGTGGTGATTCCCGCGAGCCCGCAGACCAGGTGGGACTAGCGTCGCTGGGCGCGGTCCTGCGTCGCGATGAGCAGGCGGGCGGGTACGTGGTCGGACATGTTTACCTCCACGACCCCGACCTGCCCAACGAGGCGCCGCCCCTTGCCCAGCCCGACTCGATCGTGCACGAGGGCGAGGTGATCCTCAGCATCGATGGCGAGGACTTATTGTCCGTTTCGGACGAACGGGCGCTGCTCCGCGGCAAGGCGGGACGGCAAGTGCTGCTGCGCGTAAAGTCCACTTCCGGGCAGATCCGCGAAGTCATTGCCACGCCGGTCTCGGCGCAGGACGAGCGCAACCTGCGCTACAAGGAGTGGGAGTACTCGCGCCGGCTGAAAGTGGAGTCAGACTCCCAGGGGCACATCGGTTACATTCATCTGCGGGCGATGGGCTCCGGCGATATCGAGCAATGGGCGCGCGACTTTTACCCCGTTTTCGACCGCCAGGGGCTGATCATCGATGTGCGGCACAACGGCGGGGGCAACATCGATTCCTGGCTGCTGGCCAAGTTGCTGCGCCAGGCGTGGTTTTGGTGGCAGCCCCGCATCGGCAATCCGAGTTCCAACATGCAATACGCGTTTCGCGGGCACATGGTCGTGCTCTGCGACCGATTGACCGGTTCCGACGGCGAGGCCTTTACCGAAGGCTTTCGCCGCCTCGGACTAGGAAAGGTTATTGGCGTGCGCACGTGGGGAGGTGAGATCTGGCTCTCCTCGAGCAACATCCTTGCGGATAGGGGGATCGCGACGGCAGCCGAGACGGGTGTCTACGGACCCGAAGGGAAATGGCTCATTGAAGGGCACGGCGTGGACCCGGATATCGTGGTAGACAACCTTCCCCACGCCACGTTTGGCGGGAGCGACGCGCAGCTTGACGCCGCCCCGAAATACCTCCAGGAGCAGATTCGCAAGGACCCGCGACCTGTTCCCAAGCCACCGCCGTATCCCAACAAGGCGTTCAAGTACGGAGAGTAACAGGCCGCGTCATTGGCATATCAGGACCCACCGGGTAGACCCTCTACTGAAACTCCAGAGAGAATCTACCCAGTGGCGAGTGCCGCGGATGTCGGGTGCGTAGGCCCTTCTGGCATTCCGCCAGTGGACTGCCGGCGCGGTTTCTGACATCTACCCGCTACATCGAGACGAACCGATTGTCGATGGCTTTCTGGATTGACTTCGCGAACGTATCCCAGGAGCAGCCGATACTCCCCGTCGCGGATTCACAACCCGCCACCGCCACATCTTCCTTTGCGGGCGGCGCGGCCAGGGTGAGGGGAGTGGCGCTACGCATCTGTTGGAGTGTCTGCGCAAGATACTGCGTGCGCACGAAGTACTGCGCGGTGTCCGGCAGTTGCCACAACGAAAAGATGAGCGCGCCTCCGGGCGGCGTGTCATCCGGCTGATACCCTGGCAAGTGCCAAGAAAGGCCGAGCATGCCGGAAAGGTTCGACAGGTTGGTATCGTGGCCCACCAAGATCAAGACCGCAACTCCCGGAGGGCCCAGCGCTCCCGGCGCCGTCTTGCCGGTTGCCGCCTGCTCCATCGACAGCAAAATATGATCCAGAAGGTTGGAACCCCTTGCCCGAGCGAGATAAGGGGTACGCCGCGTTAGATCTGAGACCACTTCATGCAGTTCGAGAACACGGAACAGATTGTCCACGTCGAGGCGGGCCCAGCCGAGATCTTTGCCTTGCATGCCATCCGTGTATTCGAGCAACAGATTCTCACTTAGGGTCGACGCTAAGCTCAACTGTTCGTTGAGTTGAACGGACTTTCCCGTTGCCGTAACGCTAATTTCTTCCAGGGCTTCGATCGGTTTCTTCGGAGCCCCTCCTCCTCCCGCCAACACAAACTGAAGAGCCTCAAAAGCGGCTCGATGCGAATCCAGGAAGTGCTCGGGATGGTCCCCCAGACGCTCCCGCACGGCCTTGGCGGCGATTTCCCAATTTGGCTTGGCAATGCCAGCCTCAATGGGATCGAAAAGCGCGTCCCGGCTGCCCTCCGGCTCTGAATGGACGTCGACGGGGCAGCCCGGCAACAAAGTCTCCGCTAGGGCGCGCCCGGTTTCGAGGGTGCGCTGGTCCGTGTCCGCATGAATGTAGACCCGGCCCACGTCTCCGCATCCCTGTTGGCTCAGTAGACGTTCGCCCGACAGCCACTCACGGTAGTAGGTCCCCATGAGCTTCATAAGGGCTCGGCCATGCGGCGTAAGATTACCTGGAGGAACGCCCCATTCCGGCCACGATTCGACCGCGTATTGATTGAGGCGCTCGGATTTCCACGTTGGCGAGCGAACTCCGTGCCGGCTGAGGATGACCACGTAACGCAGTTGCGGGGCGGCGCCGGCGGCTACCACCCCGGCGCCTGCCACCCACGCCACCACGATCAAAACCGCCGTGCGGAGACGTTTCAACACGATTTCACGACGCACTCCAAACATTCAGTTCCCCACTTGGGCCGAGAACATAGAGCTCACCACAGAGGGCACAGAGGGCACAGAGACCACAGAGAAAAGTGGACGGCGCAAACTGGTGTATGGCGCTGACCTTCAGGTCAGCACAGTGGGAAAACGGCAAGACTGCCGACCTGAAGGTCAGCGCTACAAAGTTGACCCAAAGTTTTTGTCCGCGTCTGTTCGCCGTGACCTCTGTGACGTCCGTGGTGAAATCCTTCTTGGGTTGCCGACTGGAAGCCGGCGCTACTTGACAATCTCTACCGCCCATAAACCAAAACACGGAACGTTCCCATAACGGCCGCACCTGGCCGGCCTGCGGCCGAGGTCGCAGGGGGACCAAAATCGGCCGTGTCCAGAAATAGGTTGTGGGTCTTGGTATCGAGCCCCATGGTCTTGGCCCCGACCTCGGTCTTGACCGTCTCGACCTCGCTGAACTTGTCAGGCGAGTCTTCGTGGAAGACATGGACCATACCTTCGCGGGTCGAGGCGAAGATCATGCCTGTATCCGGTTCATAAGCGGCGGCATCGACGCCCGTCGAAATCGGGAACGACTGGATAACCCTTCCGCTGTCGGCGTCCATGACCACGAGAAGTTGCGGGTTGCGGCCGGCGCTGAACAGCCGTCGGTGCATCGTGTCCATCGCCAGGGCCGTAGGCCTTCCGGCCGGGGCCACCGGCCAGCGCGACTTGATGGTGAGGGCGCGGGAATCAATGGCGACCACCTCATTTTTGTCTTCCATATTGACATAAACCGTTCCCCGGCCGTCCGGGACGGCGAACTCGGGTTGTCCCCCCAGCGCGATGGTTCCCACCACGGCGCCGCTCTTGGCATCGATCACCGTGGAGCTGTTGGGGTCTCCATTCATGGCAAAGACACGCTTGGAGACCGGATCGTAAGTAATGGAGTCGGCGTCGGCGTCGGCCTTCGCCTCGCCGGTCACCTTGAGGGTCTTAAGGTCGAAAATGACCACCTTGCCCTGGCCTCCGTCGGTGATGAATCCCCGGCCGAATTCGCTGGCGATGGCAACTCCATGATCCTGTTTCAATCCCGCGATGTTGCCGATGAGGCTGCCATTATCGGCGTCGATGACTTTAATCTCCGTGCCATGCGACACGTAGACGCGGCGCGCCGCAGAGTCGACGGTAATGTAGTCGAAATACTCCCGGGTACTCCCCTTGGCAGCACCGAAGGGGTATTTGTTGAGAAGGTGATACCCGCCAGTCGCCGCGAAGGCGAGGGCAAAGGCGCTGAGCAGGACGATCGACACGCTCAAGGCAATAGGGTTGAGCCCAGATGACAGTTTCATGTGTAAACCTCTCTTCCATCAAAGGTGGGAGTTAAGCTTGCTGAATCACTCCCAGATGGGACCGCTATTATAACCCGGTGGGAGCGGGCTCCCGGACCCCCAGGCCGTTGAAGCCGGAAAAAATTAAACAATCTCACGCAAAGACGCGCAAACGACAAACTGCTTATGTTCTTTGCGAGCTTTGAGCCTTTGCGCCTTTGCGTGAGAGGCTTTTGCTCATTCAGTGGTTTTTTCGCAGCTTCGTTGGCTTGGGCTTAGGTCGTTCGCCCCTGTGGGGCTCGATCGCTGCAATTGCTGGTCGACTCGCATCCCGGCACTCAAGACCGAGGGTTCCGGCTCGCAGGTGTCAGAACCCCCGGCCCACGATGTCGCGCCGTTCTTATTTGCCCGCGGCACTATCCCAGCGGAAGCCGAATTCGTATGTAGGATGGTAGAATTCGCGCTGATTCATGTATTGCTTGCTGCCGTTGTAAAAACCGAAAACTTCATCCGACATATTCAGATCGGCGACCGTGAACGAGAGGCCCCGCCAGACGCGCACGCTACCCTGGGCGTCGAGCTGCAAGTGGGGAAACAGGTAGTTGTCGCCATTGGGACCGTTGATGCCGTACGCTGCCCCGTCCTGGTAGTTGTATTGGTAGATGCTGGCCCCGTTGTAGCTCATGCCATACCGCATGTTCAGTCGGCCGCGCGTGTAACTGGGGCTGATATTCCATACGCTGGGCGACTGGCGGATCAAGGCGGGACTATCCGACCGGCCCTGGAGGTCATGGGCGCGGGAATCCGAGTAAAGGTAGTTGGCCATGAGGCCCAGTCCGCTCCAGACCCCGGGGAGAGACCGGAATTGCTGTTGATAGGCGCCCTCGAAACCGGCGATCCAGGCGCTGCCGGCGTTGCCGGGTTGTTCCACGATGAAACCGGCGAACTGCCCGGTGGTCGGATGCGTGGTGGCTTCAATGATGGGGTCGGTGAGGTTCTTATAGAAGAAGCCGCCCGAGATCATCCCGAAGGCTTTCAGATACCGCTCATAGAGGACGTCAAAGTTGTTGGCGTGCTCGGGCTTCAGGGCCGGGTTGCCGATGCTGTAGGTGTAAGGATTGGTGGTGATATCGATCGACACCGCCGAGGTCAGGAACTGGGGGTCGGGGCGGGCGAGCCCGCGGCCATAGACAAAGCGAATGTCGGAACTATTGTCCAGTCTGACGCGCGCGGAGGCGCTGGGCAGAGCGTCGAAGTACGAGCCGTTTAAGGGGACGTTCACCGGGCCGCCGCCCGATACGGGGTCGTTGCAGTTACAACTCAGTGTATTTACCTGCGTCCCTTCGAAGCGCACGCCCAAGATCAACCGCACGCGGCCGAGGTCCACGGTGTTCATGGCGTAGCCGGCGGAAATGCGCTCGACCATATCGAAGTTGGCGTTGTTGCCGCCGTACGGCTGCCCGCTTTCACCCAAGCTGAACTGGCTGCTGTTGTGGTTGACAAATCCGGTGATGGTGGGCCAGTCCGTCACCGGCCCGTACGTCGGGTAATCCTTGAAGTAGTAATTAGGGTCGGTGAAGTCGCTGAGGAACTGCGTCATCAGCATTTTGCTGTTGGGATCGAACTCGTCTTCCCAGGAATCATCGAACTTGTGAGCGTTTCGCACTTTGCCGCCAAACGCAAAGGTGGCGAAGTGTGAGCCCCAATGGTAGTTCTTGGCCACATCCACCGAACCCAGGAGATTAAGCTGCTCAGTCAGGCCATGGGAGTACGTCACGCTCTTCAGCTTGTACATGGTGGGATCGAAGATATAATCCGGGCTCCCAGGTGTGAAACAACTGGGCGTCCACTGGGGCAGATAGATGTTGGTGGTGGCCGCAGCGTCGTAGAGGCAGCCCGTCGAGTTGTCCAGCGCGCCTGTCGTCTTGAAGTCCGCGCCGGGGTTGCCTCCCGAGGCAAATTCGCGCGAACGGGCCACGGAAGCTTCCCAATGGATCACGGTCGAGGTGAAGGTGTGCGAGCCGCTCAAGGCCAGATTGCCAATGGCAAAGTTCGGGGCGCGTTCAGACGTTTTGAACCCGGGATTGCTCCCCTCGTTCAAGGTATAGGTCCACTTGTTGCCGAAGTCTTTGAAATCCGAATAGAGGTAGCGGAGGGTGATCACCGAATTCTCGCTGATTTTGTAATCGGCGCTCCCGGCGGCCCCATAGCGTGCGCGGGTATACCGGTACTCGCGGAGGTCCATGGAATCAAAATGCGGAGTCAGGCTGCCGTCGGGGTTCTGCACCGCGTCCGGGGTGGGCTCGATGTCGTCGATCCCGCGGCCGTTGTAATCGTAGGTGGCCCCGAATAGCACGCCCAGGCGCTTCTGGGCGCCAAAGCGGTCGCCGACGGTCATATCGAACTGATCCATGTGGCGGCCACCCATAATGGGAGTATATCCGCCGAGGCCCCCCAAGGAGAGCATGGGCTTCTCGCCCGCCGTCTTGGTCACCAGGTTCACCGAGCCGCCGATGCCGTCGGCATCCTGGTTCGCTTGGAGTGTTTTGTTGACTTGCACCTCCGCCACGAGGTTGGCGGGGATAGTGTCGAGTTTCACCTGGCGGACGCCCCCCTCGGGCGAAGGGGTGTTGATGCCGTCAATCGTGGTGTTGGTCAGCTCGGGCGCTGTGCCCCGCACATCAATATATTTGCCTTCGCCCTCATCGCGCTCGAGGGAAACACCGGGCAGACGGCCGGCGGCGTCAGCAATGGTGGCATTGGGAAGGCTGGTGATCACCGCCGCCGGGATGACCTGAAGGATGTTGTCGGCAGTGCGCTCCACGTTCACCGCCTCGGCCTCGCCGGTTAGGGGCGTAGCGGAAGCGCTCACGGTGACTTCCTGCCGCTCCGAGGCGACGTTCAGGACCGCTTCCACCTTCGCCGTTTGGCCGGCGGTGACCGTCACTTTGGAACTGAAGTCGGAGAATCCAATATAGGAAACAGAAATCGTGTAGTCGCCGGCTGCCACATCCGCAACCGTGAACTCACCCACCTGGTCCGAGACAGCCGAAAATCCTCCCGGCTGTAATGTCACCTGCGCGCCCTGGAGTGCACTTCCGGAGCTGTCCGCGACGCGTCCATCGATTCTGCCCTTGTTTGTTTGTGCCAGCGCCATCGACACACTGAGGCACATCGCCGCCAAAATTAGAATAGGCTTAAAACACCATCGGTGATTCATGCAGTACTCCTCCTGACCTCATGAGAATCATTCGAGTTAACCCAACGAAAAAAAGCACCTGGGGGGAACTTGAGGGCCTTAAATGAACTTAACGTCTCTAATAACTACAAACTCTGAGTCGGGAAAAAGTTATCGCCATCGAGTTAACCTAGAGTGACAAATTGACGAATGTGGCGTTAAATTGGAAAGAACATTTTGACTTCATCTCGTCACTTGTGAGAGTGAGCCTCCCCTTCGATGCCTTTTTTACTTACGCCACAGCCACGAGGTCCTTGAATTGCGACCCGGAAAAGGCGGGGTGGTTACTTCAGTTCGAGGGGAACGCTTATCGTGCCGAGAAGTCCACTGAGGTTATCGCGGACGGCGAACTTCACTTCGTACTTGCCGGGTGGCAGATCGATCTTCTCAGGGATTCCGAGGCCGGTTCGGAGGATTCTCTCGACCCTGTCAGCATCGAGTTTGGTGGCGATGGCTTGCGACATGCTCGCGATGCTCGTGCGGTTGCTGTCGAACGCGAGGGTAGTCACCTGGAGGTTGATGGCATTCCCGTTTTCGCGGTCGATGGTAAGGGAATTGCCCATGACACCCAGCAGGAAATCGGTCGGCTTCTTCCCCTCGGTAGGGGAACCTGAAGTTGAGTCACTCGCGGGCGGCAACTGACGGGCGGTGAGCCGTAAACCGGTATACTCGACGGGCGAGGCGAGCGCGTCCACCAGTTGTTGGCGGCGGAGTTCCGGCGTGTCAAGGATTTTCGGCGCCACGTAGAATCCTTCCCGGTAGCGAACCCGGAGAGCGCTTGGCGTCACTTTGACTTTCAGCTTGCGCCACCCCGGTTGCGTGTCGCCCCCCAGGTAATAGCCGAGGAGATAGTAGGCGCGTGAGTCGTCGACCGCCTCGGCGAAGCACTTCTCCAATTCTTCCACATTGATACAAGCGCGGCCGCCCGTGGCATCCGCAAAGGCGTGCAGGGTCAAGCGTTGCTCTACGGTTTTGTCGTAGGGAAAACGCATGGGCGACCTGATCGTATAGCTTCCCCGAATATCCGAGACTTTCGACTGGGACATGCCCGTATTGGCGCTGGGCAGGGCGGTGGGACTGTAGTCGAGGGCGCCCAAATCGACGGGGTAGACGGCAATGTTGGCGGAGATCAACCCGCGCCAGGCATCTTCGTATTCGTGGCGCAGATCGTCTCCCAGGCGAGCGAAAGATTGCGGATCGTCGATAGTGAACGGAAAGCCCGCGGTAGCCCAAATAAACGTCTTCCGGCCGGGAACGGCCTGGAACGCGTGCGCAAGTTGGGTCATAGCTCCAAGGGTTTCGCGGGTCGCGATGCGCTGGTAGTTCGCCGTAACGGTTGTGTCAAGATCGCTCAGCATATCGGAAAAGAGCTGTTCCTCATCGGAGGCTAGTTGCTGGTCCGAGGGGTCTTCCGTGAGGTCGTCCAGGGGGGTGGTGCTCTCCTCCGAACTTAGCGAGAGCTTGAGTTTCTGCAAGGCGGCGATCAATACCTTGGTGTCCCTGGTGAACGGATGCAACTCACGGAGGCCGTTGCCCGTGAGGCCAAAGATTGCTAGGGGTTCGTCGCGCAAGGCGCTGCGCAATAAATAGTCGGTGAGCCGTTTCTTTGCTTCCAGTTGTCGCATCCAGGGCGAGTTGATCATGTCGAGGACGACGATGGTGATTCGCCAAGGGTGATCGTCACCGGGGAGAAAGTTGGAGTGCCCCTCGGATGTAGAGTCTTTCGCGCGGCTGACGACCTTTTCGGTTTCTATTTCTTCAAAAACGGAGACGGCGCCGAATTTCCCGTCCTCTTCGATCTGGAACGCTTCTTTGTGCAAGCCTGGCACATGCCTGCCGGATTTATCTGTGACGATAACCGGAACGAGAACCAGATCCGAGCGAGCGGAGAGCTTTACCAGTTCTTGGGCCGGAGGGTTGGCACGATTTTCAAAAGAACCTAGCGCGGTCTGGCTGATGGGGGGAAGTTGTGATAGCTGCCGTGGGGAGTCTTGCTGACCAATCAACGGAGATGAAAATGCGAGAACAGCGGCGAGTAACCCAGCGGGTCGGATCATGGAATGTGCCCTGGTCCAGAGAAACTGATTGAACACCGGAAACATTAGCAGCACAGTCCGTAACCTATTGGGTTACAGGTGTGTTACAGAGGCGGTTCGCACGATTCTGCCTGGCAGTGCGAACAGGTCCACCATGGGAAACTCACCCGCCGTCTTGGTCCTCAGATTAACGGAGCCACCAATACCATCGTCATCGCACGGGGGCCTGAGAAAACCAATGCTTGCAAAGGTCTGTTACGAGTCTGTTGCGGCTCAATGAAATCTCTAGCAAGTAGCATATATAATGCGGTTGGCGCCGCGCGGCGGGGTGAGAAGGGGATCGGGTGTATAATATTCGCGGGCGTAAAACCACAATCATATTTAGCCGGAATATCTTCTTTAAGGAGGCGATTGGAGAATGCGACAGGTCTCTTTTGGAACCCGATTGCTTGGCCTTCGGGCCGGAGCTGTTGCCTTAACCTTGGCGGCCACGGGTCTATGGTTTTGCAACCTGCGGGCGCAATCAACTGGGGACCCCCGTCCTCCCATGACCAAGGCGGAGCAGGTGAAGGACAACTACCACGGGGTTGAAGTCGTCGACCCCTATCGCTGGCTCGAGGATCAACAAAGTCCCGCGACGCGCGCCTGGATTGACGCGCAGAACAAGTACACGCAATCGCTTTTGGAGGCGTGGCCGGAGCGAGAGGAACTGAAGCGCCGCGTGGCGGAGTTGCTGAAGATCGATAGCATGAACGTCCCCACGGAGCGAAACGGCCGCCTGTTCTTTGTCAAAAGAGGGGCGGAGCAGGACCAGGGTGTTCTTTACCTGAGGAAAAGCCGCAGCGGGGCGGATGAAGTTCTCATTGACCCTAACCCGATGAGCAGGGACCACACCGTCTCCGTCTTCCTCGAAGCCGTATCCGATGACGGCGCTCTGGTTGCCTACAGCTTGCGCCAGGGTGGCGAAGATGAAATCACCGTGCACCTGCGGGACGTCGACAAGCACACCGATCTGCCCGACATGCTCCCCAAAGCAGATTATTTCGGTATCGCCATCAAGCCCGATAAGAGCGGACTGTACTATTCGCGAGGCGGAAAAGCGCCGCGGGTTTACTACCACGCCTTGGGCACTGACCCGGCGAAGGATCGGGTCATTTTCGGTGAGGGTTACGGCCCGGACAAAATCATTACCACGGACCTCTCGGAGGGCGGGCGTTATCTCATCATTCAGGTCCTGCACGGGTCGGCGATGGACCAGACCGAGATCTATTCACAAGACCTCCAGACACACGGGCCCATCAAACCGATCGTGAATGACGTTGCCGCCCGGTTCATCGGCCAAGTGGGTGGCGACAGGCTTTTCGTGCAAACCAACTGGATGGCACCCAAGAACCGTATCCTGGCGATCGACCTGCAGAATCCCAGGCGCGAATACTGGAAGGAAATAGTTCCGGAAAGCTCTTCGGCCATCGACTCGCTGGCGCTGGCGGGAGGGAAGCTAGTGGTGACCTACACTGAAAACGCCAGTTCGCGGATCCGAATTTTCGATGCGGAGGGGAAGCACCTTCGCGGCGTGCCGCTTCCCGCTATCGGTTCTGCCATCGGATTCAACAGCCGCTGGGCAGGTGATCAAGCCTTCTATGGTTACACCTCCTACCACATCCCCTTTCTGATCCAACAGTACGAAGTAGCGGCAGGCAAGCAGGATCTGTGGGCACAGTTTAAGGCGCCGATCCACTTCGAAAGGCTCGAGGTAAAGCAGGTGTGGTACACCTCGAAGGATGGAACGCATGTGCCCATGTTCATATTAGGCCAAAAGGGGATGAAACTTGACGGCGCGCGGCCCACCCTGCTCACCGGATATGGCGGCTTTAACATTCTTGAATCACCTTATTATTCGCCGTTGGCGGCGTTGTGGGTGGAGAATGGAGGAGTATTCGCTAACGCCAACCTTCGCGGCGGGGGAGAGTTCGGTGAGGCGTGGCACCGCGCCCGCATGCTGGAGAAAAAGCAGAATGTCTTCGATGATTTCCTCTCCGCCGCTGAATGGCTGATCCAAAACCACTACACTCAACCTTCCCAACTGGCGATTATGGGAAGCAGTAATGGCGGATTGCTGGTGGGGGCGGCACTCACTCAGCGACCTGACCTCTTCCGAGCTGTACTCTGTATCCATCCCCTCCTCGACATGCTGCGTTATGAGAAATTCATGGAGGCACAGCATTGGGTTTCCGAATACGGCACTGCCGATAACCCCGCGCAGTTCAGGTATCTCGCCTCCTACTCGCCGTACCAGAACGTGAAGCCGGGCACCAAGTATCCTGCGGTGCTCTTGATGAGCGGCGATGGAGACACGCGCGTTGCTCCCTTGCACGCGCGCAAAATGGCGGCAAGGCTGCAAGCGGCTACGGCGTCGGACTGGCCCATTCTCCTCCGCTACGATACCCAAGCGGGCCATGTGAGGGGAAGCCTGCCCATTTCCAAACAGATCGACCAACTCACGGATGAGGAGGAATTCCTGATGTGGCAGCTCCATGTGCATTTGACGCCGGGAATTCCGTGAGGATGACGTAACTTATCGAAGAGTGAACGACGGGGGTTCTTCGCCCAAAATGCGGGCTCAGAATGACAGCGTAAGCACGGCGCGGGTTCAGAATAATTGTGCCGCCGGGTTTTTCTGCTGCCTGTTTAACCCGTCTATAAATGAGGTGAGGTGTGAGGCTTGTTTTCCGCTCCTCGCAGCTTTTTCAACGTGACCTGAAACTCGCTTTTGGTCGGCAAGGAAATGGCGCCGGTATCGCAGCCTTCGAGGCAGATTTCGCAGCCGGGGAGGCAGCGAAGCGGATGCGCCACGAAAGGCCGGCCGGTCTTGGGGTCCCATTCAAAGACTTCGTGCGGACAAAAGTTGAGGCATTGGAGGTCCGCGCGGCAAGCGTCAGGGTCAACCGTGGGAAACCACGGGAATTTCTCGCGAAGATAGCTCAGGAAGGCCATTGCTCTTTCCTTCATGCATCACATGAATAACCGGACCGGTTACTCGCCAGGGGCCCTCAATGGCGCGGCTTGTTGGGATCGGCAAGCTCTTTCAGCCGCTCGCGGATTCGGTCTAGGATGCCGTCGTTAGTCCTATTGCGCACGTCCAAGGGCACAAAATGTTCGGCGTCGAACTCCGTGTTGCGCAAAACTTTCTTAAAAAGCTTCATTTGGGTTTCTTCCGCGCAGGCACAGACCAACACGTAAGTGTCGGAATCATCTTCCGCAGCGCGAAGCACATCTTCGAGGATTTGATTTCCACCCTCGGCGCAGAGTTGCGGGTGCACGGCAGCGTAGGAAACGTCAAATTCGGATTCAATTTCAAACGCCAGTGAATTCATATCGGCGTAGCGGAAGGGATCAAGGCCTTTGCAGTTGCAAATCAATGTCTTGACCTTCATCAGAATCCTCCTGAGGCCGCAGCCGCATTGGTTCACTTAGAGCCTTAAAGTGTACGGCGAGTTGCTCTATGGATCTTTGGTTAATGCATACGGACTGCCACAAACGAAGATTTCGCAGCCTTCTCTGTTTACTCGAAGTCCATGAAAATAAATCCATTAGCTTCTGTTCAAAGGCATAGGCAAGCCGCTATTTGTCATAGAAGAGACTTTTGCCCCAGCAGGGACTGTCAGGAGGGATGCATCAACCCATTCCTTGACGAAACGCAAGGGGCCTTGGGCCGCTTCCGGCGGGAAGATGGGATACAGTTTTGGAGTCGGTTTGGCGCCACGTTCCTTCAAGGAATCCACATTCCGCTCTTGAGCGCAGCGATCCATTAGCGACACAGCTTCGCTTGTTCCCGGGCCAGCGTAGCTTCCGGTTCTAGTTGCCGCATCGCCTTGGACTCGTATTCAGGCGCTTTTTCCCAGTTCGGCGAGGCCGTTTTCGGGGGGAACCATATGGTGGACATCCTGATGGCCGCATTGTGACATAAACCCCCAACCCGTGAAAGTCCCTCCTCACGTCAACCCGGCAGACACAGCTCTTGCCATGCGGGGGATTGGGAAGTATGCTTCGCAAGTTCGTTGGAAGTGGCGGGTACAACACTCTCTTGCCGTTTCCGTTGAGGACTCAGCAACATGGCGAGCACAAGAGAATGGTGTGTTTGGCTTTCCAGGAATAATTGCTTGAAGGGTCGACAATCTGTAGAGTATAACTAGTATCATAAGCCTGGGAGTTGAGGCCACAATCCGGCGCCGTGCCGGTGCGGACCTCCGAGGGGTGAGTTCCCCGGGTCCGGCCGGCAGAGCAGGTAGCGACCACCTGCCGGATGGCCGGTCGTATATGGATAACAACCCGTTCTCTCAAATAACGAATGCGCAGGACTCTCTGGCGAGCCGAAGGCGGAGCACGCGAATTGATTACGTCACGACAGTGCTCATTTCGGGTAAGGATGCTGCGGGAGCCCCCTTTCGGGAGTTTACTCAAACCTCGACCGTGAACCTGCACGGCTGCAAGGTCCGAACCTCATATCGAATCATGGTCGGCATGCTCGTCACCCTGGAGTGTCCCAAGGCCGGGACGTCGGGGAAAGGTGTCTGCGTCAGGGTTTGGGATTCCCCAGCGGGAGTGGCCGGGCGCGAGATTGCCGTACAGCTTATAAAACCTCAGAACCTATGGGGCGTACCCAACCCACCCCCTGATTGGGAAATCGTCGCCAAGGCCATGGTGCAAGGGCGGGGGGTTCAATCTGAACGGCTAGCACGGCCCGTGGCCCCTGGCGCACCCACCGCCCCCGCGCCCATGGCCGTCCCACGAGCTCCCGCGCCTCCTCAGGCGGTTGCGCCGTTGGCGCCACCCGTGGTGGTGCCGGTGCGGCCGGCCCCTGTTGCCGGTCCGACCACCGAGCAGCGGCTCGCCGAGCTCGAGCGGCGCGCCACGCAATTAGTGGAATCGGTTCTCGATATCATGCGCGGGCAAGCGGAGGAACTTACCCGCAATTGCCTGGAGGAATTCCGTCAGCAGGTGGATGCTCTTATTGAGGATGGAGAAGGACGGCTGCGGCAGGGCATCCAACAAGCGTCTGAAGAATCGGCAGCTTCCTTGACCGGCCTGCGAACCGATATGATGGACCAGATGACATCACGCGCTGCACAATTGATTCGCTCCGCCGAAGATCATTTGCGCACCCGGCTCCGCAGCCAGTTGGCCGGTGCGGATAAGACAGCCCCCGTAAAGCCTCCCGAGCGGGTCAGGGAAAAGTAACGAAGCACTTCGGTCCCTTCCCCCATCATCTCTCCCAACCAGATCGATCCAGTTCTTCGCCAAACGCCTAAGTCGACGCCAATCCTTCATAAAATTATGTGGGGTCGGCGTACGATTGCATCTTATGGGCCAAGTGGTGGGTCAGGATTTGATATAATATGAGCGTTGAGGGGGAGGGCCGTCCGTTTTCAGATCGCGAAAATCAGATTGGTCTGGGGTTGCGCTCTGGACGGAATGATTATTCCGAAGTCCGCCTCTTTCCCCGGCAGAACTGCCGCACTGGGGGCGCCTCGCGGCTCAGACCACGTGGCTTGCTCCGAACGCGCGCGGCAAGTGAGTAAATCCCAGACTACTACGAATCCTGAAAGGGCATTCAAGGGGAATCCGATGGCAACCACTCACGTTGAGCCGAAAGAAGACGCGCCACCCGCAGGACAAGCACAGATCATTAACGACCTTAGCATCCAGGTGGCGACGGTAAACGGCTCGGGCAGTCAAACCGCCAATCTCGTTTTACTCCGGGCGATTTTTCAAATGGGGATTCCGGTTTCAGGAAAGAACCTCTTTCCCTCCAACATCGCCGGTCTACCCACTTGGTTTACGATCCGGGCTTCCAAGCACGGCTACATCGCCCGCCGCAGAGATAGCGAATATATGGTGGCGATGAACCCTGAGACCGCCGAAGAAGATGTGTTGAGCCTCAAACCAGGTGCGGCCTGCGTTTACGACGAGCGGCTCAATCTAAACCGTCTGCGGGACGATGTGACTTTCTACCCCGTGCCGTTTGATCAATTGGTCACGCCGGTGTGCCCGGACGCGCGTTTGCGCAAACTCGTCCGCAACATGATTTACGACGGCATCCTGGCGAAACTGCTGGGCATCGACATGGAGGAAATCCACAAGGCGCTCCAGAAGCAATTCCGCAGGAAAGCTAAGGCCGCGGAATTGAACTGGAACGCCGCACGCGCCGGTTATGAATTCGCCGAAAAAAACCTGGTGAAAGCAGACCCCTACACCCTGGAGCGCATGAACGCCACCCAGGGCAAGATCCTGATTGAAGGCAATGCCGCCATCGCTCTGGGTTCGATGTTTGCCGGCGTCACGGTGGTAACGTGGTACCCGATCACTCCCTCTTCCACCGTCTGCGAGACGCTGACCGAATATATGAAGCGCTATCGCCTGGACAAAGAAACCGGTAAGGCGACCTTTGCCATCGTGCAAGCAGAAGATGAACTCGCGGCGCTGGGCATGGCTCTGGGCGCTGGCTGGGCCGGGGCGCGTTCGATGACCGCGACGTCCGGACCGGGCATTTCCCTGATGGCGGAATTTACCGGCTTCGGATATTACGTGGAAATCCCCACAGTGATCTTCGATATCCAGCGCGTGGGACCGTCCACGGGCCTTCCGACGCGTACCGCGCAGGGCGACATCATCTCCACCGCCCTCCTTTCCCACGGCGATACCCAGCACCCCATGTATCTCCCTTGCTCGGTGAGTGAATGTTTCACCATGGCCATTGAGGCATTTGATCTTGCCGAGGACTTGCAGACCCCTGTATTCGTCATGAGCGACCTCGACCTCGGCATGAACACCTGGATGTCCGACCCCTTCCCCTATCCCACCAAGCCCATCGCGCGCGGCAAGGTACTGAGCGCCGAGGATGTGCGCCGCATGGGCGGCTTTGAGCGTTACAAGGACGTGGATGGTGACGGCATTGGCTACCGGACACTGCCCGGGACGCCGGAACGCCTGTCCGGCTGGTTTGCGCGCGGCAGCGGCCACAATGAAAAGGCCATTTACAGCGAGCGGCCCGACGTTTACGTGAACAATGTGGACCGGCTGGCCCACAAGTTTGAAACCGCTCGCCACAAGGTTCCTCCCCCCATCATCGTGGATTCGGAAAAACCCGAAGTGGGCATCATCGCTTACGGCACCAGCCACTGGGCCATCGAGGAAAGCCTTGACCAATTACGGTGCAAACAAGATATCGACGCCGGCTATTGCCGCTTGCGGGCTTTCCCCTTTACCCCGGAAGTTCATGACTTTATTAATCGTTATCAGCGCGTGTACGTCGTGGATCAAAACCGCGACGCCCAGATGTTGGGCTTGCTGCGGTTGGAATGCAGCGCAGACGAGATCGCGAAGCTCCGCAGTGTTCGCCATTACGACGGCTCGGCTCTTGACGCGCGTTCCGTAACCGACGAAATTGTTTCCCAGGAGGCGGCAAACTAATATGGCAACCACCACCGTTCCCTCTTCCCCATCCGCCAAGACCAACCGCGTGGGCCTGGAGATGGCTTACTACAAGGGCAACAAGAGCACGCTCTGCGCGGGCTGCGGCCACAACGCGATCTCCGAGCGCATCATTGAAGCCTGCTTCGAAATGGGCGTTGAACCGCACCGCGTCGCCAAGTTTTCCGGCATTGGCTGTTCGTCCAAAAGTCCCGCCTATTTCCTGAATAGCGCTTACGGCGTCAATGCGGTCCACGGGCGCATGCCCTCCGTGGCTACGGGCGCCTTGCTGGCCAACCGTCACCTCATCGCCATGGGAGTGAGCGGGGATGGCGACTCTGCCTCCATCGGCATCGGACAGTTCGTGCACCTGATGCGGCGCAACCTCCCGATCCTTTACATCATTGAAGACAACGGCTGCTACGGCCTGACGAAGGGCCAGTTCTCCGCCACCGCCGACATAGGTTCGAAGCTCAAGACCGGAGTGGTCAACGATCTGCCGCCCATCGATACCTGCGCGCTGGCCATTCAGCTTGGCGCCACGTATGTCGCCCGATCCTTCTCCGGCGACAAGCGGCAATTGCTGGCGCTCGTCAAGGGCGCGCTCGCCCACAACGGAACGTCCATGCTCGACGTCATTTCTCCCTGTGTCACTTTCAATGACCACGAAGGCTCCACCAAGTCTTACAGCTACGTCAAGGACCACGATGAACCGGTCGCCGACGTGACCTTTGTGCCATTCTTCGAAGACATCTCCGTGGACTATGACCCGGGAACAACCACCAGTATTACCCTGCACGACGGTTCGCAAGTGCTGCTGCGCAAGCTTGAAACGGAGTACGACCCCACCAACAAGGGCGCTGCCTTGCAGATGCTCACCGAATCCCACGACAAGGGCGAGATCGTGACCGGGCTCTTCTATGTCGATCCCCAACGGCCCAACTTCATCGACTTGTTGAATGTGATGGAGGAACCGCTGGCAACGCTCCCGGAATACAAGGTGCGCCCCCCCAAGGAGGTCCTGGATCAGGTGATGGAGTCGTTGATGTGAGGGGCAGTTCCTCTATGATCCCACAAGACCTGCGTCCGTTGTTCTGGGACACGAACCTTGACCACTTTAACCCTGTTTCCTACCCGGCCTACACCATCGCCCGGGTCCTGGAATACGGCGATGACAAGGCCGTGGCCTGGCTACGGGACACGTTCTCCGAAAACCAAATCGTCGAGGTGCTTCGCACCGAGCGGAGGCTCTCCCGCAAGTCCGCCAACTTCTGGGCGCTCGTTTACCACATCCCTTCGGAAGAGATCGCAGCGCTCCGCTCTGGCATCTGAATTCCCCTCGCATATTCTTCCAAAACTAGGAGCTGACCACTATGGAAAGAAAGGAATACGGGTGGCATCGGGAAACGACCAACCCGGAGGTTGAACATACCTTGCGTGACCTCCACCAGAGCTCGCTTCTCACGCCTTTCTACCTTGCGGGAGGAACCGGCCTCGCCCTTCACCTCGGCCATCGACGTTCGGTAGACCTGGATTTCTTCACCCCAGAAACCTTCAACGATGACTCGTTGCTCCAGAAAGTTCAGACCCTCAGGAAATTCTCACTCGTGGCCAAGGAACCCGGAACGCTCCACGCGCATATCGGGGGGACCAAGGTGAGTTTCCTCGCCTACGCCTATCCACTGCTCTTCCCATGCGAGGCTTTCCTGGATGTTAAGGTGGCTGATCCCCGCGACATCGCCTGCATGAAGGTGAGCGCGATCGCGAGCCGTGGAACGAAGCGCGACTTCGTCGATTTGTATGCCGTCGCGCAACATCACGGATTGCCGCAGATCCTGGAATGGTTCCAAGAGAAGTTCGCCCCCGCGAATTACAGCGCGGTGCACATCTTGAAATCCTTGACCTATTTCGACGACGCAGAAAAAGACCCTGCGCCTGACATGCTCGTGCCCCTTTCGTGGGAGGAGGTGAAACAGTTCTTCACCCGAGAGACCCCGCGGTTGCTTTAAGACAGGGAAGGAAACAAACAAGCATTGCGCGGACCTGTCTTGAAGGTCGGCAGCTTTTCGTGCCAGCCCGCGTAACGGGCGAAGGACCCTGGCCCATGGTCACCCTATTGTGTTCCTCCTTCACGCCATCGGCTCGTAGCACCGCATTTATCGAAAGTGCAATCATGCAATGCACACTCAAATAATGCATGAAATGCAGATCAGCCAGCCCGCGATTTCGTACGTTTCCATCTGTCCATGATCGCCGGGACGCAGACCGCGAGCGCCCCGAATGCTTATGCACCCCGACGTCCCAACAATGCTTGAAAGACAGCGAGGTTCTTATTCCATCGCTCGACAGCCCATATCCCCAACTGCTTTTGCCGCTCATGTTGTTTCACAGGAGAGGCACAAAGTTTCTCTAGACATGCTGCTTCGGTTACAGAAGTCTCATACGTAATGACAGCATCTTCTGGAAACCCATACAATTTCCGCAAGCGCTCTGGCATAACCATAATACAGTTCATTTCTACACCAATGATGAGAGCGGCGGTAAACCTACACACCATGTAGTCCGATGGCGAAACAATTGGCAACCAAAGAAAGATCGGCTTTTTCTGTCGGGCGAGAGAAGTCGTGAATTGTGTGCCATCTAGACCCAGATGCTGGGTATAGAGCCCTTCCTGGGCTAAGAAGTAGTGACACCGATGGCGATCATAGTGCACCAGTTTACCGCCGGCTTTCATATAGCCCAAGGCGGCAGCAATGTCTTTGCCTTCGAATGTGCCTATACATATTAGTGTTGGAAGTTCCGTTGCATCGCGTTGGGACAGTGAAGTGTCCTCTAGCCCTAACCCCACTGGGGCAGTTGGTTTAGAATACAAAGGGAAAATCCACTTTTCTTTGCCGGCCGCCGGGGTCAAATAGACCGATGCCCCATGCGGGTTCAGTTCGATATCTTCCGGGTGGTGATGCACTACAACAAGGCGCGTACTGGCATTCCATTGATGTAACTGATGGCCACAATCTAGCCATGCAAAAGAAGTATTTAAAAGGATCACATCAAAGTGCGAGCCGGGGTCCATGATTTGGTACCAATGATGGATATTTTCGGCCCCGATCGGTATGCGTGTTCGGAAATACTCGATCATGTGGAATCGATCGGCGCTTTCAAAAAACAGGTGAGTTTCAAAACCCAGCTCCAGCGCCAAAGCGGCAAAGCCGCCCATCACTTCAGTATGACCGGGAAGTCGTTCCACAATGGCAAGTGTGCAGGTCATTTCTTCACGCAATCAAAGACAAACTTGAAGTTTTCGACGCCGATGCCGGCGGTGACGTCGGCGCGCTCGACTTGCTCCGCGCAACCGCGCCGTTTCAGCGAGACGGAGCTGCGGCCGGGGAGCAACTCCATCGCCGCCATGCCGTCGTCACCGGTAGTGGCCTTAACGTCGTCAATCACCTGCCCGTTGGAATAAATGGCATCGAGCTCAATCCCGCCGAGGGGTTTGCCGGCAGCGTCAAAGACCCTGAGCAACGCGGGTTTGTGCACCAACTTCTTCGCCTCGTAGATCTCTTGGGGATAAAAAACCAGTTGGGTGTTGACGCTGGGGGTGGCGCTGGTCAGTTCCTCGTGACGAAAGGTCGCGGTGTCCTCCGTGGCAGCCTCGCGGCGCCCGGTAACCCAGTAGAGGGCCAGGGGCAAGTGGGCAAAAGAAAATCGACCGTCCCCCCCGGTGACTCGCTGATCAATCAATTGCCCTTGCTCGTCTTGGAGCGAAACCCGGACGCCGGCGCGCGGTTGGAGGTCCGGACCCAGCGTTGATCCGCCCAAAACACCCACCGAGTCGGGGAGGGCCGGCCGTAGTTCAATGGTAATAGTATTGCTCGTCAGTTCACCCTGCCAGAGTGTGGTGCCGAGGTTACGCTGAAATTCTCCCCCATTGGAAAAACTCGCCGCGTAAACCACGGTTAACCTGTAGGCGCCCCAAATCGGTTTCTGCCCCTCCGCCAGCGCCGGGCGCAAGTGCACAATCGACACCTCCTCGTAGGTGTCTCCGGCCACCAGCTTCACCAGCCGCGGCTTCGGCATTTGCACATATTCGAGCGTCGTTCCTTCCGCCTGCGAAACGGCCGCTTGCGCGGCCTGGGCGTCGCCGGGCTGGAGCTTGAATTCTACGGTCGAGCCCCCCGTGGTTTCGGCAGGCCGGTTTTCATCGTAAACGCGCTCCTCCGGCGGGCGCTTCCCCTTTGCCCGCCGGTAGAGCCAAAGGGTTTGCTGCGTGGGGTTGTGGATGTGGAGCTGGATGCGTGCAGCTTCCGGTTCGGCCACAAACTGCTGACCCATGGAAATGAGCAACTGGATTTGTGGCGATGCTGCCACCGGGGCGTTCGTCTGGCCGCGCGCCGGCGCCATCGGCAGGAGCCACGAAACTCCAGCAAAGCCCGCCATTACAATAAATCGAGATTTTCCAAATCCTCTATTTGCCATCGGGCCTGTATCTCGATGATGCTGTGAAATGCTTCCAGATAGCCGGGTCAGTGAGTTTCGAAGCCAAATACAAGATCGAGGCCCGCGGCCTCGGTGAAGGCCCGGAAGTCCCGGTCTCGCGTGAGGAGGGGAACGCCTCGGTCAATACAGCTCTGGGCAATCAGCGCGTCGCCGAGGCGCGCCTTGCGGCGCTTGGCCAGCACCTTCGCACGCAACAGTCCAGCCCGTTGCCAATAGCCCGCTTCGACCTCGATTAGAGGCACATCGGAGAGAGTCTTGGCCACGTCGGAAGAAAGCTTCGGATCGCTCAACAGCTCGGTAAGCACCACCGGCGCCATGAGCACCTGCCGCTCTTCCAGCGCCCTGTCGAGCAGATGTACATCATTGCCTCCACCGCCTTCCAGAAAGGCAACCCATGTGCTCGTATCTGCCGCGATCATCGGTCGGCCTTCAGTTCCGCCAACGTGCGTGTGAAGCGAACGGTGCCTCGGAGTTGGCGCAGGCGATCGTAAGTTTGCGATGCCGCTAGCAGACGAAGGCCGGCACGGACGGTCTGGGTGATACCGGTACCACTCGCACGCTGCGCCTTCTCGAGCAGCTCGAGCGGGACCTCCACGGTGATCTTACGCGCGGTCTCCATAATGTCTCATCATACCATACACAAGACCAGCATTGTGCATGGCATTTCCGGGCCAGCCTTCTCACAGCACCCTCAGGATCAGACACTTCAAGTAATGCGTTTCGGGGACGGTGAGCAGAATGGGATGATCGCGCGACTGCGTGCGGCGTTCGATGACCACGACGGTGCGGTGGGCATCCAGCGCGGCGTTGGCGATCACTTCCAGCAGGGCAGCCTCGCTGACGTGGAAGGAGCACGAACAGGTGACGAGATAACCGCCGGGGTTCAGGATTTTCATCGCGCGCAAATTCAGTTCTTTATAGCCGCGCAGCGCCGATTCCCGGCTGGACTTCTGCCGCGCGAAAGCAGGAGGATCAATCACCACGGTGTCGAAACGCTGCTTTTCCTGGTCGGCGGCCTTAAGAAAATCGAAGCAGTTGGCTTCCTTCCATTCCAGGTTGGTGAATCCGTTCAGACGCTGGCTGCGCTCCGCCTGTCGCAGCGCGTCCCCCGAGGAATCCACGCCCAGAACCGAATCGCAATGGGGCGCGAGCGCCAGGGCAAATCCACCCGTGTAGGTAAAGCAATCCAGCGCTCGCCCGCGCGCATAACTCGCGGCCGCGGCGCGATTCTCGCGCTGGTCGAGAAAGCCCCCGGTTTTCTGCCCGTGCAGCAAGTCGAAGCACATCTTCACGCCGTTTTCTTCCACCACAACTTCGCGGACTGCTTCCCCCGCCAGCACCCCGCTTTGCTCCGGTAGACCCTCGAGGCTGCGCACGGCGGCATCATTGCGCTCCAGGATCGCGCGGGGGGCGAATTCCTTTTGCAGGATTTCAACCACTGTGGACTTCAGCCGGTCCATTCCCTGACTGAGGGTTTGAATGACGAAGCAATCGCCGTATCGGTCGATGATGAGTGTGGGAAGCAGATCACCTTCGGCAGCGACCAGTCGATAAGCCTGCGCCCCGGCCGCCACCTGCTGGCGGAAGGCGGCCGCCGCGCGAATTCGCTCGGTGAGGAAGGCGGCGTCAAAGGGCCGCGCCTCGCGAGTCAGAAAGCGCAGCGCAATTTGCGATTGGGTGCTGTAAAGAGCTTGCCCCCAGAAACGGTTCTTGGGGTCGATGAGGCGCACCACGCCCGGCTCGACTCCCGCAGCGGGAATGACGTCGGAGCGGTAAATCCAGGGATGTCCGGAGGCGAGCCGCTCGACACCCCGTGATCTGATAGCGATTGTGGGCGCAATCATTTTGTAACTCTATCACATAGGAACAGTGGCGAGTGACAAGTGCCGGGTGACAAGAAACTGAGTCCGTAGTTCGGGGTCCGAAGTCGTAAGAACAGTGACGAGAGACGCGAAGCAGGGTCCGAGGTCCGAATCCCCCCCGAGTCCCGGATCCCGAGTCCCCGCAATGACAGGGAGCGATCCAGAAACATATTCATAATTCAGAATTCATAATTCATAATTGCTTCCGCATGCTTCTCGCTGAATTTGACTACACGCTTCCTGCCGAACTTATTGCCCAAAGGCCGCTGGACGAGCGGGATGCTTCGCGCATGATGGTGCTCGGCCGTGCGGCAGAGCGTTGGGAAGACAGGGCGTTTGGCGAGATTTCTCAAGTCCTTCAGCCGGATGATCTTTTGGTTTTCAATAACACCAAGGTTTTCCCTGCTCGCCTGCTGGGCCGGCGGCGGGGTATTACCGCGCAGCCGGTGGGCAAGTATAATCCTGCCCAGCGCGGATTCCTGACCGGCGAAACCGAGCTCCTGCTGACCCGGCAGGAAAGCGCGGACATCTGGCAGGGATTGGTCCATCCCGGGCGCAAAGTGCGAACAGGGGAAGTGCTGGTGTTTGGCGACGACGAGTTGGAAGCTGAGATTCTGGGCCGAGGCGAATTCGGTGTGCGCCGGGCGCGGCTGCGGGTGCGCACGGGAACGATTGAAGAAGCCCTCGACCGACTGGGCCACGTGCCCTTGCCGCCTTATATTCATCGCCGCGACGAGGCCAAAGACCGTGCCACATATCAGACCGTCTACGCCAAAGTGCGCGGGGCCGTGGCGGCGCCGACCGCGGGACTACATTTTACGCAGCGGGTTCTCCGCGCGCTTGCTACGCGGGGCGTGGAAACCTGCGAAATCACACTGCACGTGGGACTGGGAACCTTTCAGCCGGTGCGAGTGAAACAAGTCGAAGACCATCACATGGAATCCGAGCGCTACGAAATCTCCGACACTGCGGCATCGACCATCAACCGGGCCATCGAACAGGGCCGGCGCGTCATCGCCGTGGGAACAACGAGTGTCCGCACGCTGGAAAGTGTAGCGCGCGAGCACGGCGGAATCATCGCGCCCGGCCGCGGCGAAACAAGCCTGTTCATTATTCCGGGATTCCAGTTCCGGGTCATTCGGGGACTCCTGACCAACTTCCATCTTCCGCAATCGACTCTGCTCATGCTGGTCTCGGCATTTGCGGGAAAAGACTTTGTGCTGAGCGCTTACCGCCATGCGGTGGAAGTGCGCTACCGGTTCTACAGCTACGGAGATTGCATGTTGATTCTGTGACGGTGTTGGCCTTTCCAGGCTGCGGAAAAACGCCCCACTGCTGTCATCCTGAGCGCAGCGAAGGATCTCGCTCTGAGCATTTTCATGGCATTGAGAGATTCTTCGTCGCCTGCGGCTCCTCAGAATGACGGTTCCGGCGAGTGTTTCCGCAGCCTTTTTCGGCCCACCCCGAGTAACTCTTCCCCTGGCGCTTGCATCTAATCACTCTGACCGCAAACATCCAGACCCAGGGTAACCAAGTTTAGTGTGAAACGTCAGATTAAGTGTGGGGAGTTCGATTTCAGAATTTAGAATTCACCAACAAGAAAGCAAAATCCAGCCGAAAGAGGGTTATGAAGAACAAGCGAGTTTTACCCATCCCGTTTCTAATATTGATCTTGGCGGGGGTCGTGTCACTCTTCAGCATTCTTGCGGACCGTGGTTCCCGAGCCGGCATAGTCAGGGATGATTCGTTGCAAATGCAAACGGTTGAGCAGGAACGCATGGCGGCAATCTATTTACGGGTCTTGTCCTGGCTTTCCGACGTCACACCCCGGGCGGCGCAACCGGCGAATGCCAATCCCCAACCCGCGCGCGTGCCCCAGGTCATCAAAGCCCCGCTGCGCCGCGAGCGCCAGGGCAAGATTGAACTCTGCACGTTTCCTTCCGGGAAAAATCTTGCCGCCAGCATACCCCGGGCGCGCAACTTCAATTAATTCCTCCGATATTGATCCTTGCTTTCCGCCGAACCGGCAAAACAATTGGCGACGCCGACGGACAAGTTCATTTGACATAGCCCTTCCCTAGTGCTATCAAGCTTCCCCCAATGAGGGTAAATAACTGCATTCGGTGCAGCGGCCCCAAAGCCCGTTCCGCCCGCTGGTTGAAGCTGCGATTCAGCCCGCTATTTTCTCGGGAGGCTCAGCATGAAGAACGCAACGATTTCACGCCGGGAGTTCGTAAAGATCACGTCAGTCGGGGGCCTCAGTGTTGCATTGACTCCCAGCTTGAGCAATCTCCTGGCGCAAGTGGCGGGCAAACATGAGGGAATTTGCATTACGCTCTGCAATCACTGGAGTTACATCGGCATCGGCTGGCAATTGGGAATCGAGTCCTGCGTCCTCTCGGCGATTGACGCGATGGGAATGGCCGATCTGGCTCCTCACGTCAAAACCTGCCTGGAACTGGATGCCCGCGCCTACGAGTTCATGGCGGAGAAGTTCCCGGAGGTTGCGGACCGGCTGAAAAAGTATCTCGCCGAAGACAAGGTTGAGTTGATCGGCGGCACCTATGCCCAGCCGATGGGAACCATGTTCAGCGGCGAGTCCAACATCCGCCAGCTTGTGTATGGTCGGGAAACCATACGCAAAGCGTTGA
>Ga0326728_10001665_pt1 | contig 77452 bp, 56 predicted proteins | sample MB3enrmetagenome_FD_207602 | JGI IMG/M metagenome (GOLD analysis project Ga0326728, IMG submission 207602) | Lab enriched peat soil microbial communities from McLean, Ithaca, NY, United States - MB31MN | ecosystem: Environmental > Terrestrial > Soil > Wetlands > Peat | place: USA: New York...
AGACCTTTGTGGGGCAGGCTGTCAGCCTGCGGCCGAGTGGCACTCGGCCTGGGCGGCACTTGCATACTGGTCGGCAGGCCGAGTGCCACTCGGCCGCAGGATACCATCCTGCCCCACATAAAGCATTTTGCGCTGATCATCGCCGCGCTGCTGGCGCCGGGGAGTCTCGGCGCGCAGACGCCGGCCTGTGCCTGCGGCGAGCAACCGCCGGGGCCGCCTCCAAGCCGCACGCTGGCGCCCTACGCCGGCACTCCGGAAGATCTGCGTCCGTTCTCGAAATTCACCCAACCGTACCACGAGCTCTATACCCAGACGCCGGAATATAACGGTGCGGCCGCCGATGCGCGCTCCGTGCCACCGGCCGAGGTGAGCGAGGTGCCGATCGGTTTTCTGGGACCGATTCAGGATCATAAAGACGCGGCCTTGGGACTCGCCATGCTGCATGGCGCCCAATTGGCCATCGACGAAGCCAACGCTCGCGGAGGCTACTGCGGGAAACCGTTCCGGCTGAAGATTCACAATGACGCCGCTACCTGGGGGGCGTCCAGCAACGAACTGGTCAAGATGGTGTACGACGAAAAGGTTTGGGCCATGCTCGGGTCGATCAGCGCCGATTCCACGCACATCGCGCTGCGTGTTTCGCTGCGCGCCGAACTGCCCATCGTCAACAGCGCGGCCACCGATCCCACCATTCCCGAAACCATCGTTCCCTGGCTGCTGACCACCATTCAGGACGACCGCGTGCAGTCGTACACCCTGGCGCGCCGCATCTACACCGATCTTGGATTGAAACGCGTGGCTCTGCTCCGCGTCAACGAACGGTACGGCCGCTTCGGCGTGTTGAAGTTCCGGGATGCCTCGCGGCGGCTGGGGCATCCGGTGGTAATCGAACAGAAGTTCGATCCCCCCGATCGCAGTTTCACCCGGCAGCTTCGGGTGATCAACGATTCGCGCGTGGATGCCATCGTGCTGTGGTGCGACTCCACGGCGGCGGGGATCATTCTCAAACAGATGGAAGAGATGGGGATGAAGCAGCCGGTTTTCGGCGGCGCGCGCGTGGTTGGCGATGGTCTGCTTTCCGGCGCCGGCTCGGCCGCCGAGGGATTGGAGGTGGTGTACCCGTTCGATCCCAACCGCGACGACCCCGCGTGGCTGGATTTTCAAAAGCGGTTCGACGCGGCCTGGCACGCCAAAACCGACGCGTTTTCCGCCCTGGCGTTCGATACCATGAATATCCTGCTGGGAGCCATCTGCCGCGCGGGGCTGAACCGCGGCGAGATTCGCAATGCGCTGTACGCCGTGGAGCGTTACAAAGGGGTCACTGGCGACATGGTGTTCGATCCCAACGCCAAGAACATCGCCCCGATGTATCTGGGCAAAGTACACGATGGCCAATGGACGTTTCGGCGTTACAGCATGCAGCATCCGTACGCCACGGTGGGCGACGGCGGTGTGGAGTACAACGGGCCTGGCACGCCGTCGGCGCCCGGCGTGCGGCGCAAGATCGGCCTGTTCGGTCCGGACGCCGGGGCGTTGGCCGCTGCCTTGAGCCGTCCCGGTTATGAAGTGGTAGGCATCTCATCGGAAGCCGCCTGGGGCAAGGCATCCAACGAACTCGTGAAACTGGTCTACGACCCCGATGCCATCGGCGTGGTGGCCACCGGCCGTGCGTCCGCGCACCTCGCCGAACAAATCGCCGTGAAGGTGCTGATCCCGGTTGTGGCCATCTCGGGCGACCGCACGCTGACCTCGGCCAACGTGCCCTGGATCTTCCGCCTGGAAGCCGGCACTCCGCCGGAGGATGCGGTGCGTTGCCTCATCGAGGCGGCGACCCGCGCGGGAGGGAATCGCGCTGCCATCCGCGCCTACCTGGCCTCGGGACAGACGGTGGCGGAACGGTTTTCATTCGCCTCGACCGGGGAACTGCGATAGCGGCATGTGTCTGGCCATAGGTCGCAGCAATCGTAGAGCTGGACGCGTCAGATACTCGCGCAGGTACGCTCGGTGGGCTTCGTCTTCGGGATAATGCTCGCTGTCCGGGTACGGGTATCGGCTCATCGCATGGAAGGGCAGCGGCAACACCGATTGCGAGAAGGCCGTATTGGCGTCGGCATCTTTGGCCCAGCCATCCACCAACAGCAGATAGTCGCGGGTCCAACCGGCGGGCAGCGCGGGCAGGCCGGTTGCGGCGAAGCGCATGCGGATCTCGTCGCCCGAGCCTAAGATCGCCATGCGATCGTCGGCCTCCCGCAGTAAGTCCAGCACTGGGCCGTACCGCGTGTAGTTACCCGGCGTGGGATTCCACCACGAGGTGGAACTTACGTTCTGGTAGTCGAAGGATTCCGGCTGCTTGCGTTCGGGGTCGATGGTGGGCCGCGAGAAACCCCGAAAATGCAAATCGGCGGAAGCCATCGCGATTTCCGTCAGCCGCGACGCCGGCGGGGCATTGGTCTCGAACAGGTAGATCTCGTCCCAATAGACGCACAGACTGGTCACGATCCGCACCTCGCGCGACGCCGAGAGGAACTTGCCGGTGAGGTCCACCGCCATGGCCTTCGGCTTGCCGGAAGGCATGCCCATATCGTCGATGACCGTCGTCCAGTTGCCCTGCGCGTCTTTCACCTGCAGATAGGGGAACACCAGGTCGCGATGCGCCTCGGTGGCCGCCAGAAAGGTGCTGCCGTCGGCCCAGTCCACCCAGCCGTAGAGCACCAGGACGGCCTTTCCGTCGGGGGCCGCGCCGGCGAAATTCAAGTCCAGAGTGTGTAACTCGGCCACGCCCGCATGGTCGCGCCGGAAAGCATCCGGGTAGCGCCGGTCGCGAGCCAGCAGAGCGGGCCGCACGTCGGTTCCCTGGCCATCGTGCGCCGAGGTGGGATACGTGCGGCGATTTCCCCCGTACAAACGGAACTCGGGAAAGGGCGGCGACTTGAACTTCTCGTTGGTGACGATCTCCGTGTCCGCCGGGTGGTCCAGCGCCAGCAGCTTGATCTGGTCGATGTAGGAAACCTCGCGCAGTTCCTCGGTCATGCGGATTTCGTAGGCGCCGTCGCGCGCTTGCAGCATGGCGGCGGGGATGGCGACGTATTCGACGTGATCCACCGGGAAGTATTGTCCGTCGCCGGAACTGGCGCCCAGCGGCGCCACGCCCAGCACGTCGGTGACGAACTGGAAGCGGCGGCCGTTCCAGGTGAAGATCATGGGGCACGAGCCGGCCAGGCGCGGCTCCTCCTTGACCGTCAGCACGCGGTTAACCGGCTGCTTCATTTCGTTCTGGATCAGGCCGTTCGGCCAAGTGATGCGGACGGTGTCCACGCTGCTTTGGCCGCCCAGGCGGAATACCAGGGGCACGCCCGCGTAGGTCTGTTTTTCGTAGCTCGCGCCGGCCTTCACTTCGACCTTGGCATTCACGGCCAGCTTGGGATTTTTGACCCCGCTCAGCGCCACTTCGATCCAGTTGCCGTAGGCCGGCGTGACATCGCGAGCCACCACCAGGGTTCCATCCTCTTTGATGCGCGCCCAATCCAGGCGCCCCGTGCCGGTGAAATCCGCGGCGGCGGAAGCCGGAGGGAACGCGGCGGTGTCCGGCCGGGGAACGGCCTGCAGATCGCCCGAGCGATTCAGGAGCCGCCCGCCGGGTTCGAAATCCAGGTCGGTATAGCCATCGTGGTTGACATCGGCGGCCACCAGCCCGTGAGCGTCCGGCGGCAATGCATTCAGCGGGACGGCCTGGTAGGTTCCGCCCAACCGGTCGCGGTACAGCACGCCGGGACGGCCGGCATAAGAGACCACCAGGTCGAACCCCGGCGTATCGGGTTCCAGGTCGAACCGCACGGCATCCAGAGCCCGCCCCGAAACAAAAGGAAACCGCTTGGTTTCGTCGCTAAAACCGGCTTCGCCGTTATTGCGCAACAGGCGGGACTCGTCGCCGATGAGGATCAGGTCCTCATCGTAATCGTGATCGTAGTCGATCCACACCGCTTTTCGGAAGGAGCCGGTGGCCAGGTCGGCCTGCTTCACGAACCGCGTTCCGGTATTGCGGTAGAGGACGGCGCCCTTGGTGGTCAGCACGCACAGGTCGGGCAGGCCGTCGTTATCGAAATCGCCGGGCGCGATGAATTGGACGTCGCGCAGTTCCTCCAGGCCGGAGTTGGTCGCCAGGGTGCGGCCGTTGCGGAACCAGGCGACGCGATTGTCCGACCAGGCGATCAAGTCGGGGCGTCCATTGGCCCCCGGCAGAGTGGCCACTCCGGAACGCGGCCCTTGGAACCCGTCCGCCAGCTTCTCCTCGCGGTATACCGGCGCTGGCGGCGGAGGCGCGGGCGGGGCATCGCTGGGGTCGTACAGTTCGGCATACTGGCACCACTCCATGTCTTCCGGAACGGCGGCGCCCTCCTGTCGCTTTTTTAGCTCCTGGAAGATGCGCAACTCTTCGGCCGCCTGGCCGGCACGGCCGGCCTGGCGGTACAGCCCGAAGAGCTGGAAGTGGGGCGCGGCCAGGCGCGGGCCGAGGTCGCGTGCCGCTTCGAATTGCGCGATGGCCGCCGCGTCGTCGTCCTTCAGCTTATAAACCGCTCCCAACTGGTAGTGCGCCACCGGTTCGTTGGGGACCAGTTTTACCAGTTCCTGAAACTGAGCCAGGGCCTTGTCGGCATCGTTCTCTTTCTTGTAAACGATGCCCAGGTTGAACCAGGTATGCGGCAGTTTGGGGTCGCGCTTCTGGACTTTCTCCAGCTCGGCTGCGCCCTCTTTGACGTCACCCTGGCGCAGCAGGGCCAGCCCGTAGTTCAACCGTTCGCGCACCGAGTTCGGCGCCAGCGCCAGGGCTTGCCGCAGTTCCTCCACGGCCTCTTTGTGAGTGGTGGGATTCTCGTAAAACGCCTTGCCCAGATTGCGGTGCTGCCAGATCCGGGCGTCGTTCGAATCGTTCTGGCCGAAAACCAGCCAGCCCGCTCCGCTCACACCGGCCAGCAGCGTGGCCCACACGAACCCGCGTAACTTGGTGCGCATCTATCTGACAGTATGCCAGCGTTGGAGCCCGTGGCGTCTAATAGATTCCTACTATTTTGATGCTTCGGCGATGCGCGAAAATGAACCGTGACCCCGAAACCAGATCCCATCCTGACGCTCTCCGCCCGGGAGCAAGCCCGCCTGGTCCGCGAACGCCAGGTCTCCTCGCGCGAGTTGATCTCCGCCCATTTGGAGCGCATCGCCGAGGTGAACCCTCTGCTTCACGCCGCCGTGGAAGTGCAAGCCGGGCGCGCGTTGGAGGACGCCGCCGCGGCCGATCGCGAGCTGGCGGCGGGCGTCTTGCGCGGCCCCTTGCACGGTGTGCCCTTCAGCATCAAGGACTCGATCGAACAGGCCGGCACGCGCTGCACCTCTGGCACCTGGGGCAGACGGGACGCACCGCCTTCCACCGCCGATGCCACCCTGGTCGCGCGCCTGCGCAACGCCGGCGCCATCCCCATTGCGCGCACCAATCTGCCGGACCTTCTTTTCGCTTTCGAAAGCGCCAACCTGCTCTTCGGTACCACCAACAATCCCTACGATGTCACCCGGACTCCGGGCGGCAGCAGCGGTGGGGAAGCGGCTCTTCTGGCCGCGTGCGGCTCGCCTTTGGGTCTGGGCAGCGATGCCGCCGGTTCCGTTCGCCTGCCCGCGGCATTTTGTGGGATTGCCGGCCTCAAACCCACCTCGGGCCGCCTGCCGCGCACCGGTCACTTTCCACCCGCGGGCGGCTGGTTGGAGACCGTATGGCAGATCGGTCCCATGGCCCGGCGGGTGGAAGATCTCATCGAAGCCATGCGCCTGCTGACCGGTCCGGATGGCATCGATCCCACGGTTCCCGATGTGCCCTACCGCGATCCCTACCAGGTGCAGCTCCCCGCATTGCGAGTGGCAGTCTTCACCGACAACGGATTCGCCGCGGTGGACGCAGAGGTTTCCGGCGTGGTGCGGGGGGCGGCCGCGGCCATCGCTTCGGTGGTTCGCTCGGTGGAGGAAGCCCGTCCGGCCTGTCTCGAGGCGGCCTACGATTTGGAAATGAAGCTGATCGGTCCTGATGGCGGCGACGGTCTGCGGGATTATCTGCGCCAACTGGGATCCACCGAAGTCCATCCGCTCCTCACCGGTTGGCTCGACAAACTTGAGCCGTACCGCACGGACTTGGCCGGCATGGCGCGGTACTGGTCCGAATTGGACGCGTATCGCGCGGAGATGACCCGCTTCCTTCGCAATTACGATGCGATCCTTTGCCCGGCTTACATCCACCCGGCGCTGCCTCACGGCGAATCCGTCCGCGACGGCAATTTCCGCGGTTTCAGCCACACTATGGCCTTCAACGTCTCGGGGTGGCCGGCCGCGGTGGTGCGGTGCGGCGAATCGAGCGCCGGCCTGCCGATTGCGGTGCAGGTGGCGGCCGCTCCATGGCGCGAAGATATCGCCTTACGTGTGGCGCTCTGGCTGGAGGAAGCCGTCGGCGGATGGAAGCCAGCGGCTTGATTGACTGCGGCGCGCGAGGGGGGCAATCCGCCGCGATACGGGTTTTCATGATAGACTCCGCGTGAGCATGCAGCGGAACGGTCTGCGACCTAGGGCTATTGCCGCGAGATTCGGTGCGATTGCGAAACCGCTCTTGAACGCTCGCGGCTCCCAACCGAGCCCCGACCGTAAGGCAGTGGGTTCCCATAAGGGCGCCGTGGACCGGGGCCGCACCCCCACATTCCGATTACTGGCGGGGCTTGCCGTGACGCTCTCCGCGGTCGCGGTCTATTCGGCTTATACGGTTTGGCAGTTGCAGACGCTGGAAAGCTTGCAGGCCGCCACCATCGATCGCAACCGTATCGATTCGCTGCTGCTGCTGCGCATTCAGAATAATCTGAACTCCGTGGCGCTCACCCTGCGGGACATGCTGGACCATACCGAACCGTATCCTCTGACTGCCTGGCGGGCGCCGCTGGCGCGCATCCACACCGACCTGGCCGATGCTCTGGAGCGCGAGGCCAAGTACTCGCCCTCCACCGGTTCCGCCGAAAGCCGCTCGTATCTTTCCGCCAGCATGACCCAGTTCTGGGATGCCCTGGATCGGGTCTTTGCCCTGGCCGACAGCGGCCAAACCGCAAAGGCCGGCGACACCATCCGGCTCTCGCTCCAGGCTCGTCAACAAGCCCTCGCTACCGCGGTCGCCCGTCTTCTGGTGCAGAACAACGAAAGCGAAGAGCGTGCCGCCGAAAACGCCCGCTCCATCTACCGGCGCGCGGAGCGAAACGTATATGTGATCCTGGCGGCGGTGCTGATTGTCGTCGTGCTTACCAGCATCTACCTGTTCGACTACAACCGCCGCATGTTCGATCGGGTGGAAGCCCTTTCCCGGCGCCGCAGCGAGTTGGCCCAACAACTGATCTCCATGCAGGAGAATACGTTTCGCTCCATCTCTCGCGAGTTGCACGACGATTTCGGCCAAATCCTCACCGCCGTCGGAGCCATGCTGGCTCGCGCCGAACGGCGAACTCCGGCCGAAGCGGGAGTCGACAAGGCCGACCTGCGGGAAATTCAGGAAGCCGCCCAGTCCACTCTGGAAAAGGTCCGGTCGTTCTCCCATGCGCTGCATCCGGTAGTGCTGGAGGATGCCGGTTTTGAAGGCGCCGTGGACGCCTACTTGCCCGTCTTCGAAAAGCAAACCGGGATTTCCGTGCACTATGAAAAGAACGGGACCAAACGGGAGCTCGATCGTGGCGTGGCGATCCATCTCTACCGGGTGCTCCAGGAGGCCTTGAATAACGTCGCGCGCCATTCCGGATCCACCTCGGCGCGGGTGTGCCTGAAATATCTGCCGGGAACGGTGGTCCTGGAAGTGGAGGATCGCGGCATCGGCTTCAGCAAAGCTGAAAGCAAGGGGATGGGGCTCATCTCCATCCGCGAGCGGGCCGAACTGGTGAATGGCCGTGTGGAGTTTCTGGATGTGGAAGGTGGCGGCGCGCTGATTCGCATCGCCGTGCCCTCCACCTGAGTTTCGGTCTTGAGCTGTTGGGTATCGTTGACTTACGATGAGGAGAAACCGGCCGCCATGTCCGACGCCTTCATCACGGTCCTGCTGGTAGACGATCACAGCCTGGTGCGCCGCGGCTTTCGGCGGCTGCTGGAGGAGGATCCCGAAATTCGTGTGGTCGGCGAAGCCAGCGATGGCGACGAAGCGGTGAAGGAGGCATGCCGACTGCGCCCGGCCGTGGTGGTGATGGACTTCGCCTTACCCAGCATGAATGGCGCCGTGGCTGCGCGCCACATTCTGAAATCCCTCCCGGAAACCGCGGTGTTGGTGCTCAGCATGCATTCGGAGGCGTCCTACGTACGCACTTGCCTGGAGGCCGGCGCCAAGGGTTACTTGTTGAAGAACGCCATGGATCTGGAGTTGGTACAGGCGGTCAAGCGCGTGGCGGCGCATGAATGTGTGCTCGACCCCCGCTTGGGTTCGCTTGCCGCCCGGCCCGACGGCGCGCCCGGTCTTACCACCCGGGAATTGGAAGTGCTCCAGCTCATTGTGAACGGCAGATCCAACAAAGAGATTGCCACCGTGTTAGGCGTAAGTGCCAACACGGTGGCGGTGCATCGCGCCAATATTATGCAGACCTTGGGGATACACAATACGGCCGAACTGGTGGTCTATGCCATCCGCCAGGGTTTGGTGAGCATCGCGTGACGCGGCGCGGGTTGCTCGGCGGCGCTCTCGTATGGCTGGGCCGGCCGTTGCTTGCCGCGCCGGCCGGACTGGGCTTTTCGCTCACCGACGTTACCACCGCCGCGGGCATCGACTTTCACCACAATAGCGGCGCTTTTGGCGCCAAGTATCTGCCCGAGACCATGGGGTCCGGCTGCGCATTTCTGGATTACGACGGCGACGGCTGGCTGGACATTCTGCTGGTTAATGGAATGGACTGGCCGGGCCACAAGCGCCAGCGCAGCACGCTGAAACTGTATCGCAACAATCGCAACGGAACGTTCAGCGACGTCACCGATCGCGCCGGCCTGGCGGTGGAGATGTACGGCATGGGCGTGGCCGTGGCGGATTTCAATAACGACGGCTTCGCCGATATCCTGATTACCGCCGTCGGCCAGAACCGGTTGTTTCAAAACACCGGAACCGGACACTTCGTGGATGTCACCGGCAAAGCCGGGCTGGGTGGACGCAACGGCTTCAGCACCTCCGCGCTCTGGTTCGATTTCGACCGCGACGGCTTTCTGGACTTGCTGGTTTGCAACTACGTCAAATGGTCGCCGCAACTCGATGTTTTCTGCAGCGTCGACGGCAAGCGCAAGTCTTACTGCACTCCCGAGGCTTATCACGGCGACACCTGCTGGCTGTTTCGGAATCGCGGAAACGGGACCTTCGAGGATGTCACCGCCAAGAGCGGCATCTTCGACCCCACGTCGAAGTCCCTGGGGGTCGCCCTGGTGGATTACGATCGCGACGGCTGGCCGGATGTCCTGATCGCCAACGATACCCAGCCCAACAAGCTGTATCGCAATTTACGCAACGGCGTCTTCGAGGACGTGGCCGTTCGCGCCGGGGTGGCGTTCAGCGAAGACGGCAAGGCGCGCGCCGGAATGGGAATCGATACCGCCGATTTCGACAACTCGGGGCTGGAAGGGATCGCCATCACCAACTTCGACAATGAAATGATGGCGCTGTACCGTCCTTCCCGCGGCGGTGTGTACACCGATGCCGCGATTACCGCCGGCGTGGGCCAGGCTTCGCGCGAGAGTCTGGGCTTCGGATGCGCGTTTTTCGACATCAACCTGGACGGCCGTCTCGACCTTGTTGCGGTCAACGGCCATATCGACGAAACCGTCCGCCGGATTCGCGGCAACGCCGGTTATGCGCAGCCGCCGCACCTTTTTCTGAATCGCGGAGGGACTCGCTTCCAGGATGTGGCTGCGTTCGCCGGCGGCGGGTTCGCCACGCCCAAGGTGGCGCGCGGCCTGGCTTACGGCGATTTCGACCGCGACGGCGATCTGGACGTCCTCCTCACCACCAACCAAGGTCCGGCGTATTTGTACCGCAACGATGTCGCGCCCGGCGTGCATTGGCTGCGTATGCGGCTCATCGGTACCAAATCCAACCGCGATGCGATCGGCGCCGTGGTTCGCCTCGCCACCCCGGAGGGTACCCAATCGCGTACTGTGAAGACTGGATCCAGCTATCTTTCTCAATCGGAGTTGACTCTCACTTTCGGCCTCGGCCCCAGGGAATCCGCCACACGCGTGGTTGTGGAATGGCCCAGCGGCGCCGTGCAGGACTTCTCCAGGGTGGCCGCGGGTTCTTACGAGTGCACCGAAGGGATGCAATTGCGGCGCCAGGATGTCTGACGTAATGCGATTCACCACGGGAACGCGCGGCGCGGCCTGGAGATTCTTCTTTTGTCGATTGCCAGGAATCTGCCGGGCCTGCATGTACAGTACTTTTCCATCGGGCCCATTCTCAATAGCGTAACGCGCTGATTTCACACTAGTAATAATGTACTGTCCGGTAGCGTCCTTTTTCCGTCCGGCGCCGCCAAATATGATCCCCGGAAGCAGCCTGCTGTGTGCCAGGTTGCACCAGCGTCGACAGCACGGCGTAAGCATCGGTTGTGCGGGACACCCAATGCGTCTTCATACCGTCGATATAGCAATTATCGTTGCGTATCTGGCAACCTCGGTCTTGGTGGGATACTGGGTTTCGCATCGCGCTTCCCGGGACATGAGAGCTTACTTCCTGGGCGGCAACACGATGCCCTGGTACGTGCTCGGCGTCTCCAACGCCTCGGGGATGTTCGATATCGCCGGGACAATGTGGCTGGTCTATCTCCTGTTTGTGTACGGCCTCAAGAGCGTCTGGATTCCATGGCTCTGGCCGGTCTTCAACCAGATCTTTCTCATGGTCTACCTTTCCAAATGGCTGCGGCGGTCGAGTGTCATGACCGGCGCCGAATGGATCACCACCCGTTTCGGAACGGGCCGGGGCGCGCGTCTTTCCCACCTCATCGTCGTGATTTATGCGCTGGTCAGCGTCATCGGATTTCTGACGTATGCGTTCAAGGGGATTGGCAAGTTCGCCGTCAACTTCCTGCCCTGGCACCTCAGCGCCAACCAGTACGCCCTGATCCTCATGGGCATTACGACCGTCTACGTGATCAAGGGCGGAATGTTCAGTGTGGTGATTACCGAGGTCATCCAGTTCTTCGTCCTTTCCACGGCCTCCATCGCCATCGGCCTGATAGCCATGGCGCGAGTCTCGCCCGAGATGCTCCGCCGCGCCATTCCCGCGGGTTGGGACCAGGTGTTTTTCGGCTGGGCGCTAAACCTGAACTGGAGCGGCCTCATCGATTCGGTCAACGCCAGAATCCAGCGGGACGGCTACTCCCTGTTCGGAATCTTCTTCATGATGGTTCTGTTCAAAGGCGTCCTCATCAGCATGGCCGGCCCCGCGCCCAACTACGACATGCAGCGGATTCTCTCCACCAAGAATCCGCGCGAAGCCTCTCTCATGAGCTCGTTTGTAAACGTCGTGCTGATCTTTCCCCGGTATTTCATGATCACGGGTCTGACGATTCTGGCGCTCGTGTTCTACAGCGATCACATTCGCGCCATGGGCAGTGACATCGATTTCGAGATGGTGCTTCCCTATGCGCTCGGCCGCTTCGTGCCGGTAGGGCTGCTGGGCCTTCTGATGGCGGGACTGCTGGCCGCGTTCATGTCCAACTTCGCCGCCACGGTCAACGCCGCCCCGCCCTATATCGTCAACGACATCTACAAGCGCTTCATCAACCCCCACGCGAGCTCCCGGACGTATGTCCGCTTGAGTTACCTCAGCTCGTTCGCTGTGGTGGTGGCGGGCATCTCCGTGGGCTGGTTCGTCGGTTCCATCAATTCCGTGATCCAGTGGATTGTCTCGGCGCTGTGGGGCGGCTACACCGCATCCAACGTGCTGAAGTGGTATTGGTGGCGGTTCAACGGTCACGGCTACTTCTGGGGAATGGTGACCGGCATTGGGGCGTCGCTCATCTTGCCGGTGGCGATGCCGCATACTTCTCCGCTGAATGCGTTCCCGCTGCTTCTTTTGATTTCGCTGATCGGATGCCTGAGCGCCACGCTGCTGACCCCGCCGGAAGACGAGGAAGTGCTGAAAACCTTCTACCGGCGCGTCCGGCCCTGGGGCTTTTGGGGCCCCATCCTGCAAAAGGTCCTTCGGGAAGATCCTTCGTTCCGGCCGAATCCCGATTTCCGGCGCGACATGTTCAACGTGGCGGTGGGGATCTGCTGGCAAACCAGCCTGGTCGCGCTCCCTGTCTACATCGTGATTCGAAGGTCCGGCGGCGCCCTGATTTCGCTGGCCGTGGTGATTGCTACGTCGCTGATTTTGAAATACACCTGGTACGATCATCTGCGCGAACTCGAGGCGGAGACATGCAATACGGATACTTTGACGACCAAAGTCGCGAGTATGTAATCACGCGGCCGGATACTCCCTTGCCGTGGATCAATTACCTCGGCTGCGAGACTTACTTCGGCATCATTTCCCAGACCGCCGGAGGTTATTCGTTCTACCGCGACGCGCGCCTGCGGCGAATTACCCGCTACCGGTATAATAATGTCCCCTTCGATTGCGGCGGCCGCTACATCTATCTGCGCGACGACGATTCCGCGGAATTCTGGTCGCCTTCCTGGCAGCCGACCGGCCACAAGCTGGAAGATTTCACTTGCCGCCACGGGCTGGGTTACAGCGTCATTGGCTCGCGCTATCGGGATATCGAGGCCCGCACCCGGTATTTTGTGCCGCTTGGCGAGACCCTGGAGATCTGGCAGCTTTCGCTCACCAACCATCGCCAGACCCGCGCCTCGCTTTCGATCTTTTCCGCGATCGAGTTCTGCCTGTGGGACGCGCAGGACGACGCTACCAATTTCCAGCGCAACTTCAACATCGGCGAAGTGGAGGTTGAGCCCGGCGTAATCTACCACAAGACCGAATACCGCGAGCGCCGCGACCATTTCGCCTATTTCGCCTGCTCCGAGCCGGTAGCCGGCTTCGACACCCAGCGCGAAGCCTTTCTCGGCCCTTACCGGGGCTGGGACCGGCCCATGGCGGTAGAGCGGGGCACGGCCGGGAATTCCATCGCCCATGGCTGGTCGCCCATCGGGTCGCACCACCTTCGCCTCCAGCTCGAACCCGGCGAAATGCGGCAGATCGTCTTTGTGCTGGGTTATCATGAGAATCCGCGCGACCGGAAGTTCGATCCGCCCGGCTCCCAGACCGTCGACAAGGAGACTGTCGGGCCGGTGATCGCGCAATACCTGGACCCGGCGCGCGCGGACGCGGCTTTTCAGGCGCTGCGCACTTACTGGAGCGGGTTGCTTGGCATTAACCGGGTGGATACTCCGGATATCCACACCAACCGCATGGTGAATATCTGGAATGCCTACCAGTGCATGGCGACTTTCAACCTGTCGCGTTCCGCCTCGTTCTACGAATCGGGAATCGGCCGCGGTTTGGGCTTTCGCGACTCCAACCAGGACCTGCTGGGCTTCGTCCACATGGTGCCGCCCCGCGCCCGCGAGCGCATCCTGGATCTCGCTTCGACTCAGCTCCCCTCCGGCGGCGCCTATCATCAGTACCAGCCGCTGACCAAGCGCGGAAACAACGATGTGGGCAGTAACTTCAATGACGATCCGCACTGGTTGATCGTCGGGGTGGCGGCCTATCTCAAGGAGACCGGGGATTGGAGCGTCCTCGACGAGCCTGTACCCTACGACAACCAGCCCGGCGCCGAACAGCCGCTCTACAGCCATTTGCAGCGCGCGTTCCAATACACCCTCGACCGCCTGGGACCGCACGGCCTGCCGCTGATCGGCCGCGCCGATTGGAACGACTGTCTCAACCTCAACTGCTTCTCCGACACGCCCGGCCAGTCCTTCCAGACCACCACCAACAAGGACGGCAAGGTGGCGGAATCGGTTTTCATCGCCGCGCTCTTTGCGCTTAGTGGGCGCGAACTGGCGGCGATGGCCCGGCATCGCGGGCTGGAACGCGAAGCCGCAGGCTATCTTGACGCCGTATCGCGCATGGAAACGCTGGTTCACGAGCACGGCTGGGACGGCGAATGGTTTCTGCGCGCTTACGACGATTTCGGTCGCAAGGTCGGCTCGCAGGAATGCGAGGAAGGAAAAATCTTCATCGAGACGCAGGGCTTCTGCGTGCTCGCGGGCATCGGCCTGCGGAACGGCATGGCGGCCAAGGCTCTAGAGTCCGTCCGCCGCCACCTGGCCACGCCGCACGGCATCGTTTTGCATCAGCCGGCCTACTCGCGATACTACCTGCACTTAGGCGAAATCTCGTCGTATCCGCCCGGCTATAAGGAGAATGCGGGGATCTTCTGCCACAACAACCCGTGGGTGATGATCGCCGAGGCACGGCTGGGAAACGGCGATCGGGCGCACGACTACTACCTGCGGATCAACCCCTCCGCGCGCGAGGGCATCGGCGAGGTGCATCGCTGCGAGCCATACGTGTATCCGCAAATGATCGCGGGCCGCGACGCGCCTACCCACGGCGAGGCGAAAAACTCCTGGCTCACCGGCACCGCGGCGTGGAACTACTACGCCATTACGCAATGGATACTGGGGATCCGTCCGGCCTATGACGGATTGGAAATTGCCCCGGTAATCCCCAAAGACTGGCCCGGATTTCAAGCCACCCGGCGATTTCGCGGCACAACCTACCACATCGCGGTGAAACGCGCCGGCCCGGGAAATCGGGTTTCGCTGCGGGTGGATGGGGAGCCGATCTCAGGATCGACGGTCCCCGTGCCGCAGAATCCCGAGAAAGACGTGTCAGTCGAAGCGACGCTGAGCTGAAAGCCGGCCGCAGGCATATCTCCCCAGCTCCGTCGGCAAGGGATGGTCCGATGCTGTCTGAGACGATCTCCAACGCCTTCGGCTTACCACACCTCTGTCGCCAGAATCCGCGGACGGCCCGAAATGCGATTCACCACCGGAACGCGCAGCACCACCTGGAGATTCTTCTTTGGCCAATCGCGACGAAGCTGCCGGACCGCGTCGGCGAAATACTCGGGATTGCTGAGGAATTCGCCCGCTGCCATGGTGCCGTACTGGGTGATGCCGGCGGCGATGATTACGGGACGGTCGGTCGTGGTGTCGAGGATGCGCGAAACGATGGCGTAGTCGGTAGGAATATCCCAGTTCGGCCAGGCCCCGGTCAGCTTCCATGAGGTGTTTTCCGGATGCTGGCGGTCATGGACCATGTCGGTCTCGTGCGCGCTGTCCTTGACGAAGGTAAAGCGCAGTTGGCCGGCGATGCGAAGCGTCCATGGGTTATCGAAGGCCGCGACCAGGATGACCGGAGTGTCGCGGAGGTCGGCGAACGACGTGGACCGCTCGCCGCGGACCCGGTAGGGCTTGCCGTACTTGTCCAGCAGGGAAGTGAGATGGACCAGGCACACGGCGTCCCCCAACGCCACATACCGGTCCGGCAGGATGATGAGGTCCTCTTCGCGAATCGGAAAACGTCCCGGCGCGCCTGGCTGCGGTGGGGGGCCGAAATACTGGATTGCGTCCTGAGCCTGGGCCGACCGCAGATTATAAGTGACCGGCTGGCCCATGCAGATCATTACCGTGCCGGATGCTTTGACCAGGGGGCTCCAAAGTTGATCGAGATCGGAGCGTTTCCATAGGGACAACACCAGGGCCAGGATCAGAATTGCCGCCACAACGGCGCTGCCCGCGGCGATCCAATATCGCTGGGCAGGTGGCGCAACCGCCGGCACACCGCCTCCATTGAATTGGAACTCGGCGATATAGGATCCGGAAAGCAATTCGATGCGGGTCCCGGATTCGTGGCCAAGCTCCTGATAGTACTGAGCCAACTTCTTGCGGATCTCGGCGGCGCTGGCCCGGACGATAGGATCCTGGCTGGTGTCGTAGTCCGGCGAACGCCCGAAAACCTCGATTCCGATAGTACGCTCCTTGAGGCAACTGGTTTCGCCCGCGAGGGTCTGCTCGATGACGTGCCGCAGCAGCACTTGGCAGCGGCGGCTGCCCCGAAACAGGTGGCTACCCAGAACCTGTTCCATAGCGGCGCGAACCTCCTCCGCCTTCTCCGGCGGCAGCGGAGGCGTCGGATCTTGGACATCGGGCTTTCGCGACATGACGGACTATTGAGCAATCATCGTATCACGAGAATTAATTCAGGTAGCGTACTTTCCGCCGCCGTGGGTGTGATGCCCAGCAACACGTTGATTCAAAAGGACAAAGAATGTACCGTTCCGTAGCGTTCTTTCCCGGCGGCACGCGCCCGGGTACTATTCTCCGCGAAGGTTCCCGTTGTGTCTGTTCGCGTAATGGAGAACATGGCGGGTTGTTAATTCAGGGTTTTGTACCCGAGTCTCTTTTAGGAGGTAGTGTGCATAGGGTTAGTCTCCGAGCAATTCTGTGTGTGTGCGCGCTCCTGGGGGTCTTTGCCTTCCAGGCGCTCGCACAAGAAGCAACTATCGTCGGAACCGTGACCGACCCGTCGGGTGCCGCGGTTCCGAACGTAGCCATTACGGTTACGCACGTTGAAACCAATAAGGTCAGCCGCTTCGCCACCAACGGCGAAGGGCACTACCTGGCGCCCGGCCTGCAGATTGGCCACTATACAATCGTCGCGAAAGCGCCGGGTTTCAAGGAGGCCGAGCGCAAGGATATCGTCCTCACGGTCGGCGATCGTGTCCGCGTGGACATGAACCTGGATGTCGGTAGCGAGAAGGAGAGCATTACTGTCGAGGCGGTACCCGTAGCTATCCAGACCGAGACCGGCGAGGTCAGCGACACCATTAGCGGCTCGCAGGTCACGCAGCTCGCCGTGAACGGCCGGTCCATTTATGGACTGACGGCTCTGGTCGCCGGGGCGTCCAGCAACATGCCGGACGTCAATACCCCCACTGCCGTCGGCGGCAACGCGGTCGTCAGTTACAACGGTAACCGCAACGAACACAATATTTACCTGATCGATGGTGGCGAAGACCTCGACCGCGGGGGCGCCGGCACCATCAGCGTCATGCCCTCCATCGACGCCATCTCCGAGTTCCGCACCCTCACGTCCAACTACAGCGCCGACTTCGGTTTGTCTTCCGCCGCCACCTTCACCATGGTGTTCAAGTCCGGCACCAAGGACTTCCACGCCGCGGCATGGGAATTCGTGCGCAACGAGGATCTGGATGCCAACACGTTTTTCAACAACTCGGCGGGCGTCCCAAGAAACCTCGACCGATACAACGTCTACGGCTTCAACATCGGCGGCCCGGTGTTCATCCCCAAGGTTTACAACAAGGATAAGAACAAGACGTTCTTCTTCTACAACATGGAGTGGCGCAAGCTGGTTAGTTCCGGCGGGTTGAACACCACCGTCCCGCTGACCAGCCAATACTCCGGCAACTTCGGCTCGACCGTCATCAACGCCCCGTACTCTTGCCAGGTTTCTCCGGCGATCCAGAACAGCTTCGCCAGTGCCGGCCAGGCGCTGAGCGGATGCACCAACGGGCAGCCGGACCCCACCAAGAAGGTTGCCTTCCCCATTAACAAGTCCATCCCCGCTTCCCTGCTGGACGCCAACGCCCAAGCCCTCCTCAAAGCCGGCATCTTCCCGGCCCCCAACAAGGGCAACTCGTTCGTCGGCGGCGGCGTCGCTCCCACCAACGTTCGCGAGGAAATCATCCGGATCGACCACCACTTTACCGACAAGTTCTGGGTGTTCGGCCACTGGGTGGACGACTCGATCGCCCAGACCTACGCCACCACCATGTGGTCCGGCGACAACGTTCCGTCGGCTGGCAATACCTTCGGTAACCCCTCCTACAGCGGCGTGATCCACACCATCTATACGGTGAGCCCCACGGTGCTCAATGAGGTCGCTTTCAACTATAACGGCAACCGCATCAACATCCTCCCCAATGCGGCCTCGATGGCCGTGCTGGATCGCAAAGCGGATGGCGTGAACATACCCTTGCTGTTCCCCAATGCCACCAATCTCGACAACCGCATCCCCTCCATCAACCTGAGTCAGCTCGGAACCAACTACACCCTCAACTGGACTCCCTGGACCAACAAGGCGGACGACTACCAGATCCGCGACGACTTCTCCTGGACTAAGGGCGCCCATCAGCTTAAGTTCGGCGCGAGCTGGGCCATCTACAAGAAGATCCAGACCTATTTCGCCAACACCCAGGGCGGCTTCACCTTCAACGGCGCTTACACCGGCAACGATATGGCCGACTTCCTGCTGGGACTGGCCAGTTCCTACACCGAAGACGGCTACCAGGGCGACGGCCACTGGGACAATGTGTCCTGGGCCCTCTATGCGCAGGACAACTGGAAGGTCAACCGCAAGCTGACCTTGAACCTCGGCCTCCGTTGGGACGGCATCCCGCACACCTACGAGGAGTCGAACCAGCAGGCGGGGTTCTATCCCAACCTGTATAACCCCACCAACGCGGCGACTCTGTGCGGCAACAGCATCTGCTCGAACAGCCCCGGTCTCGGCACTAGTCCGGTCGCGGCTCTGGCGGGTGTTCCGATCTACCTGAATGGCGTCGGCGTTGCCGGACAGAACGGCATCCCCGACGGTTTGGTGCAGAATCACTGGAAGAACTTCGGCCCGCGCATCGGCCTGGCTTACGACTTGACCGGCCAGGGGAAGACCGTCATCCGCGGCGGCTTCGGGATGATGTACGAGCGCGTCCAGGGCAACGAACAGTACAACGGCGCGACCAATCCTCCATTCGGCGCCACCTTCAACCTCAACAATGTGCTCCTCTCCAATCCGGGCGTCAGCATTCTGACCGGCCAGGCGGCGAGCGTGCCCATCCCCATCGTGAGCATCGAGGCCAACTCCTACACCGACTACCGGCCTCCGGTCAGCTTCCAGTACAACCTCGGGGTGCAGCGGCAACTGGCCAAGAGCTCCGTGCTCTCGGTTGCATACGTCGGCTCGCAGAACCGGCACCAGAGCGAGTACACGGATATCAACGTTCCCAATCAAAGTCTGCTTCCGCAGGTCATCAACGCGACCCTCAATTACGACAGCGTGCTTCCGTATCGGGGTTTCAACAGCATCCGTATGGCCAATAACGATGAGAACGGGCACTACAATTCTTTGCAAGCTACCCTCCACTCGCAGATCAAGCGCGACCTGACTTTGGAGGCGGCCTACACCTTATCGAAGTCGATCGACCCGGTCAACGAGAATGCCGACGCTCAGGACCTGCAAACCATTTCGAATCCTTACAACCGGAATTACGACTACGGTCCCAGCGCGCTCGATCGCAGGCAGATCGGGATCCTTACCTTCGTCTACGATCTCCCCTTCCTCCGCGGCAACAGCGGAACCCGCATGATGCGGGCGACGCTGGGCGGCTGGGAAGTTTCCGGAGTCGTGACCATGGAGACGGGCCTGCCGCTGTACATCACCTTGGGCGGAAGCCAGAGTGCCAACGGTCTGGCCCAAGGGACCAACCGGCCGAACGTCAATGGCAGCGTCTCTTATCCGCATTCCCTCACCCAATGGTTCAATCCGTCGGCGTTCTCCGCGCCCGCGATAGGTTCCTGGGGCACCTACCCGAAGAATTCGGTGTATGGCCCCGGCCGCGACAACTGGAACATATCGCTCTTTAAGAGCTTTACGTTCAGCGAGGCCCGCGGCAGCCGCCTGGAAATCAGGGTGGAGAGCTTTAACACCTTCAACCACACCCAGTGGAACGGTATCGGTTCCACCTTTGCCAACACCAGCCAGTTCGGCCAGGTGACCGGCACATACAACCCCCGGAACATTCAGCTTGCCGCCAAGGTAATGTTCTAGTCTGTGTCCCTGCCTCGCCCGGGCCGTAAAGGTCCGGGCGGGGCGGGTGCATTGTTGTCGTGTCTCGACCCCAACCGGCGGCGCATCGCTTCTCCAAAGTGGTGCGCCGCCGTTCGACGTTTGCGGGCGCCATACCCACCTTCCGCGCTCGGCCGAAAGGCTACTTCGGCGGTTCCTTGACCTTGACCACGCGATCGGCCGCCACGTTTCTAAGCTCCTGAACGATTCCCGAAGGCCAGCGGATTTCCACCAGATCCGCGGACTTCGCCGGGCCCAGACCGAAGTGCGTGGGCCCCGCGCTCGAAGAAGCGTATCCGGCTGCGAAAGAAACGTGGTTGTACTGCGCCTTCCCGCCGGCTGTCACCTTGATTCGCGCCCCGATACCATCGCGATTGCTCTTGGTTCCCTGCAGGTCGAACTCCAGCCAGTGTCCGCCTCCCGGACTGTCGTTGAACCACAGCTCGGCCGGCGCGCCCAGGGCTGTCACCACCACGTCCAGGCGCCCGTCGCCATTCAGATCGCCCACCGCCGAGCCGCGATGGCGGCTGGGCGGCTGCGCGGTCAAACCGGCTTCCGCGGTGAGCGCCTCGAATTTGGCGCCGCCGGGGCTGCCCGAAATGTTCCGGAACACCGTGTTCGGCTGTTCCACCTGCACGTGCGACGCGTATCCCAGCGATTGAACGTGGCCGCGCGTCACAAATAGATCCTTCCAGCCGTCGTTGTCGAAATCGGCGATGGTGGGCGAATACCCCGCCATCGGCACGCTCAGCCTGGCCATCCCGCTGATCCCGGTGATGTCGGCGAAACCGCGCTTCCCGAGGTTCCGGAACAACGGAAAGGTCTCATTGTCGAGCGCCACGAAAGCGATATCCGGGAGGCCATCGTTATCGATGTCCCGGAAGTCCACGCCCATTCCCGAAATGAACTTCCCGTCTTCCGCCAGCGCCACTCCCAAATTGAACGCAATCTCCTCGAATTTCGAGCCGCCCTTGTTGTGAAAGAACGAATTTTCCATCTTGTCGTTGGTGACGAAAAGATCCATCAGACCGTCCAGGTCGTAGTCGGCAATCCCCACGCCCATGCCCTTCCCGGGATGGGCGCGGATTCCCGATTCCGCCGAAATATCGCGGAAGGTCCCGTCGCCGTTGTTCAGGAATAACTGGTTCGCGGTGGGCTTATAGAACTTCGGATGACAGTAGTCGAGCTTGCCCGGCGCGGCTTCGCAGGCCGGCTCGGTGTCGATATCCCAGGCCAGATAGTTGACCACAAACAGGTCCAGCAGCCCGTCGTTGTTCACATCCACCCAGACCCCGCCCACCGACCATAATGGGCCATACTGGCTGTCCGGCCGGTTGAGCCCCGCCTTCGCCGTGACATCCGTGAACGTGCCGTCGCCGTTGTTATGGTACAGGTGGTTTCCATGGACGCCGCCGACGAAGATATCTTTGTAACCGTCGTTATCGTAATCGCCGATCGCCACCCCGTCGTCGAAGCCCACACCCGCCAGGCCGGCCTTCTCGGTGACGTCTTTGAAGTTGCCCTTGCCGTCGTTTTCGAAGAGCCGGTTGGAGTACTTGGGAGAGGTCTTCTTCAGAGTCCGGATGTCGGCTCCGTTAGTGAAAAACACGTCCAGATAGCCGTCGTTGTTGTAGTCGAAAACCGCTACCCCGCCGGCCATGGTTTCCGGCGCATGGCGCTGCGGCGTCTCGCAACTGTCCAGCCGGAAATCGATCGGCCGGTAAACGAAGTGGATCGGCGCGCCGGTGTTCTGGCCGGAAGCGATGGCCCACAGCGAGGCCAGCGATACGGCGGCGGCCCAAAGCGGGCGGCCCCAAAGCCGCGCTCCGGCCGCCCTCGGCGCGCGGCTCATGGAACCTTCTCGCTCCGCCGCCCTGGCACCTGGATCAGCGGCGCCGGCTGCTCTTCCGTCGCCAGTTCTTTCACTTTGGCGAACTCGGAGTCCGCTTCCCGTTCGCGGCCCAGGGAACGCCAGAGCTTGCCCAGACGGTAATGGGCGTCCGGTTTCGAGGGATCGATCCGAATCGCCTCGCGAAGGTGGCGGGCGGCTCCGGCGGAATCGTTCTTATTCGCCAGAAGGATGCCGAGATCCAGATGCGCCAGCCGGATATTCGGATCGAGACTCAGCGCCCGCTGAAAATGGCCCTCGGCGGCCTTTTCGTTCTCCGCGTGCATTTCGGCGTCGCCCAAATAGGTCAGGGCTTGTATGTGCTGCGGTTGATGCGCCAGTTCCGCCTGGAACTCGCGGCACGCCTCTTCGAAACGCTTCTGCTTCCAATAGAGGTATCCCAGGCTGAAGTGGACTTCGGGCTCCAAGGGCGACGCTTTCACCGCGGCTTCGAACTCCGCGGTCGCCGGTTCCACCTGGTTGGCGGCATCCAGCACCTCGCCCAGAAGCATGTGAACGGGCGCGGAATCCGGGTCCTTGCTGAGAAGAAACCGGAATTCGCCGATCGCGTCCTGGTACTGTCGCGACCATAGGTAGCTTTGGGCCAGCTTGTACCGCAATTCCACGTTATCGGGCTGCTGCCCGGCGGCACGTTTCAGTTGGACCGCGGCGGCATCGAATCTGCGGCAGCCATAATAGGTCATGCCCAGCAGCACGCGGGCCTGAAAGCTGGATGGGTCGGCAGTTACGGCTCGTTCCAGCGCCGTGGCGGCATCGGGGAGCTTATTCAGCTTCACATAGGCCAAACCGAGATTCAGATAAATGCCGGGCAGGTGAGGATCCAAGGCGATGGCTGCCCGGTAGTGCGGAATGGCCAGTTCGTACTTGCCTTCGTGCGCCAGCCCCAAACCAATGTTGGCTTCGGCCAGAGCTCCTGAGTCGGTCGCCGCCCAGGTGCAGGCGACGGATGCGAACAGAATCAGAACGGACTTCATAGAGTCGATCCTGGAATCGCTTTTCCTTCCATGGTACCTCGATCGCCACGGAACAAATTCGGATCTGAAACGTAGAAACTCATTTACAATGGGCAACAGCCAAAGGAGACCAATGTCCGTTCGCACCGGCGTTTCGATCCTGGCGCTTCTGCTGCTGTCGCTCATGTTCCTGCTGGCGGGCGGCGCCGCCCTTCGCGAGTCCGTCACCATCGATGAGGTGACTCACATCGGCGCCGGCCTAAGCTACCTGCAAAAACTCGACCTGCGCTATAACGAAGAGCATCCGCCTCTCGCCAAGGTGCTGGCCGCGTTGCCGCTGGTCGTACGCGGAACCCACGCCGATTACTCCGGGGCTGTCTGGAGCGTCAGCCGCAGCTTCTTCCCCGCTTATCTGGGGGAGTGGGTTTTCGGCGAATACGTTCTGACGCGTTGGAACAACCCCCAGAGCACGCTCGCCTGGGCCAGGCTCCCCATGCTGCTTCTGACTCTCGCCCTCGGCTGGGTGGTCTTCGCGTGCGCCCGCCGGCTGGGCGGGGACTGGGGCGGGCTGCTCTGCCTGGGCGTCTATGCTAGCACCCCCGTGTTTCTGGTTTTCGGTCCCCTGGTGCTGACCGACGTCGCCATTACCTTCTTCTCGCTGCTGGCATTATGGGCGCTGGCTCGGATGTGGGAGGATCCTGGCCGCAAGAACACTCTTCTGATGGCCCTGGCGCTGAGTGGCGCGATTCTCTCGAAGTTCACTGCCGCAATTCTGTTCCTGGTCTTCGCCGCCGTGGTGCTGAGTGCTCGCTGGCGGCCCATCGCCGGCCAACCCGCCGCGAAACCGGATGCGCGCCAGTGGCGCCGGCTGCGCTGGCGGGCCATGCGAAGAGCCACGCTGTGGGCCGCGCTGGTGGTGTACGCGGTCTATTTCCTGCTCTCCTGGAACCAGCCGCTGGACGTTCCGGGCCTGGCGGGACATGGCCCCCTGGCCGCGCTTCTGGGACGCCTGCTGATGCCGCCCTGGCTATTTCTACGTGGATTGGCCATGGTAGTGCTTACCGGGAACCGGCCGACCTTCATCCTCGGCCGCGCCTATCCCCACGGGATCTGGTTCTACTTTCCAGTGCTGTTCGTGCTGAAGTCAACCCCGGGCTTTCTTGGCCTGCTGGCGGTGGCGCTGGCGGTCGCGTGGACCGGGAAGCGGTTGGGCTGGTCCCCAGTCATTCCGGAAGCGTTTGCCACCCTCTGGCGCGTGCTCTGGGTGTCGCTGGCCGTGTTCGCGGGGATTTGCGTACTGGGCCACTTCAACGTCAGCATTCGCCATTTCACCATCCCCCTGGTCTTGCTGATTCTTCTGCTGGCGCCGCTTCCGCGGTTGCTGCGTCGGCTCCGGACGCCGGCTCCGAAGCTGGCGTGGGCCTCCGGCGTGCTGGTGGTCTTGCTCGGCGCCAGTTGCCTGGTCGCGGCGGTGCGCGCATATCCGTACTTCTTCCCCTATATCAACCCGCTCTTCTCGGGGCGCCCCGGATACTGGCTGGTCAACGACTCGAATCTCGACTGGAACCAGGCGCTTCCCGACGTGCAGCGATTCGCCCGGCAGCATGGCCTCCAGGACGTCCCTGTGGACATGTACGGATTCTCCGATACCGCCACCTATGTGCCGCAGTCGAGGTTGTGGGATTGCCAGGCGCCCTCGCCCGCGGATGCCGGCCTTTGGGCCGTGGTCTCCGGCAATATGATTCTGGATGGCCACAACTGTATCTGGCTGATGCAGTATCCGCATGAAGCGCTGGCTAAAGGCAGCATGTTCGCCGTGCGGCTTCCGGCCCCGATCCCACCTGCCGGAACTCCGGGAGGGCCCCCGCCGTTGGAAGCCCGGCGGATTTTCCTGGGATTTCCGGTTGACACGCGCGAGCTGTATCGGGAATTGCGACGCCGTCCCGAGGACATACCGAAGGTTCTGGCTGACATGATGGCAAACTGGGGGAAGCAAATGCAGGCCAAAAAGAAGTAGCCAGAGTTACTCCTCAATGCCTCTGCGAGCCCATCCGCTTGGTTCGCGTAGCGGATCGAGGACCCCCGCCAAGCGCCAAAGCAGGCAGCGCCACCCGGAACAGCCGGTCGCCCCCTCTGAAATGTGGCTGCGAATGCCGGGGAAGAAACCGAACCGGATGGGTTACTCTCCATGACTCCTAAGAATCGTCCGGTAGTGTTCGTCGCGCAGCCGGAACCCCGCCTTTCTAAGACCATCGAGTTTCGGACCGGCGGCCGGCTTGCCCGAACCGGTTGGCTTCCGGCATTTCCGTGACCTCCACCGCGGAAAGTCGCGCGGAGTAACTCAAAATCGCCGAGGGCGGCTAAGTACAGAGACGGCCTGATGTTGGAGACGGCCCAGGGCTATCCGGCCTTGCGCCGTCTCTCGAAATCGTCAACTGCCTTGGCGTCGGCGTCCCAATCGTCCGCAGTGTAGACGACGTAAGGAATGCCGCGCTGCATCGGCAGTTCCATGAGGCTATGCGTTCGCGGCCGAGTTCGTGGGCGGCCTTGTCCACCGGGATTCTGCGCTCCGCAAAAAGGGCTGGAATGCCCTCTTTGCGCAGGTGTTCCTGGAGTCCGGCGTTGTCGGCGGTATCGTCGCCAATGTTGACCTCAATCTCCAGTTTCATGGCGCCTTCATCGTACCTCTGTAGATAAAAATGCAGCGGCCGGGAGCCTTCGGGTTCCTCACAATTCCACAAGCTGCAACGGGATCGCCGCATCCGCTGGAAACGTAAGCAAGTGAAAAGGAGGCATCCTCGGAGTGTACCCGAAACTGTCTTGGGCGCAGCGGGTCGGGCGTTCCACCCGCCCCGGCACGAGCGCCTTCCGCAATCGGTCAAGGCCTGATCCTCACCGTGCCAAATCGCTCCATCGTGGACGGAAACAGCGGCATCCGTGGAATCGGCGGGAATCCGGATTCAACAATCTCCACCACTCGGCTTACCACGCCATCGGCACGCGATACCTGCGAATGTTATCGTCTGCCGCGGCGAGGGCCATCCCCTCGGCGCGCGCCTGCGCAATGAGTAGCCTGTCAAAAGGATCGCGGTGATGCATCGGAACGGCCAGCAGTTCCGGGATGTGCGCCGGCAGCACCGGCAGCACGGGCCAAACTGTGCCACCCAGGACTCGGGAGAGCACGGCCTCCACCGGCACGTCCAACCGGAGCTTTCCGCTTTGGTGCTTGATAGCGATTTCCCAGGCGCTCACCACGCTCACGTGCACGTCGGCGGCGGCGGAGGTGATGGCCGTCCTCATGCGCCGGGTCAGGGAACGGTCGTCGTTGAGAGCCCAGATCAGTACATTGGTGTCGAGCAGGATCAGGCGTGTCATAAATACGGCCCGAGCTCCGCGGGGATGGAGCCGAAATCGTCCGCCATGTGGAGCTTGCCCGCGAACGCGCCGATCGGGTCGGTGGATTTGCGGCTCGACAACCGCGTCAACCGCGCCACCGGCTTACCGTTCTTGGCGATCGGGATCTCCTCGCCGCAGGCAGCCCGCTTCTTCGGGCTAAGATTCGCCCGGCGAAAACTCCCGAGCTGTGACATCTCACGCCGCGGCCAGCGCCGTGGCCCGTGCCGGGTCGAAGACGTTGTCCTCGGCGGCGCCCTGGAAGCGCACCACCACCACGGTGCGGTCGTCGGCCGGTTCGCCGGGAACGGCGTAGCGGTCGATGGCTTCCAGGATTTCGCCGGCCAGATCGCAGGCGCGCGCGCCGGGGAAGCGCTCCACCACGTCCAGCAGGCCCTTCTCGCCGAACTCGCGCCCTTCGGCGTTGCGGGCGTCAGTGATGCCGTCGGTGTGCGCAATCAGCAGGTCTCCGGGTTCGAGCGGCAGAGTCCTGTGGCCGTACACCGTGCGGTCGCTCAGGCCCAGGACGGTTCCGGTGCTGTCCAGGCGGTGAACGCGCGCCTTGCGGCGGCGGATCAGCAGGGCCGATTCGTGGCCCGCGCTCACGTACTGGAGCTCGCGGCGCAGCGGGTCGAGGTACGCGTAAAACAATGTCGCATAGAAATTGTCGGGCGACGCCAGCCAGGCGGCGTGGTTGAGTTCCCGCACCACGCGTCCCATCTCGTTGCGGCCGTGCGCGGTCAGGCCCCTCAACAGCGCCTGCAATCCGGACATCAGGATTCCGGCGCCCAAGCCGTGACCCGAGACGTCGCCCACCGATACCGCCAGGCCGCGCGGTTCCAGCGCGACGAAGTCGTAGAAATCGCCGCCGACATCCTGGGCCGGGCGGCACGCTCCGTAATAGTCGAGCCCTTGAATGCGCGGCAACCGGCAGGGGAAGAGACGGCTCTGAACGTCGCGCGCGGTTCTCAGGTCTTCGCGCATCCGTGCCAGGTCCGCGAGCAGGGCGGGGAGTTGAGCTACGCCGGCGCGGGGAAAAATGTGGACGGGATTTTGGTCGCTCATATCCTAATGGACGCGCGCCGCCGGAAAATCGCTGAGTGCCTTTCCCGCGGCAGTGTGCCGCACGGCCCACAGTATTAGCGTTCTTGACAGTACTTAACACGACTTTACGCCGCAGGCATGCGGGCCGCAGTTGCCGCGCTAAGGTGGGAATCAAGGAGCACAGCAATCGAAATGAAGAGAATCTTTTTTGCGTCGCTGCTCGCGGAGGCCATCGCCAAGTTGGCGTCCACCGTCGGCGCTCTCACCGCACAGATGACCGTGGTGCAGAGCAAAGCAGAAGCCGAGTTTTACAAGAGCCTGACCGAAGACCAGCGCACCAGGTACGACGCCATGCCCCGCGGAGGCCCGGGCGGATTCGGCGGACGATAACGGGCCCGCATTTCTCACCGGCCGGCGGGGATTTGTCGGCGGCGCCATTCCGACACGGTCCTGCCGTCGCCGGGGGTCGCCGAGAAGTCCGCGGGCCGGGGCTCGCCCGCGACCACCAGACAGGTGTGCAGCGTATCGCCGGACACCTTGTAGATTCCCTGCTGCCGGAGGTCCGGGTAGTCGATGGTTTTTTTGGAGGTGTCGGCGGTGAAGCGGCTCTTCATGAAAGGCCGGCCGCCCACCGACAGCGTGGTGGTATTCCCGCGAAACTCGCGCTTGGCCGTCTTCACAAAACTCGGATCCATAGGCTGGCCATCCTGCCGGCACGACACCATGGACCACTCGCCTTCCAGTTCGGGCACCGAAGCGGCAGATTCCTCCGCCGCGGGAAGCCGCATTTTCGGGCCGCCGCGCTCGCGCTTGAGCGTCTCCAGCGCGTGGCCGGTCCCGGGCGCCGAGACGAACCTGGTGGGGCGGGCGACGCCGGTCAAGCCCAGGCAGATGGTCCACGTGTCTCCGTCCAGTTGGTAGATCCCCAGCGACATTTTGCCTTGCTCGGGACCCTCCTGGTAAAGAAGGTCGAACGTTTTGGGATTGGCCGACGCATCCACCACCAACGTCCCCGAGTACTTCGCGCCCATGTTCAGACTTTCGAACCGGTCTCCCCGGATCGCGATCCGCGACCCGCCCGGCGGATACTTCCGGCCGTCCAGCTCCAGCGAGACCATGTTCCACGTCCCGCGCAGCTTCTCGATATCCGGTTTCATGCGCTCAACGCGCCTCGGCCCGGCTCTCCACCAGGGACTTCAACCGCGCGAGGTCGCCCACCAGTTTCTGCCTGGCGGACGGCGTGATCAGCGGCTCCATCAACTGCGCGAAACGGTCGGCGAAGTGAAATTGCGAATGAATCTCCACGCGGGTCTGGCCGTTGCCGAGATCGGTCAGAAGGTAGGACTGCCGGCCATCGAAGGCGTCCTTGGAGACAAGCCGCATGGTCAGCCGGGAAGGCGGCGCATACTCGCTGCAGGTGGCTTCGATTTCCATTGGCGTGCCGCCGTTGTTCTCGTCGCGCATCTTCAAGACACGTTTGGCGCCGACGCCCGGCTGAGGCGGGTCCGCGGGCCGAACCTCCACCAGCGAGCTCACCCATTGTTTTAACTTGGCGCCGTCTTCCACCCAGGACCAAAGCTGGTCCGGCGACGCGTGGATGTCCGCGGACGCCTGGATCTGTCCCGCGCCCGGCCGCAGTCCGATGACGAGCAGCGTCAACAACGGTAGAACGAGTAACGCCGCCAGAACGATACCAACCCATTTCAGCCACTTCATCTGAGCCTCCACTTCGCAAACGGACCCTCCAAGCGCCTCCCCCCACGGTCCCGATTTCCATATATTGGGGGAAATGGCGGGAGCTGTCAATAGGGTTTCGAATCGGACGTTGCACACCTTGTCGGCCTTGTGATAGTTCTAACACTAGAAGGATGCTGGGACCGCCGGACCAATCTCGCCTCGCGCGTAGTGTGGTAGCTCTGTGCCTGGTATTCCTCTTCTGTTTCTCGCCGCTGCTTTCCTCCGCAACGCAGGCTTTCGGTTCCACCTGTGGCCATGCCTGTTGCCGAGGAAAGAAGCAGTGCTGCTGCCACGGAGAACGCAGCCGCAGTCACACTGGAACCACCATCTCCGAGCGTGCCTGCCCCTCGGATTGCGGGCACGCGGCGACGAGCAGCGTCCTTTCCGATGGCGCCGCGACCCTGCGGGCACAGGCGTGGACGCCGGCGATACCAGCGGATATCCGGCGGACCACGAGCGAACTCCGACCCAGCGCGGTTGTCGCCGTCTTCAATCTCAGGCAGCGGCCTCCGCCGGTACTTCTCTTCGCGTAAACAAATTCAGCTTGTTTGGTTTCGTGTGGAGGAGAACTCTATTGCGATTACAGATGGTAGCCCTTGCCAGCGTGCTGCTGGTGTATCCTCTGGCGGCACAGGAAAGTATCTCTTACGCCAGCGTCGGTGGGCGAGTGACCGACGCGTCGGGCGCGGTCCTAACCGGCGCCCGCGTGGCAATACGCCAGACCGGCACCAACCTGTCCAGCATGGCGTTGACTGACGCGGACGGGCGCTTTCGCTTTCCCTATCTGAAAGCCGGACCCTACGAGATCACCGTCACTCGGAAGGCGTTCGCCCCGTACACCCGGCCGCTGGCGCTCACCATCGGCGCGGCCTTTGAGCTTCCCATCGTCTTGGCCGTGGGCGCGCAAGAGACCAACGTCACGGTGACCGGGCAGGCCGAGGTTCTGGAGACCGCGCGCAGCCAGGTCGCCACCACCGTCGCGCGCGCGGAGATCCGGGACCTGCCGCTCAACGGCCGCAATTTCCTGGACAGCGCGCTGCTCGCTCCGGGCGTCTCGCCCACCAACACGGCGAGCAATCAGCTCTTCGCGGAAACGTCGGCCGTGCCGGGGCAAGGGCTGTCGATCGGCAGCCAGCGCAACTTCTCGAACAGCTTCATCGTGGACGGCCTATCCGCCAACGATGACGCCGCCGGTCTCAGCGGGATTTTCTACGGACTGGAAGTGGTGGATGAGCTTCAGGTAGTCACCTCGGGCGGGCAGGCGGAATTCGGCCGGGCACTGGGAGGCTTCGTGAACATGGCCACCAGAAGCGGAACGAATGCTCTTCACGGAGACATTTACAGCTATCTCCGCAACCAACGTTTCAATGCGGCCAATGCCCTGTCTCAATCCACACTGCCGCTCACCCAGACGCAATCTGGCGCCAGCCTGGACGGGCCGCTCGTCCGGAATCGGACGTTTTACTTCACCAACTTCGAGCTGCGAGATCTGAACCAATCCGGCCTGATCACGATTTCCCCGGCGAACACGGCGGCGATCGATAACTGGCTGGCCGCGACCGGCTACACGGGACCGCGGATCGCCACCGGCCTCTACCCCAACCCGGTCCACAATGTCAACTTTCTGAGCAAGGTGGATCACCAGCTCAGCGCGGCCGACCAGTTGAGCGTGCGCTACAGTCTCTACCACGTTGAGAGCGGCAACTCGCGCGGGGCGGGCGGACTGAGCGCGGCCACGGCCTCCGCCAATCTGGACGACACCGACCAGACCCTGGCCGCTGGCAACGTGGCGGCGCTCTCACCGCACCTGGTCAACGAGACTCGCGGCCAGTTCACGTACAGCAACCTGCAGGCTCCGCCATCCGACCCCACCGGCCCGGCGGTGGCGATTTCCGGCGTGGCTTCCTTCGGGACGCTTTCAGGCTCGCCCACCGCCCGTCTCAACAGGCTCTACGAAGCGGCCGACAATCTCTCGTACCGGGCCGGCGCGCACGCCCTGCGCTCGGGCGTCACGGTGCTGGACAATCAGGACACCATCACGTTCCCGCGCTCGATTCGCGGCAGCTACTCGTTCGCGTCGCTCGCCGGCTTTCTGAGCGGAGCCTACAACAACTCGGGCTTCACGCAGACGTTCGGCAATTCGGTGGCCGCGCAGTCCAACCCGAACCTCGGGTTCTACGCGCAGGACGAGTGGAAGGCGACGCCGCGGGTGACCGTGAACCTGGGCGTGCGCTACGACCTGCAGTTTCTGAAGACCATCGCGACCGACACCAACAACGTCTCGCCGCGCGCCGGCTTCGCCTGGTCGCCATGGGCCTCGCGGAATACGGTGGTGCGCGGCAGTTTCGGCCTGTTCTACGACCGCGTGCCCCTGCGCGCGGTGGCCAACGCGCTGCTATCCGCCAACAATACCACCGACCCGGCCAGAATGAGCCAGATCAGCGTGAGCCTTTCGCCTGGGCAAGCGGGAGCGCCGGCGTTTCCCAACATCCTGAGCAGCTTGACACTGCCCCCGGGCGTGCTGTTCAACTTCACCACCATGCAGCGGAACATGCAGAACGCTTATTCCGAGCAGGGCGACCTGGAGATCGAACACCAGTTCGCCTCGCACGGCACGCTGAGCGCCGGCTACGACCACGTGCGCGGGCTGCACCTGATCGCATCGGTGAATCAGAATCCGCCCGCCTGCGTGGCCTCCGGGAACAACAACGGTTGCCGTCCCAACCCGGCGTACGGCAACGATAGCCAGTACTCGTCGCTAGCCGATTCCCACTACGACGGCCTGCATGTGTCGTTCGTGGAGCGGCCGGTCCGCTGGGGCAGCTTTCGGGTTTCGTACACGTACTCCAAAGCGCTCGACAACGTGGGGGAATTCTTCTTCAACGCGCCGATCGACAACTACGACATCTGGCGCGACTACGGGCGGAGCGACGACGACCAGCGGCACCGTCTGATCTTCAACGGCGTGCTGCACGGGCGCGGCTTCCAGTTGAGCGGCTTCCTGCAATACGATTCGCGGCTGCCGTTCAACATCACCACCGGCGCCAATACCGTTCAGGGGACCGCCGCGCGGCCGACGGTCGACGGCGTTTTCATCAACCGCAACGCGGGAACCGGCTTCGACTTTTTCACGGTGAACGCGCGTTTGAGCCGGACATTCGCCCTGGCGGAGCATTGGAAGCTGGAAGCCATCGCGGAAGCGTTCAACCTGCTGAATCACGTCAACGGGGTGACGCTGAACGGCACGTTCGGCACGGGGCCGTATCCCGGCAGTCCGCTTCCGTCCTTCGGACAGACGACCGCGGTCGACGACGCGAGGTCGTTGCAGTTTGCGTTGCGCGTGGGATTTTAGGCGGGTTGACTCACACCCAACCACCGGAAGTTCTCGGACGGGGCGAAAACCACGGGGACAGACGGAACCGTCCACGCGGCACCGGGGGACACAGCGCTTGCCCCAAGAGATTGTGCCGCCTTGGGACGGTTTCGTCAGTCCCCAGGTTTTCGCAGATTCTCGCAACTGCGGAGTTCCTTCCGGGTGGGTGGGCCGCATTAGTGCGGGAAATGTTGCGTTGCCACAAGTGGAAGAATTGCGTTGCCACTATTTCAGGGTGGACGTGTGGTGAAACCCCCAGAGACACCAAGAGCGTGCCGCCTTCGCAGCACGCTCATTTTGACCGTGTTACATCTCTAGACGATCAGAAACGCCCATCCCCCCCAACGTGCATAAACTGGAAATCCTTCCGCTCTCTGAATCCCCTGAACTGGGCGCGAAGCCGCTCAGCACCAGCCTCGCCGCATGGGGTGTAACACTGGATTGTGATTCCCTCGGCCCCTGCAGATGCCAAGATGGTGAATACCAGATAAGCCTGTTCCAATGTGCCTACCTCACTACTTGGACGCCCGTTTTCGTGTTGGTCGCCGTCAATGTACTGTCCTGGTTTAGAACTGCATCGTTGAGCATCCCGCACAGCTCGCTCACTCCGCTGGTGCCCACTACATGCCCGTACACGTTCACCGTCACATGTGAGCCGCTGGCGCCGCCGGGGCCCGGTACGGTGTCGCCTGTGCTGGCCCCCTGCGACCCCGAACCGCTTCCCGATCCGCCCGCACGCGCCTCCGCCGCCGCCGAACTCTGGGAGGGCGCCATCGCCCGGCCTGCGAGGGCCATCGCTCCGCCGACCGCGCCGAAAATCGCCGCCGCCTCGAACGCCGCCGCCGCCCCCGCCAAGTCGCCCTCCGCCAGATCCAAAAAACCTAATCCCAAAGAATAAATCGCCTGCGCGAGCGCCTGCGCCGAGATGCTCTCGATCGTGCTCTCCAACGCCGCCTCCATCGCCTGCTTGATCGATTTCGAGTAAATGACCGCGTGCGCGATGTTCGCGCCCATCCCCTGTGCGAACTGCTCGAAGGCTTTCTTCGCCATATCCTGGAGGCCCTGCAGCGCCACCTTCACCATGAGGGTGTCACGATTGGTGCTGGCCGCCCACTCGTTCATGAGCGCTTCGTTGCTCCGGATCAGGGCCGAGAAGTGACTCCCAAACACACCTTGCCAGCCCTGAGAATTTTGCAGCGCCTGCAGGTCGATCCCGTATTTCTTCAGGAGCGCCGAACGCAGCGCCGCGAATTCCTTCTCGATCTGCGCCCGCTGCTCCGCCGAGGTCGCCGTGGCCAGCGCCTTCTTTTTTTCGACGTCGCTATACCGCGCCAGGTCCTCCTGGTAAGTCAGCCACAGCTTTTCCTTCGCGGTGGTCTCGGCCGAGATCGTCTGCTTTAAATGTTCCTGCAGGCGCACGATCTCCTCAGCAAAACTCTGCTCTTGATTCGCCTTGAGCTTCTCCCGCCCCGCCTGATCCAATAGAGCCAACTGTGCCCAAGTCACCGCAGCATTCTCTGTCTTTTTCAGGGACTCCAGCGTCAGTGCAGCCATCTCCCGGTCCCAAGCAGCGACGTCCTCCGCGTAGGTCCGCTGCCGCTGCGCCGCTAGACGCTGGTCAAGCTCTTGACCCGTCTTCTCGATAGCCTCAGTTTTCGTACGCTCGACGCGCGCGTAGCCGGCCTTCGTCAATTCATCCAACAGTTGCAGGTTGGTGGCGTTGTCCCCCTGCTCCTTTTGCATTGCCACCAGTCGCTTGGCCTGTTCCGCATTCCAATTTGCTATCTCCTGCGCCAGCGTCTTTTCCTGTTGCTCGCCGATGAGCCGCCGTAGATCTTCGGCGATCTTCTCGTTTTTTTCGGCGATCTGCTTGTTTGTGTAGGTCAGGAACGCGCCCATGGTAGCCGAAAATTGCGCAAGCGCCGCGGTTTCCGTCTTCTCGTCCTCGACCGATAGGTGGTTGGCTGCGTGCAGCTCCTCGTACGCCTTCTTCGCCTTGGCCCACTCTGCGCCAATGTGCTCAATTTGCTCGGCTACCCGCTCGTCCAAGCTCGATCCCGTCATCTGCGCCTGGACCCTCGCAAGCACGTCGGAGAGCGCGCTAAAGTCCTCCCTCACCTTGACGGCCTTCTCCCCCGTCTCCTTTAACGGCTCTCCGCCATCTGCTGGCATGTTCGCCAGGGCATGGGCCAAGCGCTGGGCGCCCTCTGCGGACTCGTTGAAATCCTTCCTGACCGTCGCCCAGTAGTCGCCCTTGAGTAGATGCGGAAGGTCTCGTAGCTCGATCGCGAGCCCAAGCACGCCCTTCTTGAACAGCTCCAATACGGGCAGTGTAATCTTGCCAATCTCGTTGCCCAGCGCCTCCATCTGTGCTTCGGTCGCCTTCGAAGTGGCCTTGAATTCCTCCATCGCCACCACGTCCTGCGTGTGGACCGTCATCCCCAGCTTTTTGCACTCTTCTTCGAACTGCTTGATCCCAGCCGATCCCAGGCTCAGCATCCGCACCAGCGCCTGGCCGCCTCGGCTGAACAGGTCCCGCGCCATCGCCGTCTTATCTACCTGGCTGCCCAGGTGCATGAACCGGTCCGCCACCAATTCCAGCAGCGGCATCATGTCCTTCTCGCCGGCTTTTACCTGCGCTTGCGAGATGCCCAGCCTTTCGAACGCCTTCATCTGCTGCTCGCTGCCGCCGGCCGCTTTCACCACCGTCGACGCGAATCGCGTCAGCCCCGTCACCAAAGAGTCGTAGCTGGTCCCTGTCTCCTCCGCCATGAACTTCAGACCGCTCATCTGCTCGGTTGAGATGCCCGTGGCCTTTGACCCGCGCTCCACTTCGCTGACATAGGTGGCGTAGTGTTCCGCCATCCCCACCATCGCGGTACCGACGCCCAAGACCGCCGCGCCGAGTACGGACGCGCCCGCGACCGCTGCTCCCTGCACGGTGCTCAGATCCCCGAAAATCTTCGATGACCAGTCCGAAAACTCGGCCGAGATATCGTCCAGGTCCTTACCCAGCAGCGACCGGAATCGCTGAATGTTTCCTTCCGCGTCGGATGTGTCCGCGCCAATGCTGAACAGAAGCTCGCTTGATGAATCAAAAGCCATCGTCAACTCCCTCCCTCATGCCCGCCCAACATAGCTGGCCAGGTCACCGAATATCACCGCCTTGAACCAAACCTCGTCCACGCGCGCCAATTCGTACTCGCTGGGGTGCTTCCGAATAAAACGGATCACGTTGGCCGCGGGAAACCAAACCATGCCGCCCTGGCCACCATGCTGGGCCTTCCCGAGGAGCCCGCGCCTTATCCATCCCTCGACACGGCCGTAGCGAACCCCGAACACCTCGCAAAGGGTTCGGATGCAGTAGCCGTCTGAGATTCGCACCGACAGCTTCTGCGCGTGGGCGTGGACCGCAACCGAAGTGACCGAGCGTCTCAGGCGCCTGGCAATGGTCTGCACGCTCGCTGAACCGATGCTCTGACGAAGGAATGCTTCGTCTTGCTCAGTCCATGGACGGCGCTCCGCCTGTGTGCGCCAGCCCTCCCTGTGCGCCTCGTACTTAAGGTGGGAGACGGGCCAGCCCCAATTCCGTGAGAGCCTTTTCAGATTTGCTGAAACCTCGCGCGTATTTCTTCCGAGGTACGCCTCGCGAATGCTGGACAGCAGCGCCTGAGACGGCTCGGGATGCGAGCGCCGAGCCTTGGATATTCGGGTGATCCTGCAGGTACCGCAAAGCCCGTCGCGGTCCGCCTTGCGAATTCCGCAACCCGTGCAGAGACGACCGGAGGGGCCTGAGGCTAGGCCCTCCGCTCCTTTTCCCTTCTTCTCTGAATCCTTACCCAAACCCCTATCGCCTTTCAGTCCCCCTGAAAGATTCAACCCCAAGAAATCGTATCTTCCGATGTCCCTGCCACTTCAAGTGGCCTCGCCTCTTCAAGCGCCAGATTCCGCCTTTTAAGGCCCTACAAGGCCGCGCCGCAATTTCCCGCACCTCAACGCCGAGGCCCATGCGCTCCGGCGCACCACGGCCCCGCCAGGCCCGTTCCTCATTTCGTTACCGCCGCCTTCGCCTGGTCGATTTCCGCACGAAGGCTTTCCATTTCGCTCTGAAGCGTTTGGACGCTGGCAGGCCATTTGCTTGCGATCCGCGCGAACAGCGGGTTCAGTACCACCTCGCGGCTCATCGGATCGCCAATGGCGAGGTTGCCGTCCCACATCTTCCAAGCTGCGCCGGCCCATCCCTGGCTGAAATAGCTTCCCAATGACCAGTATGCCAGGTGAGCCTCCTTTAGCGCTGCGGCGCTCTCCCGGAAAGCGCTGAGCAACCGCTTGCTGACAGAGGCGCCCACCGCGGCCCAGGAGTCCTCCAACTCACGAATTCTGGCGTCGATTTCTCCCTGGCTGTCCCGGACCTTGCATTCGCAGATACGAAGCCGCTCCCGGACGATTCGCTCGCACCGGGACAAGCGGGTGATCTCGGCGTCTTCCGGGAACGGCTCGCCCGGGACCTCCGCGCCCGCCAGAGCGATCTCCCTCTCGCGTTCCTCGATTCGGGAGCGCACCACCGCCGCCTCTTGCCGCACCTTGTTCAGATCCTCAGACGATGCGTCTTTCTCGGCGACCGCCGAGGCGTGGATTTTCCTGGCCTCGGCCACCCTCCCAATTCGCGCCCGCACTTCCTGGATTTCAACTGCCTCGTTCTTCACGTCCTTCTCCTCCGAGGGCGGCGCTGCGAAGACGCCGTCAGAACCGCGGCGCGCCACCAACCCTCTCCATGTGCTCTTGAAGTCCATCGGCTCGGCTCTAACGCAGCGAGTCCTTGTAGCGCCTGGCAAGATCCGGCCGCTCGCAAAGTACCGACTTGAGGGCAACGGCGTAATCGGTCTTGCCCTCGCTGGCGGCGGCCTTCTCTTTCGTCAGAGCGTGGAGTTCCGAGGCCAGACTCTCATCCTGAGAACCGCCGCGCCAGACGTCTCGCGTCGCGAGGGACTGGCGTCTCGCGTTCTCGTACCGTCTGCCAAGCTCGGGGTCCCGCAGCATCACCATTCGCATCGCGGTCCCGTAGTCCGAGTTCCCGTCAGCCAACAGTAACCGCTTGACCCGCTCACAAAGTTCAACTTGAAGTGCATCCCACTCGTCGCGCATCCGTCTGCCCTCGCTCAGTGTCTGTCTTCGCGCCTGCAAGCGCCTCTTGGCTTCGTCCAGCGCATCGACCGTCAATTGCCCATGTTTGGCCATGAGCCGCTCCAACTGCGAAAACCTCTCAGGGTTTTCTTCCATCTCCGCGACCAGGGCATCCAGGTAGGATGCTCCGGTTCCGTCCATCCGAGCATGAACCGCTCGGTTGATCTCCTCGGAGACCCTTTCGAGTTCCGCTATTCGTTCCGGTTCCGTCATTGCCCCTCCCTGGGGCGCCACCCAGCCCCCTTCACTCAGCACGAGCGCCGGCATCCCTTTCAATACCGGCGTATTCCTCAGCGCCGCGCTCGTAAGCGTCCAGCCCTGCGCTTCCCCGGTCTTGTTATCCCGCGCCGCCGGATCGATCACCGGAGACACGTACTTGTACTCCCCGGCAGCGATCATTTTCCGCGCGCTCTCCGTCCAGTTAACCGAGCACCACAGGATGCCATGCCTGTCCGGCGCGTCATCAATCGCTTTGATCCACCCCGCGGCCGGGCAGGGCGCGCCGTTTCCGGCCGCGAATTCGGTGGAATGGTCGTAATCGATCGGCACCTCGCCTGTGTCGAGCTTCCGGAAGTTTCGCACCACGTCGGCCATCATTTGCGGTGTGATTTCGATCCTCTGCTTGCGTTGGTACCGCACGCCAAGCTGGGCGAGTGGCACTCGGCTCAGCTTCCCGCCGCCGCCGGATAGGGCGATTACGTACTTCGTCACAGCGATGCCATCCCTTCCCCGTCCGGGGCGGCGCTCTCTTCATGCTCCCAATGAGAACATGGTCGATACAGAGCCCCGCCCCGCGCGGACCGGTGCTCGTCGCCGGTAAGGAGAACCGTGAAAGAGCAACCCGACTCGATCACCGGCCGCGACATCAGCACAAATCTCGTCATGGAACTCACGCCGCCCTTCCCACGTCCGCCCACAGGTGGCTCGCGACGCCGGCGACCGTGCGCTCGGTGATTCGTTTCCCAGCGTGCTTCGCCTGCATGAGCGCGATTGCCCGCATGAGCCGGCGCATTGACCCTCCGGTCTGTCTAAACCAGAGATCGAATGCGGCGTCGTCGATGTCGGTGAGCCCCTCCTGCTTCACAATCGCTGCCATCTCAGATTTCCCTAGACCGGAAAGCGGCGCAAAGATTCCCACCCGCGATGCCAGAGCGCCAAGGTCCGGCATCTTGTTGAGCCTGGCCAGCAGGATCGGCGCCGCCAGAATCACCACGCCCACACCGGCGACGGCCGTGCGATCATGCAACTGGCGCACGATCTGATGTATTCTGGGACGCGCACACTCGCCCTGGTCGAATATGAGGAGCGTGGGTCTTTCGCGCAGACGTTCGCAAAGGTCCTCGAAGATCGCGCAGCCGTTCTGGTGGCCCGTGGTCTTCTCGGCTCCGAAGATTCTGCCCAGCGCGCCGACGAACCCCACTTTGTCAGCGCCGGTGAACTCCGAGAATTCGAACAGGAGACTGTCAACCTTGCCGGCGGTTGTGCCCCTCCAATGGCGCACGGCTTCGCTCTTTCCGACGCCGTACGCACCAGTTACAAGGCCAATCGCGGCTTGCTCCGCGCAGTAGTTGCAGACCTCGGCGACGCGCCGGACCGTCGCAGTCTCGTAGAAGGCCCCATGGCGCGCGACCCGTGCTATCTGTTTCTGTGTGTCGTCGGAGAGCACCACGGCCTCCTGGCGGTTGCCTGGCGCCAGAATCTCGCCGGCCTCCACCAATCCCGCGACTCTCACCATCTCGCCCACCACCTCGCGGCCGCCCCGCATGCCGCCGCAAAGCCACCTACGCACGGTGCACGCCGCCAGCACCGCATGTTGCGCCAAGTCCTCGGCCCGCAAATCTGGCCGAGCCGCCAGTAAGCGGAGCACCCTTTCACGAGCTGCATTACAGACTTCGTCGGACAATTCTCGCTTCATCGCTCCCCCTGGGAAAAGAAGTGGAATTCGTCATCGTTTCCGGCACTGGCCTCAGCCGGTGTCGCGGCTACCACGTCCGATGGCGCCTCGTCGAAGTGGAAGTCCCGTTGAGTGCGCATGGCCTCCCTGGCGTCCGCGATCGCGGCCGGCAGCTCCACAGGAGTGCCCACGTCGTAGGTGCCGCGGTGGGGCAGAATCTCCCGTCTGCGAGCTAGCCGTTCTTCAGGGCTGGCAACGGGGACCTGTTTGTGCACCCCTTCCAGCGCCTTCCTGATGTCCCGACGCTTGGCCCGGCGTTCGCGCTCGTCAGAGACGTACAGATCCTCTCCCATCTTGCGGAGTGCAGCACACTGAGCCAGCCCACAGAAGCGATCCCTCCAGTACACAGCCACCTGGTCAAGCGCGTGGGGATCATAGGCAATCTCGACAAGCTGCCCGTTCAGCGCCATGAGCTGCGTAGGTTCGCCCTCCAGCCTGTAGTGGAATTGTTGGCCACCGAAACTGACGCAAATCTCACCGTGCTTCACTGTCAAAATCCGCCGTTTGGTGAATACGACGTGCAGATCCTCGGTGCGGACAGTGCGGCGTTCGACATGCGGAATGAGCTTATCCCAGCATTCGGCCGGTGTCATCCACCCACGCCCGTCTGGCGTGAATTTCTGCATCCCCTCACCCTGCAGGGGCCTTTCGTTCAGGTCTGCAAGCGCGGCGTCGTAGAGTGCCGCCATCTCCTGAATTGTCCGAAACGGCGACTCCGACCGTTCGCCGCGTATCCACGCTCCGTGCTGCCTGACCATCGCCTCGAACCGCTCCGGCCGCGCTGGAGGACGATGTCCACAGTATTCGGGGAGCTGCTTGTCGAAGTTAGCGACGCGGACGAAGTTCGGCTCAATGATTTTCGCTCTGGCATTTCGAACGATCGCATGGATCACCCGCACCCCGAGGGTTCCGAGCACACCGCGCCAGGTCGCGTCAAGCTCACCCAGTGGCCCGGTCTGCTCATTTCGGGCCTGTTTCCCTTCCAGATACTCGCAGCGAAAATCGCGGCCGTTGTCGTAGTAGCAGTTCTGCGGGACGCCGTGTTCTATGAAAACTTTCTTCAACACCGTGGCAATTGAGTCCGAACTGGGCACCTCAAAGAGTCCCCAACCCAGCCAGCGCCGCGTCCTGAAATCTATGGCCGCCGTTAGCCAAGGACGTGCGAGTCTCACGCCGCCCCGCACCGGTACGAGGGCGAACACGTCCAATAGACGATGATCCATGACGAGAAATTCCAACGGCTCGATCTCACCTATGGCCCGATGCGAAATGATCTCCTGGGTGTTTCGGTACGCCTCTTCTCCGTCGCGCGCCAGCGTGCGGACCGCTTCGGGAATCTCGTTCACACACGCGCGAAGCGTTTTGGAGGATAGCCGCGGGAGCCTCGCTCTCTCCAAAAGCCTGGCGTCGGTGTCCAGGTAGTAGGCGTACTTTTGCACGTCCGTTCCGGTGAGCACCTTCCCGATGCGATCTTCTCTCCAGGCGCGTTCTTCCTCGTACGCGCGGAACATCTCGTTGACGGTCAATGTCCCGAAGACACCGCGCTTCGGAATTGCCAGGGCGAGAATCAGCTCCTTGGCCGCCTTGTTGAGCTTGCGGCGAACGCCCTTATCCGCGCGATCCCGGTTGACCAGGCCCTGCACGCCGTGGCGTTTGTACTGCGTTGCCCAATGGCGGATGGTGCGGGCCTTGCAGCCGTGCTCGGCCGCAAGCCGCTGAACTACGGCGAGCTTCCGGCCGGCGCACCGCCCCCAGATCTGCGGAAAGCGGTCCGGGAAAAGAAGCGGCTCGATGACACCGAAGCGCCTTTCGGCGTCCGCTTTATCGTCTGTGCTGAGGTTTTGTGCCAGCGAGTCCTCGGCGACGACAGCGCACCGACTCCACTGCTGCAGGTCCAAAGATAGCGCGGCGGCGTATTCCGGCGCCGCATTGGCAGCGGCTGAAATCGCCTTCACTAGGCCCACTTGTGGCGCCTCCGAGAGGGCACTCCTCTGGCGCTCGCTATGCTCACCACTTTGCTGTTTCCCTCCGGTCTCGGTCGTGCGGACTTCTCCAGAATGACAACGCGGTACCCAGCCACCGCCAGCCCCTGGCTGTACTGCTGGATCTTCCAAGGGTCAAACACAACCACGGGATACCCGCAATGCGTGAACCATTCTTCCCGCGTTATCGGGAGCACCGCCAGGGCGGTGATGGCGTCCTCGAAATACATGGCCGCGGCGTTCTGGTGATCGAACAGAAACACGTCAAAGAGAGAGCGCCGCCCAGTCACCTGTTCGAACGCGCGGACTGCTTCGGGCGGCCACGTTTGGGGACGGGGGACGCTGAATTCCCCGTGTGCCGAAAGCAAACTGTCACGCACTTTGGACCTCCAGCGCCGAAGCCCCATAGCGGCGGATATGCCAGAACCACGTTCTGAATGTTTCGTACGAGCCCGGCACCCCAAGCGTCCGGAACTCCGCGCGGATGCTGCCATGGCGAGCGCGCAAGGCCGCCTGAGCCACCGCCTGAAGCTGCTGGGGACTATACAGCCTCGGGCTCCCGGCGTCCGATCTGGGGCGGTCCAGCGCCGCATATCCGCCCCGCCGGAATTGATTGCGCCAACGGTAAAGCGCCCTGATTGATCGCCGACACTCGGCGGCAAGCTGGCGAGCTACGTGCACCTTGGAACCGTTTGGGGTGGAGAGCATCCGGTACACGACTCGCAACTTCAAGTCGCTCGTCAAGGCCGCCGCGGCCGGCGGATTCCCGATGGGAGCGGGGCGCGCGTTGATCTCCCCTTCGTTGGCTCGCCTGGGTTGGATGCTGGCGATCATAGGTTGGGGCCATCGCATGGGCGCGACAACCTGAAGTTCAAGGAGTCCAGGAAAGCGGTTAAGGATCTTCCCCTCAATACCCCGACAGCGTGCGGTCCCACGCAAACCAGTAGTTCCGGAGCCTCGCCCCCGAAAAGCTGGATAGTGGCGCCGCTGTAAACGCCGGTGCGGGGGCGGTACTCGAGCTCGCGGAGCCAAAGCTGGACCGGCTTCTCCGCAGAGCTGGTCAGATCGTTCTCAATGAGGGGCGCCGGATCATCCGATGTGCCGATGCAATGGCTGAGGCGGGTTCCATCCCGCTGGATCGCGTCAATCTCGGCGGTGAGGCGCGTCTGCGGACCAATGTCCATGATACGGAGGCTTGCCCCGCTCAGTATGCCCGGATCTGCCGGATCGACTTCTTCTAACCGCGAGACCAGGTCAACGCGCCCGTCCTGCAGATACTCATCAGCGGATCGGGAGTCCAGGTCGACCTCGACAGGTCGCTGGGCCTCCGCAGGTACGTGCTCACGTTCGGATTGTGCGCGCGGCGCCTCTGCCAGGTTCTGGAATCTGGCTGGCCCGGCAATCCTGCGTTTTGCCGACCCAGCGAGTTTCCGGGAATGTCGTCCTGAACCTGGACACGTTGGGAGTGGCACCACGGCCGATTGAAGGGTATTTCGTCTGTTCACTGGTTTGCTCCTTCCGAAACGGGAACGGTGGCGGGGAGGCAGGAAACGACCGCTCCCATGTCAATTAGGCACGCCAGGATTACTCGGGTCTCCGACTCGCTCTCCGCGAGATCGAGAATGCTTCGCAGCCGGCGGACTGAGGGAACCGACCGGCCGGCCTCGTAACGGGAGACTGTATTCTGTGTGCAGTCGAGAATTCGCCCTAGCGCCTCCTGGCTCAAGTTCCTGCTTTTGCGAATTGATCGAAGAATGGGTCCGATTTCCCCGGTCCCTGCAATCCTCGCGTCATCGATCATGCATAAAATTATCCATCGATGTGTCGATGAAGTCAACTACAATCCTTGTTTGTGGGCATCGAGGATCTTATACGGCAGATGAGGTCTCGGCTGCGCCGCAGCCAGGCCGGGTTCGCAGTGCTGCTGCACTGCAGCCAGAACTCGGTGAGCCGCTATGAATCTGGCGTCTCGGCTCCGGGGCTTGGGACATTGCTGGCGCTGCACGATATCGGTCTGCCCGAAGAGCGCCAAGTCATTGATCGGTACCTGAAAAGGAGCTTGGCGAGCAAAGGAAAACATTTCAGCCCTGATGCCTCAGTTGACGCCCTCAGGGGACTGATAGAGGACTCAGCCATCGAAGAGCAGTTCCTCGCGCACGTCCCCTCAAACTTGCGGGAGGAGTGGGAGCCGCTGATCGAGGTTCTCGCCAGCTTCGTTGCGACCGACAGAGCCATTGACGAGTCGATCGTCGAAATCATCCGCTTGTGGGGCCTCCACTACAAGGACCGCCGCGCGGAGATCCTCCTTCGGGACGCCGTCGGCTATCTTCGGGTCAACCTTGATCTTCGGGTGAGCCTCGACCTCGGCCGGGACGGCCGGAATATCTAACAGTACGCTTCGGAACAGCCGAGTGTAGACTACGTTGCCTAGCAACCTGCCGCATGCACTGCGATCCCCTGAAAATGCACCCCCTAGCGCATTCGGCATCATGCAAGGCAACCTATTCCACCTGGTGACGCCTCCGAGGTAGATAATGATCAACATGACCTCGAAAGAGCTTGCTCTGTTAATAGGCGCAGCGCTCTGCTCGGCAAACGCCTTGGCCAAAGATCGACCGGATCAACGCTTGAAAACGGTGACATCTGTTTTCGTCTCCGGAAATAACCAGGCCGCCGAAGGCGCACGGCAGACACTCCAGAATGGAAAGACCTGCCTGACGCTGGCCACGAAGGCGCCCGAGGCCGATGCGGTCCTCGATGTGAACGCCGAAAGCCAGAGCCAAGGCGGCCAGATTGGCGGCCTCGGGGGCAGGGCCTGGATCGTCTCCGGGACGGTTACTCTCAAGTCGGGTGATCTTGTCTGGTCGCATAGTGAACGATTTTCCGATGCCCCTCTAATGAGCGGCGGAAAGACAGCCGGCAGCCTCCTGGTCCGCCACCTGGCCGATGATGCGGCCTGTAAAAGCCGCGGAAAGTGAACTGTCCTTATCTAGCTACTCGCCACACAATTAGGCCTAAAAAGATTAAACTCTTCCAGGCTCTTTTTGCTCGCTCCCGGCTTCTGTTTCCGGCGGCGTCGCTCCCGGCCAGATATCGTGGCGCGCGCTTTATCCTCAATGGTGCCTGTGGGTTGCGGGCCTCCGTGTAAATCTCCCACAATTCCCTGTATCCTATTGATTCTTCATTCGGCCACGGTGCCCCCGGGGCCGGATCGCGCCAGACTGGCAACATAATTCTTCCCGCGCGATGGCCAGACAATCGACCAAATCTGGCAGCTATATTGTTGGCAATCTAGCCCCTTCCGGCACACAGCCACCATCAGCCACCTTCCGCCACCATTGGCAACGTACTGTTTCCCGAACTACGCATGGTTACTCGTAACGGAGCGCGTCGATTGGGTTGATGCGGGACGCCTTCATCGCGGGGTAGATGCCGAAGATCACGCCTACGGCGACCGAAACGCTGAAGGCGATCACCACGGAGGCGGAAGTCACGATGGTCTTCCATTCGGCGGTGCGGGCGATCAGCCAGGCCAGGAAGAATCCGAAGGCGATGCCGAGGAGTCCGCCGCCCACGGAGATGAGGACGCTCTCGGTGAGGAACTGGCGGACGATATCGAAGCGGCGCGCGCCGATGGAGCGGCGGATGCCGATTTCGCGGGTGCGCTCCAGCACGGTCGCCAGCACGATGTTCATGATGCCGATGCCGCCGACCAGGAGCGAGATGGCGGCGATGGCCACCATGACGTAGGTGAAGATGGTCTGGGTGCGCTGCTGCTGCGCGAGCAGGGCGGCGGGGATGGTGACGGTGAAATCCTGGGTGTTGTGGTGGGTGTTATTGAGGATGGCGGTGACCACCTTGGCGACTTCGATGGAATCGGCATCGGGCTTGAGGCGGATCTCGATGCCGTCCAGGTCGTCTTTCATCTCGGCGCTCTCGTCGTAAAAACGGTACTCAAAGGTGTTGAGCGGGATGTAGACGATATTATTAAGGTCCTGCATGGAGGCGCCGCTGTTGGTGGAACCGGCCATGAGCTGCTCGGAGAGGACGCCCACGACTTCCAGCCAGGCGTCGTTGACCTTGACGAATTTGCCGATGGCGGGGCCGTAGCCGAGGAGGTTGACCTTGGCGCCCTCGCCGAGGACGCAGACGGTGGCGCTCGCGGCGTCGTCGGATTCGTCGAAGAACTTGCCTTCGGCCAGGCGCAGGCTATGGATGGCGCTATAAGAAGGATTGACGCCGTAGAGTTCGGGGATATCGCGGGCCGGTTTGGGGAGCACGCGCGAGGGATGGAGGGTGCGGCGGGCCGATAGGGTTTCGAGGGCTTCGACGTTGGCCCGGAGAATGCGGACATCGCGGCGGGACAGGCCGGGAGAAGAACGCCGGCGCTGCTGAAGCTCTTCCTGGCTGGTGGTGGGGCGCGAATCGATCAGGACATTGCGGACGCCGAGCTGCTCGATGAAGCGGAGGGATTCCTCTTTGGCCCCGGAGCCGATGGCCAGCATGCCGATGACGGAGCCCACGCCAAAGACGATGCCCAGAGCGGTGAGCAGGGTGCGGGTTTTCTGGGCGCGGAGATTGGACAGGGCCTGGACGATGTCGGAGAAGCGGAAGATCATTTTTGCAAAGCCTTCATGGCGCCCCCGTTGTCGTTGGCGGGCTTATTCTGCTGGTCGGGATTGGACATGGCGACGACGGCGCCCTCGTCGATGCCGGTGATGACGGCCTGGCTTTCGCTGCTGCGCACGAGGGTGACATCGTGGGGCAGAAATCCCTTGGGAGTCTGCATATAGACAAACTTGCGGCTGTCGCTTTCGAACAAGGCCTGGGAAGGAATCCAGGTGACGTTGTCGAGGGTCTCGACGGTGATCACCATGTTGGAGGTTTCGCCGGGACGCAGCTCGGGCGCGGGGCGGTCGAGGGAGATGCGGCATTCGAAATGGCGGTCCCAAGGCATGCCGGCGGTGCCGCCGATATTCTTGATATGACCGGGGAAGGACTTGCCGGGCAGGGCGACCACGCTGACGGCAACAGGCTGTCCGGTATTCAGGTGGCCGCGGTCCAACTCGCCGATCTGGGCGCTGACCTCCCAGGATTTCAAGTCGGGAATTTGCGCCACGGCGAGGCCCGGACGAGCGGTGTCGCCGAGCTGGAAGGCCTGGAGCTGCATGCCGGTATAAACCATCATGAGGTTGGAAGTGTTGTTCTGGATGTTCACGTAGCCGGGGCTCTTGCAACGCAAGGTCATGCTCTCAATCACCTTGCGGGATGTCTCGGCAGTCACCTTAGCCTTGTTATAAGCGGCATCCTGGATGGCGACGGCGGCGGCGGAAGTAGCCTTCTTGTTCTTCACGTCCTGTTCGGCCTGGCGGCGGCGGTTCTCGGCCTGCTCCAGGGCGATGAGGTTCTGGCGCGCGTTGATGTTGGGCAGGATCGGGTTTTTGCGCACCTCCAGCTCGGCGAGCTTGACATCGGATTGGGTGGAAGCCAGGGTATAGGCGCTTTCGACGTCGGTGGCGTCGGCGGTGGCCTTGGCCTGAATGACCTGTTGCTCGGCCTCGGCAAGGTCGGCCTCGGCTTCGCGGAGGTTGTATTCCGTCTGGGTGGTATCGAACTGAACCACGATGTCGCCGGCTTTAACGAGCTCGCCGGGTTCACGCAGGAAGGTGATGGCCATGCTGTCGTTTCCGGTCATGGGCGCGACCAGCATTTCCGAGTTGCCGCCCTGAAGCTCTCCGCGGGCGGCCACGGAGATGACGACCTTACCGCGCTTGACGCGGGTGGTGGGAACTTCGGCGAGAGCGGACGCGGTGGCGGCGCGGACCAGCTTCATGGTGGTCCAGGCCGCGGCGCCGACTACGACAAGCACGATGGAGAGCACGAAGATGCGGAGCTTCATCGCTTGTTCTCTTTCTTCTCGACATCGACCAGGGTCACCATGGCTCCGGCGGGGATGCCGGAAACGGCGACTTCATCGGGGTTGCGCGCCAGCAACTGGACCTCGACGGGGCGGTAGCGGCCGCCATCGGCCAAGTAGACGACGGGTTTGCCATCGCGGGTGAAGAGGGCTTTGGCGGGGATGCCGATGGCATTGGGAACGCGCTGGATAATGATGTCCATGCCGCTATTCATGCCGGTGCGAAGGCGCGGATCGGGATGCGGAATGGGCGCCAAGGCTTTGAAACTGTGGGTGGGCGGGTACTCGTTGCTGGCTTCGGCGAGGGGCGAGATCTGCCCGATTCGAGCGGGGATGGAGAGTTCGGGGAGGGAATCGATGTGGACGCGCACCTCCTGGTCGACGGAGATGCGGCCGCGGTCGATTTCCTCGATTTTGCCCTCCATCTCGAGAGTGTCGAGATCGGGGATTTCGGCGAGGTTCATGCCGGCCCAGACGTTGTCGCCGACTTTGAAGGGCTTGGCGTTCATCCAGCCTTGGGTCCAGTTGATGGAGTAGCCCACGAACCCAGTGATGGGGGCCTTGATTTCCATTTGGGCGATGCGCTGCTTGGTGATGTTGACGTCGTTCTGGTTGTAATCGCGGACGCGGGTGAGGGAGCCGATTTTGGAGCGGTCGGAAGCGGCGTGGAGGTCGGCGGTGGCTTGCGCCACCTTGAGCTTCTGCTCGCAAAGCCCGAGATCGATGCGGCTCTCGGCGGCCATTAGCTCGCCGACGATTTCCTGTTTGGAGACCTCCAGCCTGGCCTTTTCGACATTGAACTGGGCGTCGGCGAGGTCGCTCTTGTCCTGATCGGCGGTGATCTTGGCTTGGGCGACGGCCTGGTCGAGGGTTGCCTGGGCTTGCTGGAGGGCGGCTTCCTTTTGTTGGAGCTGCTGCTCGGAGGCGCTGGAATCGAACTTGATCATGAGATCGCCCCGATGGATCAGAGAGCCGGAGGGAGCGAGCCAGGCGATGCGGAGCTGGGGAACGATGGGGGCGTAAACCTGAACGGAGCGGGCCGCCTTCAGTTCGCCGCGGGCGCGAATGATGACCAGGAATTCACCTTTGCGCGCGGGGACAACGGGAAAGGCGACGCTGGCCTGGGCCTGGCGCATGCGGTAGACTCCGGCGGAGGCGGCGCCGATGACGAGAAGGACGGTCAGGAAGACGACCCAGCCGCGGATGCGCTTGGCGCGCGCGCTCATCGGGAACCTCCTTTGGCGGGCGGATCCGGAGGCGCGAGCTCAATCACCACTGCGGCGGAAAGATCGGGGAGGAGGTGGGTGTCGGTTTTGTCGATGCGGAAGACGGCGGTGAAGGTCTTGATGGGGCTGCCCCAGCCGGAGGAAGCTACCGGGCTGGCCATCTCCAGGTGAGCGGGAACGGAGACCTCGGGGTAGGCGTCCAAGTACACCATGCCGCGGGCGGCGGGGGCGAGGGCGGCGGTATCGGGTTCGCCCACCTGGCAGCGCACCTGCATTTCGGTGGGGTCGAAGATGCTGACCAGGGGCTGGCCGCGATACAGTTGGTCGCCTTCCTGGGCGTGACCCATGGAATTGGAGCGGAACACATTCAGTTGGGCGATCATGCCGGCCAGGGGCGCCTTGAGGGTCATTTTGTCGAGGTTGGTCTGGGCGCGCTCCATGGCGACTTTCTGGCGGTCGCGCTGGAGCTCGAGATAGCGCAAGGCGGCGGCATCGGCCTGGTCGTGGAGGGCATTGGCTTGATTGAGGCTGGCGACATGCTCGCGCGCGATGGCGGCCTTTTGTTCGTTCTCCAAGCGGTCGATCTGGCTGAGGATGGGGCCCTTGCGGATTTCGATTTCAGCTTTCGCGAGGTCGGCTTCGGCCTGGCGCAGGGCGGAAGTGCGCTGTTCGGCGTCGGCGCGGTTCTGGGCGCGTTTCTGATCGACTTGGTGGCTGAGATCGCCGTAGCGGCCGGTGGCGTCGCGGACGGCATCCATCTGGGTGGTGGGATCGAAAGTAGCGATGACGTCGCCCTGTTGGACGGTGGACCCGTTGCCGATCATATGGGTGAGGGTCATGCTGCTGTAATTCCCCTGAATCTGGGGCACCAGGACCTTGGAGGAGTGCACGGCTTGAATGGTCCCGGTGATGCGAATCTCGCGTTTGACGGGGCCGGCGTCGGCGGGCGGCGGGTGGGAGGCGGCATGGGTGACAGGCGGGGAAACGCGGCTGCAGGAAGCCAGCAACAGAACGGAGACAACGGTCAGGAACGGGCGCACACGGAGGCTCATGGTCGGATCTAGAAAAGGGTTAGACGCCAGAAGGAGCGAAATGGTTGATGCCAAACTTGATAGTAGCGAATGGCGAGGTGCGGTGGGTACCGGCTGCGGGGGGCGGCGGCGGGTTGTGAAGTTCTGGGTGGCGGGGCGGCGCATGGCGGGGCGCGGAGACTTCGAATGGGTTCGCTTCAGGAGGTGTAACTGGTTTGTTTTCTTTTGGTTCAGGGTGGAAAATGGCTTCGTTTGGGGATTTTGTATTTGGATGCGAGGGGATTGCCCCGGCACGCGGTGGCGGGGGTGGTCGGGCGCGGTGTCCTCTTGGTGGGGGAAGTGATTGAGGCAGTGGGCGAAGAGGGCGGATTCGAGGGTGGCGGAGCGAGCTTTGGCCAGGGGAGTGCGCGGGGTGGAGCGGGCGGCGTTGGCGCGATGGGCGGCGAGACGCCGGGGGGAGACGGTTCGGGTGGTGGTGGGCATGGGTCCTTCCGGTTTCAGCAATAGCACGGGCGTGGGCTGGAGTCTGAAACTCGGCGCGGGATGGGGAAGAAAACAAAGGGACTATCGGTCTCGGATTGCGGTGAAAGGGGGATGGGGGGGCAGGCGGATTGGCAGGCTACTGGCGAACGGCGGGACCGGCGGTAGGGCAGGTTCGGCGCGGGCCGGTACGCGGGGGCGCGTCTATGGGGCGCGAGCTCATCGTACTTATTCAGGCCGGTGAGGTTCGGCGGCGCCGCATCCGGTGGGATGCCAGTTTATACACATGAGGCGCACAAATCTTGTGCTGGATGAGCGTCTGCTCATGCAGGCCACCGAGGTTTTGGCGGCGAGGACGTATTCTGCCGCGGTAAACACAGCCCTGGACGAGGTGATCCGCGTGCGAAAAATCCAGAGCATTCCGCACTTCTTCGGATCCGGTCTTTGGAAGGGAGATCTGGCCCAAATGCGGGAGGACCGGCCGCGCCGCCGCCGACCCAAGCGATTTTGGTTGACACTTCCATATGGATTGAACTCCTGGCGGCGAAGCCACGACGTGGCATCGGGGAGGAAGATCTTCTTCGCTTCGCGACCTGCGGGCCGATTGTGCAAGAGGTTCTGCAAGGGCTGAGGCCCGGGCCGCAGAGCGACGCGTTTCGAACGGCATTCCTCGCGATTCCAGTCCTTAGCGATCCGATCCCACTCAGCTTGTTCGTTTCCGCGGCGGAAATCTACCGGGAAGGCGGGCGGCGGGCGGGCGGCTGGCAGGCGGCGGGGTATCGCCATCTGGTCGACGGTGGATTGCCCGATCGCCGCAATCGCAATCGATCATGGGGTGCAGGTCTGGCACCGGGACCGTGACTTTAGTGCAATCGCGCGTTATACGGGGCTGGAAACGGTGCAATCGATATCGGGATAATGCAACGAAGGCGTGAGGGCGCACGTCGACTCGCGCCCCTCGCGCCGCGGGCGTCGTATCGAGTTGCTGGGGGACTGCTTCCGGAAGTTCGACAGCCGCCTGGATAACAACCAATTTCCCGTGCCAGCTTTGTTCGGGCGAGTGCGGACCATCGATCGAGGGGCTGCTCCTGGGAAGTGACGGGGACTTATCGGAGGTAATCCCCCAGGGCGCCGTTTTCGGCCAGTTTCCGAGCGGGCCATCCTGGAATTGCCTAAGTAGTTCGAAAGTGTCTTGCTTGCCGCCGTTTGGTACATAATTGAAAATAAGCCGGCTCGCGTCCGGTAGCCGTCTGGGTCCCCCATGAAGTAGTTGCGCAGATTGACGCCGGTGGCATCGGTGAGGTGCACAGGGCGCGCTCACCAGCAGTGCAATGCGAACGATTCAGAGCTGAGGAAAATGAAGAGCGCGCGCGAGCCTGACACCTCCATTGAGACCAAGGCCTCCCCTTCTTGGGGAACGCTGCGTGGCCTGGATTGGCTCAATTTTCTCCTCGCCGACGTGCAGACGGGGGTTGGACCGTTCCTCGCGATTTACCTCGCTGGCTACAAGTGGAACGAAGAGCGCGTGGGGCTCGCGCTGACGGTCGGCGGGATCGCAGGAATTCTCACGCAGACGCCGGCTGGCGGGCTGGTTGACTTCCTCCGGTCGAAGCGAGCGCTGGTCGGGGTGGCCGTGGCCGCGCTGGCTGCGGGGCGGTGCTGATTGCTTTGTTTCCATCGTTCTGGCCCGTCATGGGCGCCCAGATCTTGATTGGCGGCACGTCCAGCGTCTTCATCCCAGCCATCTGTGCGATGTCGCTGGGGATCGTCGGACGTGCCGCGTTCGACGTCCGCCAAGGTCGCAACCAGACGTTCAACTCGGCAGGTAATGTGGTTGCCGCGGTGTCGATGGGCCTGCTCGGCTACCTGGTTTCCAACCGCAGCATCTTCTTCTTCGTCGTGGCTCTCGCAGTCCCCACGGTTCTGGTCCTGCTTATGATCAGACCCGCCGAGATCGACTACGCGCTCGCCCGTGGCGCAAAGGACGGCGACGAAGGCGGCAAAGTGGAAAGCGTCTGGGTGCTCTTCCGGGATCGCCCACTCGTGCTCTTCCTCGTCTGCGCCGTGATGTTCCATTTTGCGAACGCCGCGATGCTACCACTCTTGGGCGAGATGCTGGCCAAAGGTCGTGGCCGAGGCTCGATGATGTTCGTGTCGGCGTGCGTGGTAACGACCCAGTTGGTCATCACGCTGATCGCGTCCTGGTCGGGACGGAAGGCCGGAACGTGGGGTCGAAAGCCACTTCTGCTGATCGCGTTCGGCGTACTCCCGTTTCGTGGCGTTCTTTACACCCTGACGTCCAATACGATATTGCTTGTGGCCATCCAGGTCATGGACGGCATCGGGGCGGGGATCTTCGGGGTTGTGTCGGTGCTCGTGATCGCCGATCTGACGCGCAGTACTAACCGGTTCAACCTCACGCTGGGAGCCATCACCACCGCGGTCGGTATCGGCGCGGCTCTGAGCCAGGTCATCGCCGGCAGTATCGTTCACCGCGTGGGTTCCAGCGCCGGATTCCTATTCCTCGCCGGGGTGGCGTCGGCAGCGTTCGCTATTCTTTATTTCTTCATGCCCGAGACGCAAAACACACGGTTGGCAAGAAAGTGACAGGCGCCCTTGCCGGGGAAAACGCCCTTCTCTTTCTTCTGTCGCTTCTTGCGCTATCCGTCCTGGTTTGCGGGAGCGGCTTTTTCGATTGGGCTGCGATTCGATGCGCGGGCATCGCGAAAGGTAACGCGCGCTGGCTTTTCGAGGCCAGCCGCCTATGGGCCGGCTCAGCTCAGCCAGACGATTCCCGCGATCATGGTCAAGACTGTCAATGGGGCGCCCACTTTGAAGTACTCCCAAAAGCCGATGGGAGCTTCGTGGCGCGCTCTCTGGACTACGATAAGATTCGCGACGGAACCGAGGATGGTCAGATTGCCAGCCAGCGTGGTGGACATAGCCAGCGTGAGCCAGGACCGCACCGGATCGCCCATATTAGCGATGAAGGGCTTGAAAACCAGCACCGCCGGCACGTTGCTCACGACATTCGAAAGCAGGGCGGCAACCGCGCTGAGCACAGAGACTCGCTCCAGGTGAAATCGCTGTGCGGCGCGAAACAGGTCCGCGGGCAGAGAGGTCTTCTCCACTCCCGCCACCACGATAAAGAGTCCGATAAAGAGAACCAGCAGCGACCAATCGATCTCGCGGTAAATCCTCTCCGGTTTCAGGCGTCGCGTAACCAGCAGCAGCGCGCCAGCCATGAGCGCCACTTTCGGAACCGGCCAGCCGGCGAAGAAAAGAGCGATCATGCCAGCGGACACGGCCAGCGACTTCCACATCAGCACGCGGTTGATGCGCACGGGGCGCCGTTCGAGCGCCACCTTTTCTTGAAGCCGGAACTCCCGATGGTGGACGGCGGCGATAACAGCCACCGTCATCACTAGCCCGACCACCGCGACTGGCGAGAGCGCGGCCGCGAAAGTCCGGTAGTGGATTCCCGAAAAGCTGCCTATCATCATGTTCTGCGGGTTGCCCGTGATGGTCGCCAAACTCCCGATGTTTGCCGCCATCGCCACGGCAAGCAGATAAGGCACGGCGTTGCGGCGTAGTTGGCGGGAGATTTCGAGCACCAAAGGCGTGAGCACCAGGCACATCGTGTCGTTGACGAAGAAGGCGGAGAAGAATCCGGCCACAAAGACGATAGCGGCCAGCAGGACAATGGGCCGGTGCGCATGTTCCACCACCCACTCCGCCACCGCGCTGAAAAAACCGGAAAGCCGCAGGTTGGCTACCACGATCATCACGCCGAACAATAGGATTATCGTGTCGTAATTGATGGCGGCGTAGGCTTGGTCGAAATCCAGGACGCCGAAAGCGATCATGAGGCTGGCGCCGATGATGCACGCGCCCGTTCGATCTACGCGAAACCCGGGCAGTCGGCCGAGGGCCAGCACCAAATAAACGGCGAGAAAGATGAGGATGGCCGCCAAGAGAACAAGTCTACACTACCCACAACGATCAAAACACAGGACCACCATAGACCCGATCTGGAGAAATAGTTTCAGGCGCCGGGATCGCCGCGGACGATTGGTTCGGCGGCGACGAGGGGGAATGAGCGGCCGCTCACCGTTCGGGTGGTGTTCGGCAGGGGAGCAGCCTCCCGGCGCAATTGGTTTCGGGCGGGAGCGGACCACCGGCAGGGTTGGGCCGGTTGCGGGCAGGTAGACTGTTTATTGGGCGCGGCAATTCGGCGACAGGCAACGGAAGTTCCAAAATAATTGGGAGCGCTGTGATATATTCAGGACAAATCCATCGCAGAATGGAAGCGTCGATAGGGCCCCTTAACCGGGGAACGGGGATAGGTCGTAAATGTGTGGGATTGCAGGGTTCACCCGCCTCAATAAGGCTATACACCGAAGTTCGGCGCAGCGTCTGACGGAGATCCTGTGCCATCGTGGGCCGGACCAACAGGGGGCCTACGAGGGCAGCGAGGCGACGCTGTGCGCAGTGCGGCTGAAGATCATCGATCTGGGCGGCGGCGACCAGCCGATCGTCAGCGATGACGGGGATACCGTCATTGCGTTCAATGGCGAGGTCTACAACCACCTGGAAATCCGCGCGGAATTGGAGGCGCTGGGGCACCGGTTCCGGTCGAACTGCGACACAGAAACGGTATTGCGAGCCTTCTTACAGTGGGATACGGCGTGTTTTGCGAGGCTGCGGGGGATGTTCGCGATCGCGCTGTGGACCGAATCGAGAAGGCGCCTGGTATTGGCGCGCGACCGGATGGGGATCAAGCCGCTGTATTTCTACCGGCAGGGCAGCGACGTGTATTTCGGCAGCGAATTGAAGGCCATTCTGGAGCACCGGGATGTGCCGCGCACGCTGGACCTGGAGGCCCTGGACGCATACCTGTCGGTGAATTACGTGCCAGGGCCGCACACGCTGATCGAAGGCATCCGAAAGCTGCCGCCGGGTCATTTTCTGGACTGGCGGCACGGCCGGATGTGGATGGAGCGGTGGTGGGAGGCGCCGGTACAGGGGGCCGGGCGGAGGCCGTTCGGAGACGCCAAAACCGATCTGGACCAGTTGCTGCGCGATGCGGTGCGGGAGCAACTGGTGGCGGACGTTCCGCTGGGGGTGTGGGCGTCGGGCGGTTTGGATTCGTCGACGATTTTGCATTACGCGGCGGAAGAGAGCGGGACGCGGTTGAAGACGTTCTCGGTTTCGTTCGCGGGGCGGAGCTTCGATGAGAGCAAGTACTTCCGGGAAGTCTCGCGGATTTACGGCACGGACCACCACGAGTTCGACTTGAACCCGGAGAGCGAGCTGCAGAGCGCGATCGAAGATTTCGCCTTCTATTCGGACGAGCCGAGCGCGGACGCGGGCGCGCTGCCGGTGTGGTTCCTGTCGCGGATGAGCCGGCGGCACGTGACGGTGGCGCTCTCGGGCGAAGGCGCGGACGAACTGTTCGGCGGGTATCTGACGTACCAGGCGGACCGGGTGGCGCGTCCGTTCCGCAGAATTCCGGGGGTGGTGCAGCGGTTGATGCGCAGGGTGCTGGACCGGTACGTTCCGGTATCGGACGAAAAGATCAGCCTGGAATACAAGCTGAAGCGCTGGATGGAGGGAGTGGGTCTCGATCCGGACGAAGCGCACTTCTTCTGGAACGGCACGTTTTCGAACGAGCAACGAAAGCAGATCCGGCCGGGATCGAACGGCAACGGTTTGCGGAGACTGGTAGAGCGGCTGGGGCTGGAGACCAAGAGCACGTTGGAGCGGTATCTGCGGGTGGACCAGAACTATTACCTGCCCGACGATATCCTGTACAAGACGGATCGAATGAGCATGGCGCACTCGCTGGAGGTGCGGCCACCATTTCTGGATCACCGCATTGTGGAGTTCGCGGCGCGGCTGAGAGCGAGCCACAAGATACGGGGTTTCACGCAGAAGCGGATTCTGAGAGAGCTGATGCGCGGGAAACTGCCGGAGATGGTGTTGAACCGAAAGAAGACGGGTTTCGATATTCCGGCGCACGACTGGTTTCGTGGAACGCTACGAAGCCTGTTGCTGGACACGCTGTCGGAAGAGGCCATCGAAGCGACGGGAATTTTCGACGCGGCGGCAATTCACTCGCTGATACGCGATCATATGGAGAGGCGCATCAACGTCGGATACCACCTATGGGGCCTGTTGACGCTTTTCCTGTGGATGAAGAGATGGAAGGTGGAGGTTCCTCCACCGGAAGAAACCAGCCGTTTGGGTGGGAGCCCGGTTTTCGCTATCAGATAATCGTCGCGCTGGTGGCGGCGGCGATTTTTATCGGCTGCATGATAAGTCCGCCGTCGCTGATGGACGACGTGGACGCGGTGCAGGCGCAGATTGCGCGGAATATGCTGCAATCGGGCGACTGGGTGACGGCGCGGCTGGACGGGATCGCCTACCTGGAGAAGCCTCCCCTCAAATACTGGATGATCGCGGTCGCGTACATGGTGTTCGGAGTGCACGACTGGGCGGCGCGGATTCCGATCGCGCTATCGACGGTGTTGTTGTGCTGGGTGACGGCGCAATTCGGGGCGTGGGCATTCGGAAGAAGGGCGGGGATGTACGCGGGGCTGGCGCTGGCTACCTCGGTGGGGCTGTTTCTGTTCACGAGGATACTGATTCCGGACGTGATCCTGACGCTCGCGATCACGCTGGCGCTGTGGGGGCTGCTGCGCGCGCTGGACGAACGGGAACGGCGGCCGGGGCTGTGGGCGATGGCGATGTGGGGCGCCATGGGGACGGGATTGCTGCTGAAGGGATTGATCGCGGCGGTGTTTCCGGTGGCCGCCGGTTTGCTGTACCTGGGGCTGACGCGGCAGTTGTGGGTCAGGAGGACGTGGGCGCGCTTGCGGCCGGTGGGCGGGATTGTGCTGTTTCTCGGGATCGCGGCGCCGTGGCACGTGCTGGCGACGCTGCGGAATCCGCCGTACCTGGATTTCGCGCTGCACAGCGAAAAGGGGAGCTATCGCGGGTTCTTCTGGTTCTACTTCTTCAACGAGCACATTCTGCGGTTTCTGAACCGGCGATATCCGCGGGACTATAACACGGTGCCGCGGGCGCTGTTCTGGCTATTCCACCTGCTGTGGCTGTTTCCGTGGAGCGTGTATTTGCCGGCGGTCTTCAAGCTGGATTACCGCAAACCGGACCGGGCGTCGCGGACGCGGCTGATGGCGGCGTGCTGGACGGGCTTCATCCTGGTGTTCTTCACGTTTTCGACGACGCAGGAATATTACTCGATGCCGTGCTACCCGGCGCTGGCGCTGCTGTTGGGGTCGGCCATCGCCAGCGGAGACAGGACGCTCGGATGGGGCACGAAAGCGGTAGCGGCGGTGGCCACGGCGGCGGCGGCCGGGATCGGCGCGATTCTGTGGATGGTGCGCGGGACGCCGGCGCCGGGAGATATCGCGGCGGCATTGACGCAACAGGATCCGGAAGCGTACACGCTGTCGCTGGCGCACATGGGGGACCTGACGCTGAATGCGTTCGCATATTTGCGACTGCCGCTGATAGTAGCGGGGATTGCGTTTGGGGTGGGGGCGGCGGGGGCGTGGGTGAAACGGAACGGACGCTGGCCGGTTCCGATAGCGGCGCTGGTAGTAATGATGGTGCTGTTCTTTCACGCGGCGAGGCTGGCGATGGTGGTGTTCGATCCGTACCTGGCGTCGCGTCCACTGGCGGAGGCGCTGCTGAAGTCGCCACCGGGAAGGTTGATCGTGGACGATCAATACTACACGTTCTCGTCGGTGTTCTTCTATAGCAATCGCAGGGCGTTGCTGCTGAATGGGCGGGTGAATAACGTGGAGTACGGGTCGTATGCGCCGGACGCGCCGAAGGACGTTTTTCTGGACGATGGGGAGTTTCAGCGGCGGTGGACGGAGCCGAAGAGATATTACTTAGTGGCAGAAGGTCCGCAACTGTTGAGACTACAGAAGTTAGTGGGCAAGGACGGATTGCACACGGTGGCGTCGAGCGGGGGTAAATTTCTGTTCACAAATTTTTGAAAACTCTATTTGGCTTGTTTTCAGTAGCATAGGCAAGTAGGTTCGGCGGGACAGAACAGGCCGGGTGCTACTCTCAAATCGGGAAGAAGGTTGTATGGCTTCGCGGGGCGCGCGAAGCCGTTTTTATTTTGGGGTGAACTCATGGGAAGAGCTCTAACGACTAAGGCCGGCGGCAATAAAGGATCGGCCACGGGGACTTCGGACCCAATCAAGGACTGCAAGAAGTGCAAGCGATGGCAGGAAATCAAACAACGGATGCGGGTAGCCAAGTTTATCGAGAAGACGGTATCGAAGGTGGAGGACAAGTTGGAGAACGGCGAGATCAGCCCGACCATGGCTGAGTACCTGAAGCTACTCCAACTGGAGCAGGAATGGGAACAGCAGGAATCGATGACGGATGGGCCTAAGGAGGTCAAGGTTACATGGGTCGGACCGGTTGCGACGTCGAACACCGACAAATAACCTACGCTCCGCTGCCGTCGCAGGAACGGTTTCACGACTGCGGCGCACGGTTCAAGGGCTTTTCGGGGCCGATCGGAAGCGGGAAGAGCCAGGCACTCTGTCATGAGGCCATCCGGCTGTGTTATCTGAATCCGGGGCGGATGGGGCTGTTGGGCGCACCGACTTATCCCATGTTACGGGACGCGACGCAGGCTTCCCTGTTGGACATCCTGGACAGCAATCGGATTCCGTACGACCACAGCAAGGCGGAGAATACGCTGACGTTCAAGGAAACGTGGTCGCGGATCATCTTCCGGCCGGTGGACGACTTCGAGCGGCTGCGGGGGACGAACCTGGCGTGGTTCGGACTGGACGAACTGACTTATACGCAGGAGCAGGCGTGGCTGCGGCTGGAAGGACGTTTGCGGGACCCGAAAGCGGGCCAGTTGTGCGGTTTCGCGGTATGGACGCCCAAGGGATTCGACTGGGTGTACCGGAGGTTCGTCAACAACCCGAACGCGAATTACCAGACGATCCAAGCGGCGCCGAACGAGAATCGCTATCTGCTGGACAAGATACCGGACTTCTATAAGCGGCTGGAGAAGAGTTACGACCCAAAGTTCTACGCACAGGAGGTTCTTGGGGAGTACTTACATCTTTCAGGAGGCACGGTTTACACGTCGTTCGAACACGCGGACCACCTGACGGAGCTGGAGGCGGATTTAAGTCTTCCGCTGAGGTGGACGCTGGATTTCAACGTGGACCCGATGAGTTCGTTGATCGTGCAGACGGACGGCGCGAAGGTGCGGGTTCTGGACGAGATTGTGATTCGAAATGGAACCACGCAAGAGGCGTGCGAGGAGTTCCTGAAGCGGTACAGGCGGCACGACGCGGGAATCGTCGTTTACGGAGACGCTTCGGGGTACCAGCAGCAGACCACGGGATTTTCGGATTACCAGATGGTGCGGGAGTACTTTCAAGCGCATTCGGCGCTGAGAGTAGAGTACCGGGTGCCGAAGGCGAATCCGAGCGTGAAGGAGCGGATCAACCTGATGAACGCGAAGCTGCGGTCGGCGTCGGGGGACATCTCGGTGCTGGTGGACAAGAAGTGCAAAGAACTAATCCTGGACTTCGAGCAGGTGGCCTTCAAGGCCGAAACGTACCAGATCGACAAGGATCGGGACCGGCAGCGGACACATTTGTCGGACGCGCTGGGTTACCTGGTCTGGCAGGAGTGCAGACCGCTTCCCACGGTGGGGGAGCGAAGGGGGCGATTGTTCTGATGATACAGACGATTAATCGGGAACATCCGGAGTACATGGCGCGGAAGGCGACGTGGAGACGGTACCGGGACCTTTACGTTGGCGGCGACCAACTGCGAGAACGGGGGCAAGAGTACCTGGTGAGGAGGCAGAAGGAACCGGCCGAGGTTTACCAGGAGCGCCTGATCCGGCTGTTCTACGAGAACTACATCGGATCGATCATCGACTGGTACGCGGCGACGCTGATGCATCGCGAACCGGTGGTGATGCTGGACCAATGCGGCGCTCCGGCGGGCGGGTTCTACAACACGTTCTTCGCAGACTGCGATTTGAAAGGGACGCGGCTGAGCCAGTTTTTCCGCGAGCGATTCACGCAGATGCTGGTGTGCGGGAGCAGTTTCACGGTGGTGGACTTTCCGCGGACGGCGGGACGGGCGCTGACGCGCGCCGAGGAAGACGCATCGGGGCAATCGCGGGCGTTCCTGGTGGACTACGGACCGGACGAGGTGATCAACTGGAACCGCGACGAAAGAGGCGGGCTGGAGTGGGTGGTGATCCGCAGCTCCTGCCTGCAGCAATCGAAGGTCACGGACGCCAAGTGGGAGAAGGAAACGCGGTGGGTGTATTACGACCGCGAGAACTTCCAGATCTACCGCAAGGCGGGCGAATCCAGCCCAGTGGAGCTGGTGGACGAGGGACAGCATTGCCTGGCGCCGTTAGGTCGGGTTCCGGTTTTCGAGATGAAGGTGACCGAAGGGTTGTGGCTCATGAACAAGGCCGCGCTGCTGCAGCTCGAGCACTTCAACCAATCGAACGCACTGTCATGGGCTTTGACGATGGGGCTGTTCGCGATGCCGGTGGTGTACTCGGACAGCGAGTTCAAGCAGGTGGTGGGGGAAACGTACTACCTGCAGCTTGGCAAGGACGACCGGTTTGGATGGGCGGAGCCGGACGGCAAGGTATATCAAATCGCCGCGAATAACCTGGATCAACTAAAGAGCGAAATCTACCGGGTCTGTTACCTGATGACTCAGGCGGGAGACGCCAGCGGCTCGGCGGCGCGGCAATCGGGATTGAGCAAGCAACTGGATTTCGTGGCGACGGAAGAGGTGCTGCGAGCCTACGGCGCGGTGGTCAAGGAAACGATGACCCAGGTTCTGGGCGCGGTGGCGGCGGCCCGCCAGGACGAGATCGCGATTGGGGTGACCGGCCTGGACGATTTCGACATCGACGAATTCGGGACGGAGCTGGACGACGCCAAGAACCTTCTGGCACTGGGGATCGGATCGCGGACGCTGACGAAACAGGTATTCAAGCGGCTGGCGCTGAAATACCTGAGCGATGCGCGGCCGGAGATCAAGAACCAGGTAGTGGAGGAGATCGAACAGACGGATTACGGGAAACCGGGCGGCATTACAGACCCGGTATTGCAATAGGCAGCGGGCAGCAGACAGACGACTAGGAGGTCAGCATGGGGCGGGCCGGATAAAGGCCCGCCCCAGCCATTTTTAGGGAGGTTTATGGAAGGAATCGACGTTCAAGCGATTGTGCGGCAAGCGATCCAGGACTACGCCAACAACGAACAGGCGAAGAGCGAACCGGCGTACAAGGCAGAACTGCTGGAAGAGCGCAAGCGGCGGGAGCAGATGGAGCGCCGGCTGAACGAACTAGCAGAGGAGAACAAGCGGAACCGGAGCAAGGCGGAGGAGGCAGAGCGGAGTTCCGCGGTCCGGGCCGAGTTACAACGGCTGGGAGTGGCCAAGATCGACCTGGCGTTCAAGGCGGTGCAGGACGGAATCGTCCGTTGCGAAGACGGGCGACTGGTAGCACGAAACGAAGGCGGAGAGGTACCGGTACGAGAGTATCTGTCGGCGTTCGTGAAAGAGAATCCGGAGTTTCTGCCAGCCCGGATCGCGGGAGGAACCGGGATGACGGGGAATCTCAAGGCGCCGCAGGCCGGAAACGAGTCGGTAAGAATCGATCGGATCCGACCGGGCATGAATGCGGAAGAGATGCAGCGGGTACGAGAGGAAATCGTGCGCGTAGCGTCGCAGACCCTGCGGGGACTGTAGAGAACAGCCGGCCGGAAGGCCGGATAAGAAATAAGAAGAAAGAGAAGGAGAACGAATGGGAGCAATTACTTCAGCTAATGTCGCGACTGCGATTGTGAAGCTAGTGGCGGCGGAAGCTTTGCCGGTACTGGTCGGGAACCTCGTTATGGGGAACCTGGTGAATCGCGATTACGAGCCGGTGCTGGCGCAGTCCGGCGACACCATCAACGTGCCGATTCCGCCGCAGATGGTGGCCAACAACATCCTGGAAGGCGGCACGGTCACGCTGCAGAACCCGAGTCTGGGGAACGCGCAGATCGTGCTCAACACACACGCGGAATCGACCTTTCAGTTGCCGGACGTCACGAAGGTTCTGGCGGTACCGGACCTATTGAAGATCTACATGCAGCCGGCGGTGGCGGCGATCGCGCAGAAGATCGAAAGCGACCTTCTGAATCTGTATGCGGGATTCACGGCGAATACGCCGGTGGGAACGGCGGGCACGGCGATCACGGAAGCGACGATCGACTCCGCCGAGACGGCGCTGTTCCTGGCGAAGATACCGCCATCGGAACCGAAGTTCATCGTGGTGGACGGTTCGGCCTACTCGGCCTGGCGGCAGATTCCGCGTTTCAGCGAGTTTCAGACAGCCGGCGACGCCGGACTGCAAGCGCTGATCGACGGCACGATCGGCAAAGTGAAGGACTTCTACGTGTTCCGGTCGCAGTTCGTGCAGAAGACGGGAACGACCACGGTGAATACGCACAACCTGGCGTTCACCAAGGACGCCATCGGCCTGGTGGTGCGGCGGCTGCCGCAACCGCTTCCGGGAACGGGCGCGATCGCGGAGTACGCCGAACAGGGCAGCTTCGGCATTCGCGTGGTGATGAGTTACCAGCCGAACACGCTGGCGCAGCAGTTCACGGTGGACGTGCTTTACGGCTGCGGCATCCTGCGGAACGTGGCGGGAGTGCAGGTGAACACGTAGCCGGGGTAAACGGGGATCTCCGGACGGGGCGAAAACCGGGGGACAGACGGCTCGGTCCACGCGGCGCAGCGGTTACACAGTGTTTCCGCGAGAGACAGTGGGCGCCATGGGACAGAGTCGCCGGTCCCCGGGTTTTCGCAGCTCGTCGTAAGGACGAAGGAAATCACAAAACGGGAGGAAAGCATGGATTTGAGGGTGTATTACCAGAAGATTCGAGACACGCGGGCGAGCATGCCGGAGAAAGACGTGGTGGTGGTCAGCCTGGAGACGCAGGAAGGCGGCAAAGCGGGCATTCGGACGGAAGTACCGAAAGAGGTGGCCGCGAAGATGGTGGTGGACGGAATTGCGGAACGGGCATCGGCGGAAGCCGCGGCTGAATTCCGGCTGGCACAAGCGGAAGCGAAAGAGTCGGCGGAGCGCGAGTTGGCAGCCACAAAGATGCCGTTATCGCTGATTCCGACTTCGGAACTGAAGCGGCTGCGAGAGGCGCGGGAGCAGGGATAAGAACATGGCCCTGTTCACCGACGGCGTTCCTTCGACGGTCGACGACCTGGCGGCGGTGGATTCACAACTCCTCAACGTGGCTCACGTGGAGGGAATCGATGTGGCGCAGAAGCTGACTCTGGCACAGAACGAACTTAGCCTCGAACTCATCACGCTGCTTACCGGATACTCATACTACGATCAGTGGCTGTGGGTAACTCCCAAGCCAAACCTGAATTCGGTGGTGGTGACACCGCCGCTGCAGCTTTGGAACACATATCGCGCGCTGGAGATGGTGTACAGCGATGCGTACAACAATCAACTCAACGACCGGTACGGCGGAAAGCGGGACCAGTTTCACGAGATGGCCAAGCAGGCCTACGAGAAGCTGAGAGATCTGGGACTGGGTATCGCCAACGCGCCGGTCCCGAAGGCCGCGCCTCCGGCAGTCGTGGCGGCGCAGCCAGTCTCCGGCGGCAACCTGCCGGGCGGGACGTACTTCGCGGCCATGGCGTGGGTGAACGCGGCGGGAGAAGAAGGCGCGGCGTCGGAACCGACGGCGGTGACGACGGCCAGCAGCACGTTCCTGGTGGAGGCCGGCAACCGGCCGAGCCTGGCGACGGGGTGGAACGTCTACACGGGAACGGATCCCAACACCCTGGCTCTGCAGAATGCGGCGCCGGTGGCGGCGGGCGAGTCCTGGATGCAGCCGGGCATTCTCAGCACGACGGGGAGGATGCCGGGGACAGGCCAGAGACCGAATTACTTTCGGCCGATACCGCGGGTGATCCAGAGAGGTTGAAATGCCAGGAATCGGAAGCCAAGCGAGAGCGATGGTGGTGCAACTGCTTTCGGCGTCCAGCGGAGTGAACACCTACCTGGCTGGATTGCAGGGAAGCGGAGACGGGAACGCGGCCGCGCCGATTGAAATCCGCGCGCAGAACGCGGCGGCGGACCTGACGGAGCGCGGCGAGACGGTGCGGTATCCGACGGTCCAGGTGTACTGCGAGAAGTTGGTGAACAGCCTGGGGGAGAAATTCCGGACGTTCTCGGGAACGGCGCAGATGGCGGCGGAGGTCCGGTGCTCGCAGGATCGGCTACAAGGTCTCCAAGAAAATGTGGAGCAGTGCGCCGACGCAGTGACGCAGGTTCTGGATGGGAACCGCGGAGATTGGGGTTCCGGCATGTTCTACGCCGGAGGCTATCAAGTGGCGTTCGGAGCCGTGAAGCACGGCGGAAAGAACTATATCCAAGTGGCGAAGGTCACTTTCGAGATAGGAGTGAGCATCAGTTAGTATGGCCTACATTTCATCAAACGCGAACCGCTTCTACACGGCGCTGGAGAGCGCGTACGGAAGCGCGGCGACAATCACGGCGGGCAACCGGATCCCGGCGGTGAAACTGACAGTCCGGAACCAGCTCGAGACCACCAATCGGAAAGACAAGACGGGCAGTCGAACGTTCCCAGGCTTGCCTGTGGGCGGCCGGCGGCGCACGGCTTTCGAGTTGCAGACGTACCTGACGAGCTGGCAGAAATCGAGCGTCGCAGCCCCGGCGTACGGCCCGCTGTTTCAGGCGGCACTGGGCGCGGCGCCACAACAATTTGCCGGAGGGACGGTAGCTTCGGCCACAACCGGCGGACAACTGGCATTCGCGGCGGCGCATGGACTGAGCGTGGGCCAGGCAGTGTCGGCAGGCGGAGAGCTGCGATTCGTGGCGGCGATCGTGGATACGGTCACGGTACAACTGAACGCGCCGTTCGCGAATACGCCGGCGACCGGAGCGACGCTGGGGGCATCGATCACCTACACGCCCTCCACGGAACTGCCGAGCGCCAGCATATTCGATTACTGGGACCCGTCGACGGCAGTGCAGCGGTTCCTGAGCGGCGTAGCGGTGGACCAGTTGGAGATTCTGGTGAACGGCGATTTCCACGAATTCCACTTCAGCGGGATGGCGCAGGACGTGGTGGACAGCAGCAGTTACACGGGGACAGTGGCGGACGCGACGAGCTTCCCGGCGGAGCCGGCGCTCGAAGCGTTCGACTACTCGATCGTGCCTGGCAACCTGGGGCAAGCCTGGCTGGGCAGCACGCCCACGCAGTTTTTCACGATTACGAATGCCTCTCTCGTGCTCAAGAACAACCTGGACCTGCGGATGAAGGAGTTTGGAACGAACCTGGCGCAGTGCATTTCGCCGGGACAACGGACGGTCACGGCCGCGTTCGATCTATACAGTCAGGACGATACGGCGACGGCGGGCTTGTACCAGGCCGCCCGGCAGCAATCGCCGGTGGGGGTGATGTTCCAGTTGGGCGAGGTGGAGGGCCAGGTGATGGCGGTGTACCTGAGCAGCGTGATCCCCGAGGTGCCGGAGTTCGACGACGGTAAGAACAGGCTGCAATGGCAGTTCCGGCCGTCGAGGGGGCAGGGCACGGTGAACAACGAAATCGCGGTGGCATTCGGATAGCCATGACTTACGAAAGCGTTCGCGAGGTGGAATCGGAAATCGCGCCGGGAGTCACTTACACGGTGGCGCGAATGTCCTTCGCGCGCCGCCTGGAATTGATGCGCCGGGTTCGGGAGCTGGCGGGAAAAAAGGAATTCCTGGACGCGGCGCAGGACGCTTGCGGAAAGATGGACGGAGCGCTGCTGCAAGCGGAGATCGACCGGCTGTACGTGGTTTGGGGGCTGCGAGAGATTCGCGGGCTGACGGTGGACGGAGTGGCCGCGAGCGCGGAGTCACTGGCCGAGGCCGGACCGGAGAACCTGTTCCGGGAGGCGTTGGCAGCGGTACGAGGGGAAACCGGACTGAGCGCGGCCGAACGAAAAAACTGATTGTCGCCTTCCACTTCCAGTTCTCGAACCAGGCCGGTTGGAGGTGCGACAATTGCAGGAAATCCGGCCTGGAAAAGAGACGGCGTTGCGGCTGGCTCGGCGGGAGCCGGGAGCCGGGCGGGCCGCCGGTGTGGGCAAGAAGCGACGTGGTGCTGCACGAGTGTCCGAGATCGCACATCACGGCGGAGAGCGAGTGCCTGGTGGAAGAGTACCTGGTGCGGCGGCGGCTGGGCGGCCTGCGATTCTCGGAGCTGACGGCGCGCCAGGCGGAGGCGTTCCTAATTCTGGAGAAGGCGCTACTGACGGAGATGAAGCATGGCCAACAAGACAGAAGACCAGTTACTCGATAGTTTCGCGGAGGCATCGGGGAGGCAGACGAGCAGCCTGGACGATATGCAAAGCGCCGCCGACGAAATCGCGGGGGCACTGAAGGACGCGGGATCGGCGGGGATGACGCCGCAGGCCGCGGAAGCGACGCCGGCGACAGCGCAAGGGCAGGATAGCAACGACGTGTACGGAGAGTCGGCGACTTCCGCCGGGGTGAGCGTACCAGGAGGGAGCACCACGCCGACCGGAAACAGCGGCGGCTCGTCGATTGAGTCGGCCGCTACCACGTTCTTGGAAGGCGGCATGGGAATTGTTCCGCTGGTGACCGGGTTGCTTGGGCTCTTTGACGGGGGTTCGTCCGCGCCGCCAACTTTGGAAAAGTACTCGATGCCATCGTCGATTTCGTTTGAGAGCGCCGACACGGGGAGCGGTCTGAGCGCCGCGGACTTCGATCAAATGGGCACACCGAGGCTGGTCGACGGCGCAGCGGATTCACCGGACGCGGCGAGCGGCGGGGCGACGGCGACCGCGGGCGCCTCGGGACAAAGCGGTGGGACTTCCGGCGGAACGAATACGGCGATGCCGCAGATTTCGGTCAACGTGCAGACGATGGACGCGCAGTCGTTTCTGGACAACAGCGACCAAATCGCGCAGGCGGTGCGGGGCGCGATGTTGAATCTCAGTTCGATTAACGACGTAGTGAACGAATTGTGAGGGGCGCCGGGTAGCCCGCATATCTCACACTGGACAAGCGGCAGTACCCGGACGGCGCGAGAACACTGGGGACAGACGGCTCCGTCCACGCGGCGACGGGGGACACGGTGTTTCCTCGAGAGATCGTGCCCGCCTTGGGACGGAGTCGTCAGTCCCCGCGTTTTCGCAGGTTTGTGGTAGGGCGCGCACGAGGGTTCGACTGCCCGGCTGGGGCGCAGGGGTTGAAGGCAGTCGCGGCGCGGATTTGACTGAGGGCTCGTCAGGGAATAACCATTCCAATTCGAGCACGGTGGTGGAAGGTGCTTATGTGGCGCAGATTGACAACCTGCGGCGGGCTGGCAGCCCGCCTTCAGACGTATGCGCAAGGCCGACCAGGCCGAGTGCCACTCGGCCGCAGGATGCCATCCTGCCCCACATAAGCACGCCGGGCACGCCTGCATTTCGCGGGCTCCCCGTGCTGAGCGTAGGGAGCTGTTATTTCTAGACAGGCCCTAAGGGGCAATTCGGCGACAGGCGACGAATTGCAGAGTTGGAGATTGAAAGTGGCTACGTTTCCTAAGTTGAAGACCAATGCGGTCGCCCAGTACCCGGCGACGCGGGCCCTGCGGTATCAGAACCAAATCGTGCGGTTCCTGGACGGGAGCGACCAACGATATCGCGACGCGAGCGGGCCGCTGCATCGTTGGATCATCCGGCTGAACGAACTGGACGAAGGCGAGCTGGCGGAGATGGAAGGGTTTTTCCTGAGCAATCAAGGACAGTACGGGAGCTTCGTCTTTGTCGATCCCTGGGATGGCACCTCGTACCCGAGCTGCAGCCTGGCGAGCGATCAACTGGATCTCACGGCGGTCGAAGAGATGCAAGGGCAGACGAGTTTGACGGTGGTCGAGAACCGGACATAGATATGTTTCCACAATTACCGACGGGAGCGCTGAGCCAGTTTCCTCTGCGCAAGCGGCGCCTGGCGCGAACGGTGGTCAACACCACGGCCGACGGCCGGACCATCAAACTGCCGGACGCGGGGGCACAGACTACGGAATGGCAACTGCAATATGCCGGCCTGAGCGACTCCGAACTGGCGACACTGCAGCAGTTCTTCGCATCGATGGAAGGGTCGCTCGATGGATTCACGTTTCTGGATCCGAACGGGAACCTGCTGGCCTGGAGCGACGATCCGACCCAGGTGGAGTGGCAGAAGGCTTCGTTTCTGACGCTCACCGGCGGGGTTGCGGACCCGGCCGGTGGAACGAGTGCGTGGACCGTGACTAATTCCGGGGCGGGCGCGCAGAGCCTTTCACAGATATTGAACGCTCCGGCGGTGTATGTCTACTGCCTGAGCGCTTACGCGCGGGCGGCACAACCCACAACGATCACGCTCCTGCTGGGGAGCTTTCAAGCGGCGTGCGCGGTAGGAACGAATTGGAACCGCTTCACACTTACAGGCACGGGAGAGGTGGAAGCGACGTCGGTCAGCTTCGGAATCGAACTGCCGGCCGGGGCGGCGATCGATCTTTACGGACCCCAGGTGGAACCTCAGGAATCGGCATCGGCGTACAAGATCAGCACGACGGGCGGGGTTTACGAGAACGCCCATTTCCGCGACGATGCCTTCACTTACACATCAACCGGCGTGAACCGGCACTCTACAACCGTGAACATCGTGTATGCAAACCATATCTGACCTCAAAGAACTGGCGGTAACCGATACTCCGATCATGGTGTTCGACTGCGAACTGTCGAGCGGCGTCACGGAGCACTGGAGCACACATGCGGTGACGATCGGCGGCACCAACTATGCGGCGCGGGTGCTGCAGCACAGCGCATTCGATATCCAGACCGCTTCGGACCAGGGAGTCGACGGGAGCCCGAAGATCTCGCTGGTATTGGCGAATGCCGACCAGCATTTCTCGGAAGTGGAGCGCGAGACGGGATGGAAGGGCGCCAATCTCACGGTTGGATTTCTGTTCTACGACCTGGTGAACAACGTGCCCCTGACGGACACCAGCGTGATCTTCCAGGGGATCTGCAATCCACCCGATCAGATCAGGGAATCGACCTTCCGCTTGTCGGCGATCAATCGGATGAACCTGCAGAGGCTGCTCCTTCCAGAGGTGCGGATTCAGCGATTGTGTCCGTGGATATTCCCCGCGACGTCCGATCAACGGACCGAAGCCGTGGACGGGGGAGCGAATGGCCAGTATTCCCTTTACTATCGCTGCGGTTACTCAGCGGACATTTCGGGAGGCGCGGGGAACCTGAACGGCACGGTGGCATTCACGTCGTGCGGGTATACGGAATCGGATTGCCAGGCCAGGGGCATCCCACAGCGCTTTGGCGGCATCGAGTACGTGCCACCGGTGATTGCGGTTCGCGGGTATGGGAAGGACTGGACCACCTCGGCGCTATCGGTGAACCAGGCCAGGTACAACGACTACGTGCCGATGATATACGGAACGGCGTGGTACGAACCGCTGGTGGTGTTCGCCCGAAACGACGGCAATCTCACGCGGATGGAGGTCCTGCTGGGGATCGGGCAGATTCAAGGCGTGCTGACGGTGCTGGTGAACGACGTCCAGATCCCGGTGGGGGTGCCGTGCGTGAATATGACCGGAACGGGCTGGTACAACCTGCTCACGCCGGGCACGCGCGACGGGGCGTACGATCCGAATTTCACGGACTCAAGCGGGAATCCGGCGGGAGACCCGTACGGAAGCATGGCTTACCTCGCGGTGGTGGTGCCGAACTCACTGAATAACGGCAACTCGCTCGCGACGGTGCAGGTACTGATCCAGGGGCTGATCGTTCCCACTTACGCAGCGGACGGGACGTACCTGTGCAACCAATTCTCGAGCAACCCGGCGTGGATTCTGCTGGACGTACTGCGGAGGAGCGGCTGGACAGCGGCGGAGATCGACCTGACGAGCTTCGCCTTGACGGGCGCCTACTGCGACGAGCAGATCGATTCGACGGACCTGAACGGCAACGCGATCACGATTCCGCGGTTTCAATGCAACGTCGCGATACAGAAGCGAAAGAGCGCGGGCGACGTGGTCCGCGGCATCCGCAATACGGCTCGCCTGTACCTCACCTATGGTCCGGGCGGCGTGCTGCAACTCCAGGTGGAGAATTCGCTGGCGTTGCAGCAACCGGCGCAAGGCACTTACACAAACAGTACGGCTTCGCTCGACGGTGGATGGCCGGCTTACGAGTTTGGGGACGGCAGCAGCGGAGTTACGGGAATTCTGAGGAGACAGAATGGAGAGCCGAGTCTTACGATATCGTCGCGCAGCATCGCCGACACGCCGAACTGCTTCACGATCGATTTTCAGGACGCACTGAACAGCTACCAGCAGGACAGCTACACGGTAGTGGACCCGGACGACATCGCGCTGGCCGGACAAACGGTCACGACGACTCTAATGGCGATCGGGCTTCCGAACTACGACCAGGCAGCCCGGATTCTGCAGTTCACGCTGGACAAGTCAGTCAGCGGAAACACGTACATCCAGTTCGACACCAGCATCAAAGGTTTCGGAATCAAGCCGGGCGACCTGATTACGGTCACTTATCTGAACGCAGGATTCAATCGCCAGCCTTTCCGTGTTCTGAAGATCTCACCGGCGACGAACTATAGGACCTGTACGATTACCGCGCAGATTCACGACGACGCGTGGTACGCGGATACCAACGGCCAGCCCACGTCGGCGCCGGGTTCGGCACAACAAGGGAATGCCGGCGTGGGAGTGCCGCGGCCTCTGATCGGCAGCGCGATCGATGCGAACGGCAACATGCAGTTCGGGGTCTCGGAAACCGACTCCAGCAACAGCGACGGCACGGTGGAGATCAGCCTGTCGGTCAGTTTTGTGGCGCCGAGCAACGCGAGCACAGGATCGGGCACGGCGCCTTCGGGCGTGCCGCTGCTCGACCTGGTTGCGACCGTGGGCACGGGCGGAACGCTGAGTAGCGGCCAGCCGCTGTACTACGCCATCTCCGCGGTGGACAGCGCGGGAGACGAGAGCGCGCTTTCCTTCATTGTGCAAGCGGTGATTTCGGAGGACGACAGCACGGTAACACTGACTGGGTTGAGCTTCGCCGCGGGCACCAGCGGATTCAACGTGTATCGCGGAACGACTCCGGCGAACCTGTTGCGAATCGCGTCGAACCAAGCGGTTGCCGGCACGTTCACCGATAGCGGCCTGAGTTACCAACTGATCGCGCCGCCCGACGTGAACTTCGACCACGCCAATTTCTACTGGAGAATGGAGTTACTGCCGGAGAGCGGAGTGACGATCCACTCTCCAACAACGGTCGGCAACGGGACGCTGCAAATGACCGTGAACGAGTTTCGCGGGATGACGGTACGGATCATGACGGGAACGGGCGCTGGACAGGAAGGAACCATCGCGGCGAACAATTCGAACACCGTGACGGTGTCGCAAGCGTGGACCGTCGAGCCGGACGCGACCAGTTCGTTCACGGTGGCGGAAGCCGGCTGGCACTTTGCGGCCCTGACCAAGAGCAGTCCGGTGCAGTTCGCGGTTCGGAACCTGGCGGGCGAGGTGGTACAGATTACGGGCCTGGCGGCGAACGTGAACGACGTGGAATGCTCACCGCAGCTTTCGGTGGTAACGCGGTGGCAGATCGGCGGGTCCGGGACCTCGGATGCCGACGTCCCCGGAATTCCCTTCTTCGGATTGAGTCCGGGCCAGAGCGAAGGGACGGTGGAACTCAGCGGCGTATCGTTCGCGGACCTCACGAACACGCAGACGGTGTCCTCGGCCACGCTTACCTTGTATTACTGGAACGAGCTACAGGGGGCGCCATCCACGGCGCTCGGAAGCGCGCTGGGGACCGCGGATACGACGGTGTCACTCAACACTCCGGGTCCGGGTGTAGTGGGGACGATTCTCCAGATTGAGACGGAGTTGATTCAGATCACCGCGGTTTCGAACGGCGGCATGCAATACACCGTCCAGCGGGGCGTTCAAGGCAGCCAGGCCGCGGCGCACGCACTCGGCACACCGGTCTATCACCTGTCTTCTAATACCGTGATCGCACCGTTTCCCGAGGGCTTCTTCGGCAGTCCTTACTGCGGAAACTGGAATTACCCGGTGGCTTTGCCGGACGTGCGGGTGGCGAGCGGGCAACTCTTCGTGACCAACCAGAGAGGAAACAGTCCGACGGCCACCACCCTTCTGACACATTCGGCCAACAGCGGCCTGCGGACGTTATCGGGCGGGCAGTACTCGATTCAGGTGGACGGGTTTCTGGCGATCGATCAGTCCGTGGCGCCCGCGCTGGTGGTGGATGCCGCGCGCTCGGTGAGGGACGTGTTCGCTATCCTGGGCGCGGGGGCAGACGCCCCGGTGCAACTGCAACTGAACGTCAATGGCGCGGCGTACTGCCAATTGACGTTTGCCACGGGCGCGCTCCTATCGAGCACGGTGGACGGCCAGACACTCCCTCCGCTGGCGTCAGGCGCGCAAGTGACGCTCTCGGTGTTGTCGGTGGGCCAGGTGTACCCGGGAGCCGACCTCACCGTCCTGGTTCGACTCTAATGAGCGACACACTTACCAAGCTGCGTCCGGACCGGGACCTGCAATGTTACTTTCTGGAGCCCTCGGCGGTCGCGGCCCTGAGCCAGACCAGCGCGGCCGGATTCACGGTATCGGGCTGCTGGCGGCAACAATTCGACTGGGCGGTGATCGAATGGAATCGCGACAACGTGTTCGAGTATCCAGCCTTGCGGAACCTGCCGGACGGCGACCTCAGCGGAGTGCAGCTAAGTTATCAGGAGACTCGAACGAATTGCATCCCGCTGGATTCGACTTTGTATCCGACCGTGGACTGGCCCTATCTGAGGGTGTGGGCCGAGTCGGGGGGGACGGAGACGATTTATCGCGTGAATCTGGCAAGCCACGCCACAGCGGTGGGAGATTACACCTTGGCCACGGCGCAGATGCAATTGCAGGGCGTGCCGGCGGCCGGGGATTACATCGAACTCGCGTGGCTGGACCAACACTTCAATTACCCGATTACCAGCAGCGACACGCTCGCGACTGCGGCATCCAATCTGGCCGCGATCATCACGGCGTTCCAGTCCACGGGAATGGTTACGGCGGTTGCAAGCGGCGCTTTGATCACACTGACGTACCTGGGCCAGCCGGGCTCCAACGGCAATCGCGTGGGGGTGTATGGAACGGTGCACGGGGCAGGAACGGAATCCTGGACACCGGCATGGACGACCTTCAGCGGAGGCGTTTCGCCGTCGACATGGCAGATCGACCTGGATTTCGGCGACCTGGTGGACACCAACGGAACAACCATTCCAACCACGGCAGTGCGAAAGCTCCGCTGGACTTATTCGGCCGACCTGCAAGCGGGGAGTTTCAGCAGAAGCGAATTCTCGGTGGTGGTTACCGGGTGGCAGGTCAGCGGGACCGATTTGCAATACAGCGTCGCCGGGCCGGGAAGCCGGAGGATCGAGGACGACTCAACGGTAGTTACCTATCAAGGGTCGTGGACGCGTGAGATCGGGAACTACTCCGGCGGATCGATTCACTGTACGACGGCAGTGGGAGCGTCACTTACCTGTTCATACACCGCGCCGGCGCAACATTCGCTGTACCTGGGAACGAGGCGCCTGGACGGCGGCGCACAAATCACCGTGCAGATCGACAACGGCGCGGCTGTTTCCGTCAACCTGGAACTGGCGGGAGAAGACGTACTGACGCGCGTTCCCTTGGGACAGCAATCGGGCGGGACTCCGCACACCGTCACCGTAACGCGGGCCGGCGGGTCTGGCGCCAGCTTCTATTTCGATTTCCTCGACATCGTGTTTCCGACAAGCGCGCTGCCGGCGTTCGCGACCGTGCAGGCGACCAGCGTGGCCACCGACTGGGATACGAATCACTCGCTGGCGCTCGGGCCAGAGCGGACGGCGTGGCTGATTCAGACCCTCGGTTTTCATAGCAGGGTGAATCACTACGCGGGCGCGCTGTGGTTTTACGAACTGTGCCCTTCCGGCCAGCAATACGCGTCGGTAACGATTACATTCACGGGCACGCCGGAATTCGGAACGATCACGGAACTGGATCTCGGGCCGACCCCCATCCAACACATCAACCTGATCGGCGACACGGCCGCGTCGATCGCCACGTGTCTGGCTCTGCTGGTGAATGCGGGGTCCACTGGGGTGTGGGCCAGCGCGAGTGGGGCGACGTTGACCATTACGTCGCGCGAGATTGGGGCGCAGGGCAACAGCCTCGGCGTGACCGTTCAGACCAACAGCACGGCATTCACCGGCCAGGCGAGCGGAGCCACGATGACCGGCGGCGTCGACGGCACGTGGGTGACCGATCTGGCGGCGACGCCGCGGCTCAACCGCGCGGCCCGCGATTGGAACTCTAGCTTCTTCACCGCGCTGAATGGGTACGGAATCGAGGTCACGGCGTCGTTCAGCATGGAACTGGGGAACGGCGATGACACAACGGCGGCGGGCATCGCGCAGCGGTATCCCGATGGCGATCCGGTGTGGGTGAGCACGCCGGCGCTTCAGACCAATTTCTCGCCGCAAAGCACGGCGTTCTGGCAGCAGGTTTACGCGGACATGGCCGCGGTCATGGCGGGCGCGGGCGTGACCCCGTACCTGCAATTCGGCGAGGTGCAGTGGTGGTATTTCGCGGATTCCTCGGGCATGCCGTTTTACGACAGCTACACCACCACTTCGTTCCAGCAAACCTATGGGCGCGCGATGGCGGCGATCCCGAGTCAAAACGCGGACCCGGCCGGTTTCGCGGACGAATGTGCGTATCTGCCGCAACTGATTGGCGCGTTTACGACCACGATCATGGCCTTCGTGCGGCAATCGCAGCCGACGGCGCGGTTCGAGGTCCTGTATCCGCCGGACGTGAACAATACCGCGTTGGACAAGGTGGTGAACTTTCCGCGGCCGGCTTGGACGCCGGCGAACCTGGCCTGCCTGAAGACGGAAAACTTCACCTATACGGGCGACCGGAATCTGGACGAAGCCAGGCAGTCGATCGATCTACCGATGCAACTCGGATTCCCGCCCGCGCAGGCGAGCCATCTGACGGGAATCGGCGATTACACCACGCCGTGGGCAAAAGAGCGGCGGCTGGCGATCGCGGCGGGGGTGGAATCGGTGGTGCTGTTCGCTCTCGACCAGTTCTGCCTGATCGGGTATAGCCTGCCGCTGGATCCGGGGCCTCGGCGCGCATGGTTCCAGGGTGCCTGAGCTACGCCGGGCGATCTTCGATCACATCCCGCTCCAAGGCCAGGTACCCGCAGCCCACGACAACCAGGAACATGGTGAGAAACTCGCTGTCGCCGAGGTTGTATTCGACCACGCCATCCACCATGGTCGCGAGCACGATGGCGATGCCTCCGTGCAGCAGGAATTTGCGGGTGCTCGGTCCGGGAGGCAGCCGGCGGATGCCGCGCCGGAAATCGACGATCACCTGCACCAGCAGCCAGACCATCACGAGCGCGGTGGGAATGCCGCGATCCGCTGCGTACTGCAGGTAGACGTTATGGGCGTGCTGGTAGAAGCCTTCCGGAAGCGGTCTGGGAATATCGGCGGGGATGTACTCCATAAAGTGAAACTTCGGACCGTCGGGGCCCAGCCCGAGCAGGGGGTGGCGTTCGATCATCGCGATCCCGGTGCGCCAGGCGATGACGCGAAACGAATTCGAGTCGGAATGTTCCGGTCGTACGATGGACCGGACGCGGTCCCCGACCACGGGCGTGAACAACAAGGCCACGACCACCACGGGCACCAGCAGGATCAACTTCGGCCGCCAGAACCACACCAGATAGAGCCCGCCAAGACCGGTGGCAAACCACACACCGCGGGTTTCGGCCAGTATCAGCGCGATCCCGAGCAGGGCCGCGCAGGCCACCCAGACCCACATCCGTTTGCGCGCGGCCGGCGCGAAGAACAGGAACGCCCCCAGCATCAGCAGGATGAACATCTCCTCTTCCGAGAAGGTATTCCAGTGGCTCATGAAGCCGGTGATCCGTTCGGTGGTGTAAAACGGCCCGAAACTGACTCCGGCCTGGCGGGCCTGTTCGAACTTGACGGCAAACTGCGCGACCCCGAGCAGCGCGGCCACCGCGCCCAGCACGGCCCAGGTGAGAAACAGCCAGCGGACCACCACGCCATTCCGCAGGCACGAGTAAACCACCAGGAGCGCCAGGAAGACCAGGAACTTCCTGATCTGGGGCAATCCGTGAACGATCTCTCCGGAAAAGGCCAGCGAGACCAACGTCCCGAGCATGAACAGAGCCAGTGGAAGCTTGATGCGCGGCAGATGCAGTGGCACGCCGGATAATAATAAGGCCGCCACCGCGGGCCACAGCATCAAGGTCTGAGAAACCCAAATACTCAGAACGATGGAAACCGCCGCTCCGAACGTCAGCCAAACGGCGGCCCGCGTCAGGAAGGCTTCCCGTGGACTGGCTTCGGGTGGGACATCCACGAAATTCGGCCATGTCATGGTTTGGCTCCGTGTGGCTTGAGCGCCTGGCGATATTGACCGAGAGCCCGCTCGATGGTTTCCCGCTGGGCGTTCTTGGGCTGCCCGGGCTGAAGCGGCGGAAACAGCGCCAAGGCGCGCTCCTCGGTTTCCACGGCGTGGGCGAAGTCCCCGGTCCCGGCGTAGGATTGCGCCAGCACGTGTAGCGCGAACTCATCGCCGCCCTTGGTCAGTTGGACCGCCTTGAGAGCGTACAGCAGCGCTCCCGCCGGATCGCGCAGGTCGATCGGCTCCACGGTGACCGCCAGCCAGGCGTAATTGTATAGATTGTCGGAAGTGGCATTGGGAAGATCGGCGAGATCCTTGGCCATCGCCAGCCCGCGTTGCGCCTGGCGGCGCGCCTCTTCTTTCTGGCCGGTCCCCAATAGAGCGCTGGCGACATACGTAAGCGTTTCCGAGAGACGTTGGCGCGCGACCAGATTCCGGGGATCCGACTGATATTCCCGTTCAAGCATTTCCGCGGCCCTACGATAGCACTTCAGAGCCTGCGCCATGTTCTCCATGCCGTGAAAATACAGGTCGCCGAGATTCTTCTGGGTGATCAGAGCGCTGGCACGGGCCTTGGCGTTGTTGGGGTCCGCCTTCAGGGCCGCCTCGTCGATGGCTTCGGCCCGGCGGTAGCTCCCCTCCGCGGCTTTGAGGTCGCCGAGGTTCTCCCGCATATAGGCAATCTTGT